>ENA-ORCN01000923-ORCN01000923.1-human-gut-metagenome-genome-assembly--contig:-NODE-923-length-22657-cov-17.618202_pt1 | contig 22657 bp, 14 predicted proteins | sample MGYA00242984_ERZ507984 | MGnify/ENA primary metagenome ERZ507984 (study PRJEB26167, sample SAMN06115395) | human gut metagenome | host: Homo sapiens | place: China:Hubei | collected 2016-05-19... | reverse complement strand
GGATGCCTCTTTGATTCGTTTTACGCTTTTAAACTCTTTCAATAGGGCTGTTTTTGTCTTTTCTCCAATCCCTTTAATGCTATCCAGAGCCGATGCGACCTGTCGCTTGCTGCGCTTGTCGCGGTGGAAAGTAATCGCAAAACGGTGTACTTCATCCTGAATCTGCGTCAGCAGACGGAATAAAGAACTTTGTTGTTTGATCCCAATCGTCTGTGCGGGAAACCCGAAAAGTAGCTCTGACGTGCGATGCTTATTATCCTTAGCCAAACCGGCAATCGGAATATTCAGATGCAGTTCATCCTCGATTACTTCTCTGACGACTTCCATTTGTCCTTTACCACCATCGGTAATAATCAGGTCGGGAAGGGGAGAATTTTCTTCAATGGCGCGCTGATAACGTCGTCTGACCACCTCTTTCATGGAAGCGTAATCATCCGGTCCCACGACCGTCTTAATATTGTATTTACGGTAATCTTTCTTCGATGGTTTCGCCTTTTTGAATACTACGCAGGCAGCTACGGCATCCGATCCTTGTATATTCGAGTTATCGAAACATTCAATCTGCAAAGGTGGCTTGTCTAAATGCAGTTCGTTTTGTATTTCTTTCAGCAGACGCATACTGCACTGCTCCGGGTTCAGTTTCTCGGCTTGTTTCAATCGGTCGGCCTTATATTGCTTCACATTTAGGATAGAAAGATCGAGCAGTTTTTTCTTATCTCCCCTTTGAGGAACGGTGAAAACGACATTATTCAACTCCAGATCAAGTTCGAAAGGAACAATAATCTCCCGTGAATGGCTCTTGTAGCGCTCCCGCATTTCAATAATGCCTAGCGTCAGTAACTCTTCTTTCGATTCATTTAGCTTCTTCTTGTACTCAAAGGTGAATGCCTGATTGATGGCGCCATTGGTGATGTGCAGATAGTTGACGAAAGCCGAATTTGAATCGTCTTCTTCGATGGAAAAGACGTCGATATTGTGCAGGACAGAACTTACTACCTCCGATTTAGACCGGTAATTCTCTATCAGCAGATACTTCTCCTTAATCTTCTGAGCCTCTTCAAACTTCATTTCATTGGCCAGTTCCTGCATCTTTTCTACCAGCATACGGCTAATATCCTGCTCATGTCCGTAATGCGATTCAATCACAACCACAAAGATAACATCCGGGTCAAGCTCCACGACCTGTTCGAAGCCAATAGAACGCTGCTTTTCTGCCAGCAATTCGCCGTGCAGCTCTTTGACAATATTGCCGGCCAAAGATTTTTCACCATAAACCGTCGGCTCCTTGCCTAAAAATTCCAGCACCAGAACCCGCGGGCGCTTTTTATAACTGGCAGTCTGACTGATGGCAAAATTAACCTCCTGCTGCATTTGTCCGACAAGCTGCTGCGCCCTTTCATTTTTATCAAAGATTTTGCCTAAATCAAGAATATCCTTATATTCATTTTGCAGAGTACGCGGTTTTCCGTCACCTATAGACGAGCGTGCGATAAAGGTATTAACTCCGCGCTTATGCCAAAAATCGGTTGTACGCAACACCTTGGGACCAAAGGTAGAATGCCAGCCGACAAGCAAATCAGGCTTCAGCATCATGGTTGTTTCCAGGTCTAAAAGCTGTAGTCCGGTATAAGGTATTTTGCTGTACTGCTCCTGATATTCCTTGCGGAAAAACTTTTTGTCCGGCACGCCGTTACCGGCAATAATGCGGTCACCCAAACCCAAAGCCAGCAATGTTTCAATGCTGTTCTGCCAGACTGCCACCACTCGCTGCGGCGGCTTCGTATATGTCATCTTCTCAGGCTCGCCCTGAGTATTGTAGTTTTCGATAGTTACCGGATAGTGCGCAGGGTTATAGGCATATTCTACTGGTTGGTTAAAGCGCAATAGCGCTTCTGGGTTTTCCTTTACCGGCAGAGTAAAGATGTTGCGTTCGCAACCGGTGAGTGCTAGCCCTAAAATAATTAATGTAGTAATTACAACACATTTTTGCATAAACTATCCCCTCTCCTTTAATTCATCGATAAATCTATAACTAATTATTAAAGTGCATCAACAAATCATCTACTTGACATTTAAGTTTTTTTCTTATAAAATATTAGTGAAGATATTATATATATCGAACGCCTCACGATGTGCGCAGAACATCGTAATGATACAATTACGTTTCACAATGTACGGATTAACATTGTAGTTACAATTACGCTTCACGATGTGCGCCAAAACATCGTAGAAATAGCAAAGCTCCATAAAGGAGCTTTTGCTATTTATGGAGAAATTTAATGTTTAAAAACGGAATGTATTTTGGAGATGCAGCTCTCTATGAACTAATAAGAAAATTAGGTGGTCAATGGAATGATGCCAAAGAACGCCCTATAGTCTGTTTATTGCCAGCAAAAGAGAATCCTACTTTGTATTGGGCAATTCCCGTTGGTAATTGGGAGCACAGAGATGAAAAAGCCAAGGCAAGAATTATGAGTTACCTTGAATCTGACACCAGACACATTCGTTCCTGTTTTTACCATTTAGGCAAAACAACGACAAAATCTATTTTTTTCATTAGCGATGTTATTCCTATAACTGATAAGTATATTGCTCGTGAATATTTAGGCTATAATGCACAAATCTACATTATAAAAAATAAGCATCTCATAGCTGAGTTAGAAAGAAAATTAAAACGCATTCTCTCTTATGAAGCTGTAAACAAAAATTACTTCCGTCAACACATAACCGATATAAAAAACTATCTTCTACAAGAACTAGAATAATATTTAGCATTATGTTAACTCATAAACTGTTAGCATAATGCTTTTTTTGTAGCAAAGCACTACCACTAAAAATAGCAGTAGTGCTTTACCGAAGTGAGATGGAGTATGATTAAACTTTAATAAAGATTGTTATTTAATTAAGGGGTTAGAAGGTATATTTCATACCAACCATGATGCAACGGCCAGGCATAGAAGCTCCACCATAAGTAGTGCTATATGCAGTCTGATAAGCTTCATTTGTAAGGTTATTAACTAACAAGTATGCTGCCAAATCTTTAGTAAACTCATAGTTAACATTCCAATCAAGTACAAGGAATTGCTTATCTGTAAAAGCTGTTCTAGAGCAACCAGTATACCAGTTAGTTAAAAGACCAGTATACAATTTACCATTTTCATAAGAAAGATTTAAAGCATATTGATTTGCAGGACGCAAACTGTTGATTGCAGTATTGACGTCTTGAGGATTCTTGTAACCCCAGCTCGGATCAAGGCTCCAACCATCCTTAGCCATCCACTTGTCTTTCATATGAGAATAAGAAGCACTTAATGTAAAATGTTCATCAAATTGATGATCTAATGTTAAATTAATTGATTTTTTATCTTCTTTAGCATTAACAGGAGAGTAAACTAATGAACCTTCATGTACAACTGGCAATCTAGCAATAGAATTGCTCATTTTAGTCCAATCGTAATGTACGGCAACAGTAGTCTTATCGGTAATATCCTTCTTTACACCCAATGTAAATACATTACCTTTTTCATCATCTAAAGGCACTGATTGGTAAGTGTTAGTATTAGTATAATCACCTTGTTTAATCGGTCTCATGATTTTAGTCCAACCAAAATACATGCTACTAGTATCATCAAACATGTATTCTGTATTTAATGTAGGAGTAAATTCATTGGCAGCACCTTTACCATCAATTTTATTGCCGCCAGTAGATGTATTAAAGGATTTATAATGGCTATATCTCAAAGCAGGCGTAATATCCCATTTATCACTAGCATGAATTTTATCTTGAATATATCCTGTTATTGTAGTACGGTCAGTATGGCTTACATTAGTAACACCATTTCTAATGCTCTTGCTATAAAGTTTTGATTTATCATAAGTTACACTAGCAATAATATCATTTTGACCAATAGTTTTAGCGTATTGAAGTTGTGCACCTCTATTTTTTTCTATGTTCCATCTATTAGGTTCACCAACCCCGCCATTCTCCTTTACCCATTCTTTCATAGCCTCTTCATCACCAGGGAATGGTACTATATGGTCTTTAATGAACTGCTGTAATTGTTCTGCAGTTGCACCATTAGGATACAGTTTATTATATTCATCACGCAAAACCATGCTGGTATTACTATAGAAATTTCCCTGGCTATCTTTTGCCCACTTATACACATCACGTCCAGTGTATGTATGAGTTTGGTTGTATACACGGAAAAAGCTGTCCATACCATTTTCTTTATTAAAAGTATATTGAATATCCAAGTCATTATTTTTGAAGCTATTGTATGAACCAAAAGCACCATCTACCTGGAACATATTAATATAACCTGGCAGTTTGTTACCATTCCACCATAAAGGATCACCAACAATTTTATTATTCTCGTCTAAAATACCAGTAGTAAGCTTAAAAGCAGTATCTGCCCAATCCTTTGCATTAAAATATCTCAGTCTAGGAGTACAAATGGGATAACCATCTTTACCATCTTTATAATTGTACCAAATCTTTAAATTTTGTTTATCATTGAAATCTTTATCAATACGAACGTTAACGCCGTCTTCTTTATATCTGCCACCATACAAAGTTCCTGTTTTGCCAGTATCACCATCTTTAAACTTTGTATCACCAGACATATCTCTATTGGCAGAAACGAAATAATGGAAAGAATTATCGCTGCCTGCGCTACCAGAATAACTAATAGCATATTTATGCTTATCCCAAGAACCAGTAGCTAAATCAATACTGCCTTTGTTCGTTTGACCACCCTTGCGTGTGATAATATTGATTACACCACCAGTTGCATCAGCTCCATATACAGAAGCACCAGGTCCTTTGATAACCTCGATCTTATCAACGTTTTCCATATTAGTTACCTGATCAAGATTTACGCCTGTAGACTTGTTCCCAGTTGCACCACTAGAACCAAGTCTAGTACTTGCAGCGTTATCAACACGGCGACCATCAACTAAAATAATGACACGATCATCGCCATTAATAGAAACAGTATTGTTATAAGTGCTCCAACCATATTCGCCACCACGATAACCAGGATTTCTAAAAACTACGCCTGGAATACGTTTAATAGCTTCACTTACATCAGTATAATGACGTTTTTCAATTTCTTCGCGGGTGATAACCTTAACGTCACCGCCGGTACGATAGTAGGACTGCTCAGTAATAGTATCGCCGAACTTGTTTTTTACTGCGTCAGCCTCTACAATCATGCTATCTAAGGTATAGCTGTTCAGGTTTTCGTCGAATGCTGCGCTTGCGCTTGCGCACAGGCCCATTACCATCATCATAGCAGCCGCAGCTGTATATCTTCTCTTCATGTTACTCATACACTTCTTTCTGTAAAATTTGAGTTTCTTGCAAACTCAACGCCTAATACTCATCAAAAACATTATCAGAACCGCGCACCGTTAATATACGTAAACGTATAGGTCTGCGCCGTTACCCAGTTGCCAACGCTTTCGTCAGCAAATTTGCCAAAGTTAAGATTCAGCTTACGCGAACCATTGGCAGGAATCTTGCACAGCGGAAACTTTACCGGTCTGCCGGTAAACTGCTTCTGCTCACCATTTTTGTCTGTGTAAGTCACACGCATAATAAAGTCGTTCAGCTTGGTGATAGTCAAATCACTGCGCTTATTTACGAATGTACCTGTTACACACAGCTCGCCGCCGTTGACCCATACTTTGGATGTTGTCCAGTCCAAAATCATTTTGTCGCTTGATATCTCAGAAGCACCGGCAAGTGCTGGGCACATCAGCGCCAAAATTAAGGTCAGCAGCATAAATATCCTTTTCATAGCTCCTCCTTTCTCTCGTAATATTTGAGCATACTGGGAAAAAATTTATTTTCATAAAAGCATCTGACCAAGCTATCCTTGTTCCGCTTGTCAGATGTTAATATGCAAGAATAATAAATACACTTCATGCAAATATTGCAGTTAAAATAAAAGCGTCTTGCCGTTCTGTGACAGCAAGACGCACTTATCCCTAGGAAAGCGCAATCCTGTACATCGCAGGTTGTTGACAGGCCCTATATCAGGCAGTTCTTCTGGCTCTGCTTCACTGCCAGCCTTGTCTTCCCGGTTTCCCAGTGACTATATAAGGCCAGCTCCACATTACAGCTGCGGGACAGCACAGGTTTTGCACCTGTTTACCTATTAAGTATAAATACACCTGATACGCTTTTATTCTCTTTTTCTCTCGTTAGGTTCTTAAATTTTATAGCAATATATCATGCAGTGTTTGCAGTTCCTCAAAGAGGAAACTACTTACATGTAAAACTCTCTAAATTATTAATTATGTATATTAGCTTTTTTCTTATTTTATAATAATTTTAATTACATAATTAGTCACAGCTAGAATTATAGCATGTTGTTCCCCCCCCGTCAAGCAAAAGTACATCGAGTACTTTTGGCTTGCAGGTGCCTACGGCACCTGATAAATCAAAAAGGACTCCGTAATTTTAGAACGAAGCCCTTAATGTTTAAAGCATTATTATATTGTAATTATACGTCAACCAACTGATAACTATATTTTTATTCTGACGTAATATAGCTCGCCAGCTGTGATGCATCTAAAAAAATTTCATACACCTAATTTTCCAGCATCAAAAAACGCTGCAAAGCCTCCTCCACAATTTTATTCAATGAAATGTTGTTCTGTAAAGCGCAAATCGCCGCCTGCCTTACGGCCGACGGCGATTACTTCTTTCCCTTGTTTTCCAAAAAATCTTTCCCTTATTTTGGAGGTTATCTAAGCCGGCTTATCTGTTTTTCTGGCGCCGGCCTTTAGCAAAATAATATATGCAGGGGCATTTTTGTATATTTATCTTCGCCCCATACTGCAAACTGTTTACTAATCACTAAATACTATTCACTGACAACTATTAATCACTTCTCGGCGCGGTTGATAGCGCAGATGGTGCCTTATCCGCTGCCGTCCTACTGCCAATGTTGAGGCAGATACAAAATGTTAATCCTGCCCGACGCATCTTCATCCACTCTGCAGCGCACCTCATACATATCATAAATAAACTTTTCCGTCAGCAGCTCACGCGGAGTTCCCATGCCAACAATCTGTCCGTCCTTAATCGCAACCAGACGGTCGCAGTACATTGCTGCAATATTCAGATCATGCACTGCTGCCACAACAGTCAAATCAAGTGATTTGACAATATCCATAATCTGCAGCTGGTACTTGATATCCAGATGGTTTGTCGGCTCATCCAGCACCAGGCATTCCGTCTGCTGCGTCAGTGCGCGCGCCAAAATTACACGCTGCTGCTCGCCGCCGCTCAAGGTAGCAAAGCTGCGTTCTTCAAAGTCCGCCAGACCTACAGTCGCCAACGCTTCGCGTGCGATGCGATAATCGTTGAGATTATCACGCTCCAGCATTTTCTTGTGCGGCGAACGTCCCATCAGCACAACCTCCAACACCGAAAAATCAAAGCTGTAAACATTATGCTGTGCTACTACCGCCAGCTGCAGCGCCGATTCACGGTAGGATAGCTCGTCCAACGGCGTTCCGTTGAAGGTAATTTTACCATCTGTAGGCTTCTGCACACGGTAAACGCATTTCAGAAAGGTACTTTTACCGCTGCCGTTAGGCCCGATAATGCCCACAAATTCCTTATTATGCAGGCTGAAATCTATTCCCTTAAGAATTTCCTTTGGTCCGAAGGCCATTTTTACTGCTTCTGCTAAAATCTCCATTATCAGTTACCTCCAAAGCCATAGGTTTTCTTAATCATCAGGTAAACGAAGCAGGGCGCGCCGATTAAGGATATCAAAATACCGATTGGCAGCTCGGTGCGCGGAATAATTACACGGCAAAGACCGTCGGCAATTACCAGAAATACCGCACCGGTCAAAGCAGAAACTGGAATAAGCTTTTTATGGTCGGTTCCTACCAGCATACGGATAACGTGCGGTACTACCAAGCCGACAAAGCCAACCATACCAGCGGCATATACTACAAAGCCTACGATAAGAGAGCTTACCAGCAGATAAATCTGTCTGTAAATATGCAAATCAGTGCCCAAGGTCAACGCAGATTCATCACCTAAAAGCATCAGGTTGAGCATACGGCTCTGCGTCCAGAAGAACATTACTGCCAACACTACGATTGGTCCGATAACTGCCAGTGTTTCCCACTTGGCACCGGCAAAGCTGCCCATCATCCAGTAAGCTATGGTCTGCATGCCCTCCTTATTATTGGCAAAGTAAACGATAAAGCTGGAAAACGCACCGCAGACTGCGCTCAGCGCCATGCCTGCCAAAAGTAGCTTAACGGAATTGCTGCGTCCGCCAAGGTTAGAGATAAACAGTACGCCCAGCGACATAGCAAAGGCACCGATAAAGGCTGCAATGCCGACAAAATTTTCACCCAGCGCCACGCCGATACCCAGCAGAATTGCTGCCGTTGCACCCAGCGAAGCACCGGAGGAAATGCCCAGAATATATGGGTCCGCCAAGGGGTTTTTTACTACAGCCTGCATGATAACGCCGCAGACCGAAAGACCCATACCCACTAAGGCAGCCAGTACCAGACGCGGCAAACGCAGCAGCCAGATAATATCATGCACCGGTCCGCGGTCAACACCTTCAATAGGCTGTCCGCTAAACAGCTGCTCTATAACCGTATTATAAATATTTACCAACGGCAGCTTTACCGTACCAATGGACAACGCCCAAAACAAGGCAATTACCAGTAAAGCAAGCAATCCCAGGCAGATGAACAGGTACCCCTGCTTCTTCAAAAAATTAACCATCATCATTTCTCCTTAAAGACATTTTTATTCATCATATAATCCTTTACGCATAATCTTTAAGCCTTCTACAATCCTTACACCCGGAGTATATATATAATCCAATCGTATCGGATAAACACGTTTATTCTTAATTGCATTTACCGAATTTAACGCCGGAATAGAATATATCTGTTTAAGTTGAATAAGTCTGTCCTTATTAAAGTAAACTAAAAAAATCACTTCTGGATTAATTTTTATCACTTCTTCATAGCTTAAGACTCGCCCTTGTGATACAATTTGACCGTTTAATCGTTCCACCATATTTCCAGCCAATGTGTCACTGTCATAATTTCTAAAATTTCTTCCCCCATTTTCTAATACTAAAACCCTTTGATTCTTGCCTTTACTACTTATTGTAGTTTTTATTGCTTTTTCAATATTATCGACTAACTTTTTGCTCTCTGCTTCTTTTTGAAAGATTTTTCCCATATCTAATATAAATTTCTCTTGATCTTCAATTGTTTCATGTTTTGTTAAGCCATTAGATGTTATATTAATGTACGTATTAACGCCACGTTTATTCCAAAAATCAGTTGTTTCTAAGCTCTTACCATTAAATGTAGATAACCAACCTATTATTAAATCAGGTTGTAAATTAATAGCTTCTTCTACTGTCAAATTATCAAATGTAATTTTACTTAAATTATCTGCCTGTTCTTTATATTGTGGTAAATACTCTTTATATCTATCCGTATTTTGATAATTAACAGCTAAAATATTTTTTTCTGCTCCCAAAGCAATTAAAGTTTCTGCAACATAAATTCTATTAGCAATTACCCTCTGCGGTACTTTTGAAAAACCTATTGCTACTTTTTTACGCTGAGAATCAACCGTTGAGATGGTAGTGTAATAAGATTCTATTTTTTTTACAGTATTATTCTCGTTATCATGGAATAATAATAGTATAAACATTAGGATTACACAAACTAATATAGTTATTATTCTATTCATTGTATCCTCACATTGAAAAATTACTACGGAAACCGTATGATTTCCGTAGTAATTCTCAAGCTTGTCAATTAAAATTTATACTGCATACCAACTAAAATTCTGCGACCTTGTTGAGGGAATGCTCCAATGCCCATATGGTACATATAACGATTTTCCCAAGCAGTATTCCATAAGTTATTAGCAATTAAATATAAAGTAGCTTTTTTATTAAGTTTATAATTCATACTCAGATCGCTAATTACAAATCTATTATTAGTAAAATAATCAGTATCATTACCTGAATAAATTGTAGTCAGTAAGTCTACATTAAATTTACCTTTATCATAGCCAAGGTCAATTTGATAATTATTGATTGGTACCTGCTTATTTAATAAATCATCTAAACTGGTACCATCTGGAACAGTTTTAAAGTTTTTAGAATGGAAATCAGTTTTTACATAAGTATAAGAAGCACCTAAACGCCAATTATCATCAAATTGATGTTCTACAGACAAATTCAAGGCTTTTTTGCTTTGCTTAGCATTCATCGCATAACTCTTAGTACCAGTTGCTGTAGTTAAGTCTTCCACTGAATAAGATCCTATAGCATTATCCATTTTCAAATAGCTATAGTTTATATCTAAATTAGTTTTTTTGCCTAAAGATTTTTTCAAGCCTACATTGTAAACATTACCTTTTTCATCTTCCAAAGGCTCCAATACAGCGTCATAATCAGTTACTTTTTTAGCTCTAAATACTTGAGCCCAAGAACCATATAAACTGGTTGTGTCGTCAAATTTATATTGTGTAGCCATCATACCACTTACATGGTTGACTTGACTATCAGATGGTGATTTATCCGCACCATTACCTTTTTTTACCGTATAATCACTAGCATGCAAATATCTAAGACCAGGTGTTAACTCAAATTTATCACTGAAATGAATTTTATCCTGTAAATAGCCAGTCAATATATTTCTGTTTATGTTAGCTGTTGTATTGGCAGATGGATTTACTCTGTTATATGTATCATGACTTGCCGTAACACCAAACAAAATATCATTTATTCCATACCTTTTACCAAGCTGGAGTTCTACACCATTACTCTGTTCCTTATATGTGCTTACAGAATGTTCTCCTTTGTAACTATCCAAATAAGCCTTCAATTGCTCCATAGTAATATTGCCAGAAGGACTGAAATTAAAATTAGAATTTTTTACCCATCCTGCTTCATAAGTATTATGAGTAGAAAATGCTCGGATATAACTTGGCAAATTATTATCTTTATTAAATTGATAAGTTAAGTCAAGATTGCTTGTTTTACTCGTTGTAAAATTGCCTAAAACTCCATGATACCACCATTTATTTCTAAAACCTTGATTTATAGGAGCATGTGATTTTCCATCTGCAGCATCTATATTTACTTGTCCGCTAAAGAATCTATCAATGCTTGCTGCCCGATAATCTCTAGGCACAATCGGATATCCGTCCCAGTTATTCGTGTAGTTATATGACAATGATACGAAATGGTTATCATCATATTGTCTATCTATACGAACAGCAGCACTATCATCCTTATAATGAGTTCCAAAATATTTATAATTTTTACCTGTCAAACCATCTTTATAATGCGTATCTCCGCCCATGTCACGATTTAAGACCATGAAATAACGCCAATTACCATCATCAGAAGAACCATTATGTACCAATCCATAAGTATGACGTTTCCAAGAACCAGTTGCAATATCAATAGTTGTCGACGGCTTCGTTGCGCCTTTTCTGGTAATAATATTAATCACACCGCCACTGGCATCACCACCATAAATAGAAGCGCCAGGTCCTTTAATAACTTCAATAGATTCTACATTTCCAATGCTTGTAATTAAATGCAAAGGAACCATTGATGTATTACCGCTTGAACTTGAAGATCCGCTAGAAGAACTTGAAGCACTATTATCAAGCCTACGTCCATCTAACAATACGACAACATGTCCATCACCATTAATTGTTACTTGCTGACTATAAGCCGAAAATCCATATTCGCCACCTCTATAACCCATATCATTGATATGAACGCCAGGTACACGCTTAACAGCATCTGTAATGTTTTGATAATGCTTACTTTCGATTTCCTGACGTGTTACTACAGTTACATCACCACCAGTCCTTGCATAAGACTGTTCAGTAATAACATTACCAAAAGAATCCTTTGGTACAGCATTCCTGCTACCTTCAATAATAATCTCATCCAAATCACCTTGCATAGTAGTATCTGCTGCACTAGCAGATGCTACGAAGCCTGCGCTGGCAACTGCGCACAGCACTGACATAACCAGTGCTTTTTTGCTTTTTAACATACTCAAACACCTCATAAAAAATTTATTTTTTAACCTCAGCTATCAAGCTGTCCTAGTTTCGCTTGCAGCTTTGGCTAAAATCATATTTTTAAGGGCGCTCTGTATTAAATAAAAACGCCCTTCTGCCTAATGACAGAAGGGCACACTTATCCCTTAGTAGTCTCCTGTCACTCGCAGCACACTTAACACTTAAAGAATTTCAGGCAATTCTTCTGGCTCAGCTTCATCGTAATCCTTGCCTTCCCAGTTTCCCAGTGACATTATTAAGGAACACTCCACTTTACAGCTGCGTGACAGCGCAGGTTTTTCACCTGCTTACTTATTAAGTCTTTCAACACCTGATACGCTAATATTCACTTGTTTTCTAATTCTTCAACTAATTTATTTTGTAACCTTTCATCTTCTTTAAAGATGAAGATACTTAAATATAAGATTACTCTAATTAAAGATTGTATATATTGATTTCTTCCTTATTTTGTAATAGCTTTCATTACATAATTAGTTACTGATAGAATTATAGCACGTTGTCCCCCCCCGTCAAGCAAAAGTACATCGAGTACTTTTGGCTTGCAGGTGCCTACGGCACCTGATAAATAAAAAAAGACTCCATTCTCTTACAATGAAGTCCTTAATGTTTAAAGCATTATTATATTGTAATTACACGTCAACTAACCTACAACTATATTCTTAGTCTGACGTAATCTAGCTCGCCAGCTATATCACAGCTATAATTTTTTCATGTATTTAATTTTCCAGCATCAAAAAACGCTGCAAAGCCTGCTCCACAATTTTATTTAGGGAAATATTGTTCTGTAAAGCGCAAATCGCCGCCTGTTTATGCATCTCCGCAGGAATACGCACATTAAAGCTCCCCTTATACGCTTTTTCCGGTGTAATACCTTCGGCAGCACACATAGCTAAATAATCCTCGACCGCTCCATGAAAATCCTCTACTAATTTCTGCGCATTTTTACCGTCATAGGAAATTACAGAACGTATACCCAGAACTTTACCGAAGAAAATACCATCTTCCTCCGAAAATTCCACAGAGCCGACATAGCCTTTATATTGCATTGTATTCTTCACAGTAATCCCTCCTGTTCTAATACAGAAATCAGTGTTTTTATCTGATAATCAAGCAACTCTTTACGCGGATGCGGTTTATGCAATAAAATCGCATGACATCCCTCTTTAATAAATATTACCCGTGATCCACTGGTTTTACCCTTGTTGCTTCTCATATAATCAAAATAGTTGAGCAGTGTTTCTGCTTCCGCAAAAGTAAAGTCTTTTGGTTTACTCATTAACTTTTTTATGAGCTTTTCTTTTTGTCCCATATTTTCACCTCTATTATAAGCTTTTCCTGATACCTTTGCAACTATTTCTAGTTGCATTTTTTAGTAAAAAATTTGGAGCAACACTTACTACAAGTATCACTCCTAAATACATTAGGTACATCTCCAGTACCAAAAATATTTTATCATAATTCAGAAAATTCCGCAATATGTTTTTGTTAAAGCAAAACACCGCCTGCCTTACGGCCGACGGCGCTTGCTTCTTTCCCTTATTTTTAGTTCTTTCCCTTGTTTTTCAAAAAATCTTTCCCTTATTTTGGAGGTTTTTCTAAGCCGGCTTATCTATTATCTGGCGCCGGCCTTTAGCAAAATAATATATACCGGAGCACTTTTCTAATATATTTTCTCTTCACCCCGTACTAACCTAACCACTAAACACTATTCACTGACAACTGCTATTCACTTCTCGGCGCGGTTGATTGCACAGATAATACCGCGCAGCGCTGCCACGTTGATATTAGAGTGAATACCTACACCGAAGATATGGCCATTATTTTTCTGTTTCAGCTCGATGTAGCAAATACCCTTAGCATCAGAACCCTTGGAAATTGCATGCTCATGATAGTTGACGAATTCGTAGCCATTAATTCCGACACCGTTGAGCGCCTGGAAGAAGGCATCAATAGGACCGTTACCTACACCAACTACACTCTTCTTTTCGCCTGTAACCGAAATTTCACCTTCAAAACGGCTGTGGATGCTGCCGTCAGCTTCGTTAAGCTCGGTGAAGCGATGACGCAGAAGCTGATATTTACCAACAAAGTCGAGGTATTCCTTGCGGAAGAGCTGCACAATCTGCTCGCTGGAAAGCTCGTCGCCGTATTCGTCAGCCGCAGCCTTCACGATATTGCCAAATTCCGGATGCATTTCCTTAGGCAGATTGTAGCCAACGGTATGCTGCAACACGAAGGCAGCGCCGCCCTTACCGGACTGACTGTTAATGCGGATAACAGGCTCGTATTCACGATGGATATCCGCAGGATTAATCGGCAGATACGGTACCTCCCAATATTCTGTACCGCTGTTTTTCATGTACTCATAGCCCTTGCGGATAGCATCCTGATGCGAACCGCTGAAGGCAGTGAAGGCCAGCTCACCGGCGTACGGCTGACGCTCAGGCACATGCATTTTTGTGCATTCCTCATAAACCTTTTTGATATCCAGGATATGAGAGAAATCCAGCTCGGGATCAACATTTTGTGTAAACATGTTGAGTGCTACCGTTACGATATCAAGGTTACCGGTACGCTCGCCGTTACCGAACAAGGTACCTTCGATACGGTCGGCACCGGCCAAAAGTGCCAACTCGGCGCAGGCAACACCGGTACCGCGGTCATTGTGCGGATGCACGCTGACGATTGCTGCCTCACGGTTTTTAATATGACGGCAGAAGTATTCAATCTGATCGGCATAGGTGTTCGGTGTACACATTTCAACAGTAGAGGGCAGATTAAGGATAATGGGGTTTTCTTTGCTGGAGCCCATTTCCTGCATTACTGCTTCGCAAATAGCAACAGAGAAATCTATTTCCGTACCGGAAAAGCTTTCCGGGGAATATTCATAACGGATATTCATACCGCTGCGGGCAACCTCTTCTTCCGTCAGCTGGCGGATAAGACGCGCGCCCTGCACAGCGATATCGGTGATACCGTCCATATCCTTGGCAAAAACAATTTTGCGCTGCAGTGTTGAAGTAGAGTTATAAAAATGGATGATAACATTCTTAGCACCGCGTACTGCCTCAAAGGTTTTGCGGATAAGCTCTTCACGCGCCTGCACCAGAACCTGTACGGTTACGTCATCAGGAATATGGCCGCCTTCAATCAAGGTACGCAGAATTTCGTACTCTGTTTCCGATGCGGAAGGAAAGCCAACTTCAATTTCCTTAAAGCCGCAATCTACCAAGGTGTGGAAAAAGCGAATTTTTTCCGGAATGCCCATCGGTGTTACCAAAGCCTGGTTGCCGTCGCGCAAATCAACACTGCACCATACAGGTGCTTTAGTAATCGTTTTATCAGGCCATTGACGGCCGGTAATTTTTATTTGTTCAAACGGAATATATTTTTTCTCCTGCTGCATGATTAATTTCCCCCTAGCTTTTCTTAACAATTATAAACAAAAATCCCCGTCCCTAACCTGTGTTATTTATTAATAACACAATTAGGGGCGGGGAACAATTCCACGCTGTACCACCCTATTTCAACAGTACCTCAACAGCACTGTCCTCTCAGCCTCCAACAAGGCCTTTGCCTGTAACGTGACCACACGTCCTTCCCTACATATCAGAAAGGCAACTCCGGGATCAGTATGCATATAACCATTGACATCGCTTTACACCAGCCAGCGACTCTCTTAGCCCATCCGGTCATATCTTCTTCCCTTCACCGTTTTTTTAGGGACGATATTTGATTCGTTGAATGCTATTATACGCACTCTGCTTTTAATTGTCAATAATCTTTCTGAAATTTATTTTTTTACAGCAAATTTGTAAACAATGTAACAGCAATTAGTGTGCTTCTATCCACGAATACTTATCCACAGCTTATGTGTTTTACCCACAGTTTATCAACAGAGTTATCAACAGTTGTGTATAACCTTACTTGCTGCTGATGAGCTTGCGCAGTAAATCAACAACGATAATGGAAGCGCCAAACAGGACGACAACGCCCCATTCATGCGCATTCAGCGGTGTTGTACGCAGTACGCGCCCACCAACAAAGGTCAGCAGCACCTGAATGGCAACAATCAGCGCCATTACCTGTAAGAAGCCCTTGTTCAGGCTGATATTCTTTAACAGGTTCAAACCGTCAGTACGCACATTAAAGCCATTGGCAACTGCCATGAAAATGTAGGCGCAGAAGAAGCCCGTGTAGGTGTAGATATGATTATCTGCATCACGGAACAGATGGTCAACCCACGCGCTCTTGTAAAAGGCAATACCGACAATGGTCATATACAGGCCGCTGATAATAACGCTCGTAAGCATCTTTTTGCTGACAAGCGGCGCACTGCGGCGTTTCGGTGCCTCGCACAGATACTGCGCCAATGCCGGCTCACCACCGAAGGCAAGCGCAGCAAGGGTATCCATTACCAGATTAATCCATAGAATCTGCGTAATCGTCAACGGCTCATCAATATTGATAAAGGGAGCAATAAAGTTAATTGCCACAGCCGAGAAATTAATCGTCAGCTGGAAAACAATAAATTTGCAGATAGAATTATAAATTGTTCTTCCGTACAAAATTGCCTGCTTGATGCTGAGGAAATTATCGTCCATGATAACGATATCACCTGCTTCCTTGGCAACCTCGGTACCACTACCCATAGCAAAGCCTACATCAGCTTTTTTCAGTGCCGGTGAATCGTTTACACCGTCGCCGGTCATACCGGTTACAAGATTCAGCTCCTGCGCCAGGCGCACCAAACGCGATTTATCCATCGGCAGAGCACGTGCCACTACACGCAGATGCGTCAGCTTAGCCTTGACCTCATCATCGCTCATCTGTGCCAGCTCGTCGGAGGTCCAGACTACATCCTCCGCACTTTGCAGCAGGCCTGCATCCTTGGCAATTGCCACCGCTGTTTCCTTGCGATCACCGGTAATCATTACAACCTGTACACCGGCCTGCTGTACTGCTTTAATAGCCTCCACTGCCTCCGGACGCACGTCATCACGGATGGCAACAACACTGGCAAGCGTCAGTCCTTTATCCGGCAGGTTATCAACAGGTACTCCCTCATAGGTGCACAAGGCCAGCATTCTTATAGCTTGTCCTGCAAGCTCCAGCATTCTGTTATCCAGAGCTGCTTTCATCTCATCAGTCAACGGCAAACGCTGACCGTCATTGGACCAATACCAATCGGCAGCCAGCAGCAGCTTTTCCGGGGCACCCTTAATCAGGCAATATGCTGCGCCGCCGTCAGCGGGAGCAACCTGCGCCCAAGAATATTTATTGGCGCTGTTAAACGGAATAAAGCGCTGGCGCTGCGGCAGCTGCGGCAAACGATAGGTACCGACATAATTGTTTAACGCTGCTTCCGTCATATTACCGCCGACAATCTTGCCGTCGGTAACGGTAGATGATGTATTGATCAGAACCTGCTGACAGGTCAGCTCCTTAAGACGTGCAGGCAATGATGTGAAATCAGTAATTTCCTGTAAATCGCCGGTTAAAAAGCGTACTACCTCCAGCTGTCCTTTAGTAATAGTACCTGTCTTATCAGTAAACAGCAGGTTCAGGCTGCCTGCTGTTTCAATGCCGACCAGCTTACGCACCAATACATGGTCATGCAGCATTTTGCGCATATTGAGCGAAGAAACTATAGCAATCATCAGCGGCAGGCCTTCCGGTACTGCCATAACGATAATAATAATCGCCAAGATTACAGCCTGTACCAAATCGGCAATTACTGTTGTCATATCAGCAAAATATGCTGCAAAGCTGCCTGCCAGATATATCTTATGCAGTATTACCGCAACTGCTATCAGCACACCGCCGGCATAACCGAATTTACTTATCTGCTCTGCCAGTCCTTTCAGCTTCAGCTTCAGCGGACTGTCGCGTTCATCATCCTTCAGCTCCTGCGTAAGCTGGCCGTAAACGGAATTATCACCTATCTTTACAGCCTGCATCACAGCAGTACCTTCTACCACAACGCTGCCTCGGAACAGCTTATGTTCATCCAGAAAATCAATTTTACCGTCATCCCACTGAAAGTCGGCAGGTGCCACTGTTTTTTTTGCTTCCTCGCTTTCGCCGTTCAGCGCTGCCTGGTCCAGCTTCAGCGTTCCCTCCAGCAAAATTCCGTCTGCCGGTATTTTATCGCCGGCCTCTAAGATAATTGCCTCACCGACAACAACATCATCAATAGCAATTTCCTCCGGCTCACCGTCACGCCACACCTTGCAGCGGATACGGCTGGCTTCCTCCTGCAGCTTTTGAAAGGCATTCTCATTGCTGTATTCGGACCAGGTAGAAACAAAGGTTGCCAAAATTATTGCCAGAAAAATACCTGCTGTTTCAATCCAATCACCATGGCCAAGATACACGAAAACAGCATTTACCAGCAGTGCTACTATCAGGATGCGGATAATGGGATCCTGAAAATTCCCTAACAGCTTGCTCCAAAATGTTTCTCGCGGCGGCTGCGTCAACGTATTATCACCGTACTTGCGCCGTGACTCTTCAATCTGCTCTTTGCTTAAGCCATATTTACTCATTTTCTTCCTCCTTTGACCTTGCGTCTGCTACTTGTCGAAAATTGCGGTAAATCGTGCAAGTACACTCTTCACCTTATATTATATAATAAAAAAGGGCGAGACAATGCTGTAAAATAAAAATTTTACAACAAAGTCTCGCCACTTAATTACAAAGCCGGATTCTTCCGAATCGTACTGACGGCAGTGTAAACACCAGCCCTAAGGCTAGTGCCAGCTACTCCCCTTATTTAAGAAAGTACCATATTATTTTATTTAGCTTATTCAGCCCAAACAGCTTTCATCAGCTTAGGATATTCAGTGTTAAGGTGGTCAACAATAACGTCGATTACTGCATGAATCATTTGCGGTACGAATTGCTCGTCGGTAGAAGGAATGCAACTTTCAATGATGATATTGCCAGCTTCATCAGCATAATATTTGAATACCTTGTAGTTTTCGTTCAGAGCGTTCAGATGTGCCAGAACTGCAGCCTTGTTAGCTTCTTTAACCAGACCAGCGCCTACGCGAACCTGCAGCATTACATAGATGCTGTCGTCAATTACCAGCATAGTCGGCAGGTTTTGACCCTGGATGCCGATAGCAGAACGGAAAACAACGGGATGCATAAAGCTTTCTTCAGGCACCTCGTCAGCCTTCGGAACTTCGAAAACGTCACCCCAGTTAATTTTATTTTCGTCAAGGAACTTCTTATACACTTCAGCTTTCTTATTCATCATAAGACCTCGCTTTCATCGTTATAATACTATTATACACTATTATCACAATTTGTGTACTTTTTTTATTAGTAAAAAGTTTTCTTTTACACAAAAATCACAGCTCATTCAGCTTTTAATTTCAGTGCAAATTCATAACCATATTTTTCCGCAGCCTCAATCTCAGCCTGCTGCGCAGTCCACTTGCAGTTAAAGCCAGGCTCCACTGCATCAAAGCAGCTTTTTGCAAGAAGCTCTTCCATATCCTTCTGAGCACCGCCTGCCCAACCGAAGGTACCAAAGGCCGCAGCCTTTTTACCTTTAGCACCCAAGCCCTTAAGATAAATCAGCAGAGAACCCATATTGGGCAGCATGCTGCAATTAAGCGTTGAAGAACCTGCCAAAAAACCGGAGGCAGTAAAGAGCTCAGCGGCTACCGTACTGTTAGGAGTAGCGCCCATTTTAAATACCTTGACGACAACTCCGGCATTAGCAGCACCGCGCGCAATCGCCCGTGCCAGCTTCTCCGTACCGCCCCACATGCTGTCATAAGCAATAACAAGACTGCCGTCCTGTACACCGCTGCCCCATTCGCTGTAGCAGCGCAGGATATCGGAAATATGCTCGGTCCAGATGACACCATGGGAAGGCGCAATCATTTTAATATCAAGACCGCCAAGCTTTTTCAACGCATTGCCAATCAGCTTGGCATAAGGCCAGAGAATGTTGGCAAAATACTTTTTAGCTTCGTAGAACAGCTCGTCTTGATTTACTTCACAGTCAAAGCGCTTACTGGTAGCATAATGCTGACCAAAGGCATCATTAGAGAAAAGTATTTTATCATGCTCACTATAGGTAGCCATACTGTCAGGCCAATGCAGCATTGCCATGGAAGCGAAGGTTAAAGTGCGCTTCCCGATATTTAAGGTTGCTCCGTCCTTAACGACCTCAAAATTAAAAATATCTCCATAATGCTGAATCGCTTCGTTTTTGCCTTGCATCGTAATATAGAACTTTGCTTTGGGGCAAGCCTTAGCCAATGCCGGCATAGCACCGGAATGGTCAGGCTCGACATGGTTAATGACAATATAGTCAATGGAATCCAACGGTGTCACCTTGCTGATATTAGCAAGCAACTCTTCTGTAAATGGTGCTTTAACCGTGTCAATCAAAGTTACCTTTTCATCCATAATCAGGTAAGAGTTGTAGGTTGCACCTCTTTCTGTTTTGTAGCCGTGAAAATCACGCACAGCCCAATCCTGAACACCAACGTCATAAATATTTTCTGCAATTTGTACCGGCAGCATCTGAAAACCTCCTTATAATTTTTCAAGAGTAACTTGATGAGTTAATTTATTTAAACGCAAAACAAGCTCATGATATTTATTCAGCGTACTGCGGTGACCGACACTTACAATAGTAGTCAGCGGTAAGCGTTCCTGCAGCAGGCTGTACATTGTTTCTTCGGTTTCTTCGTCCAAGGCAGAGGTTGCCTCGTCCAAAAACAGCCATTGCGGTTGTTGGATATGCGCACGCACAAAGGCCAGACGCTGCTGCTCACCAACAGAAAGCACATGGCTCCAATCAGCCTCCAAATCGAGCTTATCCTTAAGATAACCAATCTGGCACAAATCCATCAGATAAATCAATTCAGTATCATAAATCGGTTTATTTCCCGGGTAATTAAGGGCAGCACGCAGTGTGCCTAATGGCAAATAAGGCTTTTGTGGAATAAACATCAGCTTATCACGTGACGGAAGAAAGATTTTGCCGTCGACGAAGGGCCAGATACCGGAGATGGCACGCAGCAAGGTACTTTTACCGCTGCCACTGACACCCTTAATCAAAACATTATGCCCCGGATGCAGTGTAAAGCTGATATTTTCCAGAAGCGGTTTTCCGTCCGGCAGATTTATCTTCATATCGTTAACCTCAACAACATCTGCAGCAGCAAAACGTTCCACATGAAAGCGTTCCGCCTGCTGAGAAACCTCGTGCATATGATGGCCGAAGTAAGTTAAACGCATTACAACAGCCTGCCATTGAGCAATACTGCTGTACATATCAACAAAATACGAAAGCGAATCCTGCACGCGGCCAAAAGCACTGGCAACCTGCATCAGTCCGCCTAGTGTTACTTCTTTCGTAAGATAACGGTTCATGGCTACAACAAAGGGAAAAATGATAGCGATTTGAGAATAACCGGAATTTAAAAAGACAAGCTGTTTTTGCTTATTAACAAGCTTCCAGAAGTTATCCAAAAGCATTTTAAAGCGTTGTTTGAATACACTGCCTTCCTGCGCTTCACCACGGTAGAAGGCAACGCTTTCCGCACTTTCACGCAGGCGAATCATACTGAAACGGAAATCCGCCTCATATTTTTGTTGGATGAAGTTGATTTTTACCAGCTTGTGGCCGACAATATGGGTAATATATGTACCGATTACAGAATAAAGTAATGATGCCCACAGCATGTAACCGTTAATCGTCCACGTTTTACCCATAAAGGTAAAGCTAAGACTGCCGGAAAGATTATATAAAATGACAACGAACGACGCAAATGTGCAAAACGCTTTGAGAATACCTATACCAAAGCTAAGGGTCATTTCGACAAACTGACGCACATCCTCACTGATACGTTGGTCAGGGTTATCCGTATCCTTACCGAACATCTGCAGATTATAATAGGTTTTGTTTTGCAGCCAGATGTCAATAAAGCGTGTCGTCAGCCAACGACGCCAATTTAAAATAAGTGTCTGCTGTAAATAATATGAGTATACTGCCAATAAGATATAAATAGCAGCTAACCACGAAAAATGAATGAGTTCATCAAAAATTTTCTTAGCATCATAGTTTTGTAATGCACTGTAAAAGCTGTTGTTCCACTGGTTAAGCAGAACAAGCATATAAACTACGCCAAGTGTCAGCGCTATAATACAGCCTAATAAAAAGAAAGCCTTTTTCTTCTCTTCCGACTGCCAATAGCTTTTAGTAAGATACCAGACATCCCTGAAAAACTGTCTGGTTAAATTAAAACGTTGCATATACTCAAGACTCCTCTGATAAAGAAATGCTATTCAATTCTTGAACAGTTCCTTTTTATTATACTATAAATATCATGCTTAGAGTATTGCCGGCAGTAAAATTTACATTTTAGATACAAAAAAGAGCTCACACAAATGTGTGAGCTCTTGAAAGGCTAATTATTTGCCAACAGGACCGATCATAGCCAGCATGGTACCTGCAGCAACTGCAGTACCGATAACGCCTGCTACGTTAGGACCCAT
>ENA-ORCN01000922-ORCN01000922.1-human-gut-metagenome-genome-assembly--contig:-NODE-922-length-22672-cov-33.616729_pt1 | contig 22672 bp, 18 predicted proteins | sample MGYA00242984_ERZ507984 | MGnify/ENA primary metagenome ERZ507984 (study PRJEB26167, sample SAMN06115395) | human gut metagenome | host: Homo sapiens | place: China:Hubei | collected 2016-05-19... | reverse complement strand
TGCCTCCCTTACTTCAGCAGCGCGCCGGAAATGACCATCATCTGCACTTCGCTGGTGCCCTCGTAGATCTCAGTGATTTTGGCATCACGCATCATGCGCTCGATGGGGTAGTCACGGGTGTAGCCGTAGCCACCGAACAGCTGCAGGCAGCGGCGGGTCACGTCGCTTGCGGTGCGGGCTGCGATGAGCTTAGCCTGAGCAGCCTCGACGCTGTAGCGGACCTTTGCGCCATTCATAGCTTCCTGCTTCTTCAGAGCGGCAGCGTAGACCAGATACTTTGCAGCCTCGATACGGGCCTTCATCTCAGCCAGCTCGAACTGGGTGTTCTGGAAAGCGGAGATGCTGCGGCCAAACTGCTTACGCTCCTTGACGTAAGCGACGGTCTCCTGCAGAGCGCCCTCAGCGATGCCCAGAGCCTGGGAAGCGATACCGATACGGCCGCCGTCCAGAGTAGCCATAGCCAGCTGGAAGCCCTTGCCGCGCACGCCCAGCATACGGTCCTTCGGGATGCGGCAGTCCTCAAAGATCAGCTCGCAGGTAGAAGAACCACGGATGCCCATCTTATCCTCAGCCTTGCCGACGGAGAAGCCCGGGTCGGTACGCTCCACGATGAAGGCGGAGCACAGCTTGGTGGGACGGCCCTTCTTATCGAGGACCTTATCGGTAACAGCGATGACGATGAACACGTCAGCGTAGCCTGCGTTGGTGATGAAGATCTTGGAGCCGTTCAGCACCCAGTAATCGCCATCTTCCACAGCAGTGGTCTGCTGGCCCTGAGCGTCAGTACCAGCGCCCGGCTCGGTCAGACCGAAAGCACCCAGCCACTCGCCGCTGCACAGCTTGGGCAGATACTTTTCCTTCTGCTCGGGAGTGCCGTTCTCATAAATAGGTGCTGCGCACAGGCTGGTGTGTGCGGAAACGATAACACCAGTGGTGCCGCAGACCTTGCTCAGCTCCTCAACAGCCATGACGTAGGACAGGACGTCGCCGCCTGCACCGCCAACGGAGGTGGGGAAGTAAATGCCCATCATACCCAGCTTGCCCATCTTCTCGACGGTCTCCTTGGGGAAATACTCTTCGGCATCGACTTTCTTTGCCAGAGGCTTGACTTCGTTTTCAGCAAACTCGCGGTACATCTTCTGCACCATCTGCTGCTGCTTGGACAGAGTAAAATCCATCGCTATATCCTCCTAACGGATGTTTTTCTTTCAGCACAGGGCAGCTACACTCATGTCCTGTGCAAACAAATTCCTCCCGGCCGTTTTCTTCGGGACGACCGAGAGAAATTTCAAACTAATTTACAGCTCGTCGACAGGGGTCTTGGTGCGGTCTGCGTTGTAAACGTAGAAGCCCTTGCCAGACTTGCAGCCCAGGTTGCCGCCGCGGACCATCTTACGGATGAGCGGGCATGCACGATACTTGCTGTCGCCGGTCTCCTTGTACAGGACGTCCATAATGGCGAGGCAGATGTCCAGGCCGATGAAGTCGCCCAGCTCCAGGGGACCCATCGGGTGGTTGGCACCCAGCTTCATAGCGGTGTCGATGCCGGCGATGTTGGAAACGCCCTCCATCTTGATGAAGGCAGCCTCGTTGATCATCGGGATCAGGATGCGGTTGACGACGAAGCCGGCAGCCTCGTTGACCTGGACCGGCTGCTTGCCGATGGCAACGGAGATCTCCTTGATCTTCTCGACAGTCTCAGCGGGAGTGTTGCAGCCAGCGATGACCTCGATGAGCTTCATGCGGTCTGCGGGGTTGAAGAAGTGCATACCGACCAGAGGACGGCTGACACCCTTGCCGATCTCGGTGATGGACAGAGAAGAGGTGTTGGAAGCGAAGATGCACTCGGGCTTGCAGATCTTATCCAGCTCGCCGAAAGTGGTCTGCTTGACCTTCATATCCTCGAAAGCAGCCTCAACGACGAGGTCGCAGTCAGCGCACAGGTCTTCCTTCAGGCCCGGGGTGATAGCAGCGACGATAGCGTCAGCCTTTTCCTGAGTCATCTTGCCCTTAGCGACCAGCTTTTCATAGCCCTTCTTGATCTTTGCCAGACCATTCTCGGCCCACTCCTGCTTGATGTCACACAGAGCAACCGTGTTGCCCTCGACCTGAGCAAATGCCTTTGCGATGCCCTGGCCCATAGTGCCAGCACCGATAACACCGATCTTCATGGGAAATCTCTCCTTTATTATATCTTCTGAATGTAGTGCCTCTCCGTGCCTTCCCTTTCCGGGGAGGCGTTGCAGAGGCGTTATGGTTTAGTTTAGTTGTTCGTGAACACTGCCTTGGGCTTCGGCTTCTCACGGCTCAGGAAGCAGGCCGCGTCGGTACTGACTCCACTTCGTTCGCAGCAGCATTGCTGCTGTTGCTCACTCTGTTCCGTAGTACCTCCTTCTCCCCACAAAATCTTGCTGCGCAAGCTTTTGCGGAGGCCCCTTCTTGGCGGCATGGCCTGCCCGAGGCTGTCGCTTACCCTTTAGTTGTTGGTGAACACTGCCTTGGGTTTCGGTTTTTCACGGCTCAGGAAGCAGGCCATGCCTTCCTTCTGGTCATGAGTCTCGAAGCAGTCGCCGAACAGCTTCTCTTCGACTTCGACAGCCTTCTCGATGGGGAGGCTGATGCCGTCGTTGATAGCCTTCTTGCAGTTGCGCACGGCGATGGGCGCGTTCTTGGCGATCTTGTTGGCCAGCTTCAGGACATTCTCCATCAGCTCAGCCTGCGGATACACTGCGTTGACCAGGCCGATGCGGTAGGCCTCGTCAGCCTTGATGTTCAGTGCAGAGTAGACCAGCTGCTTTGCCATGCCCATGCCAACCAGACGTGCCAGACGCTGGGTGCCGCCGAAGCCCGGGGTGATGCCCAGACCGACTTCCGGCTGACCAAACACAGCGTTGTCGGAGCAGATGCGGATGTCGCAGCTCATAGCCAGCTCATTGCCGCCGCCCAGTGCAAAGCCGTTGACGGCTGCGATGACGGGGATGGGGAAGCTCTCGATCATCAGGAACACATCATTGCCCAGTTTGCCGAAAGCCTCGCCCTCGGCCTTGGTCATGGTGCTCATGGAGCCGATGTCAGCGCCTGCCACGAAGCTCTTGTCGCCTTCGCCGGTCAGGACGATGCAGCGGATGGCGGACTGGTCAACTGCCTCAAAAGCAGCCTTCAGGTCTGCCAGGACTTCGGGGTTCAGGGCGTTCAGTGCCTTCGGGCGGTCGATGGTGATGATCTCGACTGCGCCCTGCACCTCGGTTTTTACAAATGCCATTGTGAAAACCTCCATTCAGGTTATATCTTATTCAAAACAGCCCCCGGACAAGGGGCAAGTCTCCGGTCTCGCCCACTGTCCGGGCTGTATCAATATCCGGAGTGACCCTTCAAAGGGAAATCAGTCCATCTCGACGATGGTTGCGCAGCCCATGCCGCCGCCGATGCACAGGGTAGCCAGACCCTTGTGAGCACCACGATGCTTCATAGCGTACAGCAGGGTGACGAGGATACGAGCACCGGAAGCGCCGACCGGGTGGCCCAGAGCGATTGCGCCGCCGTTGACGTTCAGCTTGTCCTTATCGAAGCCCAGAGCCTCGCCGACTGCGATGGACTGTGCTGCGAATGCCTCGTTGGCCTCGACCAGGTCCATATCAGCAACGGTCAGGCCGGTCTTAGCCATGACCTTCTTGGTAGCAGCGATGGGGCCAAGACCCATGACCTCAGGCTCGACGCCTGCCAGAGCACCTGCGACCCAGGTAGCCAGAGGCTTCACGCCCAGCTCCTTGGCCTTCTCTTCGCTCATGATGACCAGAGCAGCTGCGCCATCGTTGATAGCGGAGGAGTTTGCAGCGGTGACGATGCCGTCCTTGGTGAAGGCGGGCTTCAGCTTTGCCAGCACTTCGGGAGCGCTCAGACGGGGGCCTTCATCGGTATCGAACACGGTATCGCCCTTCTTGCCCTTGATGACAACAGGAACGATTTCATCCTTGAAAGCACCGTCCTTGATGGCCTTGTCAGCCTTCAGCTGGCTGTGGTAAGCGAAATCATCCAGCATCTCGCGGGTGATGGGGCTGTAGCCGTACTTCTTCTGATAGGTCTCATTGGTGCAGACATTCTCAGCGGTCATGCCCATGTGCTTGTTGAAGCCGCAGGCATCCCACAGAGCATCGTTGACCATGGTATCCACAATCTCGCTCTTGCCCATGGGAGCACCCATGCGGTAGCCGTAACGAGCCTTCTGCAGTGCGAAGGGAGCCATATCCATGTTCTCCATGCCGCCTGCGACCACGATGTCAGCATCGCCGGCCTCGATCATCTGAGCAGCCATGTTCACGCAGTTCAGACCGGAGCCGCAGACCACGTTGACGGTGACGGCAGGAGTCTCGACGGGCAGGCCAGCCTTCAGGGAAGCCTGACGAGCGACGTTCTGGCCCAGACCAGCCTGGATGACGCAGCCCATGTAAACATGATCGACCTGCTCGGGTTTCACGTTAGCACGGTCCAGAGCCTCCTTGATGACGATGGAGCCCAGCTCTGCAGCAGGGACGTTTGCCAGGGTGCCGCCAAACTTACCAATAGCGGTACGGCAAGCAGATGCGATAACGATTTTCTTCATGTTAATAGCCTCCTGAATTTATATGTTTCGGGGTTTCGTAAAACTATTTATCAAAAAGCCCAAAGGCCTTTCTGCATTATAAAAGGTATCAGAACATCTTTCCTTCCGCCCGGAGCTGCTCCACTTTGGCGTGGATGGCATTCTCTACGTTGGGCGTCACGAACTTGGAGATGTTGCTGCCGTAGCGGGCAGCCTCCTTGACGATGGTGGAGGAAAGGTAGCTCCACTTGATGCTGGTGGCAAGGAACATCGTCTCGATACCGGGCATCAGTGCGTGGTTCGTCTGGGCAAGCTGTATCTCGTTTTCGAAATCCGTCACCGCCCGCAGGCCCCGCACCATCACCGAAGCGTGGCGCTTCTTGGCGAACTCCACGGTCAGGCCGTCGAAGCTCTCCACCGTCACATTCGGGATGTCCTTGCAACACTCCCGCAACAGCGCCACCCGTTCTTCTACGGTGAACAGAGGGTTCTTTGCGCTGTTGATGAGCACTGCCACAATGAGCTGGTCGTTTATCTTTGCAGCTCGCTTGATGATGTCGAGGTGTCCTCTCGTGACCGGGTCAAAGGACCCAGGGTAAACTGCTGTTGCCATCGGTATGGTCTCCTTTATTTGCGCGCTTTGGAAAAGCGCATTTGGTGTTGCCATGATAGCACTTTTCAGTTCCTGCTTCAAGTACCAGGCCGCATCGCCATCGCAATATCGTTAATTTTTAGTCAATCAACGTCACACTGGGGCGCATCGTCTTGGTACACCCTTAGTAAACCATATCGTCAAAATTTTATCAAGTACTTTTTCGAAAAAAATTGTTTTTGCTATACCAAACAATCGCCACAAATACCTAAGAAATTTAGTTAAATTGTCCTGCGTGGCATTTTTTCGCGGAAGAGGGCTTGATTATAATGTTTGTTAATGTTATAACTAAGCTGTGCAGGTGTGTCGCTGCCGGAGGCTTCTGCCCTGCCGACCCCAAGGATACCGCCGGGGTGTGATAAGACAGTGTCCGGACTGGGAAAAACCGGTAAATTTCCGGCTAAGATTTTGTCCCGTAGAATTGTAAATAATAAATTTACAATTCTTTTATGTTCTTAAAGGAGAGGATGGTTTATAATGGATTTCATGGAAATGTATGCCCAGAAAAAGATGACTGCCGAGCAGGCTGCTTCTCTGGTCAAGAGCGGCGACTGGGTGGATTACGGCTGGTGCGTCAACACCCCTGTGGCCGTGGATGCCGCCCTTGCCAAGCGCCTGCCCGAACTGGAAAACGTCAATTTCCGCGGCGGCATCCTGATGTGGGTGCCTGAGATCTTCCAGATCGACGACCCCGCTGCCCACATGACCTGGAACAGCTGGCACATGGGCGGCATTGAGCGCAAAGCCATCGCACAGGGCTTCTCGTTCTACTCCCCAATCCGCTATTCGGAGCTGCCCCGCTACTACCGCGAGAGTCCCGACCCGCTGGACATCGCCGTCTTCCAGGTGACTCCGATGGACGAGCACGGCTACTTCAACTTCGGCCCCAGCGCTTCCCATCTGGGTGCCGTCTGTGAGAAGGCAAAGAAGATCATCGTGGAGGTCAACACCAATATGCCCCGCTGCCTCGGCGGTATGGAGAACTGTGTCCATATCTCCCAGGTCACCGGCATCGTGGAGGGCGACAATCCGCCCATCGGCCAGATGGCCGCTGCCTGCCCCGCCTCCGAGGTCGATTTGAAGGTCGCAAACCTCGTCGTGCCGCAGATCCCCAATGGTGCCTGCCTGCAGCTGGGCATCGGCGGTATGCCCAACGCCATCGGCAGCCTCATCGCCCAGAGCGATTTGAAGGACCTGGGCGTCCACACCGAGATGTATGTTGACGCTTTCGTGGACATCGCCAAGGCCGGCAAGATCACCGGCGCACACAAGCAGCTGGACAAGGGCCGTCAGGTCTACGCCTTCGGTGCCGGCACCCAGAAGATGTACGACTACCTCAACAACAACCCCGAGTGCATGTCTGCTCCCGTCGATTACACCAACGATATCCGCAGCATCTCCGCACTGGACAACTTCATCTCCATCAACAATGCGGTGGACATCGACCTGTTCGGCCAGGTGAATGCGGAGAGCGCCGGCGTCAAGCACATTTCCGGTGCAGGCGGCCAGCTGGACTTCGTGCTGGGCGCATACCTTTCCAAGGGTGGCAAGAGCTTCATCTGCCTGTCTTCTACCTTCTTTAATAAGAAGACCGGTCAGCTCGAGAGCCGCATCCGTCCCACGCTGGAAAACGGCAGCATCATCACCGATACCCGCGCCAATCTGCATTACCTCTGCACTGAATACGGCTGCGTCAACCTCAAGGGTCTGACCACCTGGGAGAAGGCCGAAGCCCTCATCAATGTGGCACACCCCGACTTCCGCGAGGAGCTTATCAAAGAGGCCGAGAAGATGCACATCTGGCGCCGCAGCAACAAAATCTAAACATCGCCGTACCGGCTCCTGCCGTCTGCGGCAGGAATGGAGTCACACATGATGGACAAAAAACCGCACATCAAGCCCTATGTCTACGGAATGCTCGCGGGCTTTGGTGCGATAAGTCTAAGCATCCTGTTCTTCTTCTTCATCTACCGCTTCGACGGGTTCGGCGACGCGGTCTCCAAGGTGACCGGCATCCTGATGCCCTTCATCTATGGTGCCGTCATCGCCTATCTGCTCAAGCCGGTGTGCAACACCATTGAGGGCTTTCTACACCGCATCTTCCCCGAAAAGCTCCACAGCATGGCCAATATGCTTGCCATTGCGGCGACGCTGCTGTTCGGTGTGCTGGTGGTCTATGCCCTCGTGATGATGGTGGTGCCGCAGCTCATTACGAGCGTCACCTCCCTCTACTACACCGCGCAGACCAGCATCACCCGGTTCATGCGGTGGGTGAACACACAGGAAATCTTCTTGGATAATGAGACACTGATGGGCTATTTCAACAATGCCTACGATGCCATTGCTGACAACCTGACCACTCTGCGCACCACCCTGCTCCCCTCGCTGCAGAATATACAAGGCATCCTGAGCGGTGTGGGCGTCGGCGTCATGAGTGTGGTGACCTGGTTCAAGAACCTGCTCATCGGCCTTATCGTCGCTGTTTACCTGCTGGCCAGCCGCAAAAAGTTCACCAAACAGGCCAAGATGATCCTCTACAGCGTCGTCAAGCCCCACTGGGCGCAGCTCATCCAGGAGGAAGTCCTCTACGCAGACAAGATGTTCGGCGGCTTCATCAACGGCAAGATCATGGACTCCGCCATCATTGGCGTGCTCTGCTACTTTGCCTGCATCATCTTCAAGTTCCCGAGCGCACTGCTGGTGTCGGTCATCATCGGCGTCACCAACGTCATCCCCTTCTTCGGCCCCTTCATCGGTGCCGTGCCTGCAACGCTGCTCATCCTCATCCAGAGCCCCATCAAGGCCATCTGGTTCGTGCTCTTCGTTCTGGTCCTCCAGCAGCTGGACGGCAATGTCATCGGCCCGAAGATCCTGGGCAACACCACCGGCCTTTCGAGCTTCTGGGTGCTCTTCTCCATCCTGCTGTTCGGCGGTCTGTGGGGCTTCGTGGGCATGATCGTGGGCGTGCCGCTGTTCGCCGTCATCTATGACGTCATCAAGAAGCTGGTCTTCCACGGCCTGCGCCGCAACGGCCAGCTCGACCAGATGACCGTCTACCACGACGAGTTCGGCGATCCCGGCGACCCGGCTTCCGCGCCTGTAGAAGATGAAGGAACGGAAACCGAAATCGTCATTGATTCCGGCGAAGAATAAAATAACAAGATAAAGCCCCCATCCTCCCGGCTGCCTCAGCCGGTGAAGATGGGGGCTTTTCTGCGCAATTTTATGTTTGAAAGACCGATAAAGTCATTTCGCGTGAGCAGTGGAATGCGCCGGTTCCCAGTCCTTGTAATTCTCGTACCGGCTCTCCTTGAGGGTGACATGCGACCAGATCTCGTCGGCCACAGGCTGCCAGTCGGCAGCATATGCACCGCATTTGTCGCAGAGATGGTCTACGCTCTCGGGCGACTGCAAGTCGGTGCTGTGAGCACCGGTGTCATGCACCATCTGGCGCAGAAGCTCGGGGTTTTCCAGCATCGGGCAGGGACGCAGATGGTTTTTATTGAAGGGCTGGCCGTTGTGGTAGGCCATGAAGAGCGGGCTGCGGAGAATATCGAGGATGCTGCTGTCGTGGATGTTGGCGTTGGAATAGTGGATAAAGACGCACGGCTCTGCATCGCCCGCCGAATTGATATGAAAATAGTTGCGTCCGCCTGCGATGCATCCGCCCACAAACTCGCCATCGTTCTGGAAGTCCATCGGATAAAACGGAATATCGCTCTTTTCCGAGCGGAGATACCGGATGCGCTCGATCATGTACTTGCGCTGAGCAGGCGTGGGCATCAGCTCTGGCGCAGCCTCGTTGCCTACCGGCATATAGTGGAAGTAGAATCCGAAGTGCGCGCCCTTGTCACAGAGCATCCGCATAAAGTGGTCGCTGGTGACGGCTTCGAGATTGTCTCTGGTATAGCAGATGGAAGTGCCAAAAAGGATCCCGTGGGCCTTGAGCAAGTCCATCGCATTCATGACAGCGGCATAGTGGCCGTCGCCCCGCCGGGCATCATTGGTAGAGGGAGTTCCCTCGATCGAGAGCATGAAGGCGATATTGCCCAGTTTTACGACCTCTTCGCAGAACGGCTCATCGATGAGGGTCGAGTTCGTGTAAATCGCAAACTGCACGTCGTTGTGCTTTTTTGCCAGACGGAGAATATCCGCCTTCCGCACCAGAGGCTCGCCGCCGGTGAGCATATAGAGATAGACCCCCAGCTCCTTGCCCTCGGTGATGATTTTGTCCATATCCTCAAAGCTGAGGTTGTTTTTGTGGCCGTACTCGCCCGCCCAGCATCCCACGCAGTGCATATTGCAAGCCGAAGTGGGGTCGAACAGGATCAGCCACGGAATGTTGCAGTGGTACTTTGTGCGATTCTCGCGGATGGTCTTTGTCCCCCGGAAGAACGCCTCATAGCCAAGGTTGAGCGCCGTGGTGCGTGCTACGCTGGGCGCGGTCTGGTCGAGCACACAGTTGATAAGCTTCGACCACTTGCTGTCCGCATCGGTCAGCACTGCGCGGGCGTGCTCATACGTCTCCTCGCTGAACGAGTCGCCATAGAACTGCTTGGCGACGTCCACCATCTCGGCAAACGTCTTCTGACGGTCTTTGCTGACATGAGCCAGTGCCACATCCACCATCGTTCCGACAGCGGCACGCTGTACCTTATGGTTCAACGACTCCAACGCAATACTCATAAAAGTCTGCCTCCTTATGTGGGTCTTTGCCAGCCCTTTGTTTTGACAATACTTTAACATTTTTCCAACAAAGGTTCTATAAACAACAAAAGCAGGGTGATAGTTTTTCTATCATCCTGCTCTGCTTGTTCAAATTTTTATCAGTCGTCGGTTTTTGATGCTCTGCCGTCGGTGCTGAAGCGCAGCAGCGCCCGCTCCAAATCACCGTGCATCATAGTGTTGAACCGTTCGGCCATGATGGCTGGTTCGGTCTTCATATCTCGGCGTATCCATTCCAGCACCATGCCCACAAAGCCATACTTATAAAAATCAATGATGAACTGCTTGTCCTCTTCCTGCACCGGGATGTTTTCACGCTCTATAAACATTCGCAGCAGAGGGTCAAGCATTTTATAGAGATACTGCTCCACCTGTTCCCGGCTGATGGAGCGGTAGACATTCAGCACCAGCACCCGGTTGGCCTGCACCTTTTCCAGCATATCGCGGAAGGCGTCGCTCCACGTCTCAAAGTCCTGATGGCCTTCCAGTGCCTCTGTGGCATCCTCCACCAGGATCCAGTCCACCAAGTCGTAAATATCTTTGAAATGGTAGTAAAAGGTCATGCGGTTCACACCGCAGTCCTCGGTAATGTCGTTTATCGTTATCTTATTCAGCGGCTTGCGGAGCAGCAGCTTTTTGAGCGATGCTTCCAGCGCGCGTTTTGTCGTCTGTGCCACGAGAATGCCCATCCTTTCGCGTTTGCCCCGTTCTGTGCGGAGTTTCCCAACTTCTATCTATTATGATACCTCATCTGCCCGTGCAGGTGCAAGCACCTTTTTCGACTTTTTCATGAACTTTTTATGTTTTCTTAAGATTTGGACAGCAAAAAAGCTGCGCCGCCGCAGCGCGTCTATCAGGAGCTTTCCGAAAAGCTTTGACATTTTCCGGCTCTCCTCTTGATTTCTCCCCCGGCCCTGCTTACAATGGAGACACAGAGGGGGCATCTCCCCTGTTCTTTTGATTGGGAAAGAGGTTTTTCTTATGCTGAATACCATCGGTTTCTTAGGCTGCGGCAACATGGGCGGGGCTATCGCCCGGGCCGTCTGCAAGGCGGCAGACCCGCAGAACGTCTGGCTGGCCAACCGCACCGCCGCCAAAGCAGAGGCTCTGGCCGCTGAACTGGGCTGCAACACCACCATCAACGACGAGGTGGCAGGCCGCTGCGACCTCATCTTCTTAGCCGTCAAACCCCAGATGATGGAGGAGCTGCTGGCACCGCTCCGCTTCACGCTGGCCGAACGGCCCAGCCGCTTCGTGCTGTGCAGCATGGCGGCGGGCCTGTCCATCGCCCGCATTCAGGAGATGGCGGGCGGCGACTACCCCGTCATCCGCATCATGCCCAACACGCCCGCTTCGGTAGGGGCCGGTATGATACAGTACTGCACCTCCAACGTCACCGCCGAGGAAGAGGCCGAGTTCCTGAAGCTGATGGCCCCCGCCGGGCGGCTGGATGCTGTGCCGGAGGGCCTCATCGACGCGGCCAGCTGCGTGTCCGGCTGCGGCCCGGCCTGGGTGTATCAGTTCATCGAGGCGCTGGCCGACGGCGGCGTGGCCTGCGGCCTGCCCCGTGCCAAGGCGCAGGAGTACGCCGCCCAGATGGTCCTGGGCAGTGCGAAGCTGGTGCTTGAGAGCGGCCAGCATCCCGGCGCACTCAAGGACGCCGTGTGCAGCCCTGGCGGCAGCACCATCCAGGGCGTGCGGGTGCTGGAAGAAAAGGGCCTGCGGGGCGCGGTGATGGACGCCGTCATCGCCTCCTACAACAAGACAAAAGAGATGGGAAAGGGTTGATCTATGCGCATCGTAGTCAAAGTCGGCACCTCCACACTGGCCCACTCCACCGGACGGCTGAACATCCGCCACACCGAAGAGCTGGTGAAAGTGCTCAGCGATTTGAAGAACGCCGGACATGAGGTCATCCTCGTGTCGTCGGGTGCCATCGGCATGGGTGTGGGCAAGCTGTCGCTTTCCGCCCGCCCTACCGATATGTCCTCCAAGCAGGCTTGTGCCGCCGTGGGTCAGTGTGAGCTGATGTACACCTACGACCGGCTGTTCAGCGCCTACGACCACACGGTGGCGCAGATTTTGCTCACCGGTGTGGACATCGAGCACGCCAGCCGCCGCGAGAACATTCAGAACACCCTCACCCGCCTGCTGGAGCTGGGCGCACTGCCCATCATCAACGAGAACGATACCGTCGCCACCGACGAGATCACCTCCATCGGCGACAATGACACCCTCGCCGCCATCGTCACCTGCTGCATCAAAGCTGATCTGCTGGTGCTGCTGAGCGACATCGACGGCCTCTACACTGCCAACCCCCACACCCACCCGGACGCAAAGCTCATCCCGCTGGTGGAGGACATCACGCCCGAGGTGATGGCGCTGGCCGACGGAGCCGGTTCGGCGCTGGGTACCGGCGGAATGTCCACCAAACTCCGGGCCGCCCGGATGGTGACCTCCAGCGGAGCTGACATGGTCATCGCGAACGGCGCCCACCCCGAACTGCTCTATGACATCGCCGAGGGCCGTGCCGCAGGCACCCGCTTTGCGGCCCACAGACAGGAGGCATAACATGATCACACAGGAAATTCTGGAAGCCGCCCGCGGGGCCAAGACTGCCGTTGCCCTTTCGGACAGCGGCACTCGTGATTCTGCCCTCTACGGAATGGCCGACGCCCTCTGCGCCCCTGAGTCCATGGACACCATCCTCGCCGCCAACGCCGAGGACATGGCCGCCGCCAAGGGCAGCATCAGCGACGTCATGCTGGACCGCCTCGCCCTGACGCCCCAACGCATCGAGGCCATGGCCAAGGGCATCCGGGACGTTGCCGCCCTGCCCGACCCGGTGGGCCGGGTGCTGAGCCGCATCGAGCGTCCCAACGGCCTCGTCATCGAGAAGACCGCCGTGCCGATGGGCGTCATCGCCATCATCTACGAGAGCCGCCCCAACGTCACCAGCGACACTGCCGCCCTCGCCATCAAGAGCGGCAATGCCTGCATCCTCCGCTGCGGCAAAGAGGCGTGGCGCTCGGCCAATGCCATCGTGACCACCCTGCGGCAGGGACTTCGGGCAGCAGGTCTGCCCGAGACGGCAGTCTGCCTCATTGAGGACACTACCCATGCCTCGGCCAACGCCCTGATGACCGCCGTCGGCTATGTGGACCTGCTCATCCCGCGCGGCGGGGCCGGACTTATCCGTGCCTGCGTCGAGAATGCGAAAGTCCCCTGCATCCAGACCGGCACCGGCATCTGCCACATCTTCGTGGACGACACCGCCGACCAGACCAAGGCGCTGGACATCATCGAGAACGCCAAGGCCAGCCGCCCCAGTGTCTGCAACGCCGAGGAAGTCTGCCTCGTCCACAGCGCCATTGCGAGCGAGTTCCTGCCGAAGCTGGCCCAGCGCCTCGGCCCCGACCGCACCGCCAAGGGGCTGCACCCGGTGGAGCTGCGGCTGGACGAGCGTGCCGCCGCTCTCATCCCCGGCACCCCCGCCGGGCCGAAGGATTTCGACACCGAGTTCCTCGACTACATCCTTGCGGTGAAAATCGTGGACAGCGTGGAGGAATCCATCGCCCACATCGCGGCTCACTCCACCGGCCACAGCGAAGCCATTCTGACCCGGACTGACGCCCACGCTGCCCTCTTCACGGCGGCAGTGGACAGTGCCGCCGTCTACGTCAACTGCTCCACCCGCTTCACCGACGGCGGAGAGTTCGGCCTTGGCTGTGAGATGGGCATCTCCACCCAGAAGCTCCACGCCCGGGGACCCATGGGCCTCGGCGAGCTGTGCAGCTACAAGTACATCATCCACGGCAACGGTCAGACCCGGTAATTTTCGGGTTCTTCCGGGATGCATCACCCTTTCGGTAAAAATTTTCTCCACAGGCCGGGGTCAAATGCCCCGGCCTGTATTTTTGTTTCATCGAGATGGACCGTTTTTCTCTCAAGCACACTTTTGGCTGAAAAAGTTTTGCAAATTCATCCGAGAATAATTCCTTGTATCCAAATTTTCTCCATTCTCCACAAAGCTATAGTCATACTTTTGCCATTTTATCTTGCAAAAATCACAACAAACCTCTTGACATACGGGCCTTCTGCGGGTTAAATTTAAAATGAGAGTGTGATTCGACACAATCGCACTGGTTTAGTCTGTTTATCGAGAATTGTTCTCCACAAGACTTCAACTTTTCAGACCGTTTTATTGCGGAGAGCACTCTTCCGAGCATATCCGCCCATCCACAACACTATACTTGGAATGAAGGAGAGAGCGTTATGACGATTGCTATTCTTGCACATGATTCCCGCAAAGAGCTGGCGCTGCAGTTCTGCACAGCTTACAGCGGCATCCTATCCCGCAACACAGTCATTGCCACCGGCACCACCGGTCGGATGCTGGCGCAGGCCACCGGCCTGCCCGTACACTGCTACCTCTCCGGGAAGCTGGGCGGCATCCAGCAGATCTCGGCCCGGGTGGCCTGCGACGAAGTAGACCTCGTGCTCTTCTTCCGCGACCCGCTCAAGGCCGAGAACGGCAGCAGCAGCGAGCAGAACCTGCTGCGGCTGTGCGATATGCACAGTGTGCCGATCTCTACCAACATCGCCACCGCCGAAGTGCTGCTGCGCGGCCTCGACCAGGGCGACCTCGACTACCGTGAGGGCATCCATCCCGACATCGTGGAGCCGCTGCCCGTCCATCGGGCCGTGTGCTGAGCCTGTCTTTAAGACTTTTCCGCCATTTGTGGTTTTGTGTATAGAGGGTTTTCGACAAAGAAAGACACCGCAGAAGCTTTCACACTTCTGCGGTGTCTTTTTATCTTATGCGCTCAGGTACCACTGAGGGATAACTTATTCCAGACCGCCCATCTGCTTGATCGCCTTGATGGCGTAGGTCAGGGTGCGGCCCATAGCTACGCCTGCCATCAGGCAGGGATAGTTGTTGGCGAAGAAGGAGCCGGACATATCGCCGGTGACATACAGGCCGGGCATCGGCTTGTTGTCGTTGTCCAGAGCCTGACCCTTGTCGTTGATGGCGATGCCCTGCTCGGTGGTCAGCAGAGAGGCACCCAGCCAGCAGCCGTAGAAGGGAGCGGTGCGGATGGCGCTCAGACGGTAAGCGGGCTTGCCGAAGTCCTCGTCGTTCTGCTTGTCGTACAGCTCATTGTAACGGTCAACGGTAGCGAGGAAGGTGTCCTTGGCCTCACCGGTGAAGCCCAGCTTGTCGGCCAGCTCCTCGATGGTGTCGCAGACGAACAGGGTACCGGCTGCAACAGCCTCATCGACCTTGCCCTGGAAATACTTCTCGCCGCCGGCACGGGTCTGAGCAGAGCAGCCGATGGTGTGGAAACGCTTTGCGTCCTCCAGAACATTGGCGTCGCAGATCTGTGCGTAGACACGACCCGGCTGATGAGCAGCAGCGTAAACAATATCGTTGTAGGGGCTGCTCTCGTTGGCGAAACGCTCACCGTTGCGGTTGACCTTCAGGAAAGGCTGAGTGCCGGGGTTGTACTGACGGATGGGGCCGGGGAAGGCCTTGCCGCCGAAAGCGGAGTCGCTTGCCACATAACCGCCGTCCACGCCGGGAGCCACGATGCCGCGGTCGAACAGCATGGGAGCAGCTTCCTTGTCGAAGTTTGCGCCGGCCCAGACAGCGGCACGGATGCCGTAGCCCTTATCGGCCGGAGAGTAGGAGCAGGCGGTGGTGACGGAGGTGCCCAGCGGATCCAGCTTCTCCATCATGTAGGGGTTGCCGGGGAAGCCGCCGCAGGCCAGCAGAACGCCCTTGTTGGCGTTGTAGCGGATGAAGTGGTCATCCTCGGTGCTCTGGGCGATGATGCCGGTGATGCGGCCAGTGGAGTCCTTCTCCAGCTTTGCCAGAGAGGTCTTGAAGTCAACATCGTAGCCCAGCTCACGGATGTAGTCCAGCAGCAGCTCGTTACGGGCTGCGCCAGAGCTGCGGTCATAGGTGTACTCGATCTCGGGGTACATATAGTCGGTGTTGTGCTCGGCGTTCTCGGCAGGCCACTTAGCCTCATCGCCGTAGGTGTAAACCATCTTGACACCGTACTTGTCTTCCATGATGGAGCGGATGAACTCGATCATCTCCCCGGACTCGTTGATCCAGGTCTTGACAACGCGCTGGTCGCACTTGCCGGAAGCGTAGCGGGAGATCTCGCTCAGCAGCTTTGCACGGTCCATCTTGATGCCCTGTGCCTGTGCGCCGAAGCCGTCCACAGCGCCGACCCAGTGACGGGTATCCTGCACGTTGCCGTTCTGCTCGATGACGTGGAAGTTCAGGCCATGAGCAGCAGCGTAAGCAGCTGCGCCCATACCGCCGTTGCCAGCGCCGACGATAAGGATGTCGGTGTCCACGGTCTCGGTGATGGCAGCCTCGTCGATGTCAGGCTCCTTGCCCAGCCAATCGTTTTCGTCACCGGTGGGCAGCTGGACGGAGGTCACAGTAGCTTCGCCCTTGGCCTGAGCGTAACAGCTCTTGGCAGCCTTCATGACAGCGTCGGAAGTGATGGTGGAGCCGGAAACGCCGTCGATCTCAGCAGAGCCTGCAGCCATCAGCTGCTCACGCAGCTGGTCGGCAGCAGCAGCACCGTAAGAAGCGGTCTCGCCGGAGGTATCGACCACAACGTCGGTCACAGCGCTGTCGGAGAAGGTCATGGTGACCTTGACGGTAGAAGAGATGCCCTCAGCAGTACCCTCATAGGTGCCGGGGATGTAGGTACCGGCTGCACCGGAAGCAGCAGGTGCGGCGGTGGAAGAGCTGGCAGCATTGCAGGCAGCCAGAGCACCGGCAGTCACACCAGACATGGCAGCTGCGGCAGCGATCTTCAGAAAACCTTTACGGGAGATCTTGTTCATTTTGCGTGGTTCCTTTCTTCGTGTCTTTTTCTTCTTCTCTATTCTTTCTCATAGCTCCGTGCGGCAGCAGACCTTCTTGCACTGCCGCCCACATCGTTCGATAATAATTTAACACAAATTCAAGGGTCTGTCTTTTAAGAATCCTTAAACATCCTGGCCATTTCTTAGTTCAATTCTGGACATTCTTGTTAATTATTTGCTTAACAAGTCCAAAAAGAGCGCCGACCGCTTAAGTTTCCTTAAGAAGTCGGCGCTCTCATCAAAACGATTCTTAAACCTTGCCGCCGTCCGGCTGGAAGACATAGCCCTTGCCCCAGACATTTTTTAAGTAGACAGGCTTTGCCGGGTCGGGCTCTATCTTGCTGCGGAGGTTGTGGATATGTACCTGTACCGTCCGCACATCGCCGAGGCTTTCCTTGCCCCATATCTTCTGGTAGAGCTCGTTGGCTGTGAAGAAGGTGTTCGGGTAGCGGACGAAGAGGGTGAGGATGCGATATTCCATGTCGGCCAGATGGACGCTGCGGCCATCCTTCTCCACGCTGTGGCTGTTGGCATCCAGCGTGAAGGCTGCGCAGTGGTAGCCGTTGACGCTGGGCTCTGCGCCGTCCATCTGCACCCGGCGGATGTTGGCCATGATGCGGGCCAGCAGGATCTTGTTATTATAGGGCTTTGCCAGAAAGTCGTCGCCGCCCATTTCCAGCGCGTGGACGATGGTGTCGGTATCGTCCAGACAGGATGTGAAGATGATAGGGCAGTGGTGCCAGCTGCGCAGACGCTGGCAGAGGTCTACGCCGTTGGTGTCCGGGAGAAGGATGTCCATCAGGATGACATCGAACTTTTCCCGCGCATGGCTCAAAGCGTCGCCGCCCGTCTCTGCACAGACCACCTCAAAATTCTGCTGACTTTTCAGAAAATAGCATGTGGTGTCGCGGATCACGGGGTCATCTTCCACCAACAATACGCGGATCATCCTGTCAGCCCTCCCCTTTTTTCGCACGATTTGTTATACTATAGTATACCTTATTTTTTGCACATCTACAAGGGGAGGCATCGCCATGAAGCAAAAATGGCCCATTCTGATTTTCTCCGCCCTGCTCATAGCCTTCATCGTGCTGGCCGGTATCTGGGGCAACGCGCAGTTCGAGCATCTGCACAGCGGCAGTGTGCTCACAGCCCAGCACGCCGTCCAGGGTATCGCGCTGGACGGCTGGCGGCAGGAAGCCCCCGGCCAGTGGCACTTTACTTTCACTGTGGGGGAAGACATCCCGTCCCTCACCCTCTGCGTCACCAACACAGCGGCGCCGCTGGCCCATGAGGGTCTCACCAGCCTCGAGCGCTCGGGGGAGCTGTACGCACTGGACGTCGCGCCCGGCGAGACGGTGGAGCTGGTGTTCACTTGCGGCCGCAGCCCCCAGACATGGCTGATGACTTCCGCCTTCGCCTCCCGGGCATTCCGCTTTCGCACCATGACTCAGCTCATCGCTCTGACGGCCTTTGTGACCATGGGGATGGTGCTGCTGGCGCTCTACCACTATAAGCACCTGCCGGAGCTGGGGTACTTCCTGCTCTACCTCGTCATTATGAGCGTCTGGGCGCTGATGGTCTTCTTCTTCCCAGCCATCCGGAACAGTCTGCTCCAGCTCATCCTCCGCTCCTTCTTCTCCCTCACTGTGCTGGCCTCGGCACTGCTGGCGGCAGGGCTGCTGGGGGTAAAATTGCCCCGCTCCGGGCGGGGGCTCCTTGCGCTTGCCGCCGGATGCGTCGTCTTCTTTGCGCTGTCCATGAGCAGCTATCCCCCGCTGCGGGTCGGGATGCTGGTAGCGGGCATGTGCCTCTGCCTTTATTACTTAATGGCCGCCGTGAACGCAGACTATGAGGGTGCCGCTCTGATGCTCCTGCCCGGTGCTGTCACCACCGGCTTCCGGGTCTGGGCGCTGATGCCCGGGCTGGACAGCGCGCTTTTCGTGGAGTCTGTCCCCTTCTACCTGCTGCGCTGCGCCCGCCTCTACGACCTTCCCTTTGCCATCGGCTGCATGGTGTTCGTCTGCCGACGGTTCGCTCTCCTCTTCGACCGCACCGAGCAGCTGGCCCGGGAGCTGGACGCCCGGGTGGCAGAGCGGACAAAAGAGCTGACCGCCGAGACCGAGGCCCGCAAGAGCATGATGCTCAACATCTTCCACGACCTGCGCAGCCCTCTCTTCGCCGTCAGCGGCGGGCTGGAAACACTGGAATCGGCCCCCGAGGCCCTTCCGGCCTTGCTTCCGGCTCTGCGTCAGCGCATTGAATTCCTGCGGCGGCTGACGGAAGACCTCTTCCTCGCGGCAAAGCTCGAGCAGAAGCAGATCCTGCTCAACGAAGACCGCGCCGCCCTCAACGAAGAAGCCGCCGCCGTCTGCGCCGCCTGCCGGAGCGAGGCCGACCAGAAGGGCGTCGAACTCCATGTCAGCGCCGACACGCCTCTGCCTGTTTGGGGCGACAGCGTGCGGTTACAGCAAATTATCCAGAACCTTGTCACCAACGCCATCCACTATACTCCCGCCGGGGGCAGCATCCATGTGGACTGCCGCGCCGAGGACGAAACGGCCTGTGTCAGCGTACAGGACACCGGCTGCGGCATCGCACCGGAAGACCAGAGCGCTGTCTTTGACCGATACTTCCATACCACCGCCGACAAAAAGCACGACTCCACCGGCCTCGGCCTGACCATCGCGCAGGAGCTGGCCCACCTCCACCACGGCGAGATCACATTGCAAAGTGAAGTCGGCAAGGGCAGCATTTTCACGCTGCGGCTCCCCTTACTTACAGACTGAGAGGGCAAGGCCGCTGATAAGATCTATCTCTCTATAGAGAAAGAGGACATCACGCAAAAAATCGCATGATGTCCTCTTTCTTATCGCAATTTTCAAAAATAGTGCCGGTCAAAACTGCATCTTTGCGATATGCAGTTTGCGGCTGTTGCTTGTGCATTAAAAACGCAAACTGCTATATTTCAGCAGCTCCGTCAGCTTTGCCAGACGATGCACAGCCTCGTCCAGCACGTCGGTGCCGCGGGCAAAATGCATCCGGATGAGGTGGTTGACCGGCTCTTTGAAGAAGCTCGAACCGGGGACAGCCGCCACACCGATGTTCTTTATCATCCACTCACAGAATTCCAGGTCGGTCCAGCCCTTGAACTGGGGCAGGGCGAGGAAATCCGAAATGTCTATCATGACAAAATAAGTACCCTGCGGGACGTTGTGCTTGAGACCGATGGCATCCAGCCCGGCAAGGAAGTGGTCGCGCTTCTCGGTGTAAAGAGCGCGCAGACCTTCATAGTAGCTTGCGGGCATGGTCAGACCGGCGACGGCGGCCATCATGGCCTCGGTGCCGCCGCAGGTGACGCAGATTTCCGTGTTGGGGTCCACCTCTTAGTCTCCCCTCGAGAGAGAAGCTGTCACCGAAGGTGACTGAGAGGTTCAGTCCTTAAAATACGCATTCTGCACAGCCAGCAGGACGCCTGCGCGGCTGGCGGCGAAGTTCAGGCCGCCCTGCAGGTAGCAGGTATACGGCTCACGCAGCGGGCCGTCGCAGGAAAGCTCGATGGTGCTGCCCTGCGTAAAGCTGCCGCTGGCCATGATAACTTCGTCGGTGTAGCCCGGTTCCGGAGAGGGTTCCGGGGCGGCATAGCTGTCCACGGGGCTTGCGGCCTGAACTCCCCGGCAGAAGCCGATGAGGGCGTCCGCCGTACCAGCATCAAAGCAGGTGACGATGTCGTTGTGGGCCTCGCAGTAGCGAGGGATGGGCTTTTTGCCCACCAGTTCCAGCAGGCACTGGGCGTAGATGGCCGTCTTGATGGCCTCGCAGACCACGCCGGGGGCGTAGTAGAAGCCCAGATACATATCGCGGGGCGTCTCGAGGGTACAGCCCAGCTCCTTGCCGAGGCCGGGGGCGTTCAGGCGGTAGGCGCAGAGCTCCACGAGGTCTTTCCGGCCCGCGATATAGCCGCCTGTGGGGGCGATGCCGCCGCCGGGGTTCTTGATGAGGCTGCCCACCACGAGGTCGGCACCGGCCTGGCAGGGTTCTTCCTTCTGGGTGAACTCGCCGTAGCAGTTGTCCACAAAGATGATGATGTCGGGGTTGGCGGCACGTGCGGTGTCGGCGACCTTGCGGATGGTGTCGAGGTCGAAGGCGTTGCGCTGCAGGTAGCCGCGGCTGCGCTGGATGTGGCAGACCTTCGCGCCCGGGGCTTTCTGGGCGATGAGCTCATAGTCCGGGGTAAAGTCGGCCTTCAGCGGGGCCTCGTCGTACTTGATGCCGTAATCCATCAGGGTTCCGGTGCCTTTGCCTTTGCCATCCAGACCGATGACGCCTTCCAGCGTGTCATATGGACGGCCCGTGGCAGCCAGCAGGGTATCACCTGCCCGCAGCAGACCAAAGAGGGCCACAGCCAGCGTGTGGGTGCCGCTCTGGAACTGGCTGCGCACCAGTGCATCTTCGGCGCCCATCACCTCGGCAAAGATCTGCTCGAGCTTGGCGCGGCCGCTGTCCCACAGGCCGTAGCCGGTGGTACCCAGCATATCGGTGGAGGACATCTGAGTGTCCGCAAAGGCTTTCAGCATCTTGAGCTGGTTGTAGTCGCGGATGTCCTCCATCTGCTTGAAGTAGGGCTGGCAGAGCTCGAGGGCTTTTTCATCCAGCGCCAGAACTTCGGGTTTGTAGTCGAAAAAGTGATTTAACATTGACATTATAATGAATCCTTAATTGTTATTGTACTTCATATCGTGCATACTCCCCCATCTTCTCAAAGCCCAGCCGGGTATAGAAATCCACCCGCTCGGGGCTGCACAGGAAGACAGGCATCCAGCCTTCGGCGGCGAGGGCATTCGCCATCTCGACGATGAGCCGCCCGCCGACGCCTTTGCCCCGCAGAGCTTCCACGGTCTCGCCGCAGGCCATGTATGCTTGACCATTTGCCAGCGCGTAGGCTCCCACAGTACAGATGATGTTTCCTTCCCGTTCCAGCGTCCAGACCCGGGCAAGGCCCCGGCTGCGCTTGGAGCAGAGCTCAGAGTAAAAGTCATCCCGTTTTGAGGGCCTGTCAGGGAAGAGCATATCCGCTGCTTTTCCGGCAGCAGGTTCTGTGTTTTTGGCAAGACTCTGCCAGAGGGCAGCGTCTGCCTCAGGCAGCGGCAGCTGACGCCCCGGCGCAAGGCCGAAGACGCTGTGTGTCTTGGCCCGTTTCCAACCGGTGGGCGGCGGACACTCGGCTTCATCCAGCACCACGGCCTCACAGCCGCAGAAAGCCAGAAAGCCCGCCAGCTCCTCGGGGTTGGCGTGACCCGCCAGCCACGCGGTGCCTCCGCCGACATCCAGCGCCAGCGTCGGCCCGGCGAAAAAGCGGCCCGGCTGACTCTTACCGAAGAGGGCGAACGCCAGCGGCATGGTCGCCCCGAGACAGAGCTTGCCCCGGCAGGCGCTCAAAAAGCGCTGCTTCTGGCGGGGCGTTTTGATTTGGGCTATCACTTCAGCGCGTTGACGATGCTCTTGAACTCGCGGCCGCGCACTTCAAAGTTCGGGTAGAGGTCGAAAGAGGCGCTGGCCGGCGAGAGGATGATGATGTCGCCGGGCTTTGCGCAGGCGCGGGCCAGCTCCACGGCGTGCTGCATGTTGTCGGCGTGCTGGATGGGCAGCTCTGCCTCGTTGAAGTTCGGGTCTTCGCGCACGGCCTTCTCGATGCGGGGGCCGGTAGAACCCATCAGCACGAGGTTCTTTACATGGGCCGTGATTTCAGGAGCCAGCGGCTCATAGGGGATGTGCTTGTCGTAGCCGCCTGCGATGAGGATGACCTTCTGGTCGAAGCTGCG
>ENA-ORCN01000917-ORCN01000917.1-human-gut-metagenome-genome-assembly--contig:-NODE-917-length-22766-cov-6.477720_pt1 | contig 22766 bp, 19 predicted proteins | sample MGYA00242984_ERZ507984 | MGnify/ENA primary metagenome ERZ507984 (study PRJEB26167, sample SAMN06115395) | human gut metagenome | host: Homo sapiens | place: China:Hubei | collected 2016-05-19 | study... | reverse complement strand
ATCAGTATCGCTGGTCACACGCCTGCAGAGTTCTCCGCACTACAAGGTCGTCGGCTTCCTGACTTTCGGACGGAACATGAAAAACCACACCATCGCGGAGTGTCCGGTTTACTATTTCGAGGATGAAAACAGCATAAAATATCTCCTTTGCCTCTGAAAACGTGCACCGGTTTTCTGCGATGCGGCGCGGGTGAGCCGGCGTCGGCAAAAACGCCGCTGACATAAATAAATTCTCTAACACAGAGCAATGAAAACGCAAGCTGATAACAGGAATGTTCAGTCTTCCGCAGACGGGCTTCCGCATTCCTCCTCGGTGAGGAACGGCGTTCCGGCGCCCGAAAGGATATTTTTTTTCTGCCTCAGCAGGCTTTTGGCTATGGCCGTGATGTCCTCTGACGCAGGGCTTTCAGGGGAGGCCTCCAGCAGGGGGATCTGCTCCATGACAGCTGCGGGGAGGCCGGGATCCTGACGCACGGCACCGAGAAAATCGGGCGTGAAACCGAGGAAATGTCCGCAGGCACCTTCGAGCCGTTCCCGCGTGAAATCCGTTTCCTCCGGATCCATGACATTGTTCACCACGTAGGAAAAGGATTTCGTGCCGAGCTGTCTGTGCATGACCTTGATGAGGGCGTAGCTGTCCGTGAGGGCTGTGGGTTCCGGAGTGGTGATCACTATCCTGAGACGCGAGAGGCGGGCGAGTTCGGTGACGTTGCCGCCTATGCCCGCGCCGAGATCAAGAAGGACGAAGCCGTAGCCTGAGAGACAGGGTGTGAGGCTGTCAGCGAGGGCCCGGGCCGAGGCCCTGGACAGGCAGATGAGATCCTCCGCACCGGAAGCTGCGGGCAGAAGGCCGAGCCCCGGTCTCGCCTCTGTGATGGCGTCCTCCGGAGCGAGATCACCCTCGAGCACGTCCTGCAGGCTGTGCGCCGGGGTGACCCCAAGAAGGACGTCGATATTGGCCAGCCCGAGATCGCCGTCGATGACGAGAACACGCTCGCCAAGACGGGTCAGAGCCAGGGCGGTGTTCAGCGTGATATTGGTCTTGCCGACGCCCCCCTTGCCGCTCATGACGGCCAGAGTCACTGTTTTCTGCATTTCGTGCCTCTCATGGCGGCGCGGCCTGCCGCCCCGCCGAAGAGAAAGAGTTTTTCCTCGGCCCGCACGATGGCGCAGGCTGAGGGGGCCGGGGAGAGGTCCGCGGACGCAATCCGGTGGACGAGACCATCGTCGGGCAGGTTTTTCAGAACGCCGAGGAGGCGTTTCAGGAGCATGCCGCCAGCGGGCCGGGCGCCGGAAACGCGGCCCGGAATGACGCAGGCGGCCAGCGTTCCTGACAGTCCTGCCGTGCCCATGTCCCCGCGCAGGGTCCGCGCGAGCCCCAGGCATTCCGTGGATTCCATGTCCGGAAGGAAGAGGACACTCACGTTCTCAGACAGGGAAAAGGCTCCGTCGCAGGGGGCGGAAGACTGCGCCAGCAGGCGGCTGATCCTTTCGTCCTGTGCCTTCCGGCTCCGGATCAGGATAACGCCGAGGCAGTGCCCTGTGCGGCCGAGACGGCAGGCTTCGGCTCCGAGCCTTCTTTCGGCCTCTTTCCGGCCGCTTTCCCTGTCCGTGCTGTCAGTCATGGGATCCTACTTTTCGCCATTTCTGTGCAGTTTTTCGAATCTGTACAGAAGGTAGGCGTGAGCGAATTTGTCGATGTCGCCGTCCAGAACACCGGCGCAGTCCGTGGACTCGCATCCCGTCCGGTGGTCCTTGATGAGCTGGAAGGGCTGCAGCGTGTAGGTGCGGATCTGGCTGCCGAAGGCGATGGCGTTCTTGCTGTCGTAAGCAGCCTGACGCTCGGCGTCGCGCTTCTCAATCTCAAGGTTGTAAAGGCGGGCCTTCAGGATGCGCATGGCCATGTCCTTGTTGTGGTGCTGGCTGCGCTCGTTCTGGCACTGGGCCGTTATGCCCGTGGGCAGGTGGGTGATACGCACGGCACTGGTGGTCGTGTTGACGCCCTGTCCGCCGGGGCCGGAGGCATGGAAGGTATCAATGCGCAGATCGGATTCCTTGATGTCGAGCTTGATTTCGCTGCCCACGTCGGGAATCACGTCCACGGAGGCAAAGGAGGTGTGCCGCCTGCCCGAGGAGTCGAAGGGGGAAATGCGGATGAGCCTGTGAATGCCGCGTTCGCTCCTCAGAAGGCCGAAGGCGTAGGAGCCGATGATGCGCAGGGTGACGCGCTTGACGCCGGCTTCCTCGCCGGCGAGGTAATCCATTTCCTCTACGCTGAAACTGTGCCTTGCGGCCCAGCGGGTATACATGCGCAGGAGCATCTCGGCCCAGTCCTGGGCCTCGGTACCGCCGGCGCCGGGATGGATTTCGAGGATGGCGTTCTGGGAATCCTCCTCGTCGCCGAGCAGGGTCACAAGTTCCGTGTCATCGAGATTTTTCTCGAGCACTTTGCACTGCTCTTCGAGAGAGGCTGTGAGTTCGGGCAGATCTTCCTCGCCGGCCTCGCCGATCATCTCGATGAGAGCGTTCATGTCGTCGTGGCTGGCCTGCAGGGTGTGATAGCGGCCGAGGTTATTCTCGATGCGGGATTTTTCCTGAAGCAGGGGAGTCAGGGCATCGGGATTGTCCCAGGCTCCGGGTTTGGAGATTTCCTTTTCTATTTCGCCAAGGCGCGCTTTGTCTCTGTCGGCGTCAAAGACGCCCCCAGAGGGTCGTGAAACGGTCATTCAGGGCCTGGCAGTGCGGGCGCAGTTCATTTAACTGAAGCATACTTTCTGTTCATCCTGATTTGCCGCCAGAAAAGGACTGCCACCAGAAAGAGGCAGAGCGGCGGGATAAAGGGGAATAACCGGTGGTAGACGCTGGGCTTCGTGCTTGTCGCGGCCCGGGCCCAGAGGGCATCGGCCGTGAACTGAGGGCCCCTGAAGACGATACGTCCCAGAGGGTCAACGACGCAGGAGATACCTGTGTTCGTGCCGCGCACGAGCCAGCGGTTCTGTTCGAGGGCGCGCAGGGCGGTGAGATACATATGCTGGCGGGGAGCCGGCGTGTCGCCGAACCAGCCGTCGTTGCTGATGTCGACGAGGACATTGGCGCCTTCGCCGGTCCGGGCCTGGGCGAGCCACGGGAAGATGCCTTCGTAGCAGATGAGGGTGCCGATGGCCAGATTGTCCGTCCTGAGCGGCCCGCTTCCGTTTCCTGCCGTGTACGCGCCCACGTCCGGAAGAAGCCCGGAGAGGAGGTCCCACTGCAGTATGGTTGGGACGTACTCGCCGAACGGCACCAGGTGCTCCTTGTCGTAGGAGCCGCCATAAACGCCGTTCTTCAGGATGAGCTGGGCCCTGTTGTAGACGCGCTCGCCCTGGATACCCGCGGATACAACGCCGATTTCGCCGGTGAGGAGCGGCATACCGCTTTTTTCTGCGAAGCCGCGGATGTCGTCCGCATACGGGGATTTTTCGAGATCAAAGGGCATGGCCGTCTCGGGCCAGATGATGAGCCCTCTCGCTTTTTCTTCAGAAGAAATCCGGGTTCCGGCTTTTTCGATGGCCGTTCTGCTGAGGCCGATATAGGTGTCAGCCGTTGCTTTGCGGAAGGCCTCGTTCCATTTCTGGTTCTGATCGATATTGCCCTCGGTCATGAGCACGGGGAAGGTGTTTTCTCCCGCCGGCCTGTCTGTGGCCGGCGTCTGCAGGACGGAAAAGACGCCGAAGCCGGTGAGGCAGGCGAAGATGAAAAGCCCGGGCAGAAGCGTGCGCGCCCCGCCGCCGCGGAAGGAGGCTGCGGAAAGAAGGATGCCCGCGGTCCACAGACCGCCGGTGAGACCGGCGCCCACGAGGCAGGCGGGCTGGACAAGGACGGGCCATACGGCCAGGGCTCCGGAAAGGGGAAGCCAGGGGAAGCCGATCCCGCAGGCGTAGGCGTATTCCAGGAGGAACCAGGCGAGGCCCAGGGCGCAGGAAGAGGATATGCTCTCCTCTTTCCAGAAGAAGTGGGAGAGGAGGCAGAAGAGGCCGCACTGCGTGGCGAGGAGCGCGGCCACGAGAAAGGCGAGGACGGAGGAGAGGGGCAGGGAGAGGCCCCCCACCACGGACATGGGGAGGGCGAGCCAGTAGAGCGCAGCCGCGTGGCCGATGGTTCCCGCGAGGAAACCGAGGAGCAGGGCCTTCGCGCCGCTCCTGCAGAGTTTCCCGAGCAGAGCCAGACCGAGCGGGCAGAGCAGAACCAGCGGCGGGCAGACCAGAACATCGTTCGGGAAGCCGAGCCACAGGCCCAGGGGAACAAAAAGGGCGGAAAGGATGACGGCCGCCTTCCCGGCCGCGCTTCCCTCCGGGGAGGGCAGTGCTGTCATGCTTTTGCTTTCTCTGGGGCGTCAGCGGATTTCATGCGCAGACGTTTGATGTGTTTCTTGTCCGCGTCGAGCACGGTGAACTTCCATCCCGCGACGTCAAAGGTCTCGCCCGCTGTGGGCACGTGGCCGGCCTCGGTGCAGAGATACCCGCCTATGGTGTCCACGTCCTCGGAGTCGATGTTAACGCCGAGTTCCTTGAGTTCCTCGAGATAGGCGCGGCCCGAGAGCTCGTATTCGTTATTGCCGAGGTCGCGGATGTCCTCCTCGGCCGGCTTGTCGTGCTCATCCTCGATGTCGCCGACGATTTCCTCGAGCACGTCCTCGATGGTGATAAGGCCGCTCGTGCCGCCGTACTCATCGAGAGCTATGGCGATGTGCTGCTTGCGGGAGCGGAATTCCTGCAGGAGCGTTCTGATGGTTTTCGTCTCGGGAACGAAGAAAGGCTCCCGCATGATAGAGGAGACGGGAGACGCCTGGTGGTCCGGATCGATGAGGCAGCTTAAAAGATCCTTTGCGTGGATAATTCCCACGATATTGTCGCGGGTGTCCTTGTATACGGGAATGCGGGAATGCCCCGAGGCCACGACCTTGGCGGCCACATCCCTGAGGGACAGATCCTGCGACACGCAGTCGATGTCCGTGCGCGGAGTCATGGTGTCAAACACCTTCAGATCATTGAAGCGCAGGATGCCCAGGAGCATCGATTCCTCTTCTGGCTCGACCTCGCCGTCCTCGCGGGCGTCAATGATGGCCTGTTCCAGGCTCTCATCGTCCTCGCGCCCGAAAAAGCGGCCAAGTCTCGCCCAGATACTGTTGTGTCCTTCGCTGCCGTCGTCCAAAACGCTCTCCTTGATGTTGAAAGAAAAAGGCGCGCCGCCGGCTGTGTGCGGCGCCCTGTGATTTTCTGTTTTTACCGTTTAACCGCGGACCTGGTCAACAGCCCCCGTTCTCCGCGCCGTCCCTGCGCTTCCTTAAGCGCAGAAGCCCGAGCTTGTGCAGGTAAATCTCGAGGCAGTCAACGGCTGCGGGGGTCACGCCGGAAATGCGTCCGGCCTGACCGAGGCTCGAGGGACGCACGCTCGTAAGCTTTTCCACGATTTCCGCGGAAAGGCCCGGAATTTTCGTGTAGTCGAGGCTGTCCGGCAGACGCGTTTCCTCAAGCCTGAGCGTGCGCCGTACCATCTCGCGCTGTCTTGCCATGTAGCCCGCGTACTTGACGTCCGACTGGATGGTGAGCCGGGTGAAGCTGTCTGCGGGGAGGGTGGCGGAAAGCCCGGGATCGAGATTTTCCAGGTCTCCAAGCTCCACGTCGGGGCGGCGCAGGGCCTCGGCCAGAGTGCGCCCGGCGAGGTCACCCGCCGTGCCGCTGTTTTCCCGGGACGTGATGTGCGTGGCTTCAAGATATTCCGTTCCTCGTGCAACAGCTTCGCGGCGCTTCAGGAAGGCTTCCCAGCGCGCGTCATCCACGAGGCCCAGCCTGCGGCCTTCCGGAGTGAGGCGCATGTCCGCATTGTCCTCGCGCAGAAGCAGCCTGTGCTCGGCGCGGGAAGTGAACATGCGGTAGGGCTCCCTGGTGCCTCGGGTGACGAGGTCGTCGGCCAGGACGGCCATGTAGGCCTCATCCCTGCGGGGGCAGAATGGCGGCAGGCCGCGCAGGCTGCAGGAAATGTTGAGGGCGGCCCACATGCCCTGCGCCGCGGCTTCCTCGTAGCCGGACGTTCCGTTGATCTGGCCGGCGAACCACAGATGGGGCACGGCCCTGGTCTCGAAGGTTTTTCTGAGCTGTGTGGGATCCGCGTAATCGTACTCGATGGCGTATCCTGGACGTACCATGACAGCGTGTTCAAGCCCCCTGATGGCGTGGATCATGCGCTCCTGGATGTCGAGAGGAAGGCTCGTGGAAATGCCGTTGCAGTACACTTCCGGGCTGTCGAGCCCTTCGGGCTCCAGGAAAACGTGGTGCCTGTCGCGCTCGGGGAAGCGCGCCACCTTGTCCTCGATGGAAGGACAGTAGCGGGCGCCCGTTCCCTTGATAATGCCCGTGAAGAGGGGCGATCTGTCAAAGCCTTCGCGGATAATGGCGTGCGCCTCAGGGTTGGTCCAGGTGACATAGCAGTCGGTCTGGGGCATGGGAGGCTTCGGACCGAAGAAGCTGAACTGCGGCAGGGGATCGTCCGAACCCTGGCGCGCGAGTCCTGAAAAATCGATGCTGCGCCGGAGAAGGCGCGGGGTGGTGCCGGTCTTGAGGCGTCCGAGGGAGATGCCGAGGGAGGTGAGGCTCTGGCTCAGGCCTATGGCAGGAGCGTCGCCGAGACGGCCGGCCGGCATGCTGATGAGTCCGATGTGGATTTTTCCGTTAAGGAAGGTTCCCGTGGTCAGGAGCACGTTTTTCGCGGAAAATTCCATGCCCTGGCGCGTGAGCACACCCGTGGCGCCTCTGTCGTCCGTACGCACGCCGGTCACCTGATCCTGCCAGATGAGCAGATGCGGCAGGGAGAAGAGCGTCTTCTTGACGGCGCGCATGTAGGCCTCGCGGTCCATCTGGCCGCGGGTGGCGCGCACGGCCGGACCCTTGCTCATATTGAGAACGCGGAACTGGATGCCGGCCGCATCGGCCCACAGCCCCATGTGTCCTCCGAGGGCGTCTATCTCCCTCACCATGTGGCTCTTGGCGAGGCCGCCGATGGCGGGGTTGCAGGAGAGGTGGCCTATGCGGTCCACGTTGCCGGTAATGAGGAGAGTCTCGTGCCCGAGGCTGGCCAGGGCAGCGGCCGCTTCGCAGCCGCCGTGCCCTCCGCCCACGACGATACAGTCAAATATCCTGTCCATGTCGTTTTACCGGGCCGCTTCCGCGTCGGCCGCCACGCGCAGAAAGACCTGGGCGTCGCGGACTGTGGACTGGATGGAGGAATGTTCGTTGGGCTCGTGGCAGCACTCCAGGATGGTGCTCCAGACGACAGCGGGAATGCCTCTCGCGCGCAGCAGGGCGGCTACCGTGCCGCCGCCGATGCCTACGGGCTTCGGCTCGAGTCCGGTTTCCCTCAGGGCGCGGGAAAGCGCCATGGCGCAGGGGACATCCGGAGACGTTTCCGAGGCGGGAGTAAGCATGGCCTTCTCGATGTCCACTTTCACTCCGCGGCGGCCGCCGACCACTTCCGCGCGCTCCCTGGCGCGCCTGATGACGTCGTCGGGGGAGAGACCAGGCAGGAGACGGCAGTCCATGAAGAAAACGTCCTTGCCCGGCAGAATATTCACGCCGGCCACGTTTTCGAGGTGTCTCGTGGGCACAAAGGTATTTTTTGGCGGATCAAAGAGCGGGTTGGACTGGGAGAAGTCTTTGGCGAGGCCGGTGAGGGCGAGAAGCACGTCCGCGGCTCCGACCAGGGCGTTGACACCCTTCTGGGGCGTGGAGGCGTGGCACTGTACGCCGCTCACGGTGACTTTCATCCAGAAAATGCTCTTTTCAGCCACCTCAATGAGGCTTCCGTCCGGGGAGCCGCCGTCAGGCACGATGTAGAGGTCGTCCTTAGGGAAGATTTCGGGCCTCGTTTCGAGCATGTAGCCGAGGCCTTTGGTATTGCCGCATTCCTCGTCGCTCATGAAGACAAGCTTTACGGTGAGCTCCGGCGTGACGCCGGCCTCGGTGAGAGCCCGGGCCAGGAGGAGCATGCTGGTGAGCCCCTGCTGGTTGTCTTCGACGCCGCGGCCGTAAAGCATGTCGCCTTTTCTGGTTACCTTCCAGGGATCCGTATTCCAGAGAGCCGGATCGCCTTCGGGCACCACGTCCATGTGGGCGAAGAGCCAGAGGGCACGGGAGGAGCGGCCCGGAATGGTGGCAATGAGGTTCGGGCGTTTCCCGCCGGGGACGCGGTCGTCCGCCGCGTCCACGTGCTCGATGCCGGAAATACCCATGTCCCTGAGCCATTTTTCGATGAGTTCGGCTTTGGCTCCTTCCCCGTGTCCGCCGTTTTCGGGACCGACGGCGCGGCAGGCCGTCAGCGCAGTCTGGATTTCCGGCACGTCTTCGGCGTGCGCGGCGATACGCGTGAGAAGCGATTCACGTTCCTGGGCAGTCATTTCCTCTCCTCCATGGCGGCGAAAGCGCCGCGCCTGAGAAACAAGAAAAGGAGGCACGAGGCCTCCTTCGGAAAAAATTGCGGCATGCCGCCTCACAGGAGACGGACGGCCGGTCGGCTAATGACCCTTGGCAGCACGCTTGGAAGCCTTCAGAGGGTTGACCTTCTGGGCAGCAGCGGCTTCAACCTTGATGTGGGTGGCGAAGTTGCAGCGGCCGCCGCTCCACTTGCGGGAGGGGGTGGGGTAGCTGGAGCAGAACTTCTCGCCTTCGAATTCGCACACGTGGCCGCATCCCTCGCACTTGTCGACGATCGGGGAAACCACGAAACCATTCACCATGACGCCTTTGTCGGTCTTGGTGGCATTCTGTAAAACGCTCATTATTGTCCTCCAGGCGCCGGAGGCGCCAGTATTATAAAAATTAGGTAGGCAACTATATTCAAAGGGGATGCGTTGTCAAGAAGAACCTTTTACCACGCTTCGGAGCTTTGCTCAAGGCTTGCAAGTTTGGTTCCTACAGTGTAAACGTGACCGTTACGGTAAAAAATTTTTCCGTGTGGTGTCCGCTCCGTCCGCCGGTGCGGCTCCTCTATAATAAGGATATTTTTTTGGAGGTGCCTCTTGTCTTTTGTCACTGAAGCTTTTGCCATGGCCGGTCCCCAGGGGGCTGCCGGTGCCACTCCCAGCGGAACCGATATGCTTCTGCAGTTTCTTCCCCTCATCCTTATGTTTGTCATCTTCTGGTTTCTGCTCATCCGTCCGCAGCAGAAGCGTGCGAAGCTGCACAAGCAGATGCTTGCCGAGCTGAAGAAAGGCGACTACGTGATGACTTCCGCCGGTTTCCTCGGCCGTATTCTTGAGCTCACCGATGAAACCGTCCTCCTCGAGTGCGGCACTGCCCAGCTGAGGATGAGCCGCGCGGCCATCGGCAGCGTGACGGACAAGGACGGAAAGGCTCTCCAAGCTGCGCCCAAGAAGTAGCAGTCCGACTTTCCGAACGGCGCTTTCCCTCGCTTCGGCAGGAAAAGCGTCATTTTTTTCTTTCCTGGAGTTATCATGTCTGGATTGAGATGGCGTTATATAGTCATTTTCCTGGCTTTGGTCCTGACGCTGGCCTACTCCCTGCCTAACGTGGCCGGGCCCTCCCTGCAGAAGTTCCTGCCCAACAGCAAAGTGAATCTCGGCCTGGATCTGCGCGGCGGCATTCACCTCACCCTCGGCGTTGACGTGGACAAGGCCGTGACCAATTCCCTGGCCCTGACCGGTCAGGATCTGCGCCGTGAGGCCATGGATCGCAAGATCGTGGTGCTGCGGCCCCATGTGGTGGGCGGTTCCTCCCTGGAATTCATCCTGCCCCGTGCCGATGACGAGTCCGCGTTCACGGAATTTGCGGCAAAGCGGTTCCCCCAGCTTTCCCTGGGGCAGCCCGTGAAGGGTGACGCAGGTCAGCTCAGGTATGTTGCCCACTTCACGGATCAGGAAGTCAAGCGCCTCGAAACCCTGACCATGGATCAGGCCCTGCGCACCATCCGCAACCGTATTGACCAGTTCGGCGTCGCCGAGCCTGATATCCGCAAGCAGTCCGACAACCGCATTCAGGTGCAGCTGCCCGGCATTTCCGATCCCCGTCACGCCGTCAAGATTCTCGGCCAGACCGCTCATCTCGAATTTCACATGGTGCGCGATGACGTGGACGCCACCAAGGCTGTCATGCCCGCGGGCGTCATTGCCCTGCCCCTCCTCGAGAAGTCCCACGGACAGCTCGAAAAGGAAGCCGGCATGATCGCCGTGGACAAGGACGCCGTCCTTACCGGCGAAGACGTCTCCGATGCCAGACCGGCCTTCGACAATCTCAACCAGTCCTACGTCTCCCTGACCTTCAACAGCCGCGGCGCCGACGTCTTCGAACGTCTCACCGTAGAGAGCGTCGGCAAGCGCATGGCCATCGTGCTCGACGGCAAGGTTTACTCCGCTCCCGTCATCCGCGAACGCATCGGCGGCGGCCGCGCCAGCATTTCCGGCAACTTCACCACGGACGAGGCCAATGACCTTGCCATTGTGCTGCGCGCCGGCTCTCTTCCCGCTCCCGTCAATATCCTCGAGGAGCGCACTGTCGGCCCCTCCCTCGGTCAGGAATCCATTGACAGCGGTATTCATGCCGGTGTTCTCGGCGCCGTCCTGGTCATGGTCTTCATGGCCGTGTACTACGGCATGAGCGGCGTCATCGCCGACCTCATGCTCACCTTCACCGTGCTCATCATTCTGGCCGGCATGTCCGCTTTCGGCGCCACGCTGACCCTTCCCGGCATCGCCGGTATCGTCCTGACCATAGGCATGGCCGTTGACGCCAACGTGCTCATCTATGAACGAATACGCGAAGAGATGCGGGCCGGCATGACGCCGCTCGCCGCTGTCAGGGCCGGCTTCCAGCACGCAGCCGTGGCCATCACGGACTCCAACCTGACAACGATCATCACGGCTGTCATCCTGTACCAGTTCGGTACGGGACCGGTGCGTGGTTTCGCGGTCACCCTGACTATCGGCATCATCGGTTCCATGTTCACGGCCATCTTTGTGTCCCGTGCCATATTTGAGACCTGGGCCCGCAAATGCGGCCCCAAGGGGCTCAGCATCTAACCCGGCGATCGCGATAAACGGGAGTTACGCATGTCACTGCATTTTGTAAAAGACAACGTCAATATAGATTTCGTGGGCAAGCGCAAGCTGGGCTTCTGCCTTTCCGGCACGCTCATCCTGCTTGCCCTCCTGAGCATGTTTTTCGGCCGCGGCCTGAATCTCGGCATCGACTTCGCCGGCGGCGTCATTGCTCAGGTGCAGTTCCAGCAGGCTGTCGCGGACGAGACACTGAAGAAGGGACTCGACAAGTACGATCTGCCGGGCCTCTCCATTCAGAGTTACGGCGAGGACAGCAGAAATTATCTTCTCCGCTTCTCCTCCGGCACCAAGAACTCCGTTGAACTGCGTACGCAGATTGAGGATTCCCTGGCCAAAGCCTTCCCCGACAACAAAGCGTCCATCGAACGCCTCGAGGTTGTCGGTCCCAAGGTCGGCAAGGATCTCACGGAAAAAGGCCTGAGCGCGCTCTTCTACGCCATTCTGACCATCGCTGTGTATATCTCCGGCCGCTTCGAGCAGCGCTGGGTGGCCGGCGCCATCATGGCCGCCTGCCTCTGGGGCGGCACCTATATCCTGGGCGCCATCAGCACGCACTTCCTCGGAGGAGTCACCGGCACCGGTACGCTGGTCTGCTTCGCTCTGGCCGTGACGCTTCTCGTCTGCTTCCTGATGCGGCTCAACTTCGCCTTGGGCGCCATCGCCTGCCTCATCCACGACGTCATTATTTCCATGGGTGTTCTCTCGGTCATGGGCGTTGACGTCGATCTGAACGTCCTCGCTGCCATCCTCACCATTATCGGCTACTCCCTGAACGACACTATCATCGTGTATGACCGTCTGCGTGAGAACCTGCGCCTGCATCAGGACTGGGAGATCGGCCGGCTCATCAACCGGAGTATCAACCAGACCCTGGCCCGTACCGTGCTGACGTCCGGCACGACCCTCCTTGCCTGTCTGGCCCTCTTCATCTTCGGCGGCGGCGTCATCCACTCCTTCGCCCTGACCATGCTCTGCGGTGTTATCATCGGCACCTATTCCTCCATCTTCGTGGCTTCCCCCATTCTTATCGCCCTCGGCGACACGGCCTACTACGTGCGCGTCTACCAGAAGGTCGAATACGAGAAGCCCGGCGAGCACGGCATCGTTTAGCCGTCTCTTTACCCTGTTTCTCCTGCCCCGCCCGAGGTTCTCCGCCGGCGGGGCTTTTTTTGTTTCCCGGCATTGACGACAGAAATGTCATGCTTATTTTCTTGCTTGAAAATGAATGAAGCACGCCGGCTCGGGCAGTCCCCCGGGGGCCGCCCGTTATTGCGAGGTGCGTATGTCAGTATCCTATAAAGATTATTACAAACTGCTTGGCGTTGAGCGTGGCGCGGATGACGCGACCATAGCCAGGGCCTACAAGAAGCTTGCCAGAAAATACCATCCCGACCTCAATCCCGGCGACAAGTCGGCTGAGGAGAAATTCAAGGAAATCAACGAAGCCTATGAAGTCCTGAAGGACCCCAAGAAAAGGCAGCTCTATGACCAGCTCGGACCGAACTGGGAGCAGGGCCAGCAGTTCCAGGGCAATCCCTTCGGAGGCCAGGGCGGAACCCACTTCACCTTCAACGGCCAGAACATGGACGGATCGGGCTTTTCCGATTTCTTTGAGTCGCTTTTCGGCCGCGGCGGATTCGGAGGTTTCGGCGGCGCCGGCGGAGCGGGCGGCTATGAGGGCAACCCCTTCGGCGGTTCCTTCCGTCAGGCTCCGCGCAGGGGCCGCGACGTGGAGGCCGAGCTTGTTCTCACCCTTGAGGAGGTTCTGGCCGGCGGACCCAAAAAGGTTACCCTTAATGGTTCGTCAGGCGTCCGCAGCCTGAACGTGAATATTCCTTCGGGCATCCGTGAGGGCGCCAGGCTCCGTCTTGCGGGGCAGGGTGAACCCGGACCCGCGGGGGCAGGGGATCTTTTCCTGAAGATCCGTTATCTCCCCCATCCGTATTTCAAGGTCGACGGCGATAACCTGCAGTGCGATGTGGACGTTGCTCCCTGGGAGGCCGTTCTCGGGGGCAGGGTCCGTGTGCACACGCTTGAAGGCGACGTTGAACTCAATCTGCCCGCTGGCACGGGCTCGGGCAAGAAGCTCAGGCTCAGGGGCCGCGGCCTCGGGCCCGCCGGACACCGCGGCGATCTGTACGCCAGGGTCATGGTGAAGGTTCCCTCCTCACTGACTCCCGAAGAAAGGAGTCTGTGGGAGCAGCTCGCTTCCAGGTCGTCATTCAAAGCCCGCTAACAGGTTCGCGGGGTGTAAGCCATGAGCAATATCAGTCGTCATCAAAATTCTCTGCCGGTCCTTTCCTCTCTCCTGGGAGAGGAAGAATTCCTGAGGCTGACCGGGCTTGAACCGGAACGCCTCGCGGATCTGCTCCAGCTGGACTGGCTCGATCATACAGATACGGAAAACGCCACCCTGTTCAGAGGCAGGGACGTGTACCGCGTCCGCAAGCTGGAGCGTATCTGCTGCGATTTCGGGCTTCCCGTGGTCGGAGGAACCATCATCGTGGATCTTCTTGAACGCATTGAGGAGCTGGAGCAGCAGGTGAGAAGCCTGCAGGGCTTCGAAGAAAACTGATTTTTTGAAGGACAGGGTCTGACTGCCCACAGGGGGCAGGGCAGACCGGAGGAACTATGGACATCGAAAAATTTACCGACAAGGCGCGTGAGTCCATTGGCGAAGCGCAGAGCATTGCCGCGGGCATGGGCCATCAGGAAGTTGACACAGGCCACCTCGCGCTGGCCCTGGTCCGCCAGGACAAGGGTATTGTTCCCAATATCCTGCAGCGTATGGGCGTCCATGTGCAGGCTTTCGATGTTGCCCTGGAAGAGATGCTGCGTAAGCGGCCTTCCGTGTCCGGACCGGGCATGGATCCCAGCAAAATCATGATCACCCAGCGTCTCGCCCAGGTCATCAAGGAAGCCCAGGACGAGGCAAAGCGCATGCAGGACGAGTACGTCAGCGTTGACCATCTCTTCTGCGCGCTGACCAGTGAGCCGTCTGACTCTCCTCTTGGCAGGGTGTTCGCCGAGTACAAAATCACCCGCGTGAACTTCGTGAAGGCCATGGAGGAACTGCGCGGCGGCTCCCATGTGACGAGCGCCAACCCCGAGGAGACCGTGGAGGCTCTCTCCAAGTATTCCCGGGATCTCATCAAGGACGCCAGGGACGGCAAACTCGATCCGGTCATCGGCCGTGACGAGGAAATCCGCCGCGTGGTCCGCATCCTGTCCCGCCGCACCAAGAACAACCCTGTTCTCATCGGTGAGGCCGGCGTTGGCAAGACGGCCATTGTGGAAGGCCTGGCTTTCCGTATTCTCAAGGGCGACGTGCCCGAGAACCTCAAGGGACACAAGCTTTACGCCCTTGACATGGGTGCGCTCATCGCCGGCGCCAAGTACCGCGGCGAGTTCGAGGAACGCCTCAAGGCTGTTCTGAAGGAGGTCGAGAAGAGCGAGGGCAAGATCATCCTCTTTATCGACGAGCTGCATACCATTGTCGGCGCGGGCAAGACCGAAGGCTCCATGGACGCGGGCAACCTGCTTAAGCCCATGCTGGCCAGAGGCGAACTGCACTGCATCGGCGCGACAACCGTTGATGAGTACCGCAAGTACATCGAGAAGGATCCCGCCCTTGAGCGCAGGTTCCAGCCCGTCATGGTCGACGAGCCGAGCATCGAGGACGCCATCTCCATCCTGCGCGGCCTGAAGGAACGCTTTGAAGTGCACCATGGTGTGCGTATCAGCGATTCCGCACTGGTCGAGGCCGTTGTGCTCTCCAGCCGTTACATTCCTGACCGTCAGCTTCCCGACAAGGCCATCGATCTCATCGATGAGGCCGGCGCCACGATCCGTACGGAGATTGACTCCCAGCCCACAGAACTCGATGAGGCGAACCGCAAGGTCATGCAGCTTGAAATCGAGCGTGAGGCCCTGCGCAAGGAAGACGATGACGCCTCCAAGGAGCGCCTCGGCAAGCTTGAAAACGAGCTGGCCGAACTGCGCACCAGGCAGGCCGCTCTGAAGACCCAGTGGGAGAAGGAGAAGGCCGATATCGACCGCGTCCGTTCCCTCAAGGCCGAAATCGAGCAGACCAACAACAGCATAGAGGAGGCCAAGCGCGCAGGCGACCTGAGCAGGGCGTCCGAGCTTACCTACTCCACGCTGCCCGGTCTGAAGAAGGAACTCGAGGACGCGACGCACGCCAAGGGTGAGGAAGAACATCTCCTGCGCGAGGAAGTCGGTCCCGACGATATCGCCGAGATCGTGGCCAAGTGGACCGGCATCCCGGTGACCCGCCTGCTTCAGTCCGAACGTGACAAGCTGCTTAAGCTGGGCGACCAGCTTCACCGCCGCGTCGTGGGACAGGACGAGGCAGTCAAGGCCGTGGCTGATGCCGTGCTGCGCGCCCGTGCCGGCCTCTCCGACCCGCACAGGCCTACCGGATCCTTCCTCTTCCTCGGCCCCACCGGCGTGGGCAAGACTGAGCTCTCCAAGGCTCTGGCCGAAGCCCTCTTCGATACCGAGGACAACATCGTGCGTATCGATATGAGCGAGTACATGGAGAAGTTCTCCGTGTCCAGGCTCGTCGGCGCGCCGCCAGGATACGTGGGCTTTGAGGAAGGCGGCCAGCTCACCGAGGCCGTGCGCAGGAAGCCGTACTCGGTGGTGCTGCTCGATGAGATCGAGAAGGCCCATCCCGATGTGTTCAACATCCTGCTGCAGGTGCTGGATGACGGCCGTCTGACAGACAGCCAGGGACATACCGTGGACTTCCGTAATACGATCATCATTATGACGTCCAACATCGGGTCCAAGTACCTCCTGGACGGCATTGATGAGAACGGAAATCTGAATCCTGGCGCCAAGGAAGAGGTGCTCAACGAACTGAAGAATCACTTCAGGCCTGAGTTCCTGAACCGTATTGACGAGACCGTGCTTTTCCTGCCGCTCAGACGCGACCAGATGTCGAAGATTGTGGAACTGCAGCTTGATCATCTGCGCGAGCGTCTGGCCGAACGCAAGATCACTCTGGATCTTACGCCCGAGGCCAGGAACTTCGTGGCTGACGAGGCCTACGATCCCGTTTACGGCGCCCGTCCTCTCAAGAGGTACGTGCAGCACAACATCGAAACGCCTCTGGCCAGGCTCATCATCGCGGGCACCATCCGCGACGGTCAGCATGTGTCCGTGGGCGTGAAGAACAATGAACTCGTGTTTGACGGCGAATAAGCCGGCCTGCACCATGAATGAATGACTGGGGCGGTCCGTTTCCACCTTTGTGGAGGCGGACCGCCTTTTTGTTTTTTCCGCCATATCCCGCGGTCTTGCCCTGCCGCCACGGCCGGACTATTGTGACCGGGCGGCATGAATCCGTCAGGAAGCTCCTGCCGTCCTGATGTTCCGCGGCCGCTGCCGGGGACATCATACGAAGAAAACAGTTTCTCCGCCTGCCGACTGGGAGGGGAGAGTAATCAAGGAGAGAAAAATGAGCACGAAAGCTGCTCTTGTTTTAGCCGCCGGAAAGGGAACCCGCATGCATTCCGGGCTTCCCAAGGTTCTTCAGAACGTTCTCGGCGAACCGATGCTGCGATATGTCCTGGACGCCCTCACCCCTGATTTCGGCAGCGACGTCTGGATTGTCACCGGACACAAGGCCGAGATGGTCGAGGAGGCCGTCCCCGGCTGCCGCTTTATCCTGCAGAAGGAGCAGCTCGGCACGGGACACGCCCTCGGGCAGGCCCTTCCCGAACTGGCCAGGGCCGGTATGGACCGCATCCTCGTCATCAACGGTGACGCCCCGCTTGTGACGGCTGATCTCCTGCATGAATTCCTGTCAAAAGCCAGCGACTGCGATCTCGCCTTCGCCACCATCAGCCTTGATGATCCCGGCGCCTACGGCAGGGTTGTCCGCGTGGATGGGCATATCGAAGCCATCGTGGAGGCCAAGGATTACGACAAGACGAAGTACGGCGCCCCCACAGGCGAGGTGAACGCCGGCCTCTATTACTTCAGCCGCGCCCTGGCCGAGCGCCTTCTCCCCAAGGTGACCAACAAAAACAAGAGCGGTGAGTACTACATCACCGATCTCGTGGCCCTGGCCCTTGAGGAAGGTGACAGCGTGAAGGGTATCGTGTGCGGCAGCGATGAGAGCCTGCTCGGCGTCAACTCCCCCGCTGAGCTTTCGGGCGCCGAAGAGATTATGCGCACGCGCGTTGTGGAGCACCTTATGAAGAACGGCGTCATTCTGCATAATCCCCAGGCTGTGCGCATCAGCCCTCTCGTGCGCGTTGAGCCCGGCGTCGAGATCACCGGCCCCTGTGAAATCACCGGGCGTTCCATTCTCCATGCCGGCGCGTGCGTCGAGGGTTTCTGCGTCATCCGTGATACGGAAATCGAGGGCGGCGCGGTTATTCATCCCTTCTGCCACTTCGAGGGCGCCCATATTTCGGGCGGAGCGCTGGTCGGTCCTTATTCCCGCCTGCGCCCCGGTGCCGATCTCGGTCCCAACTCCCACGTGGGCAATTTCGTGGAACTCAAGAAGACGCAGCTCGGCGAAGGCGCCAAAGCCAACCATCTGTCCTACCTCGGTGACGCCCATATCGGCGCGGGCACCAATATCGGGGCCGGCACCATCACCTGCAATTACGACGGCCGCAACAAGTTCCAGACGACCATAGGCGAGCACGCCTTTATCGGTTCGAACACCGCTCTGGTGGCCCCGGTGACCGTGGGAGCCGGTGCGCTCATCGGCGCGGGCTCCACCATCACCAAGGACATCCCGGAGGGTGAGCTCTCCATTGCCCGCGCCCGCCAGAAGAACCTCGGCAAGCGCCGCAAATAGGCGCTTCCGGAGCCTTCGGGAATCCCTTCAGCCCTGACTTTGTGTTGCAATAAAGCGTGCCAGGTGATACAAGGAAGTCATGGACATTCTCGAACAGTTGGAAGCGGAAGTCAGTGAAATTCTGGCCCGCAACAGGGAGCTGCTTGCCGCTGCCAAGCAGGCGCGCGGTCTTCTCGCCGACAGTGAAGAGAAATGTTCAGCGTTGAAGGAAGAGAATCTTATGCTCCGTCAGTCCCTTGACCGCGAGAAATCTCTCCGGCAGGAAGCGGTTGCCCGCATTGACGCGCTCCTAAGCAAAATTCAGGCCCGCACAGGCGAAGAGTAGGATCTCATGAGTTCAGACAATAGTACCCTTGCCGTTCTTGGCGTTCAGATAGCCGTCAAATCCGGTGCCGATACGACCCGGATCAACGAAGCTATCGCCCTTGTCCAGAAGCGGTATGATGACCAGGTAACAAGGTCGCACGGGAGTCAGGGCAAAGACGCCCTGCTCACTTTCACGGCTCTGGAACTGGCCGATGAATTGCTGCAATTACAAAAAAATCAGGAGACCGAACGCCAGCGCGTTCAGGATCTGCTGACTAAAATACAAGACGCGAAATAGATTTTTGCAAATCCCTGAGGAGTGCGTGATTCACGTCGCAGTGCCGACCGAACAAGCTTTAAAAAACGGGAGCTGGTGTTTGATCCCCATGTGCATGCCCGGCAATACGGGAAGCCTGACGGGTTCAAACTGGCGCCCACCCTGGGAAACCGGGTTCTCCACAGCAACTGGACACGGCTCCTTGGGGATTTGCATTTCTTTATAGTTCGTCAAACCTTGGCGCAATCCATCGTCCCGCCGGCTACTCCGCCGGTATGGTTTCTTCTGTGCTTTTGAAAGTCTGAACCCGCTTCGGCGGGCTTTTTTTTGTCCTTTCCGGCAGAAGAAGTCTGTCGGTGCTTTCCCGGAGCGAAAGCTCTGTCGTTTAATATAAAGAGAGGCCGTGGATGGATTGGTTGTTCGTTGTTTATATAGCTGCCGCGGCAGTTGCGGGACTCGTCATAGGCGTCATCCTGCACAAGGCCGTCGTCACCAAACGGCTTGGTGACGCGGACGGTCTGGCGCGGCGCATCGTCCTGGAGGCCAGAAAGGAAGCCCAGGCCCAGAAGAAGGAAATTATCCTTCAGGGCAAAGATGACCTCTTCAATCAGAAGAGGGAGCAGGAAAACGAATTCAGAGAAAGAGAACGCGAACTCAAGGCCAGGGAACATAAGCTGGAAGACGTCAGCAGCCGCCTTGAGGAAAAAATAGAGAAGGCCACCGGCAAGGAACAGGAGCTTCTCCTCCAGGAGAAGGAACTGTCCCGGAAGGAACGTCAGCTCACGGAAAACGAGGCGTTTCTGCAGAGCCGCATCGACGAGCAGGAAAAGAAGCTTGTCGAGATTGCAGGGATGACCGTTGATCAGGCCAAGGAAGCCCTTTTCGCCGACATCGAGGCAAAGACGCAGCACGAGGCCGCGAGGATGGCGCGTCAGATTGAATCCGATGCCAGGGATCAGGCCAACCGTAAGGCCAAGGAAATCATCTGCAACGCTATTCAGCGCTATGCCGGTGATTACGTTGGAGAGCAGACGGTGACAGCCGTCTCCCTGCCCTCGGAGGACATGAAGGGCCGTATTATCGGGCGTGAAGGCCGCAATATCCGTGCCCTTGAGGCGGCGACAGGCGTTGACCTCATCATCGATGATACGCCGGAAACCGTGATTCTGTCGGCCTACAGCCCGCTCCGCCGCGCCATCGCCAAGATGGCTCTGGAACGTCTTATCCAGGACGGCCGCATTCATCCCGCGCGCATCGAGGATGTTGTCCAGAAATGCAAGCAGGAGATGGACGTCAAGGTGCGGGAAGTCGGCGAACAGGCGACCTTTGACGCGGGTGTGCACGGTATTCATCCCGAGCTCGTGCGCCTTCTTGGCCAGCTGCGCTACAGGACAAGCTTTACCCAGAACGTCCTGCAGCATTCCCTTGAAGTCTCGGCCCTGTGCGGCATGATGGCCGCCGAGCTGGGGCTCGACGAGCGCAAGGCCAAGCGCGCCGGCCTGCTGCATGATATCGGCAAGGCTGTTGACCACGAGGTCGAAGGCCCCCACGCTCTCATCGGTGCCGATATCGCCAAGAAGTACAATGAGAGCAAGGATATCGTGCACGCCATCGCGGCCCATCACGAGGACGTGCGCCCCGATACGGTACTGGCTGTCCTCGTGCAGGCGGCAGACAGCATTTCCGGCGCCCGTCCCGGCGCCAGGAAGGAGCTTCTCGAGAACTACGTCAAACGCCTTGAGTCGCTCGAGGCCATTGCCATGAGCTTTGAAGGCGTTTCCAAGGCCTATGCCATCCAGGCCGGCCGCGAGATTCGTGTCATGGTGAATTCCGAGACCGTGGACGATGATATGACCTTCATTCTCTGTAAGAAGATTTCGGAAAAGATCAGGGAAGAGCTGACTTATCCCGGCCAGATCCGGGTGACTGTCATCCGCGAGCGCCGCGCTGTGGGATACGCCAAGTAACCACAGTCACATCTGATGCGTCAGGGTCCCGCGGGGATATTCTCCCCGCGGGACCCTTTTTGTCTGTGCAGGAATCCGCGCGGGGAAACCGTAGGCCCCGGAGAACGCTGTCCCGGGACAGAATTCCCTGAGAGGCTGCTGCCTTTCCGGCCATCCGGTAAGCGGCTGCTGGTGGGGAGCTCCGGGCCTGCTTTCTCCCCCCCCCAGCGTCGGACAGAGGGGATCAAAAAAGCCCGCCGGGGTGATCCGGCGGGCCTAGTGTGTACCTGGAGAGGCGTTACTTGTGCGGAGTGTAGTCAGGGTCGTAATCGTTCAGGGCTTTGGCGACCAGCTTGGAGAGGCCGAACAGGGCGATGACGTTCGGGATGACCATGAGACCGTTGAACATGTCAGCCAGCTCCCAGACGAGGGTCACATGGAGCATGGATCCGAGGCAGAGGAAGCACATGACGCCGATGCGGAAATAGGTGATGACCTTTGTGCCGAAGAGGTACTTCACGTTCTGTTCGGCGAAGAAGTACCAGCCGACAATGGTGGAAAAGGCGAAGAAGAAGAGGCAGATGGCGACGAAGGCGAGACCGAAAGAGCCGAAGCCGCTGACGAAGGCCTTCTGGGCGAGTTCGATGCCTGTGGTCTTGCCGTCGAGAACGCCGGTGGTGAAGATGACGAAAGCGGTCATGTTCAGGACCACGAACGTATCGATGAACAGGCCGACAATGGCCACGAGGCCCTGCTGGGCAGGGAACTGAACCTTGGCGACAGCGTGGGCGTGGGGCGTGGAGCCGAGGCCGGCTTCATTGGAGAAGAGGCCGCGGGCCACGCCGTAACGCATGGCTTCCTTGATGGTCGCTCCGATGACGCCACCCGTGGCGGCCTGAGGATTGAAAGCGCCCACGAAGATCATCTTGAAGGCGGGAATAATCTGTTCGTAGTTGGAAAGGATTACGATGAGGCTGCCGAGAATGTAGAGGAAGGCCATGACGGGCACGATCTTCTCGGTAGTGGAGGCGATTCGCCCGAGGCCGCCAAAGAAGATAAAGGCGGCGAAGCCGGCGACAAAGAGCCCGGTGTACAGAGAGGGAATGCCAAAGGCGTTCTGGAAGGCAACGGCGATGGAGTTGGACTGCACCATGTTGCCGATGAATCCGAGAGCGATGATGATGGAAATGGAGAAGAAAATGGCCAGGGGCCGGCAGTGCAGACCGTTTGTAATGTAGTAGGCGGGGCCGCCGGCCACATGTCCTTTGTCATCTTTCGTTTTGAAGAGCTGGGCCAGAACGGCTTCGGCGAAGATGGTGGCCATGCCGAAGAATGCGGCAATCCACATCCAGAAGATGGCGCCGGGACCGCCCATGGCGATGGCTGTGGCAGCGCCGGCGATGTTGCCGGTACCGACCTGGGCCGCGACAGCCGTTGCCAGGGACTGGAAGGAGGTCATGCCTTCCTTGCCGGCGCGCTCGCCGTGCAGGCTGAGCCCGCGGAAGGTGAAGCGCATGGCCTGTCCGAATTTGCGGATCTGCACGAACTTGAGTTTAAAGGTGTAGAAGATGCCAACACCCACAAGCAGCGGAATAAGACCCGTGACGCCCCAGAGATACGAGTTAATAGCCTGAACGATGGCTGTAAGCTGATCCATGAACACTCCCCTTTTTTCAGCGGCTGTCCCCTTGCGTTCCTCATGAAGGACAGAACCCAGGATGAAAGAAAAAAATCCTCCCGCCCCGTGAATGGGGCAGGAAGGATGCTGGTGCGAAGTTGTGGTATCGGAAGGACGAGATGTGTTTCCCGCCGAAGAAAATGAAGGGCCGGATGCCCGTAGAAAACCCGGCAAGGCCTTCGGCTTTTGCCTTATCGGGCGCGGGACGTCGGCCCACAGGGAAAAAGACAGGCCGGCAGCACAAAACAATGGAAAGAAACGTAATACAGATACTGTTCTCCGGTCAATGAAATGACGGAGCGATGTGCTTAAGCGTTGGACAGAAAGAGGGAAAACAGCGCAGCAGGCAGAAATCTTACTGGGAGAGTCCATGTGGGGCTGAAGAAAGGCGAAAGGAAAAAACGTGTTCTTGGAAAAAAATTTTAGAAAAAGATTGACACTCCTGTCTGGGAAGCGTAGACATCGCGTTCGCCGCCTGAAAAACAGCCTTTCTCTGAAGGTTCCGGAAAGAAGATTTCCGGAAAAAAGAGAAAAAAGTTGTTGACAGGCATGAGGGATGAGCGTAAAAGCTTCCCTCGCCGCATGAAACAGCGGGGCTTCAAAAAGCCTTCACA
>ENA-ORCN01000899-ORCN01000899.1-human-gut-metagenome-genome-assembly--contig:-NODE-899-length-23056-cov-11.577136_pt1 | contig 23056 bp, 18 predicted proteins | sample MGYA00242984_ERZ507984 | MGnify/ENA primary metagenome ERZ507984 (study PRJEB26167, sample SAMN06115395) | human gut metagenome | host: Homo sapiens | place: China:Hubei | collected 2016-05-19... | reverse complement strand
AGACGATATATTGCAAAATCTGCGATGTCTCCGTGCCACGGTGGCAGATGCGCGGGATGCGCTTGCTGATCTGGCAGAGCAGCTCATAGTTGATCGTCCCCTGCGCGGCGGCAAGGCGCTCGCACGGCACGAGCGTCCCGTCGTCGTCATAGCCGAAGATCGTGACGATATCGCCGGGCTTCGCGTCCGGCACTTCCGAAACGTCCAGCATGCACATGTCCATACAGATTCTCCCGATAACGGGAACCAGCTTCCCTTGCAGATAAAAGCTTGCCTTTCCGGTCAGAAGACGGCTCAGGCCGTCGGCGTAGCCGATGGGCAGGACGGCGACGCGGGTATCATGCGTCGTTCTGTAAAGCCGTCCGTAGCTGATATCCGTCCCGGCAGGTACGGTGCGCACCTGCGCGATCATGGAATGCAGCGACATCATGGGCCGCAGGCTGATCGCGCCCTCCAGCTCCTCCGACGGCGCGTTGCCGTAGGTGATGATGCCGGGGCGCACCATGTCGAGCGCGAATTCCGGGTACAGGATCGCCGCGCCGGAATTGCAGCAGTGCCGGATCTCCGGCCGGATGCCGGCGCCCTCCATGGCGCTGAGCATATCCATGAAACGCTTGTATTGCAGTTTTGTAAACAAAACGTCTTCCTCCGCCCGGCTGTCGGCGACGCAGAAGTGCATGAAAACACCCTCAATGTGCAGGTGCGGCAGCGCCGCAGCCTGCTTCAGCTCGTCCAGCGTCCGATCGTTGTCATAGGCAAAGAAGCCGATGCGCGTCATGCCGGTATCGAGCTTCAGGTGCACGTTCAGGATGTAGTTCGTCCCGGCCAGCGCCTCGTTCAGCTCCTGCGCGTAGGTCAGCGAATGCACCTCCTGCGTGATATCGAGGAAGATCATATTCGCGGCGTACTCCGGCGGCGTATAGCCCAGGATCAGAATCGGCAGGCGCACCTCGCCGCGCCGGATCTGCACGGCCTCCTCCAGATTGGACACGGCCAGATATTCCGCGCCGAGATCGGCCAGCGCCCGGCTGACCGGCACGGCTCCGTGGCCGTAGGCATCGGCCTTCATCACGCCGAGAAAGCGCGTACCGGACGGCAGATGCGCCCGGATGGAGCGGTAATTGTATTCCAGATTGTCGAGCGAGATATCCGCCCAGGTTCTTTTGAGTGTCTTCATATCTATTCCTCTGTTGATTTCATCGAAAACGCGGAGATATCCGCGCGCAGTACCATCCGGCCCTCAAAGCTCAGCTCTGCGCGGACAGGTGTAAGCGGCTCCTGCGAGAACCATGTGTCGACGACAAGCTCCTTTTCCTCATAGCCCATTCGGTAGGTCGTGCGCAGAAGGCCGTCCTCCGTGCCGGTCGAGTCGATGTACTCCCCCGCCCAGCACTGTCCCAGAACATAGGGCGCTGCCAGCGGCGCAAGATTTCCATTTGCCAGCGAGCCAAGGCCGAGCTGCATCCCGTCATAGGAAACGGACGCTGCAGTATCCTTGACCTGCGCCTGAATGCCCGTGATCGACTCCGGCTCCGTCACAGTGACGGATGCGCCTGTTTCAGGCGAGAATACGCAGTCCAGCGTGAAGGACGCGGCGCTCTCGCCGTAGTCCGCCGTAATGGCGGCGGTGAACGAGCAGCCGCCGGACTGCAGAAGCGCCGTGCGGAACGTCAGCGGCGGCTGGGCCGGACGTTTGGCCGAGCAGGCCGACAGGAGCATGGGAACCGTGCAGAGAAGAAGCGCCAGTTTTTTTCGCAACAAATATCACCCTTATGGCAGAAGTCGCGGAATGCGCAGCAGCAGATCCTCCGGCACCATGCCATACTCCCCCAGCTCCTGCGCCGCAAGATCGGCGGCGGAGCCGTGCAGCCATGCGGCTGCGGCAGCTGCCTCCAGCGGCATGATGTGCTGGCCCAGAAGCGACACGAGCATCCCGGCGAGCACGTCGCCGCTGCCGCCGGTCGCGAGGCCGGGGTTTCCTGTATGGTTTACATAAACATTCAAGCCGTCGGTAATGACCGTCCGGCTGCCCTTGAGCAGAAGGACGGCGTGCGTCCGGTCCGCGAGGCGCATCGCCTCCTGCGTCCGGTCGGCTGCTTTGGGGTCGCCGCCCAGCCGCAAAAACTCGCCGTCATGCGGCGTGAGCACGACCGGACAGGCACATCCGCGCAACACATCTATATGCGGCGCAGCGGCATTTATGCCGTCCGCGTCCAGAACGAGCGGCGCGCGGCAGACGGAAAGGACCGCCTGCACCAGCCGCGTCAGCTCCTCCGAGCGGCCAAGACCGGGGCCGAGCAGCACAGCGTCCATTTCGGGAAGCCTGTTTGTGATCGCGGGCAGCGCGGCCATGCAGAGCCGCCCTGCCTCGTCGCACGGGAGCGGAAAGACGATCTCACTGCCCGCGCCTGCGGCGATGATCGGATAGATTTTCTCCGGCACGCCGAGATACACAAGGCCGCTGCCCGTGCGGAGCGCGGCCTTTGCCGCAAGCCTTGCCGCGCCGGTCAGTCCCTCGGAGCCGCAGAGCAGAAGGACTCTGCCGTAATCACCCTTGTGGCTCTCCCGCCGCCGGACCGGCAGCAGCTCCCCAATCAGCTTCCTGTTCGTGCATTGCGCTGTCCATGCAGGTCTTGCCATTTCCGCAGCCCTCCATATTAAAAATTATAGCTTCTTTTCGAGCAGCACGAGCCGCACATTTGGAATGCTGTTGAACGCGCACGACACGATGTCCGCCTCCCGGTAGCCGAGCCGCGCGTATAAGCGCCGCGCGGCAGCGTTTTTTTCGTTGGTATCCATCCGCAGCACGGTGCAGCCCAGCGCTCTCGCCGTATCCTCATAGAATTGCACGAACGCGCAGCCGATGCCCCGGCCGGAGAGGTCGGGATCGACGGTCAGCGTGTGCAGGACGAAAACATCCCTGTCCTCCGCCGCATAGGCCCAGCGGCCCTCCGTGTAGACGTCCACCTGCCTCTGATTGAGAATGCCGGAGGCCGCGACGCGGCCCTCTGACCCGCAGACGTACAGGTCGCCGCGCGCAAGCGCCTGCTCGGCGTCAAATCGGATCGGATATACACCCGTGACCCAGCCGATGGTCACGCGGCCCGCGTCCTCCTGCGCGTGGAGCCTGTCATAGATCGCCGTTACGGCGTCAAGGTCAGACGCGGCTGCTTTCCGAAAGGTCAGCGTTTTTGTTTCCATTTCTTTGCTTCCTCTTTTCCAAAAGCTGTCCGACCAGATGCAGCACCTGCTTCTGGTACTTCCACAGCAAAAACGCAATGCTCAGCATCAGCACGACCAGCACAGCAGAACCGATCCAGTCGCCGTGGATCAGATTGCTGCCCAGCCAACAGTAAACCAGCGTGCTGAACGCGCTGCCGAAGAACATGGCAAGCGTAAATTCCCACGGCTTCAGCCGGGAGCGGCTGGCGGCAATGGGGATAAAGCCGTTCGGGATGAGCGGCAGGAAGCAGAGCGTCACGACCATATAGGCCGGATGCTCAGACTTCGCAACGATGTCGAGTTTGTCCGAGCTGTTGTCCGGCAGGAGCTTATCGAGGTACTTCCCCAGACGCTGGTAGAGCGTAAAGCTGATGCCATGCGCAAGGGAGGACGAGACGAGGCAGATGGCGAACGCGCGCCAGACGCCATAGACGACGCCGGCGGCCACATTGACGATCACGCCGGAAATGACGATGGACCAGACCTGCACCATCTGCAAAAGCGCCATATACAAAATGCCGGTGAACGACATATCGCGGCTCAGATACGCCTCCAGCGCCTCTTCGTCGCCGCTGCGCAGCAGAGGAATGATATCCGGCATCGTCTGCCGCACCACCAGATAGACCAGCAGCAGCGCCGCCAGCACAAAAAGTGCCATGATGCCGCTGCGGATAAGCATTGTTTTCTTCATCATTAACCGTGCTCCAAATTGGAATGGAATTGATTTTACCACAATCGCGAAGAAATTGCAATCACGCGCACAGGCAAAATATACATATTATGGATTATGCTAAAGCGTACCGCAGGTCTTCTGCGCCCGGCGTCTGGAGACGGGCGTGACGCGCTCCAGGATCTCCAGAACCTGCGCGGTCAGCGCATGGTCCTCCACGTCCAGAATTTTCTGCGGCTTCGCGCCCGGATACGGAAGGCCCTCCGGCGCTTCGGCCAGCAGGTGCGCAAGCGCCGGGTGATTCTTGACGAACACCGTGTTGTCACAGACCAGCAGGACAGGCCTGTCATTGACGTAGATCTGATATTCGCCGAACATCCGCTTATAGTCGACGCCCCGGATCCCCTCAAGCTGCGTACAGACAAAATCCAGATAGTCCTTTGTCGTTGCCATGGCGTTCCTCTCCTGTTTTTCTGATGCAGTGATTATATCTGCGTGCATTCAGCCTGTCAAGGCAGAAAACAGGGCTGGAAAACGCGGCGGTTCCGTGGTAAGATACGCGCAGACCGATAAGAAAGAAGGGGTTGTTCTGCTGTATCTCGGGCTGCTGCTTCTGGCCGGTATTTTGCAGGGCGTCATGGTTTCGCTCAATGGCCAGATGGGCAATTATTTCAGTCTGTTCGGCATCTGCTTTTTTGTGCACGCGATCGCGCTCGTGCTGCTGCTTGCATATCTGCTGGCAAAGCGGCAGACGCTGCGGTTCGCGGGTGCGCCGTGGTACGTGTATCTGGTCGGCGTGATGGGCATCGCCATCGTCGCCTCGTCCAGCTGGTGCACATTGCACGTCGGCGCGAGCGCGTTCATGGCGCTTTCGACTGCCGGACAGCTCGTCTCCTCCGCGCTGATCGACCGGTTCGGCCTGTTCGGTATGCCAGTCACGCGCATCCGGAAGCGGCAGCTGCCGGGGTACGCGCTGGTGCTGCTGGGCGTACTTCTGGTCGTTCTGAACTGAGGGAGGGCTGCAAAATGATCTATTATCTGACCGCCTTGATCAACGGCTTTTTCAACTCCGTCAACCGTATGACGAACGTCCGCGCCGGAAAGCTGTTCGGCACGGCAAACGGTGCGCTCATCAACTATGTGGAGGCGACGGTTCTGTCGCTGCTGCTGATGCTCGTGCTGAAAAACGGGAAGGAGCTGTCGTGGGGCTATATTGTATCCGTCCCATGGTGGGTGTATCTCGGAAGCATCTGCGGGCTGCTGGCGCAGCTTCTGCAGATCGTCGGGACGCTGCGCTCGAACACGCTCGTTTCGTCAATTCTCATGCTGGCAGGCAATCTGGGGATGTCGCTGACGCTCGATTACGTGTTTTACGGAACGTTCAGTCTGCTGCGCGCCGCCGGCATCTTCCTCATTCTGGCCGGTATGGCCTTGGTGGAAAAGGAGAAAACGGCAGAGGCGCAGACTGCAGCTGAAGAAAAGTAACGATCCGCGTGCGGAACAAGCAGCAGCGCGGCTGTCCGGTTGAAGGGACAGCCGCGCTGTTCTTGTTTTATTTCGCGCCCGGATACAGGCATTCAATGCCGTGCTCGGCAAAATAATCGAGCCATGCTTTGCTGGGCGCGGCGTTGGTCACGATGGTGTCAAACACGTCCAGCGGAGCGATGTCGATGAACGAGATCTTGTCGAACTTACTGCTGTCGAGGATCAGGATCCGCGTTTTCGCGCAGCGCAGCATGGACTGCTTCGTCTGCGAGTGGAATTCGGAGGAATCCGTGACCCCGGATTCCAGATCGATGCCCTTGCAGCTCATCACGGCCTTGTCAACGTGGTAGCGCCGCAGTGCCTGCTGCGTCTGGTCGCCGACGAGCGCCAGCGATTCCGGCTTGAGCCGCCCGCCGGTCAGGAGGATCGTCCAGCCCTCCACGTCGCTCAGCTCCACGACCAGCTCGACCGAATTCGTGATGACAGTCAGGTTTTTCTTTTCCTTGAGCTTTTTTGCCAGATATAAGGATGTGGAACTGTCGTCGAGCATCAGATGGTCGCCGTCCTCTATGAGGCGGCTGGCAATGGCTGCGATCTGATTTTTCGCTTCCACGTTGGTCTTGTTCCGGATGGTATAGGACAGGTCTGTCTTCGTGCTGTTGCCGAGGATCGCGCCGCCGTAGGTCTTGGTGGCGTATCCTTCCTTTTCCAGCTTGTCCAGATCGCGGCGGATCGTCTCCTCCGTGACATGATAATAGGCGGCAAGGTCGCTGACGAGGACGCGCTGCTCGGCGCGGAGCTTGTCGAGGATCTCATTTTTTCTCTCGATAGCCAGCATTTCAGGATCCCTCTTCTTTCCTGTGGCAATCCCACATAAAACAACATCAGTATAGCACGTGTGGTGTGGGAAAGCAAGCAGAGCTTTTCGCGGAATGGAAGAAAAAGTTGCGCAAAGCAGCCGATTCCGCTTGAAAAATGCGCTGCTATCTGATAAATTAAAGAAGTCGAATTATGTAAATCAATGTCGAAGCTGGAGCGTTTGTGCCATGGTCTTTTCCAATCTGATCTTTCTGTATCTGTTTCTGCCGGTCTGCCTCATTGCGTATTTCTTCTGCCCGGGCATCCGCGCGAAGAACGCTGTGCTGATCCTGTTCAGCCTGATCTTCTACGCGTGGGGCGAGCCGGTCTATCTGCTTCTAATGATCGCCTCCGCCGCGGTCAACTGGTACTTCGGCCTGCTCATCGAGCGCAGGCGGAAAAAGATTTTTCTGATTCTTGCGCTGGTATTGGATCTCGGCTGTCTGGCGGTATTCAAATACGCGGGCTTTTTCGTGGAGAACCTGAACGCGGTTTTCGGCGCGTCCATCCCCGTCCCGCAGATCGCGCTGCCCATTGGCATCTCCTTCTATACCTTTCAGGCGCTTTCCTATACGGTCGACGTCTGGCGCGGCGATGTTCCGGCGCAGCGCTCGTTTGCAAAGCTCCTGCTCTACATCTCGCTCTTCCCGCAGCTGATCGCCGGGCCTATCGTCCGCTATTCGGATGTCGCCGCACAGATCGACGACCGGCAGTTTGACGCCTCCGAGGCGTTCTACGGCGCGACGCGCTTCTGCATCGGCCTTGCCAAAAAGGTGCTTCTGGCCGACGCGGCGGGCAAGGTCGCCTCGCAGATCCTGGACGGCAGTCTCGCGTCCAACACAACAGTCGCCGCGTGGCTCGGCATTCTGCTGTATACGTTTGAAATCTATTTTGATTTCTCCGGCTATTCCGACATGGCCATCGGCATGGGGCGTATCTTCGGCTTCAAATATATGGAGAACTTCCGCCTGCCGTATACCGCGGTGTCCATCACCGATTTCTGGCGGCGCTGGCACATTTCGCTCTCCTCCTTCTTCCGCGATTACGTCTATATCCCGCTGGGCGGCAAGAAAAAGCACAGGCTGCTCAACATGGCGATCGTCTGGGCGCTGACGGGGATGTGGCACGGCGCAAGCTGGAACTTTGTGCTCTGGGGGCTGTATTTCTTCGTGATCCTCGCGATTGAAAAGCAGGTGGGAGAAAAATCGATGCGGCGCGTGCCGTATCTGCTGCGCAGGCTCGGCACGATGCTGCTGATCATCTTCGGCTGGAACATTTTCTATTACACCGACATGACGCGGCTCGTGCAGAACTTCGGCGTGATGTTCGGGCTTTACGGTGCAGGCTTTTCCAACGCGCGGGCCGGCATCCAGCTGACGAACAATCTGCCGCTGCTGCTCCTCTGCGCCATCGGCGCAACGTCCATCCCGCGCAATCTCGGCAGCCTGTTCGGCGGCGTGTGCGCGCAGGGCGGAAAAAAGAGCGGGCAGATCGTCTATGCCGCCGTTTCGTTCGTGTTTGACGCGGTGCTGCTCGCGCTGTCCACGATCGCGCTGGTCGGCTCGACCTATAACGCGTTTTTGTATTTCCGGTTTTAAGGAGGCGGGCTTATGAAAAAAGTATATACGGCGCTTCTGTTGATCCTGCTTGCCGCCATGTTCTCGGTCGGGGTCTATTCGCTGGCCGACTATGACGCGACAGGCTCCGTGTCCGAAAAGCGGGAGTTCGTCAAGCCGGAATTCTCCATCAAATCGCTGCTGGACGGGACGTATATCCCCGCGCTGGAGCAGTATTATTCCGACACATTCCCGGGCCGCGAATCGCTGTTGCAGGCGAACCGGACGCTCAATAAATTCTATTATTACTCCGGCAGCGGCGAGGACAGCGTTCTGATCCTCAATCAGAGCGATTCCGCCGCGCAGGGCGGCGAATCGCTCGACGCCGTGCAGCGGGCCAACGGCCAGACCCCGCAGCCGGAGCAGACAGAGCCTGCCGCGCCGGATACAACGCCGGAACCGCAGCCGGATACAACGCCGGAACCGGCAGATTCGACGCAGCCGCCCGAACCGCCGGAGGAGCAGCCCGAAGAGCAGCCGGAGGCCGACCCGGAGCTTGACACGCCGGAGGAATCTGACGCCAGCTACGCTGGCTCCGTGGTCGTCGTGGGCGACCGCGCGATGGAAATTCCCACACGGCTGGACGATCTCATCACCAGCTACGCGGACGCGATCGACAATCTGGCCAGCGCCATGGGTCCCGACGTGCGCACGATCTCGCTCATTACGCCGAACGGCGGCGAATTTTACTCGCCTGAGAGTCTGCACACCGGTGAGCACAGCCAGAAGGACATGATCGACTTCTGCTACAGCCAGATGGATGACAAGATTATCACGGTCGATGCTTATTCCAAGCTTCGCAGCCACACGGACGAATATATTTATTTCCGCACCGACCACCACTGGACGCAGCTGGGAGCATATTATGCCTACACCGCCTTCTGCGAAGCCGCAGGCTTTGAAGCCGTTCCGCTGGAGCAGTTCCAGACCGGCCGCTACGACACCTTCCTCGGCTCCATGTACGGCTTTACCGAGGGCTATCCGCAGAGCGAGGTTTTGAAGCAGCACCCGGATTATCTGGAATACTATCTGCCCATCGCCGACACCCATGCGCGGTATTACGCAAACGGGAATCTCGAAAACGGCACGCCGGTGAGCGTCGTGTATACGGAGCTGGGCGATTCCGTTTCGAATAAATATCTCTGCTTCATCGGCGGCGATACGCCCATCTGCATCGTCGAAAGCGACGTGCCGGGGCCGACGTGCATTGTATTGAAGGAATCCTACGGCAACGCGTTCGTGCCGTTCCTCACGAGCCATTATGGACGCATCATCGTCATCGACCCGCGCGAATTCAACCGCGACGGCAAGCCGAGCCTGAATCTGGCCGAATTTGCCGCCGATCAGGGCGTGGACGATCTGATCGTCATCAACTATCCCTACATGATCAACAGCAAGGCGTTTATCCGCTATCTAAACGCCTTGGCAGGCGTACAATAAATTTATGAGGTGAATGTTATGGAATACCGGAAGCTGCCCCATGGGGACGAGCAGATCAGCGTGATCGGCCTCGGAACCTCCGTCGTCGGAGAGCACTCCGTTCAAAACGTCGTGGAGACGGTGACGTTTGCGCTGGACAACGGCGTCAATTATATCGATCTTGCGGGCGGCCACGCCGCCATTTTCCCCGGCATCGGCGAAGCCCTTGCCGGACGGCGGAAGGACGCGTATGTGCAGCTGCATTTCGGCGCGGACTATGCCTCCGGCGAATACGGCTGGAACCCGACGCTGGACGGCGTCAAAAAATCCGTCGCATGGCAGCTGGAGCAGCTGAAAACCGATTATATCGACTTCGGCTTCATGCACTGTCTGGATGAGGCCGGCGATCTGGAGGATTATGAGCGGAACGGCATTCTGCGCTATCTGCTTGATCTGAAAGCGCAGGGCGTTGTGAAGCACATCGGCCTGTCCACCCATGCGCCGAAGCTGGCAAACCGCGTGCTGGACATGGGCATTCTCGACATGATGATGTTCTCCATCAATCCGATGTACGACTACGGCCACGGCGAGTTCTCCATCGGCAGCGCCTCCGAGCGCTACAGCCTCTATACCCGCTGCGAAAAGGAGGGCGTCGGCATCTCCGTCATGAAGCCGTTCAACGCGGGCCAGCTGCTCGACGCGAAAAAATCCCCGTTCGGACAGGCGCTCACGCCCGCGCAGTGCATCCAGTACGCGCTCGACCGCCCCGCCGTCCTGACCGTCATGCAGGGGGCAGCCAATGTGGAAGAACTGAAGCGCAATCTGTCCTATCTTGATGCAAGCGCGCAGGAGCGGGACTATTCCGTCATTGCCACCCTCACGCCGAAGGACACGAAGGGCACGTGCGTATACTGCAAGCACTGCCACCCCTGTCCGGCAGGACTGGATATCGGCCTGATCAACAAGTATTACGACCTGTCCCTGCTGGGCGACGTGCTGGCGAAGGAGCACTATCTGACGCTCGAAAAGACCGCCTCCGACTGCCTGCAATGCGGCCACTGCAACAGCCGCTGTCCCTTCTCCGTCGACCAGATGGCGCGGATGGAAGAGATTCAGGCGTATTTTGGAAAATAGCATCTGCCCCCAAGGCACCCTGCGGCGGCTGTATGGGTCGATGCCGGTCACAGCCGTTCGCGGCAAAGGAGCGTTACGGATGTGGGTCTGCCGCTTGCCGGTACACATTGCCCCGGCAGGATGCACCGTTTTTTACGAAACTCCGCGGTGAATTCATAACTTCCCAACGGGCCGATGTGGGCATCGGCCCCTACAAGCGCATTGGGATGTCCCTACGGATTCGCCGTGGTTTTTTTAATAAATCCACGGCATCCCGCCGGGCGGAGCAAAGCCCCGCCCCTACCAACTACGGTTGGTTGACGCGTTCAAACAAAGAAAGGAGCTGCCATGCCCTCGATGCTGCCTGACCGGGACGTTCTTATCCGGACGATCCGCAGTCCGGCGGTGCACGGGAGTATCCCGGCGCTGCTGCTCTTGCCGCGCAGTTCGGCTTCGACCGGGTGCTCTGCGTCTGCGATGCGGACAATGCCGCGTCTGAAACGGTCATTTTGAAAAACGGCGGCGTTCTGGAAGACGAGCGCTATGACCCGGAAGAAGCTGTTACCGTCCGCCGCTATTGGATCGATCTTCCCAAATAAATAGAGGCCCGGCGGGAAGCGCTTCTTCTCTCCGGGCCGCTGTCTGTTATATGGACGGCCAAATGTAATGTATTGATAATTCCCGCCCCATCTGTTACAGTATAGAAAAAGCAAGGAGCACACTATGAATATTCTGATCTGCAATGTCGGCAGTACGTCGCTGAAATACCAGCTGTTCCGTATGCCTGAGGAGCTTGTGCTGGCTTCCGGCGGGGCTGAGCGTGTCGGCGCGGGCGAGGGGCGGTTTTACGCCAAAACGCATGAAAACGGCGCGCTGACCGACGAAAGCGCTGTCTTCCCCACGCACCGCGAGGCCATTGCGCGTATGCTGCGGCAGCTGACCGACACGGTTCTTCCCGATCTGTCCGCGCTGGACTGCGTGGGCTTCAAGGTCGTGTTGGCAAAGGGCATAAGCGGCGTGCAGGTTCTGACGGACGATGTGCTTTCCAGCATGGAGGCGTTCAGCTCCATCGCACCCGCGCACAATCCGCCGTATCTCGCCGCCATCCGGCAGTTCCGTGCGCTGCTGCCCGGTACGCCGCTCATCGGCGCGTTCGAAACGGCGTTCCACCGCACCATGCCGCCGGAGGCGTACTATTATTCCATTCCGATCGAGATTTCCCGTAACTATGACATCCGCCGCAACGGCTTCCACGGCGCATCCATCGAATATATGACCGAGTGGACACAGGAGCGGATGGAGCGGGAGGACTTGAAGCTCGTCGTGTGCCACCTGGGCGGCAGCGGGAGCATCTGCGCCGTCAAAAACGGAAAATCGCTCGATACCTCGCTTGGCCTGACGCTGCAATGCGGCACGATGCACAACAACCGCTGCGGCGATATCGACCCCTATATCATCTTCTATCTGGTCGAATCCTGCGGCATGACGCTCGAGGAGGTCAAGCAGATGCTCCAGACGAGGAGCGGACTTTACGGGATGTCCGGCGGAGCGGGCCGCGATCTGCGCGACGTGCAGGCGGCAGCCGAGGCCGGAAACGAGGACGCGGAGCTGGCCATCCGCGCATACTGCTATTCGATCAAAAAATACATCGGCGCATACGCCGCAGTCATGGGCGGGCTGGACGCGATCGTCTTCGGCGGCGGCATCGGCCTGAACAGCCCGCTCGTGCGGGCGCTGAGTCTGGAGGGTCTGGAATTTCTGGGTGTCCGGCTCGACGGCTTCAAAAACCGTATGGCGATTGCCGGAATGGATATCTCCATGGAGGACGCCCCCGTCCGCGTCTTCACCGTCCATACCGACGAGGAGATCATCGTCGCCCGAAAGGCGGCGGCACTGTTGGCTACACATTGATAAATAACTTCATCCGAGAGCTGTTTCCGGCAGCTCTCGGATTTTTTTGAAGAAACTTGGGACAGAGGTGAGAGTTTTTTCGATTTCATGTACCTATATAAGTGAAAGAGCCTGACTTCAGGGAAAGGAAAGGAGGCTTCCACCACTATGTACGATAGCGCAAGACGGGTCGCACTCGTCAAGCAGCGGGTGCGGGAAAACACCCGCCGGAGGCAGCGGCGCGAGGCAATAAGCCTCTCCGCTTTCTGCCTGATGTTATTCACGGCACTTGCCGGGGCGGCGGACGCACTGATAGTGCGGGGACAGACCGCCGCATGGGGCGCGTTCGGCGCGATGCTGCTGCGGGAGGACGCGGGCGGCTATGTGCTGGTGGCCGTCGTCTCCTTTGCAGCGGCGGCGGCGATCACCGCGCTGTGCTTCCGGCTCAGAAGCAAGGAAAACCGGAGAAAAGACAGGACGGACAAGCCCGCCCGACACGAAAAGGAGGAGAAAAGCCAATGAAGAAACGAATACTCAGCATCCTGCTGCTGTGCTGCATGGTGCTGACGCTGCTGCCGGTGACGGCGTCGGCGGCGACGACGGGGGCGATGGATAACATCCCCAGCAGGTTTGATGAGGAAATCGACCTGGTCGGACGGACGAGCGACATCAACATCAAGGACAGCAAGACATACTATATCTATTCGTCCTCAAGCGATCCGGACTTTGTCTGGACAAAGAAGATCCAGATCAACGGAAAGAAGGCGGCGCCGCACATTTTTCTGGACAACGTGAACATTCAGGTGAAGAAGGACGCCAAGACACCGGCCATCGAGCTGCATGGAAAGGCGTCGGCGTATCTGTACTTTATCAACCGGGACAGTAAGCTGACGGGGGCCACCGGACGGGCGGCCATTCAGAAAAACCGCAGCGAGGGGCAGCTGTGCGTGCAGGTGATGAAGGGCACCACGGTGACGTGTCAGGGCGGCTATAAAGCGGCGGGCATAGGAGGAAGCTGGGCGACCCGCAATATCGCAGAAAGTCTGTTCAACCTGGATATGTACGGTCACGGCGCAAATATGCACTTCGGCTCTCAGACGAACCCATCGCTCTGGAGCGGCACCATCATCGCCAAGGGCGGCGATGGAGGAGCCGGCATTGGCGGCGGCAGAAACGGCAGCGGCGAGAAGCTGTATTTCTACTCAGGTAAAATCGAGGCGAAGGGCGGCGAAACGGGCTCCGGCATCGGCGGCAGCTTCAAGGGTCGCGGCCGCGATATCTACATCTACGGCGGCGATATTTCCGCCACCGGCGGCACGGCAGGAGCCGGTATCGGCGGGGGCTGCTGGACATCGGAGCAGGACATGGATGGCGACACCGCAGCCTATAATATCAACATTTACGGCGGCAAGGTCTACGCCTGCGGCGGATACAATGGCGCGGGCATCGGCGGCGGTCAGTACGTCCCGGCGCGCGATATCACCATCACCGGCGGCGAGGTGAACGCGCACGGCGCATACGGCGCGGCCATCGGCGGCGGACGCTGGTGTCACGGTCAGAACATCACCGTGACGGACGCGAAGCTGACGCTTACAACAGGCTATAATCAATATGCCTCGAACGCGGCAGCTATGGGCTACGGCGATCTTGTATACTCGGGCAAGGTATACAGCACAGTGCTAAGATATATAGGAGATTTTGTCAGAAACCCCCTGCCCGAAGACTACAAGTCCATCAAAATAGGCTCATACCATGGAAAGCTGATAAAGCTGAAGGTTGAGGCGCAAGCCATCAACCGCAACGACGAGTTTACCTTCTTCTGGAATCTCTATGATATCCTGATCCCCAATGAGAACGGGCGTATCGACGTGCAGCTGCTGACGCTGCCGTACGTGAAGAACTACGGCTGGGCGATCAACGCGATGGAACTGGAGCTGATCGACGACCCCTGCAACGGGAAGCACGACTTCGGCTGGGTCAACCGGCAGTCGTGCCACGTCTGGGCGTGCAGGAATATGAGGTGTCAGGCACGCGACCCGGTCGCGCCGGAGTCTGCGCAGAACGGCAAACACAAATCCAGCGGCTGGAACACGGAAACGCACCAGCTGGTCTGCGATGTCTGCGGCCATATCATGGAAACGGACACGAAAGCGCCTGTTCTGGAGGTGCTGGAGGACGGCGGGATCTATACCGCCGAGGATGTCCGCGATGAAAAAACGCTCGAGGGAAAGCCGGGCGCGTACACCTTCACCGTCAGCGACCCAGCGGCATCGGGAGAGGCGTCCTCCGGCATCAAGTCGGTGACCATCAACGGTGTGGAGCAGACAGTTGGCTCTACCTATTCTCTTCCCGCGCCGGACGGCGGCAACAATGACGCGGGAAATGAATATACCGTCGTGGCGACAGACAACGCAGGCAACCAGACCACGGCAACGGTGACGGTCTACCGGCGGCACCGGGTGCAGGTGATAAGTCCGGATAGAAGCAAGACGTATGTGGATAAGCTGCTGGCGCACAATGAGTATCTGATCCTCACGATGAAGCTGCCGGAGGATGCGGCGGTAAAGCTGACCGATGAGGCGGACGGGCAGGAAATCCCATATGACAAAGAAAAGAAGCAATTCGTGGTAGGCCTGATCAACAGGAGCCGGACACTTTTGCTGGAGTATTCCACGGTGTATCCGCAGGTGGAGCTCGAGTTGGGGCAGAGCCAGCGCTTTACGGGATACAGCGCGGATACGGACGAAACGTACTATCTCAAGGCTGCACGCAAGGATACGGACAATAACCGCTATTCGGTGGCCGTAAGGATCGACACAACAAACGCCACAGAACCCGGCTGCTACTTCAGTTCGCCGAAGCGCTACACACAGGAGCAGCTGGCGGAGATGGATAAGCAAGGTGAAATTCCCTGGATCGAATACAAGCACCCGGACCCGGAACCGGGGGTCATCATTATCTACAGGCCTGAGGCCCATATAGACGCCGCGGAGTATGACGCAAATGGCAGCTGGTATATCTACGCCAAAGCCAAAAACGTCAAGGGAACGGCCTATGTCTCTACACCGAACCTGACCGCCGATGTGGAGGCTCCGAAAGCCATTGATCTTTCTACCGGTGAGGAACTGAAGAGCAGTGGGAGATATTACGGTGATCTGCGGTTCAGGGTAGAGGAGGAGTCCCCTTTCACGGTGTGGTACCGCAAACCCCAGGAGTCTGCGGATTATACCGTTTTGCTGCCGGATGAGGATGGCTATTATACGATCCCCGCAGATTACGAGAGCGGCAAGGACCACAACATTTTCATCGAAGACGCCTGCGGGAACAAGAGCCAGTACCTTTGGCTCCGTGCTACGTGGAACTATCTGATGGATGTGGGGCAGGAGGGTCGTTATTGGGATGAGCCAACTGTGCAGCCGCTGCGTATTTCCAAAACGCAGAAGCTGGAAGAGGAACTCTCCAAGATCAAGATCGGGGTCAAGTCGGCTCATAGCGGCGGGAACTGGATGCTTGTCGATGTGGATTGGACGATTCCGGGGACCTATGATCCGAATTCCCCGCGGGAGCAGACCTTCACGGTCAACGGAACGGTGATCCTGGCGGGCACAAAAGACAACGAAAAGAACCTTTCGGAACTGGATGTTGTCCCGCGTCCGGGAGAGGAGTGGATGAAGAACATCTCGGTGCAGGTGACCGTGGAGGGCGACCCGCAGTATAAGGTGACGATTGCAGACTGCGCAAACGGTACGGTCACGACGAACGCTGCCCAGACGGATGCGGACGGCACGCCTCTGTTCTACGCGGGCGATCTGGTCATGCTTTCGGTGGTCCCGGACGAAGGGTACCGTCTGAAGAGCCTGCTGGTCGAAGAAGCGGACAGCGGCCTGGCAGTCGACCATGACGACGCGGATTCCTTTATCCAGCCGGCAGCAGACGTCAGAATTATTGCCGAGTTTGAGGAGATCAGGGCGGTCAAGCCGACAGCCATCCGCGTCACCGGCGAATACGTCTACAACGGCGGGGAGCAGCTTGCCAACGTAGAGGGCTATGACGCCGAAACGATGAACATCGAAGGAAACACTGCCACGGACGCGGGCACGTATACCGTCAGCGTTACCTCCAAAACCGGAAGGTGGACGGACGGCACGACGGACGCGGCAACAGCCCAGTGGCGCATCGAACGGGCCGAACAGGAGGCCCCCGACGGCCTGCAGGGCGTCGGCCCGACCACCGAGGGCAGCAGCGACGGCAAAATCACCGGCACGGATACAAGCATGGAATACCGTGCGGCGGCTGAGGCGAGCTACACAGCCTGCACCGGCAGCGAGATTGAAAATCTGACTGCGGGCAGCTACTTCGTGCGCTATGCGGAGGATCGGAACCACTTCGCCAGCCCCGATACAGAGGTCGTCGTGGGAGAGGGCGAAGCCCGCTCGTTTACGATCACCTTCAATGCCAACGGCGGCACGGGCAGCATGGAACCGGTCACCGTTGAAGAGGGCAGCCGGTACGTCCTTCCCGCCTGCGGCTTTACCGCGCCTGCTGGTCAGGAATTCAAGGCTTGGGAGATCGGCGGCATTGAATACAATGCGGGCGACGGCTACGTCGTGCTCGGAAACACCGAGATCAAGGCTCTGTGGAAGGATTCCGCAGTGATTCCGACCACGTTCACGATCACCTTCAACGCCAACGGCGGCACGGGCAGCATGGAACCGGTCACCGTTGAAGAAGGCAGCCGGTACGTCCTTCCCGCCTGCGGCTTTATCCCGCCCGTGAATATGCAGTTCAGCGGCTGGGCGCTCAGCGCCGGCGGCAGCGTGATCGCCGACGGAGCTATCATGGTGACATCGAATATCACGCTCTATGCCATCTGGGAGCCGGTTCCCGTCAATGAATTTGTCGTTTTCTTTGACGGCAACGGCGGCACGCCCGCCGTCAGCAGCATGACGACCATCGGTCACAGGCTGGCGTTCCTGCCCGGCGCGTTCCGAAGCGGCAGCTACCGCTTCGACGGCTGGTACACGGAGCGAAACGGCGGTGAGCTGATCACGACCAGTACCGTTTTCGCGGCAAATACCATCGTGTACGCCCATTGGACCTATACCGGCGGCAGCGGAGGCAGCGGCGGATACGTTCCCGGCTATTACATCATCCGGGCGACTGCCGGTGCAGGCGGCTTCATCACGCCGAGCGGCGACGTCAGCGTCCGGGCGGGTGCAAACCAGACCTTCACCATCACGCCGAACAGGGGCTATGCCGTCTCCGACGTGAAAATTGATGGCCGGAGCATCGGCGCGGTGCGGTCCTACACCTTCGAGAACATCAGCGCGTCCCACACCATCGAGGTGCAGTTCCGGGTACGCAGCAGCTTTGTCGACGTACCGTCCGGCAGCTATTATGAGGACGCCGTGGATTGGGCCGTTGCAAACGGCATTACCACCGGCACGGACGCCGCGCACTTCTCCCCGGACGGCATCTGCACCCGCGCGCAGGCCGTGACCTTCCTGTGGCGTGCCGCCGGAAGACCCGCGCCCGAATCCCGCACCATGCCCTTTACCGACATTCCCGCGGACAGCTACTACTATGACGCGGTTCTGTGGGCCGTCGAGAACGGCATCACGAAGGGCACGAGCAGCACGACGTTCAGCCCGGACGATACCTGCACCCGCGCCCAGATCGTCACCTTCCTCTGGCGCTCTGAGCAGTCCCCGGCGGCAGGCAGCAGCAACCCGTTCACGGATGTTTCCGCCGACGCGTACTACGCCGACGCGGTCCTGTGGGCAGTAAAGGAAGCGATCACCACGGGCACCACCCGCACCACCTTCAGCCCCGACGCAGAATGCACCCGCGCCCAGATCGTCACCTTCCTCTGGCGCTGCAAAAAGTGACCGGCTGAGCTGCGGAAAGCCAGCAGAACGAAAACAAACGACCCGCACCGCCAATTTAATGCGGTGCGGGTTTATATCTGCAAGCGGGAGAAGAACTGCTCGCGCGCAGTGCTGCGGTAGGTGCGGCTGATAGGAACGCGCAGGCCGCCCGGCAGCAGCACGCGCAGCTGAACGCGGAAGCCCTGCCGCTCCAGCTCCTGTGAGCGGGAAAACAGATACGCGTCAACGATCGGATTCTCGCAGATCCCCAGATGCGCCTGCACCTGCGCCTGCGCGGAAACCTCGTTTGAATACGCCGCGGCAGCCTGATACTGTCCGGACTGCAGCAGCGCCTGCATGGTGTCAAGATGCTTGGCAATATCGTGCCGCATACGTCGGATGTTCGCGTATTGCGCGGTGAGCGCGGCATAATGCTCCTTCTGCCGGTCGATCTGCGCGGAGAGAAGGTCGTTTTTCGCCTTGAGCGCACTGCGCTGCGCCATGCCGCGCACGGCAAGCTACAAAAACGCGTCCGCCGCGATGCAGACCAGCATTGCGGCAATGACATATGTCATCCTCGGCCTGTGTGTGGCCGTTGCGGGCTTTATCAAGGTCAGCCGTTTCTCCACCATCAACTATTCCGTCGTCGCCAAGGACATCGAAATGGACGCGATCCTGGCTGTTGCGCTCGGCGGCAACACGCTTTCGTGCGGCATGAGCCTCGTCATGATCACGGGCGGCATTGACATTTCTGTCGGGACGCTCACCGCGCTCGTCTGCATGAGCTGCGCGGTCAATCTCGACTATCAGGGCGGGACTGTCCTGACAGCCATCCTGCTGGCGCTCGGCATCGGCACGGCGTTCGGTCTCGTGCAGGGCTTCCTGATCGCGTATCTTGAAATCCAGCCGTTCATCGTCACGCTTGCGGGGATGTTCTTTGCCAAGGGCATGACGACCATTGTAAACGCCACGCAGTTCAACGTCGAAAACGCGGCGTTCAAGGCGCTGAAAGAAACGCGCATCTATGTGCCCGGCATGGGCTCCGTCAATAAGCTGGGCGCGTATGTTCCTGCCTATGTGGAGATCGGCGTTGTTGTAGCGCTCGTGGTCGTGGCAGTTCTGTTCGTGGTGCTCCGCTGGACGAAGTTCGGCAGAAGCGTCTATGCGGTCGGCGGCAACAGCTACAGCGCCAATATGCTGGCCATCAACGTCAAGCGCACGAAATTCCTCGCGCACCTCATCTGCGGCATTCTCGCAGGCATCGGCGGCTTCGTGTATTTCCTGCACGTCGGCTCCGGCTCCCCGTCGCACGCAAGCGGCGCGGAAATGAACGCCATCGCGTCCTCCATCATCGGCGGCACAATGCTGACCGGCGGCGTCGGCAATATCATCGGCACGCTCTTTGGCGTTTTGTCCCTGAGCACGATCAAGAATATCGTCTCCTCGCTGGGACTTGACGAGGCATGGTGGACAAATATCACGGTTTCTGCTATGATATGTCTGTTCCTTGTGATCCAGAGTCTGGTGCTCTCGCGCAAAAACAAGGACGAATAAGCACCGCAATCTGTAATTTTGATAGGAGAGATACTATGAAACACTATGAATTCTGGTTCATCGTCGGCTCGCAGACGCTCTATGGCGAGGACGTTCTGACCACCGTCGCCAATCGCGCGGAGGAAATGGCGCAGAAGCTGTCCGCCGTGCTGCCGTATCCGCTCAAATACAAGGTCACAGCTAAATCCAGCGCCGAGATCACGCAGGTCGTAAAAGAGGCCAATTATGAGGATTCCTGCGCCGGTATCGTCACGTGGTGCCACACGTTCAGCCCGTCGAAGATGTGGATCAACGGTCTGGATCTGCTCCAGAAGCCGTGGCTGCATTTCGCCACGCAGTATAACCGCGAAATTCCCAATGAAGAGATCGACATGGACTTCATGAACCTCAATCAGGCAGCGCACGGCGACCGCGAGCACGGCTTCATCGGCGCGAGACTTCGCAAGCCGCGCAAGATCATCGCCGGGTACTGGCAGGATGAGGACGTGCAGGCGCGCATCGGCAGCTGGATGAAGGCGGCCATCGGCGTGGCCGTCTCGAAGGACATGAAGGTCATGCGTTTCGGCGACAATATGCGCAACGTCGCCGTCACCGAGGGCGATAAGGTAGAGGTACAGAAGAAGCTCGGCTGGGAGGTCAACACCTGGGCCGTCGGCGATCTGGTCAAGGAAATGAACGCTGTCACTGAGGCTGAAATTGACGAACTCATGGCCGTTTACCGCGAAAAGTATGACTTTGCGACCGACGATATCAATGCCATCCGCTATCAGGCACGTGAAGAAATTGCCATGAAGAAGATGATGGACGCGGAGGGCTGCAAGGCGTTCTCGAATACGTTCCAGGATCTCTACGGCATGGAGCAGCTGCCCGGCCTCGCTTCTCAGCATCTGATGGCGCAGGGCTACGGTTACGGCGGCGAGGGCGACTGGAAGGTCGCGGCCATGACCGCCATTCTGAAGGCCATGGGCGAAAACGGCAACGGCGCATCCGCGTTCATGGAGGACTATACCTATCACCTTGTAAAAGGTCAGGAATACAGCCTCGGCGCGCATATGCTCGAGGTCTGCCCGTCCGTTGCATCGGGCCGTCCGCGCATCGAGACGCACTTCCTCGGCATCGGCATGAACGAAAAGGATCCCGCCCGTCTCGTCTTTGAAGGCAAGGCTGGCAAGGGCGTTGTCACGAGCCTCATCGACATGGGCGGCAGACTGCGCCTCATCGTGCAGGATATTGAGGCCGTCAAGCCTATCATGCCCATGCCGAACCTGCCGGTCGCCCGCGTTATGTGGCGCGCGATGCCCGATCTCACCACGGGCGTCGAATGCTGGATCACCGCTGGCGGCGCACACCACACCGTTCTTTCCTACGACGTGACTGCCGAGCAGCTGCGCGACTGGGCGAGAATGATGGAAATCGAATTTGTCCACATCACGAAGGACACCACGGTCGAGGGCTTGGAGCAGGAGCTGTTCCTGAACGACCTTGCGTGGAAGCTGAAAAACTGAATCAGGGCATAAAAACGCCGGAGGCCTCCAAAGGAGCGCCCTCCGGCGTTTTGCATATCGTTACTGAAAGTGCTCCGCGAAAGCGTCCCATTGCTCGCGCAGGTGTTCGCGGCTGCGTTTGAGCACGTCGACGCACAGGCCGAGCGACTGGTAATACTCGTCGGAGAAGCGGCGGCGGGCGGAATGGCCGCCGGAGCGGTACTGCTCGATCACGATCTCATAGCGCTGCTGCGCGCGGTGGACAGCATCGTCCCAGGAAATATAAATTTCCTCCTGCGCCTGCCTGCCCACGCGCTTCAGGACCTCCGGTTCATGGCAGAGCTTTGCGAGCAGCGCTGCCATGGAGTCTGCGTTTTCCTCGATCAGGAAGCCGTTTCTGCCGTCCGTGATATCCTCTGCGGCACAGCTGCCGCGCACCAGCACGCTTGCCAGCTCACAGGCCGCCGCCTCGCGCACGACAAGGCCGTTCGTATCGAACGTCGACGGGAACAGGAACAGATCGCCCCTGCAGTACCACGCGCGGATGACGCTGCGGTCATATTGGGGCGAGGTAAAGAACACGCAGTCCGAAAGCCCAAGCTCGTTTGCGTAGGCGACGACCTCGTCCTTATCCCCGCCGCTGCCGACGAAGACCATGCGGAACGGGTGCCCCGCGTCCTTGAGCTTTTTGAGTGCGTCCAGCGTGATGCGCAGGCCCTTGTACCACATCATGCGGCCCACGAACAGGAAAACCGGCACGCCCTCCGGCAGATCAAAGTCCCGGCAGACCGCGCGCACGTCCTCCTCCGGTACGCGGCCGCGTGCGAAGTCGACGCCGTTCGGCATCACGCGCCAGTCGCCCTGATAGCCGAGCGAGCGCAGGTTCTCCCCTGCCCCATGGCTGACCGTCCAGACCTCGTCGAAGGCGCTGATGTTGTCGACGAGCAGCTTTTTTGCGCCCTCCTGCAAAAGCTTTGCGTGGATGGCGTTGGCAATGTCAATGTCAAACTTGGTGTGGTACGTAAAGACCGCCGGGACGTGGATGCGGGCGCGCAGCTCGCGCGCGAGGACGGCGGAGGTGATCGGGCAGTGGCAGTGGATAAGATCGAACGGGTATTCCATAAGCGTCTGCATGGTCTTCTCCGAGAACGGGAAGCCCGCGTGATAGCCGACGAGCTTCGTCATGTCGATGCTGGGATAGCGCACGACCGGGAATAAGAAGCCGCTGTCATCCGCACCGGGATAGGCCGGCGTTGCGACGACGGCCCTGCTCCCGCTCTCGGTGATCGCGCGGCCATAATTGACGACCGCATTCGCAACACCGTCTGTTACGGGCGGGAAGGAATCGTTGATGAGGCAGATGGTTCTGTTGGACATGAGGTGTCTCCTTTATGTAATGAGCATGAGTGGTTTTCTATTGCGTTTTTTAACGCACCCTGTAGGGGCCGACGACTCTGTCGGCCCGAAAATGTCGCAAATTCGCCGCAGATTTCCGCGAAAACGCAGTATTTTGCGGGCGGACAGAGTCGTCCGCCCCTACGCTAAAATGGGCAAGAGTCTTCGCATTCGCCGTAAATTCCCCAAAAATCACTGCAGCCCGTCGGGCGGAGCAGCGTCCCGCTCCCGCCAGAATTTGAGAGGAATCGAATTATAACCTGATTATACCCGATTTTCCGCCCAAAGGGAAGTCTAACCGCCGAAAATCACGAGGATCACGCCGTAAAGAACGCTGGCGACTGTGCCGTAGACGATGACGGGGCCGGCAATGATGAACATTTTGGCCGCCATGCCTGTGACGAAGCCCTCTGCTTGTGTCAAGATAGGGACGAGAGAAATTTTTGCCCTATTTTACTGGGTTTTTGGCTCCTCAAATTTCTA
>ENA-ORCN01000891-ORCN01000891.1-human-gut-metagenome-genome-assembly--contig:-NODE-891-length-23146-cov-30.129308_pt1 | contig 23146 bp, 20 predicted proteins | sample MGYA00242984_ERZ507984 | MGnify/ENA primary metagenome ERZ507984 (study PRJEB26167, sample SAMN06115395) | human gut metagenome | host: Homo sapiens | place: China:Hubei | collected 2016-05-19... | reverse complement strand
TTCTCGTGGATCCAGCGCGTCGAAATCGCTGGTGCTTTTCTGGTTCTCTTTTGGCACGCAAAAGAGAACTTAGCCCCAATGCAAAAGCGCTCTGCCCCCGCGCCACCGGCGCGACAACCAGTTCAAAGTTTCTTCAAGAACCCATCCAGCTCCCGCTGGTTCCGGATCAATATATAGTTCTCCGGGTACTTTTCCCCGATCTTCTCCATCTTCGCCCACTTTTGCTTTGTGCGCCCATCGTGGAGGATCCAGCGGACGAATTCGGCATCTATCTTCTCTTCGCACCCGGGCGCAGACGACTCCCTCACACGGCCTTTGTTCTGCTGCCAGCGCCGTACCGCCCGCCAGAGGCAGACCAGCGGTGGAAACCAGAGCACGATGATTTTATCCGCTTCTTTCAGCCGACAGGCATAGCAGGTCTTGCTATAATTGCCGTCGATGACCCAGCCGCCTGCGTTCTCGTCGAGAAACTGCCGGACAATGGCTTCTTCCTCGGCGAAGGGCCGCTCCACCCAGCCGGGCAGGAAATGCACGGTATCCATATGGAGCACCGGCAGGCCGTATCTCTCCCCCAGGCGCTTTGCCAGCGTGGATTTCCCGCTGCCGCTGGTACCAAGTATCGCTATTTTCATCTCTGGCCTCCTTCTACCTTATATAAGATGTATCAGACAGTATACGCTGACCGTCTGATAACGTCAAGTTCCGGCTTGACATTTCGTCCACCTGCTCGTATGCTATAATCATAGAGTCTATGACAGGAGGTCTTGCAGATGGCATCTCCAAAAAAACGTGTCAATCCGCTTTTTGTTGCTTTAGCGGTCGTGCTGGTGGCCGTAGTGGTCGCTGTGGGCGTGGTCTTTTTCCAGCTGCACAGCAAAATCTCGGCTCTGCAAACCGGTGCATCCTTCACCTTCCGGTATGAGATAGCGCCCAACAGCCCGGATAAGCCGCCGCTGCTGAACATCCTCGAGCGGGTGAACGCTTCCAGCGGCAGCGTCAGCGGCCAGTATGCGCCCGGAAAGCTGCAGCTCTCTTTCTACCAGCTCAACGAAGACGACTCCGTCAAGACGTCTCCCTTCACCCGGGTCTATATCGACTCGGAAGAGACGCTCTTCGACATCGGGCAGCTCTACACCGTTCTGCGTCAGGCTGTCACCGATAAGCTCTCCATCGCAAGCGTTCTTCTGCCCGAATGGAGCCTCGGAGACTACATCTCCCAGACGCAGGCTTCCGCCGTGCTGGGCGTCGAGACGAACAAGGTCGAGCTTCAGGAGCTTTCCGGCTTTACCCTCTCGCTCAAGGGGCTGAAAAAAGTCTCTCCTTCTGCCGCACGGGACGGCTACCGCTACTATCAGTTCCCCGCCGCAGCCGACGGCACAACCCTCGTGCTCGGCTTTTCGACGGACGCTCTCTTCTCGAAGACCACGCCCATCCATGTGCTGCTGACCATCCCGGACCACAACGTCCACATCCAGCTCACCGGCACGGTGACCTCTGCCAAGACGGTGCTCTCTCCCCCGGCTTCCCGGATGAGCGACGAGGACATCGCCACGCTGGCTCAGATACGCCAGAGCGTCGAGTCTGTCTGGAAGATGATACAGTCCGCCACCCAGACCACAAACTGAATGATACAAAAAAAGCAGACGCTTTGTGCAGCGTCTGCTTTTTTGGTTTGCGATTATTTACCGGTCGAGGATGCGGCCATCCACCGAGAAGGTGACGACATTCCAGGGGATGAACTTGCCGCTGTTCTTGAGGGCAGTGACGGCGGCGTGTTCGAGACCTCCGCAGCAAGGCACCTCCATCCGCAGGACGGTAACGCTCTTGATGTCGTTATTGCGGATGATCTCGGTCAGCTTCTCGCTGTAGTCCACGGCATCCAGCTTGGGGCAGCCGATGAGGGTAACATGGCCGCGCATGAACTCCTGATGGATGTTCGCGTAGGCGTAGGCGGTGCAGTCGGCGGCGATAAGCAGCTTGGCACCGTCAAAATAGGGTGCATTCACCGGCACGAGCTTGATCTGGCAGGGCCACTGGGCCAGCTGCGAGGGCTGGGCGGCGGCAGGAGCTGCAGCCGGTGCGGCCTGCTGGCGGTCAAACTGGCGCATGGCGCTGCCCGGGCAGCCGTGGAAGACGGGCTTTTCGGCAGCGGCAGCAGCCTTTTTCTGTTTGTTTTCCAGTACAGCCTGCTCATCGTAGGCAGCGGCCTCCCGCTCCTCGAAGGTGATGGCACCGGTGGGGCAGCCGGGCAGGCAGTCGCCGAAGCCGTCGCAGTAGTCGTCGCGCATAAGCTTGGCCTTTCCGTTCACGAGGCCGATGGCACCCTCATGGCAGGCAGTGACACAGGCACCACAGCCATTGCATTTTTCTTCGTCTATATGAATGATTTTACGTATCATATCCACACTCTCCTTTTCTTGATGGGCCTATTATAACAGATGCTTCGTCCTATTTCTGTTGTCATGACCACAAAGAGAGAGGAAGTTTTTCTCAGTAATGCACGACATTGCCCGCATTGCGGATGCGCGCCAGCACCGGCTCTGCCTCCGGGCTGCGGAAATAGTCGAGGCTGGTCTTGGGCAGCAGCGTCTCGAGGGTATCCCAGTCGCCGCTCTGCAGGCACTGGCGGACGGTGGAAGCACTGATGGCCTTGCCGTTTGCTTCTTTGCGGGGTACAACGACACACTCGATACCCGCTTTGGGCAGCTGCTCGCACATGATCTGGTTGTAAAGCCCCGTCACCTGACTGGTAGGCTCCTCGCCCACATAGCGGGCCGTGATGTTCAGCGCCGCCGCGATTTTCGTAAAGACGGCGAGGTCCAGCCGGGCGTGGCCGTTGATGACAGCTGCCTCATCCTTCAGGAAGTAACTGGGGAAGGTGGCATTCGAGATGATGTAGGGGCCGCTGTCGTGGAGCACCACATTCGGCAGATGGGCCACGCCCGCCTCCACCAGCTTCCTGCGCACGGCAAAAGGCACGAGGCTGGCGTCCTCACTGACCACGAACAGGTGGAGCGTGTCGCAGGCGGCAGCGGCTTTTTCCACAAGATACTGATGACCGAGGGTAAATGGGTTCGCGTTCATGACGAGGGCCGCACTTTTGCCCTCGGTCCTGGTCTTTTCCAGATTGCGCAAATAAGCCCCGAAGCCGTTGCGGCGGTTCTCCATGAAGACAAGGGTATCCTCCACCCGGGCGATCTCGTAGAAGCCGAGGGCGCCGAAAAACTTGGAGCTTTTTACCTTGGTGTAGAGAAACAGGTGCATATTCCCCCGCGTACACTGCACCTCGATGAGATGGGTGATGATCTGGTTCAGCAGACCCTCGCCCTGATGGGCGCTGCTGACGGCGAAGCACCGCAGGGTGTTGCCGAAGCAGCTGCCGGTGCCGATGACATTGTATTCCTCGTCGAACATGGCGCAGATGTAGTCCAGATTGCCGTCGCGGCGGATGCCCTCCTGACCCAGCAGTGTGTCGATTTGGGCCAGAACGGTTTTATCGGTCGGATAGACCTGCGAAATGGTATATTCACTCATTGATATTCCCCTCAGTAGTAGCAAAATGGAGCAGCCAGGTCAGCGCCAGCAGGTCGGCACTGCCGCCGGGCGAGAGATTTTCCGCAATGAACCGGTCATCCAGCGCCGCGAGCGCATCTTTATCCGGGTAAGTTGTCTGGGCGAGAAGGGCTTTCAGCTCTTCGGTGAGGGCCAGCTGACGCTCCCGGCTCGAGCGGGCAATGATGTTGGTATCGGTGCTGTTGGCTAGGATGGCCAGCAGTGCGCCGCCGCCGGCGCGGTCGAAGTCGTAACCCTTGGCAAGGCCCTCTTCCAGCACCGGCAGACCGACATTCAGCACTGCGGGAAGTCCGGCTTCCACCTGCCCCCGCACACCGGTGATGCCGTACTGGATATAAAGCTTCTGGCCCACGGTGGCGGCGTTCTCGGCAGTGACGCCTGCAAAATCCTTCTCGGTCAGGCCCGCCGTCATTGCGGATACTTCCGCCAGAACGCGGGCTGCTTCGGCCCAGAGGGAGCGGTCGAGGCGTCCCAGCGCCGCGCAGACGATGCCCACCGAAAAGACCGCGCCCTTGTGGGTGTTGACGCCGCCGGTGGCGTCCAGCATCTCGCCCTCGGCCTCACAACCCAGGGGCCGCAGGGCCGCGAAGGTCTCGGGCGCGGGCTGTTCCGCCGTCTCGCGGCCCGTCCGGGCGCAGGCTTCAAAATAGGGGTAGAGCGCCGCGGCGCTGTCCATGAAAGTGAACACATCCATGTCCCTGTGGCTTCCGCTGTTACGCCGATCCACAAGGCCGGGCTTTGGGGTGGTGGTCACTTCGTAGAGCAGAGCGCGGACGGCCAGACGGGCCGCGTCGGCGATGTCCTGCGCGTCCCGGGCCCCGGTCAAGATCTCCGTCGTCTTTTCCTGCAGTTCGGCCACGGTATGGATACGGCGGCTGCTGCACACCTTAGCAGGCCCGCCGCAGATAAGACAGCAGCGGCCTTCGAGGTTTAGCTCTTCTCTGTCCACTTTGAGGCCGTCCGGGCGGATGACGTCCATGTCGAACAGCCGCCCCAGCGGGGTGGCGTCCTCGATGTCGGTGGTGAATTTCTTGATGGTCAGCGGGTCGGCGTCCAGCACATAGAACGCCTCGCAGCCGGTCACTTCCCGGACGGTGTCCTGATACAGCGGCGCCAGCTTTGCCCGCAAAAACTGCTGGCGCAGCAGCTGACGCCCCCGCGCAAAGCCCCGCCGGATGAGGGGCGAATCCTTTATCGGGCCGCAGATATTCATGGTAAAGCAGATGAGCGGCTTGTGGTACTGAGCCAGCAGCTCCTGCTGATACTGCACCCGGCGCTCCCGTGCATCCAGCATCTGGACCAGCGAAACAGTCGTTTCCATGTTTTTCTCCTCTCAGCGGTGTTTTTTGAGCATGTCCATAAAGAGCTGCACCTGCGGCAGCGCAGCGGCGTCTCTCTGGCAGAAAATATAGGTGCGCCGGACGAAGGGCTCGCCGTTCTCGAAGGTGCAGGGCTTGACATATCCCTTGAAGTTATCCAGCGCCACTTCCGGCATCAGCGCCCAGCCGAGGCCCCGCTCCACCATCTCACGGCAGACCATGATGTTATCCACCACAAAATTGCCCACATCGTTGGTCACGCCGTTCTCGTAGCGCCAGCGGGCCATCTGGGCGCTGATGGTGGCGTCGCTGCTGTGGTCGATATAAAGGTAATCGGAGATGGGCCTGTCCTTGTTCTCCTCGCTGCAGATCAGGCAGATATTCTCTTGCGAGAGCAGGAACTGGGTGCCGTCCCACGGATACTCGCCGCGCAGCACTGCCACGTCCAGCGAAGAATCCAGCATCTGCTGGTAGATGTTCCGGCTGTGGCCGGTAGCGATGTCGAGGCGTACCTTCGGGTAGGCTTTGTGGTACTCGGTCAGCACCTCGGGCAGGCGGTAGTAGGAGAAGTTCACCGAGATGCCGGCCCGCAGGGTGCCGCAGGCTTCGCCCTGGATGGAGGCCAGCTGGCGGCGCATCTTTTCCATCTCGCGGGCGGCGGCAGCGCTGTGGAGCAGCACCTGTTCACCGGCCGGCGTGAAGCGGATGCCCTGCCGCGAGCGCAGGACGATCTCCACCCCCAGCTCCTGTTCCAGCGCCTTGATGCGCTTGGAAAGTGCCGACTGGGTCATGTACAGTTTGTCCGCTGCGTGGGTGATGTTGCGCGTCTCGTCCAGCGCGTGCAGCAGCTCGTAATCTTTTTCGTCCATCGTAGCTCTCCCTCTATTGCCCTTTATTTTTCTTATCATTCCTGTTTGCGCTTCATCCAGGCGCATTTTGCTCAGATTCCATATCTGTTATTCATAATACAACAGATTACAGCAAATGAAAAGGGGGATATTCGCCTTGATTTTCCCGAAAGTCCATTCCAAGATGGAATAATTAAGCACTTTTCTTGCAGTTCTCTTAACTCTGCCTTAATTCCATCTTAATGCAGTGTTGTTGTACACAACGTCTTCATTTTTTCTTCGCCGACAGACGTTCTTCCTCCCGCAGTACAGAAAACGCAGATCTCTTTTCATTTTTGCTCAAAAAATCAGCAAGAGTACTGTTTATTGGACAGTATTTGCATTATCATAAAAACAAGAAAAAACTCGTTTCTTTCATCTTTGTCACTTTGCAGATTTTTCCGTCTGCTTTTTGTGCAAAGTCCCAGAATTTTTCGTCGAAAAGCGCGTTTTGTTGACAGCCACTTTTTGAAAAGCGTATCCTTATTGTAAATCAGAGTCAGGAGGTCATTTTATGGAGCACTCCACACGTCTTGCCCACATCAGCGAGGACGGCACCCGCACCCAGACCGTCTACGACCATCTCGCCGGCACTGCCAGGCTGGCCGGTTCTTTCGCAGTCCCCTTCGGGGCGCAGAGTGAGGCCGAATTTGCCGCGTGGCTCCACGACGTCGGCAAATACAGCGACGCCTTCCAGCTGCGGCTCAAAGGCGGCCCCAAGGTGGACCACTCCACCGCCGGAGCGCAGGAGGCCTGGGTTCGCCAGCATCTCCACGCCGCCTTTGCCGTGGCCGGACACCACAGCGGCCTGCCCGACGGCGGGAGCCCCGCCGATGACCCGGGCGACGCCACCTTATATGGCCGGAGCAAGAAGCCAGTAGACCCCTACGACGGCTGGCAGGAAATAACGCTCCCCGCCTCGACGCCGCCCGCGTGGGCCTGCGCCGACCCGCTGAGCCTCGCGTTCTTTACCCGGATGCTCTACTCCTGCCTCGTGGACGCCGACTTCATCGACACCGAGACCTTCATGGACGGCAAGGCCGCACCCCGGGGCAGCGGCACGGACATCGCCGCGCTGCGGGACATCGTCTCGGCACAGGCGCAGCGCTATCTCAGGGCCGAATCGCCCTCGCCCGTCAGCGTCCAGCGCAACACCGTCCTCCGCGCCTGTCTCGAGAAAGGCGCTCACGGCCCGCAGGGGCTCTACACCCTCACCGTACCCACCGGCGGCGGCAAGACCTTCGCCTCCCTCGCCTTTGCGCTGGAGCACGCCGCCGTCCAGAAGATGAAGCGGGTCATCTATGTCATTCCTTATATGTCCATCATCGATCAGACCGCCGCCGTCTTCTCGGGCCTGCTGGGCGCAGAAAATGTTCTGGCCGACTTCTCCAACGCCGAGTACAAGACTGTTGAGCAGGACGACCTGACCCCCGCCCAGTACCGCCAGATGCTGGCCAGCGAAAACTGGGACGCCCCCGTCGTGGTGACGACGGCGGTGCAGTTCTTCGAGTCGCTCTACGCCAACCGCAGCAGCCGCTGCCGCAAGCTCCACAACATCGCCGACAGCGTCATCATCTTCGACGAGGCGCAGACCCTCCCGGGCGACTATCTTGCCCCCTGCGTCAGCGCCATCGCCCAGCTCATCCAGCATTACCACTCCACGGCCGTCCTCTGCACGGCCACCCAGCCTGCCCTTGAGCCGCTGTTCCGGCGCTTTGCGCCTGAGCTCCACCCGCAGGAGATCACGCCCGACGCGGCCCACCTCTACGAAGTGCTCCGGCGCACCACACTGCAAGACCTCGGCACCCTGCCGCAGGAGGAGTTCGCCTCCCGGCTGGCAAATCACCCGCAGGTGCTCTGCGTGGTCAACCGCCGCAAGACGGCCCAGCAGCTCTACGCTGCTCTGCCCGCCGAGGGCAGCTACTGCCTGACCACCCTGCTCTGCGCCGCCGACCGCCGCCGTCAGCTGGACGACATCCGCCAGCGACTGAAAGAGGGTCTGCCCTGCCGGGTGGTGTCCACCTCTCTCATCGAGGCGGGCGTGGACGTGGATTTTCCCGTCGCTTACCGGGAGCAGTGCGGTCTTGACTCGCTCTTACAGACTGCCGGGCGCTGCAACCGCGAGGGGCGGCGGGGTACAGAGGAAAGCATCGTCTACCGGTTCCGGCTGGACGAGTGTTCCACGCCCCAGATGCTCAGGCAGAATGTCAGTGCGCTGGACTACACCGCCCGGCATCAGGACACACTGGACACGCCCCGGGCCATTCAGCTCTACTTCAACGAGCTTTCCGACCTGCGCGGCCCCGACGCCGTGGACAAGCACGGCATTCTGGATGCCTTTCTCCGGGGCATCCGGGGCTGCCAGCTCCCCTTCGCGCAGGTGGCGGAGGAATTCCGCCTCATCGAGAACGCTGCCCGCACGGTCTATCTGCCCGTCGGCGAGGGCGCAGCCCTCTGTGAACAGCTGCGCAGCGGTCATGTTACCCGGACGCTGCTGCGGAAGCTGGGCGTTTACAGTGTCTCCTGCTACAAAGACCAGTTCGACAAGCTCGACGCCGCCGGCGCGCTGGAACTGCGACCCGATGGCTCGGCCATCCTCACCGACACCGGCTGCTACAGTGAAAAGACCGGCCTTGCCATGGATGTGGAGACGGGCATCGGCCTTTACTTCTAAAAGAAAGAGGTGGTTTCAATGACCGATATTCATCTTAGTCTGAAAATTCAACTTCACCCGGAAAGGAGGCGATGCTGATGTCCATGCTCATTGAAGTATGGGGCGACTATGCCTGCTTCACTCGTCCGGAAATGAAGACCGAGCGTGTGAGCTACGATATGATCACCCCGTCCGCTGCGCGGGGCCTTGTGGAAGCCATCTACTGGCACCCCGGGCTGCGTTATACGGTTGACCGCATCTATCTGCTCAAGCCCTTCGGCCTTGACCCCGAGGACGAAGCGTCCACCGAGGAGTACACCCAGCGGCCCATCCGGTTCACCAACATCCGGCGCAACGAGGTCAAGTCCACCCTGCTGTCCTCCGCCGCCCTCAGCGCGGCCAAAGGCGGCACACCGCCGGTGCTCTACACCTCGGAGGACATCCAGCAGCGGGCCGCGATGGTCCTGCAGGACGTCCACTACGTCATCGAGTGTCATTTCGATTTGACGGACAAGGCCGCCCCCAGCGACAACCCCGGCAAGTTTCAGGACATCCTGCGCCGGCGGCTGCGCAAGGGACAGTGCTATCACCAGCCCTGTTTCGGGTGCCGGGAGTTCCCGGCCAGCTTCCGGGAGTGGCCGGGCGGCGATATTCCGGCGCTGAAGGTCACGCAGGACCTCGGCTTCATGCTCCACAGCCTCGATTACTCTGATCCGGCCAACATCCGCAGCCAGTTCTTCCGCGCAAAACTGGTGGACGGCGTGATGGAATGCCGGGACGTGGAGGTGTTTACATGATACTCCAAGCACTCACCGCCTATTATGAACAGCTCTTGAAGCAGGGCAAGGTGGAGGCCCCCGGCTGGGACAGCCGCTTCAAGGTCAGCTATGAACTGCGCCTCGGCCCCGACGGCCAGCTCCTCGCCCTCAACGACCTGCGGCAGGAAGTCCCCAAGGGCAAAAAGACCGTCATCGCCCCCCGTGAGCTCCCTGTCCCCCACCGGGTCAAGCGCGCCTCCGGCGTCGCCGCGAACTTTTTGTGCGACAATACGTCCTATCTGCTGGGCGCAGACGAGAAGGGCAAGCCCGAGCGCTCCCGCCAGTGCTTCGAAGCCTGTGCCGCCCTCCACCACAAGGTTCTCGACGGAGTAGACTCCCCTGCCGCCAAAGCCATCCTCGCCTTTTTTGACCACTGGGACCCCGCCGCAGCCCCCGCCCACCCGCTGCTGGCAAAGCAGTGGGCCGACCTGAACAACAACGCGAATCTCGTGTTCGGCTACGAATCCCCCGACGGCGACCACTGGCTAGTCACCACCGATAAGGACATCCGGGCCGCATGGCAGTCCACCTTTGACACCTCCGATGCAGACGCCGAGACGGCCCGCTGTCTCATCACCGGCAAAGAGACCGGCATCGCCCGCATCCACCCCGCCATCAAAGGTGTGATGGGCGCACAGGCCGCCGGTGCGGCGCTGGTCTCCTTCAACGCGCCCGCTTTCTGCTCCTATGGCCATGAGCAGGGTGCCAACGCCCCCGTCAGCGAGTACGCGGCTTTCGCCTACACCACGGCCCTCAATCTGCTGCTGGCTGACCGGAACTGCTGTCAGCGCATCGGCGACACCACCATCGTCTGCTGGGCCGAAAACGCCGCTCCCGCCTACTCAAACGCCATGCTGATGTTTTTCTGCGGCGGTGCCGAGGCACACGGCGTCTCGGAAAGCGACCTTGCCGCCGCACTGAAAGCCCTTTCTCAGGGACGCCCTGTCTCCTTCCTCGATGACAAGCTGGACCCGAACCAGAACTTCTATGTGCTGGGCATCTCGCCCAACGCGGCCCGGCTCTCCGTCCGGTTCTTCCTGCACAGCAGTTTCGGACAGTTTGCCAAAAATCTGCAGGACCACGCCGATCGGCTCAGCATCACCCGCCCCGCCTTCGACAAGCGGGAAAGCCTGTCGGTCTGGGCGCTGGCACAGGAGACGGTCAACCAGAGATCCCGGGACAAAAATCCATCGCCCCAGCTGGTGGGCGATCTGCTCCGGGCCATCCTCACCGGCGGGCCGTACCCCGCCACTCTGCTCAACGGCGTGACCCTCCGCATCCGGGCCGAACGGGAAGTCACCCGAGGCCGCGCCGCTATCCTGAAAGCCTACTATCTCCGCAACTACCCCACCGAGCTCAACAAGGAGGTATTTACCGTGAGCCTGAACGAAAGCAGCAATGTCCCCTATGTTCTGGGGCGTCTCTTCTCTGTGCTGGAGACGATCCAGAGCGTCGCCAATCCCGGCATCAACGCCACCATCAAAGACCGGTACTTCAACTCGGCCTGTGCCACCCCGGCAACGGCCTTTCCTACGCTGGTCAAGCTGGCTCAGAAGCATCTGCAGAAGATGAGCACCCCCAACGAGGTGCATTTCAGCAAACAGCTCACCGAGCTGATGGCCCAGCTGCCCGAGACAGGCTTCCCGGCGCGGCTCAGCCTGCCGGAGCAGGGTGCCTTTGAGATAGGCTACTACCACCAGACCCAGAAACGCTACGCCAAAAAGAATGAGGAGGAATAAACCATGTCTGAGCCCATCAAGAACCGCTATGATTTCGTCATCCTGTTCGACGTCGAGAACGGCAACCCCAACGGCGACCCCGATGCAGGCAATATGCCCCGCATCGACCCCGAGACGGGCTACGGTCTGGTGACCGACGTCTGCCTCAAGCGGAAGATCCGCAACTATGTCGAGACCCTGAAAGAGGACGAAAAAGGCTACCGCATCTACATCAAGGACGGCGTTCCCCTCAACCGCAGCGATGCCGAGGCCATCAGCACGCTGGGCATCGACCCCGACCTGAAAGCCGCCAAAAAGGCCGACCCCGACATCGATGCCAAGCTGCGGGACTATATGTGCGAGAACTACTTCGACATCCGCACCTTCGGTGCCGTCATGACCACCTTCGTCAAGGGTGCGCTGAACTGCGGTCAGGTACGCGGCCCCGTCCAGCTGAGCTTTGCCCGCTCGGTGGATCCCATCGTCCCGCAGGAAGTCACCATCACCCGCGTGGCCATCACCACTGAGGCCGACGCCGAGAAGAAGGGTACTGAGATGGGCCGCAAGCACATCGTGCCTTACGCCCTCTACCGCGCCGAGGGCTATGTCTCAGCCAACCTCGCCCGGAAGACCACCGGCTTCTCCGAGGATGATCTGAAACTTCTGTGGACTGCCATTCTGAATATGTTCGAGAACGACCACAGCGCTGCCCGGGGCAAGATGGCCGTGCGGGAGCTCATCGTGTTCAAGCACGATTCTGAGCTGGGCAATGCCCCGGCCTATAAGCTCTTCGACTCCGTCGCCGTCCAGCGCAAGCCCGATGTGGACGCCGCCCGCAGCTACCGCGACTACACCGTCACGGTGGCAGACACTCTGCCGGAAGGAGTCACCTGCGAGAGGCTGTCCTGATGGGCGGCGCAGACGACTGGCTGCCCCTGTCGGGCATCCAGCACTTCTGCTTCTGCCGCCGCCAGTGGGCGCTCATCCATCTGGAACAGCAGTGGGCGGAGAACCGCCGCACCGTCGAAGGCCAGCTCGACCACGCCCGCTGCCATGACGCAAACCAGACCGAACGGCGCGGCGGCCTGCTCATCACCCGAGGGATGCAGGTGGTCAGCCGTCGGCTGGGCCTGAGCGGAAACTGCGATGTCGTCGAGTTCCGGGCCGACCCGGAGGGCATCTCCCTGCAAAGCACGGAAGGGCTCTGGAAGCCCATGCCTGTCGAGTACAAGCATGGCCGCGCCAAGGCCAGCGACGCTGACCGGCTGCAGCTCTGCGCACAGGCCATGGCGCTGGAAGAGATGCTGGTGTGCAGCATCCCGGAGGGTGCGCTCTTCTACGAGGAAATGCGGCGGCGGGAGGTCGTGCCGCTGACCAAAGAACTGCGCCAGACCACCCAGAAGATGGCCGACGAGATGCACGCCTATTTTGCCCGGGGCTATACCCCCAAGTCGAAGCCCGGCACCCACTGCAGCGCCTGCTCCCTCAAAGAGCTCTGCCTCCCCGTGCTGTATCAGCGTGCCGACCCGAAAGCCTATCTCCGCGCCCATCTGGACGAGATGCAGGAGGCCGCGCCATGAGAAAGTTTTTGAACACGCTCTACGTCCTCAACAAGGACGCCTACCTTTCCCTCGAGGGGGAGAACATCGTCCTGCTCTGCAACAAGGCTGAAATTGGCCGGGTCCCGCTCCACACGCTGGAAGGCATCGTCTGCTTCAGCTATCCCGGCGCAAGCCCTGCCCTGATGGGTAAATGCACCAGCCTCGGGGTCGATTTGAGCTTTTTCAGCCCACAGGGCCGCTTTCTGGCCCGGGCCGTAGGCGAAGAGCGGGGCAACGTCCTGCTGCGGCAGACCCAGTACCGCATCGCAGACAGCGAGGCAGAGAGCTGTCTCTATGCGCGCAATTTCATCCTGGGCAAAGTCTATAACGCCCGCTGGGTGCTGGAACGGGCCACCCGCGACCACCCCCAGCGGGTGCCGGTGGAACAGCTCAAGCGCACCAGCGCCCAGCTGGCGGCGGCGCTGCCCCTCATCGAGCAGTGTGACGACCTCGACCAGCTTCGCGGTCTGGAGGGCGAGGCGGCGCAGCGGTATTTCGACTGCTTTGATTCACTCATCCTGCAGCAGCACGATGATTTTTCTTTCGCAGGCCGGAGCCGCCGCCCGCCGCTGGACAGCACCAATGCCCTGCTCTCTTTCGCTTATTCGCTTCTGGCCTCCGACTGCACGGCGGCTCTTCAGAGTGTGGGCCTCGACCCCTACGTCGGCTTTCTCCACCGCGCCCGGCCCGGGCGCAGAAGCCTCGCCCTCGACCTCATGGAAGAGCTGCGTGCAGTTTATGCCGACCGCTTCGTGCTCTCCTGCATCAACCAGAAAATCATGACGCCGAAGCATTTCCAGAAGCAGGAGAACGGGGCCGTCCTTCTCACCGATGAGGGCCGCCGCGCCTTTCTGGGCGGGTGGCAGACCCGCAAGCAGGAGACTATCACCCACCCGTTCCTGAACGAAAAGCTTCCGTGGGGCCTCGTGCCTTATGTGCAGGCTCTGCTTCTGGCCCGCACCCTGCGGGGCGATATGGAGCTTTACCCGCCATTTTTCTGGAAGTGAGGGATGTGTATGCTGGTCCTTATCACCTACGACGTCAATACCGAAGCTCCTGCCGGGCGCAAACGTCTGCGCAAAGTCGCCAAGCGCTGTGTAGACCACGGCCAGCGGGTGCAGAACTCCGTGTTCGAGTGTCTGCTGGATGCCGCGCAGTATGCCGTTCTCAAGGCGGAGCTGACGTCTCTAATCGACCCTGCGCTGGACAGTCTGCGCTTCTACCAGCTGGGCAACAACTATAAGAGCAAGGTGGAGCATGTCGGCGTTCATCCGCCCTTCGAGCAGGACGGCCTGCTGTTGTTCTGAGTTTCCCGCCCCGGTGCGAAGGGCGAGTTCTCAGCATTTTTCCGGCACCTTCGCACCGGATTTTTGTGTTATTTTGCATGATTTGGATAGTTCTTTGACCCGTTGTAAATCAAGGCTCTTCTAAATTCGTGCAGAATGTTGTATAATTTGTTTGAAAATAGAGATTTTGTCTCTGTTTTTGCTGTCGCCCTCCTCGCGGAGGGCGTGGATAGAAATAGCCACTTCAGGGCCCGGAGGGCCGTTTCGTAGCGTCGCCCTCCTCGCGGAGGGCGTGGATAGAAATTGCACACAGATCTCGGGCGCTCCGTTGCCGGATGGTCGCCCTCCTCGCGGAGGGCGTGGATAGAAATAGGGTGTCGCCCATGCCGACGAGGAAGTCCTGCAGTCGCCCTCCTCGCGGAGGGCGTGGATAGAAATAGCTCTGTGAGCCGCGGGGCGACGTAGTTGCGGTGTCGCCCTCCTCGCGGAGGGCGTGGATAGAAATTTGGCGGTGTGGCCTTTGTCCTTTGCTCTTTTGGTCGCCCTCCTCGCGGAGGGCGTGGATAGAAATCTTGCCTGCTATACCAAGCAGGCCCAGCCTGACTACGTCGCCCTCCTCGCGGAGGGCGTGGATAGAAATCCTTTGTGGTGGCCGGCATGAGGGCTGCTGCAAACGTCGCCCTCCTCGCGGAGGGCGTGGATAGAAATAGGGTACAGCCCATAGGAGCCATCGGGAAGCACTGGTCGCCCTCCTCGCGGAGGGCGTGGATAGAAATCTCCAAAACTTTTGCTTTCTACCAGTCGGAGGCCGTCGCCCTCCTCGCGGAGGGCGTGGATAGAAATTGAACAGGCATCCCAGAACGAGCGCACACGACTGGTCGCCCTCCTCGCGGAGGGCGTGGATAGAAATTGCGAGAGCATCAGCGATGAGCTGAGCGACCTGAGTCGCCCTCCTCGCGGAGGGCGTGGATAGAAATACGAGCCATCTTACACAAGATGTTATTGAGCGCGTCGCCCTCCTCGCGGAGGGCGTGGATAGAAATTATGATGGACAAGTGGGATGAAGAAGCAGAAAGGGTCGCCCTCCTCGCGGAGGGCGTGGATAGAAATTCTCCAGCGTAGTCCATGTGGGCTTGCAGTCCTCGTCGCCCTCCTCGCGGAGGGCGTGGATAGAAATTCATGGCCCAGCTGGATAAAGTCAGCAAGGACAGGGTCGCCCTCCTCGCGGAGGGCGTGGATAGAAATAGGCCCAGATACGTATCGTAGCCGAGGCACAGCTGTCGCCCTCCTCGCGGAGGGCGTGGATAGAAATCCAAACGCCTGCTGGATACTTTTGGCCAGCTTGGGTCGCCCTCCTCGCGGAGGGCGTGGATAGAAATAGCTTCTCCGGCAGCGGCATCCAGCCCACAACCGGGTCGCCCTCCTCGCGGAGGGCGTGGATAGAAATATTTCTGGACGGCCCTGAAACTGGACGGCTCTGGTCGCCCTCCTCGCGGAGGGCGTGGATAGAAATTTCGACCGAGTAGCCGAGGGACGTTGCGGTGGCTGTCGCCCTCCTCGCGGAGGGCGTGGATAGAAATCCGGTGGCAGCTAAACGCTGCTCATAAGTGTTCAGTCGCCCTCCTCGCGGAGGGCGTGGATAGAAATAGCATCCAGAATCACCTCCGCGAGGGCCGCAACAGGTCGCCCTCCTCGCGGAGGGCGTGGATAGAAATGATATCAGTTCGCTGATATCGTAAATGGCACAGACGTCGCCCTCCTCGCGGAGGGCGTGGATAGAAATACGCTCCCATCAAGCTCCGTATAGCTCTCCGGGATGTCGCCCTCCTCGCGGAGGGCGTGGATAGAAATCGCCTGTCTCCTCCTTTCTGTGTGACCCTTTTGGTCGCCCTCCTCGCGGAGGGCGTGGATAGAAATTTGATGTCGGTCGCCCATCCGTTCAGGCTGTTGTGTCGCCCTCCTCGCGGAGGGCGTGGATAGAAATATATTTCGACGATGGGTCTCATAATCTATTCGACCGGTCGCCCTCCTCGCGGAGGGCGTGGATAGAAATATAGAGCTTCCCTTCCTTTTGTGCTTTGAGAAGTCGATTGCCCTCCTCACGGAGGGCGCAGGTAGAAATCGACACAAAAATATGGTAAACTCTTATTATCGCAAGGCAAGAAATTAGTGCAACATGAAAACAGCATATTTGCGATATGCAATTCAACGCTGTTGCTATTGCATTAAAAAGTTGAATTGCTATAAGTTGTTGCCATGCGCTCTCTAAGGAACCGAGTATTTTGACCTACAATTCCGTCTCTTAAAGACGTTGGTTGAAATCAGTTTGTGTTCCCCGGTGCATTCTTCGACTTGAAGTCGCTCTATTTGAGGGGTGTGGATAGAATAACATAATAATCATATCGCGGTTCTCAAAGGCGTAACCAAGTCGTCCTCTTCACCGAGGGCGTAGATAGAAATCGTCACAACCACGCCGGTCTTTTCAGCATCAAGGTTGCCCTCCCCACAGAGGGTACGGATAGAAACCAGTTTTCACCTCGAATCGGGCATCGCCACAATTTTTCCAAAAAGGAGTTTTCCATGCATACCGTTCCCCTTACCCATCAGCTCGTCACCATCCAGGACGACTTTGACCTCGACAAGATCATCGAGAGCGGCCAGTGCTTCCGGCCACAGAAACTCGCCGACGGGCGATACCGTTTTCTTTCCGGCGGTGCACTCCTTTATCTGACCCCGCTAGGCGATGGGAAATACGACGCCGCGTGGCATGGCTCAAATCGGGAGTACTGGGCCAACTACTTTGATTTGGGCCGGAACTATGCCGCGCTGCGGTGCAGCTTGGCGGGACAGAGCAGCTATCTGGACAAATCGCTCGATTTCGGGCAGGGCATCCGAATCCTGCATCAGGACCCATGGGAAATGCTCATCACCTTTCTTATCTCCCAGCGCAAGAGCATTCCGGCCATCCGCACCGCCGTAGAACGCCTTGCCCGGTGCTGCGGCGAACCGCTCAATGCCGAAGACGATGAAGTTTTCCTCTTCCCCACCCCGCAGCAGCTCTGCGGCCTCTCTGGGGCGCAGCTGATGGGCTGTGGTCTAGGCTACCGCACCCGTTACATCCAGAACGCTGCCGCACAGGCTTCCAGCGGCACACTCGACCTCAGTGCTCTGGCGGCGCTGCCCGACGACGCTCTCTTTTCCCGCCTCCTCGAGCTGGACGGCGTCGGCAAAAAGGTAGCAAACTGCGTCTGCCTCTTTGGCTATGGCCGTACCGCGATGGCTCCCATTGATGTTTGGATACAGCGACTCATTGATGAGGAATTCGGCGGCCGCGACCCTTTTCCTTCCTATGGTCAGCAGGCTGGCATCGTACAGCAGTACCTGTTCTACTACAAGCGCAGCACCCGCCGCAGCGTCGCTCACAAAAAATAAAAAAGTTATTGACAACTCTCCTTTTGGCTGGTATAATGATACACGTCGTCAGGAATGATACGCCAGCTATGGGGGATTAGCTCAGCTGGGAGAGCGCTTGCATGGCATGCAAGAGGTCAGCGGTTCGATCCCGCTATTCTCCACCAAAAAAGCACTGTACTTCGTTTGAAGTACGGTGCTTTTCTTTTTGCTTCATCCAAAAACAGGCCCAAAATCAGCAGGCGGATGAATGGCACCCCCATTTTGCAGGTGCTTGAATGCAGCTGCCAATTTCTGATGCTGCGTTGTTTTTAAAAATGCTTGTTTCAATCCCGACTGCTTTGTAGGCGGACGCATCACTCCCCCTCAATGTAAGGAGTGAGATCGAAGTTGAACGAGATGTTGATCTGGTATCCGCGATATACGTCTACCCTGCGGATGAGCTGGTTGACGATCATCTTCTTCGCTTCAAAATTTGCACTGTCGTATAGGTCAGCATAAGAAATCAGTTCATCATACAGCCGCGACACTTTATCCATCAGCTCTGCCGTTTTCTCCAGTTCTTCACTGGCCGCTTCGCAAAGGTTTTCCAGCTCCGTGAGTTTCTCTTCCTGCACTGTAATCATTTCGGCAAGGGTTTCTCTCGGTAACACGCTTTCACCTTTGATGCAAGCTAAAACCTCGGTTTTCAGTGCCAACAGGTCTTTTTCTGCCTTGTTCCGCTGCGTTTGCAGGTCTTGCAGATGGTTTTTACGCTCCGTAGTTTCTTTTTCGTAGCGTTTTGTAACGATCTGCTCTTTCGGGATACCCCTCATTTTGGAAAAAATCTGGCGCACCGCCTTATCAATGATCTCATCCAGAATGTGGACGGTATATCCCGTCTGCCCGGTGCAGTTGGTCTGCTTGCGGAGCTTTCCGTAACAGGTATAGCGAATACGCAGCGTATCGTCTAACGAACCATCTGCCATTTTTCGCCATTTACGGCTGCTGGTCAGTTCCAGCTTTGCACCGCAGTGTCCGCAGTAAGCGTTGCCGGCAAGCAGCGACTTCCCATGGATGTTCAAAGGAAGGCGATTTTCGGCTTCCGCAGTTGAGCGTACAGAACGTTCATTCCGAATGCGCTGTGCGTTTTCAAACTGTTCCTGCGGGACAATCTGCAAATCCGGCATCAATTCTGACCGTGCATCCCCACAACGGAGAACGCCGGTGTAGGTCAGGTTTTGTACCATCCCCCGAATACTTGACGGGTGCCAGCATTTACCAGACCTTGCACGATAGCCAGAATTGTTCAGATAGGTGGCGATGTGCTGCGGACCATAGCCCTCATACACATACTTGTCAAAGACGATCCGCACTACGGCAGCTTCCTGTTCGTTGATGTGCAGTTCGTAGAGTTCGTGTTTGCGCTTGTTGATACGCCCACTCCGTACAAGGTCATAGCCATAAGGCGCATTTCCGCCCTTGAAGTGACCTTCTTCCACAAGCTGGCGCAGACTGGTGCGGGTACGGATGGAAGTCTTTTCGCTTTCTCCGTCCGCCTGCCAGAATCGGATGTAGTTCAGCAGTTTGTCAGTGTGGTTGTCGAAACGCTGCTCACCCTCTTGGGTACTCCATACCCGGATGCCGTTCCGTACAAACCATTCCACAATAAAGGGCGTTTCATCTGCGATACGACCAATGCGGTCAAACATGAACACCAGCAGGATATCGAACTTGCCCTTCCGGGCATAGTCCTTGATAATCTGGAGCTTGTCACGGGCGGCGGCCCGGACTTTGTGGCCGGACACACCTTCTTCCTGTTCCTCATGAACAATGACCCATCCCTTCGATTCAGCGAATTTGTGGCAAGCCTTTCGCTGCATGGGCAGGTCAGCTTCATGGTTGGAATTGAAATCCACCTGCTTATCGGTGGAAACGCGGTACAAGCAACAGACACGGTTGTTGTTTTCTGTCATTACAAATTCCTCACTTTCATAACAAAAGTGGGGACAGACTTTATTCCGTTGTCAAAGAACGTCCGGCAATGGTTCGGCTTGTAGCACCGCCCGTTACCGCACTCAGTATAGCGTTTGATTCTGCATTCGTCCATGATGTCAACCTACCTTCTTCGTGTAGCTGGTGGCAAGCAGGATGTTCCGAATGCGCTCAAATGCTTCCGGGTTGGGTTCTTTGGAAAAACTGAAAACGACAGGATAACCGTTGATTACATGATATTGCTGGTCGGCATCACTGTCAGCCGCAGGAAGGTTCTCTGCGACCTGAGAAAACTTGTCGATCATTGTAGTGCCCTTTCTTTGATTTATCAGAATTTCATCGGCAGGGCATCCTTGCGGCACTTGCCGTTGTAGGCCGTATAGATGGGGAAAACGTATTTTTTCCATCCGGGCAGTTTGGCAGGATTATCCATACCGCTGCGATAAATCTCCATGGGGTGAACGCTGCGCAGCGCACGGATCAGCCGTTCCTCGCTGAACTCACCGTGATACAGTTCCACAAAGTGCATCATGCCCCGCAGGACAGATGCTCGGAACGAATCAGGCTTGCCCTCCCATGCGGCCACGATCAGCCGCAGGGCCTCGCAGTAAATTTTCTCGCCCATCTGGTTGTACAGCTTGAGCGCAGTGCCCACGCAGCTGATGCGGTAGTCACTCAGCTGTAAGCTGTCATAGTTGAAGTCCAGACCCACCCGGTTGGTGGCCGCGAGAAATGCAACGGAAGGAGCATCCTCGCCCACGACCTTGGCACGGAGCTTGATGCCCGCTGTCAGCGGTGCGGCGTGACCGTTCTGCTCTGCGAAGAACAGGGCTTCCTGCTGCATCGTCAGGCCAGTGTAGATCTTACACAGAATCGGCAGATGTTTGCCGCCGTTGCGCAGGATACGCGCTTCAATGGTGTGCTGGCCGTCCGTTACATAATACCGGCCATTGCGAAAGCTGACCTTCGGCTCGTTCGCCGTATATTCGTTGAAGTCTTTGGCGATCAGCTCAACGCGCTTGCGCTGGATGCCCCGCTGGTACAGCTCACGAGGATAGATCAGCTTACTGCTGTGAATGACCATCATCTGGTACGGCAGTGTGATATGAAAGGAAGCGGAGAAGTTATCCGCAGTGTTTTTCAGGCGCATCTCATTTCCTCCTTGATTCGCCAGATGTATTTTTCAGCTTCTTCCAGAATCTCAGCGACCTGCTGCTTACGCTTCGGGATGGTGAGCAAGGTGGGATTAAAGGTAAAGCTGTATTCGAGCCGCTGAATCATCGCATGAACAGCAGACTGTAGTTCGGTGTACATCATCATTTCCTCCACGCTCCCAGCGTCCTCAAAGGACGACTTGATGGGCGTGTAGAGATAAGATGGGTGGCTTTCCATCCACCACTTCAGGAGGCGCGTAAGCCGCCTGAGAGCGGATGATCGGTTTGAGCTTTTGAATGCTGCCCATCGGATTCAGAGCAAGACTGATGGTGCCCTCGATGGTTCCAGTGGGCAAATCAACCATTACATCGTCACCGACTTTGTAGCCGTTTTCTTCCTGTACAGTGGTACGCTGCTCTTTTTCCTCATCGGTCAGGTAGCGGTCGGATTGGATCATCAGGTCGATATACTTTTCCACCTGCGCCCATTTCAGGGTGATTTTCTGGTGGTCGGGGTAATGGTCAAATTCCAATCCCTTCCAGTCGTGATTCACAAAGCCCCGGCTTCCGTCCAGAAAATCGTGGGAATGCCCACCGATGCCGTACTCCTTTGCCAACGCCTTGGCACGGAGTTTTCGGTCAGGCTGGGTCTGGTACAGTGCCATAATGCGTTGCTTGCCACCTGCAAACCCAGAACCATGCTTACGCAGTTCGTTCTCGATTTCAGCCTGCGACAAAACAAAAGCGGAGGACGATTTCTCGCTCTCCGCTCGGTTGATGTTCTTAATCTGTTCTGCTTCGGTAGGGATGGCGGCATCCAGAAAACTTAGCTGTAAATCAGCTCCGTCAGAATGATTTCCTCGGTTTGCGCCCGCAGGCTGTTCATGTGCCTCACCCAGCTCATCTGGTTCTTCTCCTTGTCCGGGGCTGGGTTCTGCTTCAGCAGTTCGGTCATCATCTGCTGCATCCGGCTCTCTGCCGTCTGCTCCAGCTCCATCAGATGCGGGTATAGCGTTCCGTTCAGGAGCATCGAGTTGTACAGCACCGGGTGATGCTGCTTCAGATAGTTCCGGCGCATCCTGCCGTACTTGCCCAACGGAATCTTCGGCTGGCTGAGGGTCAGGTTCGGGAGCTGGTAATCCCCGATGGTCGAGTAGGTCACGTTCCTGTTCTTCATATTCATGCTGGCTCCTTTCTACATTGCGGCGACGGATGGTGGTTTTGACGGTACGCTCGATATTCCGCAGCACATCACGGCTGCACTCGCTGCGAGGGCTTCTCTCAGTTCGTCCAGATTCCGAACTTCCAGTTCGATTTTTACCATGTGACCGATTTTTTTCCGGAGAGCGGTTACTGCTCCGGTAATGCTGCCGTAAGCATCAATGTGATTATCTTTCAGCATTGCTCCATCGGAGAGGTTATAGCGGTGATTTTTTCCGCCGCCAACGGTAACCGCATATTTTTGCAGCTGTCGCAGTCCCGGCAGGGTTTTCCGAGTGTCGGTAATCTGTGCCCGTCTTCCGGCAACGAGTGCCACACATTCAGCGGTAGCGGTTGCCATGCCGCTCATATGTTGGAGCAAGTTCAGAGCAGTGCGTTCGCCCTTGAGGAGGGTTTTGGTGCTGCCTTTCATCCGTGCGAGGATGTCTCCCTTTTGAACGGTTTCGCCATCTTTCTTGAGGATTTCCATGGTGACGTTGCCGCCAGCCAGTTCAAAAACACGTTTTGCAATGTCGATGCCGCACAGAACGCCGGTATCTTTTGCGAGGTAGTAGGCTTCAGAAGTGTGCTCATCATCTAACAGATAATCGGTGGTAACATCCACATAGTGGATGTCTTCTTCCAGTGCAGTGGTGATGATTTTATCGATATAAAATGGTTGTAAAAGCATGAATACGCTCCTTTATGTTGGTATGTGGGAGTGGGCTGTCAATTACGAGCCGCAGGCAACGAAAAAGTTTTTCGGTGCAGCAGTTTTTCAAAAATGCTGCCGAGGTGTGGGCGAGCAGCCCACATTTGCGAAGCAAATTGCATTTTTGCAGTTTGGTTTTCCTAAGAGTAGTATTTTGCAAATGTCATGCTAACGGAGAATCTCGCTGAAACTGCATCCATGCCTCACCTCCTTCCAATGGCAGCCGTAAAGAAATCATCTTCTGCTTTCCGGCGAAGTACCGTAGAAACGAAATACCGGACATCATCCATCGCATGGTCAAACTCTTTTTTCGGAGCATCCCCATGCCGAGCATCTTCCCAACCATACCACATCTTTTCTTCTTTCCATTTACTTCCCATCACCATAGGGAAATGCGAAAGGACAATACGATACTTGGCCTTTTTATACTCCTCGGTCTCGATTAACTTTTCCAACCATTCGGCCTGTTCTGTACGATAGGCGTCATAATCGGTCAGTCCGGCATATACCCAATGGCTTTCCGCCTTGTCCTCACCACTGTCCAGCATTACAATCATCACATCACCAAGCAGATAAGAGCCATATATTTTCCCGCTCTTTTTAGGGAAATAAGAAGAATAAGTACGGGCTAAATTGCCGCGTGTCTCATGATTGCCCCTTACCACTTCAAATGGAATGGAAGAGGCAAACAACTTGACACTGGTATCAATGAATGAAGTAAATGGAGCATCGAAATCTTCGATATAACTGGTCATATCGCCAACATAGAAGATTGAACGCAATGTCAGATTGAATGGCAACTTGAGTTCACCCTCAACATTGGTCAAGCTACGCATCAAC
>ENA-ORCN01000888-ORCN01000888.1-human-gut-metagenome-genome-assembly--contig:-NODE-888-length-23219-cov-10.229712_pt1 | contig 23219 bp, 21 predicted proteins | sample MGYA00242984_ERZ507984 | MGnify/ENA primary metagenome ERZ507984 (study PRJEB26167, sample SAMN06115395) | human gut metagenome | host: Homo sapiens | place: China:Hubei | collected 2016-05-19... | reverse complement strand
GATGATAGGACCGGAGGAGAAGAATGGATGCTTTAAAGCTGTTTCAGGAATATATGGGGACCGGACTGATCGTTCTGGAAAATGTCGGCAATCTGGTCTGCCCGGCAGAGTTTGATACCGGTAGTGTCAAGAATGCTATGATCTTATCGGTTCCTGAGGGGGACGATAAGCCTTTGAAGTACCCGCTTATGTTTTCTATCTGTGATGTGGTACTGATCAACAAGTGCGATACACTTAGCGTATTTGATGATTTTTCAAAGGAAGCAGTAGAGGAGCGTATAAAGAAATTAAATCCAAATGCTCAGGTGATCTTTGTTTCCGCAAAGACCGGAGAGGGATTTGATGCCTGGTGTGACTGGCTTCGCAAGGAAGTAGCAGACTGGCAAAATAATTAATAAGCATAAGAAGAGAAATGTGGAGGAAAGTATGGAAAGAAGTAAGGACGAAAAGTATCTGATGACACCGTATTCATTGGATGAGGATCGTAACAAAAAGGATCCGAGAGCGGGATATTGTATCGAAGAGTTAAAGAATAAGCCGTTCCGTGAGCCACTTGCAAAGTTTGCAAAGGCTGTTACCGACCGTGCAAAGGTACAACTCGGCAAGGAAGATATCACAGCAGAAAGCCCGGAGTACTGGGGACTTTACAATCTTGTTACAGATGAGCAGTGCGAGATCGGTATCAAGATGGAGAAGCGTCATCCAAGAACACTTGCTGATATGAAGGCTCTTTGCCCGGAATATTCTGAGGAAGAACTCTTGAAGCAGTTGGAAGAAATGTCTTATAACGGTGTGATCGAGTGGAATTATGAGAATCCACAGCATGAGAAGCAGTGGGTACTTCCTATGTATGTACCGGGTTCTGCTGAGTTCGGCAACATGAATGCAGACCTTTTGGAGAGACATCCGGAAGTAGGACCATTCTTCGAGCGTATGAGCCGTATTCCATTGGAGGGGCTGACCCAGATGGTACCACAAGGCGGCGCAGGCGTTGGTATGCACGTTATCCCGGTAGAGGATGCTATCAGCATGGAGAACAATTCTTCTTCATTGGAGCATATCTCCTACTGGCTGGACAAGTACGAAGGAAAATATGCAGCCAGCCCATGTTCTTGTAGAAAGTCCCGCAAAACTTTTGAAGAAGGCTGTGCGGATGATCCGGAAGGCTGGTGTATCGCAGTCGGCGATATGGCTGACTACGTTGTTGAGACAAACAAGGGTGGCCGCTATATCACCAAAGAAGAAGTATTAGAGATCTTAAAGAAGGCTGAGGACAATGGTTTTGTTCATCAGATCACCAATATCGACGGCGAGGAAAAGATCTTTGCTATCTGTAACTGTAATGTCAATGTATGTTATGCACTGCGTACATCACAGTTATTTAACACACCGAATATGTCACGTTCTGCTTATGTAGCACATGTTGTAAAGGATAACTGTGTTGCCTGCGGACGTTGTGTTGAGGTTTGTCCTGCCGGTGCCGCAACCTTAGGACAGAAGCTCTGCAAGAAGGACGGATCTGAGGTCGTATATCCTAAGATGCCACTCCCAACCGAGCAGAAGTGGTCTCCGGATATGTGGACAGAGGATTACCGCAATATCAACCGTATCAATACACACAAGACCGGTACTGCTCCATGTAAGACAGCATGTCCTGCACACATTCCGGTACAGGGTTATTTGAAGATGGCTGCACAGGGCAGATACGAAGAAGCCTTGGCTCTGATCAAGAAGTACAATCCACTTCCGGCAGTCTGCGGACATGTATGTAACAGACGTTGCGAGGATGCATGTACCCGTGCAACGATCGATGAGGCGATCGCTATCGATGAAGTAAAGAAATTTATCGCAATGCAGGATCTCAAGGCAGACAAGCATTATGTACCAAAGAAGGTCATTCCAAAGATCCAGGGTGGCTTCGACGAAAAGGTAGCCATCATTGGTGCAGGTCCTGCCGGTATTTCCTGTGCATATTATCTGGCAGAAAAAGGCTACAAGCCAACCTTGTTTGATAAGAACAAGAAGCCGGGTGGAATGGTTACATACGGTATTCCTTCTTTCGTTATGGAAAAGGATGTTGTTGAGGCAGAGGTTGACGTACTCCGTGAGATGGGCGTTGATATTCGTCTTGGTGTTGAAGTAGGTAAGGATATTACCTTAAAGCAGTTGCGTGAGGAAGGCTACAAGGCATTCTATATCGCTATCGGCTGCCAGGGGGGACGTGGTGTCAATGTTCCTGGTGAAGATGCAGAAGGTGTAATGAAGGGTGTTGACCTTTTACATACCGTTATTGACGATGAGTCTTACACACTTTCCGGTGACACCGTTGTTATCGGCGGTGGTAACGTAGCCATCGACGTATCCCGTACCGCAGTTCGTTGTGGATCTTCTAAGGTAACACAGGTTTCTTTGGAGACACGTGATATCATGCCGGCACTTCCGGAAGAGATCGAACTGGCTGAATCCGAAGGTATCGCATTCGCAGGCGGATGGGGACCAAAGGAGATCCTTACAGAAAACGGTAAGGTGACCGGTATCGTATTCAAGAAGTGTACACAGGTTAAGAATGCAGAAGGACGTTTTGATCCGAAGTACGATGAGAACGAGACGATGACAATCGCATGTAGCAATGTCATCCTTTCCGTAGGTCAGGCAACCATCTGGGGTGACCTCTTAGAAGGTGAAAATGTCGAGTTTAGAGGACCGGCTCCGGTTGCAGACAAGGTTACCTTCCAGACAAGTGTTCCGGATATCTTTGTCGGTGGTGATATGTTCTACGGACCAAGATTTGCTATCGACGCTATCGCATGTGGTAAGGAAGGCGCAATCTCTATCCATAGATATGTACAGCCGCATTCATCACTTACGATCGGTCGTGATCCAAACTACTTCTTAGAGTTGGATAAGGATGATATCAAGGTTGAGAACTACGACAACACCGGTCGTCAGACAGCAGTGATCAAGAAGAATGCAGATGGCAAGCTGACCTTCCGTGATATGAAGGAAACCTTTACCGAAGAACAGGTGAAGGCAGAGACAAGTCGTTGCTTAGGCTGTGGTGCGTCTATCGTTGATCCGAACAAGTGCGTAGGTTGCGGTCTTTGTACAACCAAGTGTGAATTTGATGCGATCAAACTTACAAGAGACAATCCAAAGGCTTCTACTATGCGTAAGTCAGAGGATAAGTTGAAGTATATTCTGCCAAATGGTGCTGCACAGGCAATCAAGCGTCCATTTATCAGAAAGACTTCGAAAGAGACTGCTTGGTACGTTGAAAAATAAGATATAAAAAAATAGACACTCTCCCTGTCGGTATAATGTGATACTGACAGGGGGAGTGTTTTGTATTTGATGAAAGTAAACCAGAAACTAGTTTTGTAATCAACAAAAATTTTAATAGATTTTTGCTATGTCTTGTAATCGGATTGCTTGGATGTGGAAAGGCAACAGGTGTGTCAGAGGCAGACAAGACAAAAAATGCGGAGAATCTTTTAGAAACTGTGTTTTCTATGGATGAGGATATGGCAGAAGGGTTTCAAGAAATTTCTGGTCAGGAGGATCTGGATGCATGGGCAGACCAATACTTTGGAACTTATATGACAGATGATGGTTTGACAAGTGCTATGACAAAAGGAGTATCGCGGAAGTCTTCTTTTGACAGAGAAAGATGGTCAGTGGCTGGTAGATGATGTGGCAAAGCAGTAGTGAAAATCAGTTTTTCTATAAATGATTATGGTACTTAGGGGGGAAAAGAATTGAGAAAGAAAAAAATCATACAGTGGATGTCCATCATTTTATTGCTTATCTATGCGGTTATCTTTGTTATCATGCTGGTTAATTTGGGGATGATGCAGCAGGCGGCAGAGGACATGAGCAGCGGTGTTCTTGCAACGACAAGGGCAGCGGTTTATTATGCCCTGATTCATGGTGGATGTAATTTATGTTTCAATGCTATGGCACTCTTGTCCTTGAAATATAGAAAACTTACGATACCAACTATATTTGTGGGACTGCTAATTTCTGTCGTTATGTGCTTTGTATCAAATTATTTGTTAGGAACGTATTGGAATAGTTCACTCGCCTTTGTTCTGCGGATGGTTATGATAGTATTACTGTCCTTACTTTATCGGGATACTATCAAGGACAGGTACTAACCCGTCCATAAAGCAGATCCCTGCAGGGTGCATCTTTATTTCTCTGGCAGAATATGGTACAATGCTCTGACAGAATGTGATTTTTAAGGGAGATAAGTGCTATGAGTGCTATGCCGGGCAACAACTGGGGAGAAATTTTTTACAATCTGCTTGTTATTTATTTGTTTTTGTCATTGGTGCTGACTTGTTATTCGGTCATCCGTATGTATATTGTTAAGCATTTCTGCAATGGCGTAAAATATGGCAAGGCGCGTATCAAGCAATTGACAGCCCAGGGACGTTTTCGTCAGTTGCCGGTCTATTCTCTGGACGAGATTTATGAGGATAAAGACTTGGGAACTGTTCGTTTGAGTGTATTTCCGAATGATTCCGGAGAAAAGACAAAATATGTGCTGATCTTACCAGGCGGTGGCTACGCGCATTGTGTGACACGAGAAGAAGGCTATCCGATCGCGGCAAAGTTTAACGAGATGGGATATACCGCTTTTGTATTGGAATATCGTACCGGCTTTCACTGTACCCCATATGCACCGATGGAGGATGTATCGCGTGCAATCAAGCATATTGAGGAGCATCAGGTTGAGTACAACATCGACCCGGAAGGCTATGCCCTCTGTGGTTTTTCAGCCGGAGGCAATCTTGCGGGTATCTATGCCAGCCATAATCATGGATATGAGGAGTATGTCACACGCCGTCCGGCAACTATCATGCTGGGTTATCCGTGGACCAATATGCAGCACTGGCTGGATCACCCATATTGGAATATCTGGAAAGGAATCATGGGTGTCTGGCTGTCTGAGCGTGGCTTTATCTATATGTTCGGCCGTTCCTGCAATCATGAAAAGAGAGAGTCTTTATGTGTGCAAAAGCAGGTGCGAGATGATTATCCGCCGACCTATATTTTTTCCGGTGGACGTGATGTACTCGTTCCGGCGTCCCATCATGCTGAGGTTATGGTAGATGCGCTCGAAGACCATCATATCAAGTACCGTTATCGCAGGTTTTTCGCCCTGCCACATGGCATCGGTCTGGGGCTGGGAACCAGTGCAGAAAAATGGTTGAAAGAGGCTGTGGATTTCTGGCAGGAAAATGTAGCAGAAAAAGAAAATTGAGACGAGGTAAGTGCATATATAAAAAGTGGGTACCAAGGATGGAAAATCCGAGGTACCCACTTTTAAAATGCTTATTTTTTGTTGTAGAGTTCGCAGATAATGTGAACACAGGTTTCTTCGCCGAGTTCCCCACTATCTAGGGCTACATCGTAATTGTGGTAGTTACCCCACTGCTGATCGGTGTAGTATTTGTAGTAGGTCTTACGTTGCTTATCCTTTTTGGCAAGACGTTTTTCAATGCCGACATTCTTAATCTCGCCATAGCGTTTGAGAACACGCTCTGTACGATGTTCCATGTCAGAATGGATAAAGACGTTCAGACATTTGACGTCCTCTTTGCGCAGGATATAATCCGCACAGCGTCCGACAATGACGCATGGTCCTTTGGCTGCACAGTCAAGGATGACGCGCTTTTGCGCGATGAAGATCTCGTCCTGTGGACTTTGGAAATACATGGCACTGGCTGCTGAAATGTCAAACCATTTATTCGCAGAGGTAGAGTATTCGCCCTGTTCTTCGATCAATTCTTTGGCATAGCCACTTTCTTCTGCCACGCGTGTCACAATTTCCCCGTCATAAAATGGTATACCGAGTTTGGCTGCAACCTTTTCGCCAATGCTGTGTCCGCCACTACCAAACTCTCTACTTATCGTTATTACTGGGTACATATGCATTACCTCCCTTCTTTCTTACCCTTATTATATTTAAAATTGTCAGAAAAATCAATGCGAAATCTCGGAAGATTTGTTAAATTCATCCTGCAATTATAAACTTTATTTAATAAAAAGTTAATATCCAGTTCACCCACTTTTACCGGAAATTGGATATAATAAGAAAGTAAGTTAGGGGGATTGATAGTATGTCAAGCGCAGCGAGAGCAGTACGAAAACAGACCGTGGCATCTGTAAATATGGGGACAGATGCAAAGACCAAGAACAAGGGGAAGAAAATGAAAAAGGGGAAACAGGATATGGAAGAAAGACAAGAAGAAACAATCGAACAGGATATAGAAGTGCAGGAGACCTATGAAGAAGAACGGGGTTCAACGGCATACCAGACCGTCGATGGTAGGGCAGAGACGATCGAGGTCTATGAACTCATGACCTCACAGGCAACGACCGGGGAAGATATGCGTCATATGGCGGATATCCATGATGAATTTATGCACACCATGGATCCGATCCTTCGCATGTATAATGCGGCTATGAACGTTACGGAAACCCGTATGAACATCATCAAGGATGAGTTCAAGTATCGCGGACTCCGTTGCCCAATCCATCATATTGATACGCGATTAAAGTCTATGAAGAGCATTGTCGGCAAGTTGGAGAAAAAGGATCTGGATCTTTCTTTGAATGTTGCCTGCAACAATATCTATGATATTGCCGGAGTTCGTGTCGTATGTCCTTACATCAAGGATGTATATCTGATCCGTGACCGTTTGATGGCACAGGATGATGTACATATCATGGAGATCAAGGACTACATTGCCAATCCGAAAAAGAACGGCTACCGCAGTCTGCACATGATCATCCGTGTGCCGGTCTATTTTATGAATAAGAAGCAGTTCGTACCGGTCGAGGTGCAGATCCGTACCGAGGCCATGGATATGTGGGCAAGTCTGGAACATGATATCAAGTACAAGTCCCTGTATCAGGATATCGGTGTGGATTTTACAGGTGAGTTATTGGAGTGCAGCAAACTCATCTATCAGGCAGAAGAGAAGATGGAATACATGAATAATGTGTTGGAGGGATAGAAAGTTCTATTGACTGACAATAAGATAAAAAGTGTGAAAAATATGTGAAATTAGCACTCACCTCTTGTTATTGTGACGTTGGTTTTGTCTAGTTTCATATAGTCCCGTAACGCCCTAGTTACAAGGGTTTCACGGATTTTGAAAATTTGTAGCTGTTCATCAAAAATCGTCATTTTTCAGAAATTTGGGGTCAAAATTGGCGTCAGATAGCACACCAGAGAGAAAAATTAAATATTTTATAGACTATGGAACGTACACTTTTGGCGTTCCTTTTCTATTTCCAGTCGTTCAGAAATGGACGGCTTTTTTCATACCCAAAATCGAAAGGAGAAAGAAGAAATATGAATAAGCTAGTAAAGCGATTGCTGACAGGAACGCTTGCTTTTGCAACCATTCTCACGGCATTACCAGTGACGACGGTTCATGCTTCCAGCAATCAATACTGGACAGAATCAGCAGAACGTGTCGGCTACATTGAACACGTTATGAATGACGGTTCTATCAAATCTACATTCAATGAGGGACACATGAAAGTTGAGGGCGAAACTGCCTACTGTGTGGACATCAATACCAGTTTTAAGAATGGATATAAAACACGTTCTGACGCAAGCACCCGTATGAGTAGCGATCAAATTGCGGACGTTGCTCTTTCCTTAGAGTACGTCAAGCAATATACCGCTACTCATACAGGACTGAATAACAACCAGAAGTATTTGCTGGAACAGTGTGTTGTCTGGCAGAGATTGAGTGAACAGCTCGGCTGGCAGTGCGATAACGTCAGAGCTTCCTATAATGAAATTTCACAGGCGGTACAGAATGAAGTGTACGCTGGTGCGAAAGCATTTGTGAAAGCAAACAAGGGACGTTATGAATGTGGCGGTTACATTTATACTGGCGAAGGACAGGACATCGGACAGTTCTGGGCGAAGTTAAATGTGGGAAATGCAAAGGTCAAAAAGACTTCTTCCAATCCCACGGTCACAGATGGAAATGCCAACTATTCCTTTGAGGGTGCGACATTTGGTGTCTATTCTGATAAGGGCTGTAACAGCCAGCTTGCCACACTTACTGCCGATGGAAACGGCGATACCAAAGAAGTTGAGGTAAAAGCCGGAACAGTTTACATCAAAGAACTTTCTGCTCCAAAGGGTTACAAGCTGGATTCTACTGTCCATGCCTTAAATGTGGAAGTTGGAAAAACAGCGACATTAACTGTTGCTGACACTCCAAAGGTCACAGAGACTTTGATTGATTTATTCAAAATTGACATGGAAACAGGAAAATCCACTCCACAGGGAAATGCTTCTTTAGAGGGTGCAGAGTTCACATGGAGCTATTATGACGGTTACTACAATGCAGACAATCTTCCTGCAAAGGCTACCCGTACATGGACAACCAAAACCGTTGCCGAAAAAGACAGTGACGGAACTATCCATTATGTATCCAGACTTGCCGACAGCTACAAAGTATCCGGCGACAGCTTCTATACACAGGACGGTAAGAATGTACTGCCACTTGGTACACTCACTGTCACAGAAACAAAAGCACCAAACGGCTACTTATTAGATGGTGCATATATGCAGACTGACGGAAGTTCCGAACAGATTAAGGGGACATACCTTACACAGATTTCCGAAGATGGCGAACTTGCCGCACTTTCTGGAAGCAACCAGTATTCCGTATCCGATAAGGTTATCCGTGGCGGTGTGAAAATCCAGAAACGTGACCTTGAAACAAAGGATACCAAAGCACAGGGAAGTGCGACCTTACAGTACACAGAATTTAATATCATTTCCTTAAATGACAGTCCTGTACTGGTTGAGGGAAAATTATACAGCAAGAATGAAACGGTAAAGAAGATTCAGACAGGCATTGACGGAATTGCTTCTACTTCTGCTGACCTGCTCCCTTACGGAAATTACAGATTAGAAGAAAGCAAAGCACCAGAGGGCTACTTGACAGACGGTGCAAAAACAATCGACTTTTCTATCACGGAAGATGGAAAAATCGTGGACTTGACCGACAAATCTCATTCTGTCTACAACCAGATTAAACGTGGCGATATTGAGGGTGTAAAAATCGGTGCAGGTACACACAAACGTCTTGCAGGTGTTCCATTCAGAATTACAAGCAAGACAACGGGAGAATCCCATATTGTAGTTACTGACAACAACGGTCAGTTCTCCACTGCTTCAAGCTGGGCTTCCCATAAGGTCAATACTAATGCCGGAAAATCCAGTGAGGACGGTGTATGGTTTGGGACATCTGAACCAGACGACAGCAAAGGTGCATTACTCTATGATACCTATGTGATTGAGGAATTAAAGTGTGATTCCAACGCCGGATTTAAGCTGATTCCAGCTTTTGAGGTAGTCGTATCCAGAAATAAAGTGACCGTAGATTTAGGGACACTAACCGATGAATACGAAAAAGAAATCACAATCCATACCACAGCTACCGACAAGAAAACAGGCGAAAAAATGATTGTTGCCGGAAAAGACATCAAGATCGTGGACAAAGTCACACTTGATGGCTTGGAAGTTGGAACAAAATATAAACTTTCCGGCTGGCAGATGTTAAAGGAAGAAAACGCCGAACTTCTGATTGACGGGAAACGTGTAGACAATGATTACACATTCACTGCTGACAGCGAAAAAATGACGGTTGAGATTACTTACAGTTTTGATGGTTCAGCTCTTGGCGGTAAGAACCTTGTTACATTTGAGGAATTGTACGATATGAGCAATCCGAAAGAGCCTGTCAAGGTTGCCGAACATAAAGACATCAACGATGATGGACAGACGGTTCTTATCACGGAACGTATCATCAAAATCCATACGACTGCTACGGACAAGAACGGCAAGAAAGAAATCGAAGCCGGAAAAGATGTAACGATTGTGGATAAAGTCACATTAGATGGTCTGGAAGTTGGAACAAAATACAAACTTTCCGGCTGGCAGATGTTAAAAGAGGAAAATGCAGAACTTCTGATTGATGGAAAGAAAGTATCCAATGATTATGAGTTCACAGCCGATAGTGAAAAAATGACGGTTGAGATTGCATTTACCTTTGATGGTTCTTCACTTGGTGGTAAAAACCTTGTTACCTTTGAGGAATTATACGATATGACCAATCCAGACGAACCAAAGAAAGTGACGGAACATAAGGACATCACAGACGATGGACAGACCGTGACAATCAAGGAAGTGTCGGAAGTCCCAGACACACCAAAGGATACCGACACGCCGGATACAGCATCTACGGTTACTAAGACAAGTGACAGTCCAAAAACAGGCGACAATACCAATATCTATGCTTATCTTGCCATGCTCGGTCTTTCCTGCGTAGGGCTTGGCGGTATGCTTTACTTCAAACGCCGTAGAAAAAAATCGTAAGGCAGTAACGTAGCGGTTGGTGGAACGTTCAAGGTCGCCACCCTTTTTGCAACTTCACGCTCCCGTGAAGCACTTGGTTTACGGGAGCGTGAAGTCTACTAGGGGCGTGGGGAGTGTAGCTCCCCACAACGTACAGCAGGAAAGAAACTAAAACAGAAAGAAAAGAGGTCAATTATTTATGGAATTAAGATTTGTCGTACCAAACATGGAAAAGACATTCGGAAACTTGGAGTTTGCCGGAGAAAACACTACGGAACAGCAGAGAATCAATGGGCGTATGGCTGTCATTAACAGGAGCTACAACCTGTATTCCGATGTACAGAGAGCCGATGATGTAGTTGTGACACTTCCTGCCAAAGCTGGCGAAAAACATTTCTTGCCGGAGCAGAAAGTAAAACTTATCAATCCACGTATTACTACCGATGGTTATAAAATCGGGGAACGTGGATTTGTAAATTACATCTTACTTGCAGACGATATGTTACCAGCAGAAAGTAAATAAGGGGGTATTCAGATTATGAGATTAGCAAATGGAATCGTTATTGATAAAGAAAAGACTTTCGGAGTGTTGAAGTTCTCCGCATTACGCCGTGAGGTTCATGTACAGAATGAAGATGGAACGGTCAGTGAAGAAATCAAGGAACGTACCTACGATTTGAAGTGCAACACACAGGGACGCATGATACAGGTATCCGTTCCGGCGACTGTGCCGTTAAAGGACTATGACTACAACGCCGAAGTGGAACTTATCAATCCTGTTGCAGATACGGTAGCCAATGCGAATTACCGTGGTGCAGATGTGGACTGGTATGTAAAGGCAGACGATATTGTTTTGAAGAACAAAGGCACTCATGCCGGAAATCCACAGAACAATGCTCCACAGCAACCGCCGAAGAAATAAGAGGTGTTAGCGTATGACGTGGAAAAAGAAAGGTAACAGGATTCGTGCCAGTGACAAATCGCTGGTCTATCACTTCTGTATCGACTGGCTGTTGCTTTTGTTCGTTGCGGTGTTCCTGCTACTGAACCTGCGACAGCTTCTTGTTACCGACTGGAAAGATTTTAACCTGCTCCATGCCGGAATTACTTGGACTGTCTACAATTCTATTACGGTTCTGATAGCGACTGGTGTTTGTGCATTGGTCGCTTTTCTCTACTATCGTTACGGATATGACCGTATCAAGCGGTTGCTACACAGACAAAAATTGGCTCGTATGGTGTTGGAAAATAAATGGTATGAAGCGGAGAACACAAAAGACAGCGTTTTTTTCACTGACCTGCAAAGCAGATCCAGAGAAAAAATCGTGTGGTTTCCAAAGATTTATTACCAGATGGAAAAGGGACTGCTTCATATCTGCTGTGAAATCACAATGGGAAAATATCAAGAACAGCTCCTGTCCTTAGAGGATAAACTGGAATCGGGGCTGTACTGTGAGCTGACCGACAAGACACTGCATGACGGATACATCGAATACACCCTGCTCTATGATATGATAGCGAACCGTATTTCGATTGATGAAGTAATTGCCGAAAACGGCGGTCTGCGGTTAATGAAAAATCTGGTGTGGGAATATGATTCACTTCCCCATGCCCTTATCTGCGGTGGTACAGGTGGTGGAAAGACCTATTTTCTGCTGACCATCATTGAAGCCCTGCTTAGAACCAATGCGGATTTATACATTCTTGACCCGAAGAACGCTGACCTTGCGGACTTGGGAACGGTCATGGGAAATGTCTATCACACGAAAGACGATATGATTGACTGCGTCAATGCCTTTTATGAGAGCATGGTCACACGCTCGGAAGAAATGAAACTGCACCCGAACTACCGAACAGGAGAAAACTATGCCTATCTTGGGCTTGCTCCACAGTTCCTTGTATTTGATGAGTATGTGGCGTTCTTGGAAATGCTCACAACAAAAGAAAGCACCGCCCTGTTAAGCCAGCTAAAGAAAATCGTCATGCTCGGCAGACAGGCTGGCTATTTTCTGATTGTGGCATGTCAGCGTCCAGACGCAAAGTATTTCGGGGACGGTATCAGAGATAACTTCAACTTCCGTGTGGGGCTTGGTCGCATGAGTGAACTCGGATACGGTATGCTCTTTGGAAGTGATGTGAAAAAGCAGTTTTTCCAGAAACGAATCAAAGGGCGTGGATACTGTGATGTGGGAACAAGCGTCATATCAGAATTTTACACTCCCCTTGTACCCAAAGGATATGATTTCTTAGGTACGATTGGAGAACTTGCACACATAAGGCAGGACGGACAGGTGGCGTGCGGAGCGAAAGCCACAGGTACGGACTAGCCTTGCTGGTGTGGCGGTAGCCACGCCAGCAGACAACAGCCCCTCGGTATCTAACAGAGGGGCACAAATCACAAGGAAACATACACAAAAGTTACCGATTCTTGGCTGAAATCAAGCGTTTGGTAGCTTTTTTTACTGCTGTGACATCGGATAAAAAATGTCACAGTTTTTTCGTAAAGGGGGTATCGCACTGAATGATACAGAGTGGATACAGGATTTTGCAGACAGGCGTTTGCAGTACGGTGTATCCCAGACGAAACTTGCGGTCATGGCTGGAATCAGCCGTGAACATTTAAGCCGTATCGAATCCGGCAAGGTGGCGGTCACAGAAGAAATGAAAGTGAAACTTTTGGAAGCTCTGGAAAAATTCAATCCAGAAGCACCGCTTACCATGCTGTTTGACTATGTGAGGATACGGTTTCCGACACTGGATATTGGACACATCATTAAGGACATCTTACTGCTCAATATCCAGTACATGATACATGAGGACTTCGGGCATTACAGCTACACAGAACACTACTACATCGGAGATATTTTCGTATATACTTCCCCAGATGAAGAAAAAGGTGTCCTGCTGGAACTGAAAGGAAAAGGCTGTCGCCAGTTTGAAAGTTATCTGCTGGCACAGGAACGGAGCTGGTATGACTTCCTTATGGACGCTCTGGTGGACGGCGGTGTGATGAAACGCCTTGACCTTGCCATCAATGACCATACGGGAATGTTGGATATTCCAGAACTGACCGAAAAATGCCGGAATGAGGAATGTGTATCGGTGTTCCGTTCCTTTAAGTCTTATGCTTCCGGCGAACTGGTCAAGCATAAGGAACAGGACAAGGCTGGTATGGGCTACACGCTTTATATCGGCTCATTGAAAAGTGAGGTGTACTTCTGTGTCTATGAAAAAAGCTATGAGCAGTACATCAAACTGGGGATACCCATTGAGGAAGCACCGATAAAAAACAGATTTGAAATACGGTTGAAAAATGAACGTGCTTATTATGCTGTCCGTGACCTGCTGACCTACTATGACGCTGAACGGACGGCATTTTCTATTATCAACCGTTATGTACGCTTCGTGGATAAGGAAGCAGACAAGAAACGGAGCGACTGGAAATTATCTGTCCGATGGGCGTGGTTCATCGGGGAAAACAGAGAGCCGTTAAAGCTCACGACCAAACCCGAACCCTACACACTGGACAGAACCCTACGCTGGATTCAACGGCAGGTTGACCCGACACTCAAAATGCTGGAAGCAATCACAGCGAAAACAGGGATTGATTATCTGAAAGAAATCCGTAAATCCACGAAACTGACGGAAAAGCACTACAAGATAATCGAACAGCAGACCACAGCTACCGAAGATGTGATTTTGGAAAAGGAGAATTGAAAAATGCAACGATTATTATTTGATTTCCTGTTCTTCTCTTTAGGGGGAACAGTTGGCGTGATTGCCATGTGTATTTTACAGGCTGGCAGACAGTCTGACAGAAAAATGATGGAACTGAAAGGAGAAAAGAAAGCATGAATTTTGGACAGAACCTTTATAACTGGTTTTTAAGCAATGCACAGAGCCTTGTGCTTATGGCGATTGTGGTTATCGGTATCTACTTGGGATTCAAACGTGAGTTTTCCAAACTCATCGGATTCTTGATAGTTGCCTTAGTAGCAGTTGGTCTTGTATTCAATGCGTCCGGCGTAAAAGACGTATTGTTACAGCTATTCAATAAGATTATTGGAGCGTAAGCCTATGGAAGAATGTAGCGTATTGATAGAAAGTACCTTGCCAGCAGAGGATAAAACCTCTCGCTGGTTCAATCTCCCCATTGATTATGAGCTGTTCCATGACCTGCTCGGTGTGGAAGCTGACAGTGGCGATTATCAGATTATAGATATGAAACTCCCTTTTGCTGGCGATATTGTAAGAACAACCAGCGTCAGACGATTGAATAAGCTGTACTTTGCTTACATGGAGTTACCGCCAGAAGTTCAACAGGCATACAATGACTTGATTTCCTATTGTGGCGGTGTTGAGGATTTATTACAGAAATCAGAAGAATTTCGGTTTTATCCAGAGTGTCACAACATCATGGACGTTGCCCGTTACCGACTGGAACATAACATTGAATTTTCTGCCCTCTCCGAAAAAGGGAAAAAATACTTTAATCTGGAAGCCTATGCACAGGAGCTGGAAGAAACAGGACGTTATGTTGTCAGTGAAAACGGTATGTTCAAGCTCTGATAGACAACCGAAAGGAAGTGACCGCTTATGATTGATGATATGCAAGTCTATATAGCCAATCTCGGCAAGTACAATGAGGGAGAACTGGTCGGGGACTGGTTCTCTTTTCCGTTGGACGAAGAAGTGATTGCAGAACGTATCGGCTTAAATGCAGAGTACGAAGAATACGCAATCCACGATACGGACAACTTCCCGATGGAGATTAGCGAATACACTTCCATCGAAGAACTGAACCGTATCTATGAGCAGTTGGAAGAATTACCGGATTACCTGCTGGACGACTTGGACAGTTTTGTATCCTGCTATGGAAGTCTGGAAGAATTGGTGGAGCATAAAGACGACATCATTCTGTATTCCGGCTGTGAAACGATGACCGATTTAGCCTACTATCTGATTGATGAAGAACAGATACTCGGAGAAATCCCGTCCTCTTTACAGAACTATATCGACTATGAAGCCTACGGGCGTGACCTCGATATAGAGGGGACATTTATTGCAACAAACGCTGGTATCTGTGAGGTACTGCGTTAAGGGCTGGCAGATCAGCACCGTCACTGGTGCTACTGTCAGCTTTTCTCTTGGGGGCAGTCTGGGAAATCCGGCTGTCCCTGTTGTTAGGAAAATGAAGAAAGGAGCATTTACAAGTGAAGAAAATCCGAAGTTATACAAGTATCTGGAACGTGGAAAAGGTACTGTATGCCATCAATGATGTAAACCTGCCATTCCCTGTGACCTTTACCCAGATTACATGGTTCGTGCTGACGGAATTTATCATTATTTTGTTTGCAGATGTACCGCTACTTTCCATGATTGAGGGTGCGTTTTTGAAATATTTCGGGATTCCCGTTGCCCTTACATGGTTTATGTCACAGAAAACCTTTGACGGGAAAAAGCCATACAGTTACATCAAGACGATGGTTCTGTATGCCCTGCGTCCCAAAGTGACTTATGCCGGAAAAGCCGTGAACCTGCATAAGCAGAAATTTGAGGAAACTATCACGGCAGTAAGGAGTGTGACCTATGTTCCCGATTAAATATATCGACAACAACCTTGTCTGGAACAAGGACAATGAGGTGTTCGCCTACTATGAGCTGATACCTTACAATTATTCGTTCTTATCCCCAGAACAGAAATACCTTGTGCATGACAGCTTCCGTCAGCTTATCGCACAGTCCCGTGAGGGGAAAATTCATGCGTTGCAGATTGCAACCGAAAGTTCAATCCGAAGCATACAGGAACAGTCAAAGAAGCTGGTAACGGGGAAATTAAAGGAAGTAGCCTATCAGAAAATAGACGACCAGACCGAAGCCCTTGTATCCATGATAGGCGACAATCAAGTAGATTACCGTTTCTTTCTGGGATTCAAGCTCATGGTCACAGAGGACGAAGTCAATCTGAAGAACATCAAAAAATCGGTATTTCTGACATTCCGTGAGTTTTTGAATGAGGTAAGGCACACGCTGATGAATGACTTTGTTTCCATGAGCAATGATGAAATCAACCGTTATGCGAAGATGGAAAAACTGCTGGAAAACAAAATCTCCCGTAGATTCAAAATCCGCCGACTGGAAGCCAAAGATTTTGCCTATCTGATGGAACACCTCTACGGCAGGGACGGGATAGCTTATGAAGATTATGTGTATCATCTGCCAAAAAGAAAATTAAAAAGAGAAACACTGATTAAGTATTATGACCTTATCCGTCCTACCCGTTGTGTGGTGGAAGAAAGCCAGCGATATTTGCGTCTGGAACATGAGGACAGCGAAAGCTATGTATCCTACTTTACGGTCAATGCCATTGTCGGGGAGCTGGACTTCCCATCATCGGAAATCTTTTATTTCCAGCAACAGCAGTTCACATTCCCTGTGGATACGTCTATGAATGTTGAGATTGTCGGGAATAAGAAAGCCTTAACCACTGTCCGTAACAAGAAAAAGGAATTAAAGGACTTGGATAATCACGCCTATCAAGCCGGAAACGAAACAAGTTCAAATGTGGTGGAAGCCTTGGACAGTGTCGATGAACTGGAAACAGATTTAGACCAGAGCAAGGAAAGTATGTATAAGTTAAGTTACGTCATACGGGTGTCTGCACCCGATCTTGACGAACTGAAACGCCGTTGTGATGAAGTCAAGGACTTTTACGATGATTTGAATGTGAAGCTGGTTCGCCCTGCCGGAGATATGATGGGACTGCATGGAGAGTTTCTTCCAGCCAGCAAACGTTATATCAATGATTATATCCAGTATGTGAAATCCGACTTTTTAGCTGGACTTGGTTTCGGTGCTACTCAGATGTTGGGAGAAAACATAGGAATCTATATCGGGTATTCCGTGGATACAGGAAGAAATGTCTACCTGCAACCGTCCCTTGCCAGTCAAGGGGTAAAAGGTACGGTCACAAATGCGTTGGCTTCTGCTTTTGTAGGTTCGCTTGGTGGTGGAAAATCATTCTGTAATAACCTGCTGGTGTATTATTCCGTTCTGTTCGGTGGACAGGCAGTTATCCTAGACCCGAAAAGTGAGCGTGGAAACTGGAAAGAAACACTGCCGGAAATTGCGGAGGAAATCAACATTGTAAACATTACCAGTGATTCCAGCAATCAAGGGCTGTTAGACCCGTATGTGATTATGAAAGATGTCAAGGACGCTGAAAGCCTTGCCATCGACATTCTGACATTCCTTACAGGTATCAGCAGTCGTGACGGCGAAAAGTTCCCTGTCCTTAGAAAAGCTGTCCGCACGGTATCCCAGAATCAGAATCACGGGCTGTTGCAGGTCATTGAGGAACTGCGAAAAGAGGATACCGCCGTATCCCGTAACATTGCAGACCATATCGAAAGTTTTACGGACTATGATTTTGCACAGCTTTTGTTCTCAGACGGTTCGGTGGAAAATGCAATCAGTCTGGATAACCAGCTCAACATCATACAGGTTGCAGATTTGGTTCTGCCGGATAAGGATACTACCTTTGAGGAATACACGACCATTGAACTGTTGTCGGTATCCATCTTAATTGTTATCAGTACCTTTGCCCTTGACTTTATTCACAGTGACCGAAGCATTTTTAAAATCGTGGATTTGGACGAAGCATGGGCGTTCTTAAATGTGGCACAGGGCGAAACACTCTCAAATAAACTGGTGCGTGCTGGTAGAGCCATGAATGCCGGAGTCTATTTCGTGACACAATCCTCTGGGGACGTATCGAAAGAAAGTCTGAAAAATAACATCGGCTTAAAGTTTGCGTTCCGCTCCACAGATACCAATGAAATCAAGCAGACCTTAGAGTTTTTCGGTCTGGACAGTGAGGACGAAAATAACCAGAAAAGGTTGAGGGATTTGGAGAACGGACAATGCTTAATGCAGGATTTATACGGGCGTGTCGGTGTGGTACAGATACACCCTGTCTTTGTAGAACTGCTCCATGCCTTTGATACCAGACCGCCGATAAAAAGTGAGGTGGATTTGGAATGATGAAATCTATCACAAGAGAAAAGGTATTCCATGTACTGAAACTGGTACTGCTTGCCGTGACCGTTACGCTGGTACTGCTGTCCCTGCTTGGGACGGTAGCTCATGCGTCTGGACTGGTCGATGATACGGTCAATGCAGACAACCTATATTCAAAGTATCCGCTTTCCAACTATCAGCTTGATTTCTATGTGGACAATAGCTGGTCTTGGCTACCGTGGAACTGGCTGGACGGCATTGGAAAATCGGTGCAGTACGGGCTTTACTGTATCACAAATTTTGTCTGGACAATCAGCCTGTATCTTAGCAATGCCACAGGATATGTGGTGCAACAGGCGTATAAGCTGGACTTCATCAATGACATGGCAGACAGTATCGGGAAAAGTATCCAGACACTTGCCGGAGTGACCGAACATGGATTTTCCAGCAGTGGATTCTATGTGGGATTCCTGCTCATTATCATTCTGATTGTAGGTGTTTACACCGCCTATACAGGACTTCTCAAACGGGAAACAAGCAAAGCACTTCACGCTGTTATCAACTTTGTGGTGGTGTTCATTGTGTCTGCGTCCTTTATTGCTTATGCTCCCAATTATATCCAGAAAATCAATGATTTCAGTTCGGACATCAGCACCGCTTCTCTGGACTTGGGGACAAAAATCATGCTCCCCGATTCACAAAGCAAAGGCAAGGACAGCGTAGACCTTATCCGTGACAGCCTTTTTGCGATACAGGTAGAAAAACCGTGGCTGTTGTTGCAGTTCGGGAACAGTGATACCGAAGAAATCGGGGCTGACCGTGTGGAAGCTCTGGTATCTGCCAGCCCGTCAGACGAAGATGGGGAAACAAGGGAAAATGTTGTCAAAACAGAGATTGAGGATAACGACAATGACAACCTTACCATTCCACAGGTCGTCAACCGTCTTGGCATGGTGTTCTTCCTGCTCATTTTCAATCTCGGTATCACAATCTTTATCTTCCTGCTTACCGGCATGATGTTATTTTCCCAGATACTTTTTATCATATATGCCATGTTTTTACCTGTCAGCTTTTTGCTGTCCATGATACCGACCTATGAGAACATGGCGAAACAGGCAGTTGTCCGTGTGTTCAACGCCATTATGACAAGAGCCGGAATCACACTGATTGTGACCGTGGCATTTTCGATTTCCAGTATGTTCTACAACATTTCCACGGATTACCCGTTCTTCATGGTGGCATTTTTGCAGATAATCTGTTTTTCCGGAATCTACATGAAACTCGGAGAACTAATGAGTATGTTCAGCCTGAATGCCAATGACAGCCAGCAGATAGGTCGCCGGATATTCCGTAGACCGATGGTGTTTATGCGACATCGGGCAAGACGTATGGAACACAGGATTGCAAGAGCTGTCGGTGCTGGAAGTGTTGCAGGTGCGGTGGCAGGTGCAAGTGTTGCCAGAGCCGGAAAATCAGCAACGAACCAACCGCCAAAGAAACGGGAAAATACTTCTGCCAGCATGGGAAGCCGTGTCGGTTCTGCGGTGGGTGCTGTGATGGATACAAAAAATAAAGTCCGTGACAGTGCTTCCTCACTGAAAGAAAATGTGAAAGATTTACCGACACAGGCTGGTTATGCTGTCCATTCTGCCAAACAGAAAGCAAAGGATAATGTATCAGACTTTAAGCGTGGCGTTGTGGAAGAACAGGAAAACCGACAGGAACAGCGTACACAGAAACGTAACCTGCACAGGGAAAATATCTCACAGAAAAAGCAAGAATTACAGAAAGCACAGGAAGCAAGGCAGACAGTTCATGCGAATGGATCAGCGACAGCCGGAGCTACCAGAAGCCATGAACGCCCTGTTGCCACACCTGTTCCAAAACCTGCACCGACCGATACAGTTACGAAGCCGGATATGAAACGTCCTGCTACTTCTCCTGTGATAAAAAATGCAGAAGTCAAGGCTGGAAAAGAAACTATCCGAACCAACATCAGACAGGAACAACAGGTCAAATCGGTTGCCAGAACAAACCAGACAAACATAGAGGAATCCAGAAGTAATCGAAAGAAAACCACTGTACAGAAACAGGTCAACCAAAAACAGAATCGTAAGACTGTTACGAAGCAACCAGAGAAAGGACGGAAGAAATGAGATTAAAGCGTATCTTTATCATAGGTACGATATTTCCAGTCCTTTTCTCCATCGTCCTCTTTTTCGGGATACTGATTTCCGGCGAAGATGACGACAGTTCAAACAGCTATTCGCCTGTCTATTCTGGAATGAACCTGTCAGCCGATGTCCTCAAACATCAGCCGATGGTAGAAAAATACGCCAGAGAAAACGGTATCTCGGAGTATGTGAACGTCCTGCTTGCCATCATACAGGTGGAAAGTGGCGGTACGGCTACCGATGTCATGCAGTCCAGCGAAAGTCTTGGACTACCGCCAAACTCATTAAGTACAGAAGAATCCATTAAGCAGGGGTGTAAATATTTTGCGTCCCTGCTTTCTTCCTGTAAAGCAAAAGGCATGAATGACATTAACGTGGTCATTCAGTCTTATAACTATGGTGGTGGCTATGCAGACTATGTGGCGAAGAACGGGAAAAAGCACAGCTTCAATCTTGCAGAGAATTTCGCAAAGAATAAATCCAGCGGTACAAAAGTGACCTATACGAACCCGATAGCGGTTAGTAAAAATGGTGGCTGGCGTTATAACTACGGAAATATGTTTTATGTGGAGCTGGTCAACCAATATCTGAACATAAAACAGTTCAGTAATGAAACGGTACAGGCGGTTATGAATGAAGCGTTGAAATATCAAGGCTGGAAGTATGTCTATGGTGGCAGTAACCCGAACACCTCTTTTGACTGTTCTGGACTTACCCAGTGGTGCTACGGAAAAGCCGGAATCAGCCTGCCACGAACCGCACAGGCACAGTATGACGCAACCCAGCATATTCCATTGTCACAGGCACAGGCTGGCGATTTGGTCTTTTTCCATTCCACCTACAACACCAGCGACTATGTAACCCATGTAGGAATCTATGTGGGAAACAATCAGATGTATCATGCCGGAAATCCAATCGGCTATACTGATTTGACCTCTGCCTACTGGCAACAGCACATCATTTGTGCCGGAAGAATCAAACAATAGAAAGGACTTGAAATATGTTTAAGAAGAAAGAAAAAACAGAGAAAGCACCTAAGAATAAGAAAGTGCGTACCATGAAAGTCGGGACACATAAGAAATCTGTCCTGCTGTTGTGGGCGGTGCTTTTAGCAAGCACCAGCTTTGGTGTGTATAAGAATTTTACCGCTATTGACACCCACACGGTACATGAAAAAGAAATCATTCAGCTAAGATTGAACGATACCAACGGTATTGAAAATTTCGTCAAGAACTTTACGAAAGCCTACTACTCATGGGATACCAGCAAGGAAGCTATTGAAGCAAGGACAACGGAAATCAGTAAATACCTTACCAAAGAATTACAGGATTTGAACGCCGATACCATCAGAACGGACATACCAACCAGTGCGACCGTTACAAATGTGCTGGTCTGGAATGTAAAGCAGTCTGGAACGGACGATTTTACCGTTGCCTACGAAGTAGATCAGCAGGTAAAAGAGGGAGAACAGACACAGGCAGTCATAGAAAACTATACCGTGACCGTTCATGTGGATAAGGACGGTGCAATGGTCATTACCCAGAATCCAACCCTTGCTCCGGCGGTACAGAAATCAAAGTATGAACCCAAAACACAGGAAGCCGATGTTAGTGTCAGTTCCGACACAGTCAAGGACGCTACCGCTTTCTTGGAAACATTCTTTAAGCTCTACCCGACAGCTACGGAAAAGGAACTTGCCTATTATGTCAAAGACGGAGTGCTTGCTCCTGTATCCGGCGACTATGTATTTTCGGAACTGGTAAACCCTGTCTTTACCAAAGACGGCGACAACCTCAAAGTCAGCGTGTCCGTAAAGTATCTGGATAACAAGTCGAAAATGACGCAAATCTCACAGTATGAGCTTGTGCTTCATAAGGACGATAACTGGAAGATTGTAGAATAAATGTTACAGCAGAATAGTATGGTAATTGTTTATCCAATCTATACTATTCTGCTTACAATTAGATTGACAAAATAAGAATCCCTCTCATATAATTGGTTGCAATGGTATTGAGGAAATACAACCTTAAATGTATAATGGGAAAGTAGCATTGCAGGAATGAGGTAGGCTAATGAATAAAATATTGATTATTGAAGATGATTTAGAAATAAATGCGTTATTGGCTGATTTTCTAAAAGAAAAAGGATATGCTGTGCATTGCCAATATGATGGACTTCATGTTCTGGATTTTTTGAATAAAGAAAAAATTGATTTGATTATACTTGATATTATGCTTCCTTATCGGAGTGGTGATATTATTTTATCTGATGTACGCAAGAAATTTACGATACCTGTTATTATTATTTCAGCGAAAGAAACTACACAAAATAAAATCGACTTGCTTCGTCTGGGAGCAGACGATTATATCACAAAACCTTTTGATATGGAAGAAGTGCTTGCCAGAATTGAAAGTAATCTGCGAAGAGTACAATTTCAAAATAGCCAGACAGAATGTTTGCAATATAACAATCTGACTTTAGACCTAGAGAAAAATACAGCATTTTTGAATGGAATAGAATTATCCTTAACCGCTAAAGAATTTGGCATTTTAGAATTGTTGATGAAATATCCAGATAAAGTATTTTCAAAATCGAATCTTTTTCAAAGTGTTTGGGATACGGAATAT
>ENA-ORCN01000878-ORCN01000878.1-human-gut-metagenome-genome-assembly--contig:-NODE-878-length-23393-cov-10.694587_pt1 | contig 23393 bp, 15 predicted proteins | sample MGYA00242984_ERZ507984 | MGnify/ENA primary metagenome ERZ507984 (study PRJEB26167, sample SAMN06115395) | human gut metagenome | host: Homo sapiens | place: China:Hubei | collected 2016-05-19... | reverse complement strand
AGGGGGAAGGAGGGGCTTTCTGGAGAAAGCCCCTCCTTCCCCCTCCAATATTTTCTAAAACAGCTTCATCTGCGTAGCTTTCGTCTGCACATGGCGGACAAGCCGGGTGTGCCGGAACAGCTCGGGCAGCGCGGAGAGGAAGCGCGAAGGAGGCAGTTCCAACGCCTTGCCGTAGAGATGGCGCTGCGCCGCATGGCTGACGAAAACCGCATCCTGCGCACGGGTCAGGCCGACATAGAACAAGCGCCGCTCTTCCGCGAGCGCGTCCGGATCGATAGCGCCGCCGGGGTCGCCGTGAAGCAGCGCATCCGCGCCGGGGAAGGGCAGGATGCCCTCTTCCAGGGCGGGCAGAAATACGGCCCGGAACTCAAGCCCCTTGGCGGCGTGCAGGGTCATGATCTGCACCTGCTCCGCCTGTTCGCGCACAAGATCCAGATCCTGCCGCAGGCACACCCAATCAAGCAGCCCTTCCCATGTCTTGCCCTGTTCGCGGAACGCCCGGAGCAGGGCATTGCAGGCCGCCGATTCGGTGAACAGCGGGGCGAGGAGCTTGGCGGCGTCCAGATGGGAGGCCAGCGCGGACGGCCCTGCCTGCCAGAGCTGTTCGGGCAGGGACGCGGCCAGCTGCGGCACATCCACGTCGAGGCTGCCGGGGCCTTCCGGCGCGGCAAAGGGACGCTGGAAGCGCAGCCCCGCCAATTCAAGGATGAGGGCGGCGGAAGGATCGCCCCAGAAGGGGGCCGTTTCCGGTGCCGAGCAGGGGACGCCCCGGCGCTCCAGAGCGGTTTTCAGAGGCGGGATGAGCGCTTTCATGCGGACCAGCACGGCTACTTCGCCGGGGCTGCACGGCGTGGCAAGCGTAGCGTCGCGGCGGCGGGAATCTTCCAACGTATGGGACGTCCCGCCAAGGAGAAGCGCAACCTGATCCGCGACCCATGCGGCTTCCTTGCGGGCGTCCGGGGCGCTGAACAAGTGCAGGCAAGCTTCCGTATTCCGTGTGGGGATAAGTTTTCCACAGGCTGAGGACGGCCCAAGCAATGCCGAAGCCGAGGCCAGGATTCCGGCGGCGGAACGGTGGCTCGCGGCGAGCGTGACGCTCTCCAGCGAAGGCCACGCTTCACGCAGGGCGGACTGAACATCGGGATGCGCCCCACGGAATCCGTAAATGGCCTGATCGGGGTCGCCGATGCCGAAGAACCCATGCCCGTCTCCGGGCATCAGCGCCCGCACAAGGGCAACCTGCAACGGCGAAAGGTCCTGTATTTCGTCGACCAGCACGTTGGTCCACTGGCGTTCCGGTTCGGCTTGCAGGCGGGCCAGCCAGTGCTCCAGCAGATCCGTATAGTCTGCAAGGTTCCGCTCGCGCTTGGCGGCGTGGTAACGTTCCAGCAGGGCGGACTGTTCGGCCATCAGGGGGGCGAGGAGCTCGCGGGCGAGGGACAGCTCATCCCATACGCGTCTGGCGTCGGCGGCGGACAGGGCGTTGGCCTTGGCGAACACGCTCCGGGCCGTTTCCTCGAGCAGCACGGCGGGCAGGGCCTCCTCCGTCGAGGCGCTCCAATGGGACAGGGCCAGTGCGTGCAGGGTATCGGCCTGAGGCAGCGGGACGCCTTCCCCAAGGGCGCGCTCAAGGCGTTCCCGGAGCTCGGCGGCGGCGCGGCGGGTAAAGGTAACGGCAAGGATGCGTTGAGCGGGGATGCCGTCCTTGAGGAGGCGCTGGACGCGGCCCACGAGGGTACGGGTCTTGCCGGAACCGGGGCCCGCGAGTACCAGCACGGGGTTTGGCCCGGCTTGGATAGCTTTCTGCTGCGCTTCGGAATACGGGAACGCCTTCGGATCGGGAGGCGTCTGAGGTGCCGGGGGCGTCATTGCCGCGAACAGGGATACCTGTTTCGATGCTGGTTCCTTGGAAGGTGCCGCTTTGGGTTTTCTGCCCGGTTTTGGGGCTTCGGGCAGAGCATCCAACAAGGAGGAAGAACGATACCTTCCGGTTACAAATTGTTTGCGCTCTTCTTCCGAGAACACTTTGACGACCCCGTATTCGCCGTCAAAGCCCGCTTCCTTGATGACGTCGCCCCGGCGCATACGGGCCACGGCCTCGCCGAGGGCGTCCCAGTGCTGACGCAAATCCGACTCGGGGACCGTGTGCAAAATATCCATTTCCGAACCGAACAGGCGGACCAGTTCGGACTGCCTTTCCTGCACTTTTCGGCTTTTGGGGCCGACGGAAAGCAGTTCGCCGAGCATTTCCGGAAGCGGGAACAGTGAGACGAATCCCGGATCGTGCTTGGGCATGACCGGGGCCTTGCGGTCGGCCAGCGCCATGACCCGGTGGAGTACGCCGACGGTGAGCGGCTTGCCGCATACCGGGCAGATATTCCCGATTTTCATGGATTCTTCCGGCTCAAGGACAACATTGCAGGCGCGGTGCCCGTCAAGGTGGTACTTTCCTTCCTCAGGGAAGAACTCGACCGTCCCCCGGTAGATGCAGCCTGAGCCTTCCTCGTCCCGGGCGGCCCGGCGCAGCGCGTCGAATATGCCGTCATAGGAAGGCGTGCCTTCAAAGAGATTGGCTTCGCGGCCGAGGTTTTCCCCGGAATGCGCGTCGGAGTTGGAAACGAGCGCATAACGGTCGAGCGCGGACCAGAGCCGGTTCATGTCCGGATCGGAGGAAAGGCCGGTTTCCAGGGCGAAAATATGTGAGGAGAGCGATCCGAAGCAGTCTTCCAGCGCGTCAAAGCCGGATTTGGAACCAAACAGCGAAAACCACGGCGTCCAGATATGCGCGGGAATGAGCACGCCGCGCTCGTCGGCTTCAAGCACCATTTCAAGGAGATGCTCGCAATCGAGGCCAAGGATCGGACGCCCGTCGGAAGTGATGTTGCCGATGGCGGCGAGCTTGTTGGACAGCTTGTCCGCACTCTCCAGACTGGGCATGATCACGACGTTGTGCACTTTGCGTACGGAACCGTCTTTCTTGTAGATGGAGCTGATTTCCGCCTGGATGAGGAACTGCGGCTCGCTGACGCCGTCCGGACGGGAAAAGCCGGGGATTTCTGTTTCCAGCGGCGTCTTTTCGCGGACGCGGTAGAGGCCGCTGTTGTCGTCATAGACGAGGTCACGCCGCAGCTCGTCCCGCCATGCCGGATGGGTGAAATCGCCCGTGGACATGACGGAGAGGCCTTTGATCATACTCCATGCCGCAAGATTGCGGATATTGAGCCTGCCGCTGGTGGCGCGGGAAAAGCGCGAATGGACATGCAGATCTGCGCGAAAGTATTTCATACCTCAAGACTAGCGCAAAAAAGGGCAGAAAGCCAGTGATTCCAGTGTGAAAAAACGTTCCTGGCCGTACAGGGCGATTGGTTCGGCGACGGATGGTTTGGCGTGTGCGCCTTTACGGGCTTCTATGAGCACGAACGTGGCCGGAGAAGTTTTTTGCTTGTGGATATATTGTAACAAGTAGGGAGTGAGCCCCGCCCCATCCAGCGCCGCCAGCATATCCTGAAGCCTGTCCGGGCTTATGATGCAGACGAAACGACCATCCTCTTCGAGCAATGAGGAGGCTGCGGACGCGAACAATGGGAACGTTCCTTTATCCCCGAATAAGGCTTTTCGGCGGGCCTCTGTTGCGGGTAAGCGTCCGGAGCCGACAAGACGCCACGGCGGGTTCGCCATGACCAACTGGACCGGGGAGGCTTCCATACGGAGGTTTTCTAAAAACCGCGCATCGGCAAGTTCCCCGGTATGCAGAGCGAATCGATCCGAAAAACCAAGCTTGGCAGTATTGTTTTGAGCGGCGGCAATCAGCTCGGGATTACAATCCATACCGAAGCCTTGGCAGATATTTCTTTTAAGTAACAAATAGGCAAGGCCAACAACGCCGCACCCTGTTCCAAGATCTATAAACCGTATGGTAACATCGGTTGTACGGCTTGCCGCAAAGGCCGCGAGCAACAGCGCGTCGACGCTGAATCGGAAGCTGCCCTCGGGCTGTTCCAGCCCTGCGGGAAAGGCCCGCCGCGCTTCCGCGTGAGGAGATGGGGACTCACCGATCGGCGTTGTTTTTTCAGGTTGGGTCATAAACGGTATGCTGTAGGAAAGGAGGGGAGTGGCCGGTTGTGGCCTGATGAGAAGAGACTTGGAGGGGGAGAGGAAGGAAAGGAGCCGCAAGGCATTTTCCCGGAAGGCCCCTTTCCCTCCTCCGGTGAAGTTTAGAAAGTATAGTCGATGGCTTGGCGGGACTCGGTCACGAGCTTGATAAGTTCCTTGCCGACGGCGACATGTGCGGGGTGTTCGGCATAGGCCTTGAGCCCTTCGGCGTCGTCATGCGTGGTCATGAGGATCACGTTGACCGGTATGGTGCAGGTCGGGAGGAAGTCATAGGACACTTCAAGGGACTTGAGGGACGGAATCTGCCCCATGAGGGCTTCGAGGCGCTGCTTGATGAGCTTGGCGTTTTCGGCGGCGGTACGGCCTTCAGCTTCGGGTTTCAGCGTCCACCAGACGATGTGACGAACCATGATGCGACTCCTTTTGAACAGAGGTTGAATCAGCGGAGAACGTGGGACGCCCACGCGGCCTGACCATAGGACAGCCCGCCGTCTCCGGGCGGCAGTGCGTGATGCGTGAGCGGAACAAGTCCACGCCGTGCCAGAGCTTCCGGCAACAGCAGGGCGATGGTCCGGTTGTGGAAGACGCCGCCGGACAGGGCCACGGTGCGGACGCCGCAGCGCCGCGCCCCGGAAAGCGCCAGATCGGCAAGCCCTTCCGCCAGTCCAAGGTGAAACCGGCGGGCCAGATCGGGGACAGAAACGCCTGTCCGCCGCAGTTCCAGCAGGTGCAGAAAAAAGGCTGCCGTGTCAAGTTCCAGAAGGCCGCCCCGCTCCTTGATGGAGAAGGGCACGGCCATTGTTACCGATAGGTCTTGATGCGCTTCCAGACGGATGGCGGCCTGCCCTTCGTAGGTGATGGACGGGCACAGTCCCAGCAGTGCGGAGACGGCGTCGAACAAGCGGCCGCAGCTTGAAGTCATGGGCGTGGCCTTGCGGCGGACCATCTCCAAAATGGCGTCGTGTATGGCGTGCTTTCCGTCCACCCCAAAGAGGGCGTCCATGTCCTCCGCAAACCGTCCGCGCAGCCTTTCGGCCTCGGGGAGCCCCATGAAACCGCTTACAATGCGCCACGGTTCCCTGATGGCGGCCTCGCCTCCGGGCAAAGGGAACGGTGCAAGGCGTCCGATGCGTCCGCCATAGCGTTCCTCGCTGGCGGATTTGGGATCGACGAAGAGGAGTTCTCCGCCCCATATGGTTCCGTCCGTGCCGTATCCGGTGCCGTCCAGTGCCAGCCCGAGCGCGGGGGCGTCATGCCCGTTTTCCGCCAGTACGCCGTACACATGGGCGAAATGGTGTTGCAGGCGCAGGACGGGCAGGCCGGAATCCAGCGCATAGCTCGTGGAAAGGTAGTCGGGGTGCAGATCGCAGACGATTGCCTCGGGTTTGACTTCCAGCAGTCCGCCGAGGTGTGTTGCCATGTTTTGGAAGAACTCGAACGTCTCAAGGTTTTTCAGGTCGCCCACATGCTGGCTGAGGAAAGCATCCTTGCCGCGCGTGAGGCAGAGCGTGTTCTTGAGTTCCGCGCCTGTGGCCAATACGCAGCGGCCCGCGTCGCGGGGGAGTTCCAACGGCCTCGGCACGAACCCCCTTGCCCTTCGGAAGAAGTGGAGCGGAGGGGATTCCCGGAGGAGGCTTCCCGAAGAAGGGTTCCCGGCTTCCCCCTCAAGGTTTTCGGCTGAAGTGGAGGGAACCCCCGCAGGAGTCCCGTCTGGGAGGGAGGGGGAACAGGCGGAGGGGATGCCGTTTTCTTGTGGATAATACTGTGGATTGCCGTCTGTGGAAAAATGTGCTTCCGGCAATGGTTCCACCCGCACCACGGAGTCGTCGGCACGGATCAGGATGTCCCGATTATGGAACAAAAAGAGGTCGGCAATGTGCCGCAAGCGGGCCAGCGCCTCGCGGTTGCCGAGCGAAATGGGCTCGCCGCCCGCGTTGCCGGAGGTCATGACGAGCGCCGGGAGCGGAGAGAGCGCGGCAAAAGCTTCGAGGAGCAGGTGGTGCAGCGGCGTGTAGGGCAGCATGACGCCGATGCTGTCCACGTCCGGAGCAATGGCGGGCGGCAGGACGCCACGCGATGCGAGCACCACGATGGGCCGTTCGGACGAGCTCAGGACGGCGGCTTCCGCATCGGAAACCCAGGCGACGCGCCGGGCCGTTTCAAGATCCGGCACCATGATCGCCAGCGATTTGTGCGGGCGGCGCTTGCGTTCGCGCAGCAGGGCGACGGCTTCGGCACTCGTTGCGTCGCAGACCAGATGAAAACCTCCAAGGCCCTTGACCGCAACGATGTTTCCGGCACGCAGGGCGGCGGCTGTCCGCTCAATGGCGTGCTGCCCTTCGGCAAGCTCCGGGCCGGAGATACGGGGAGCGCCTTCGGGGGCGGAGGCCAGCCAGACTTTTGGCCCGCAGACGGGGCAGGCGTTGGGCTGGGCGTGGAAACGGCGGTCGAGGGGATCGTTGTATTCGGCGGCGCAGTCCGGGCACAGGGGGAAGCAGCTCATGGACGTGGTGGCCCGGTCGTAGGGGATGGAATGGGTGATGGTGTAGCGGGGGCCGCAGTCCGTGCAGTTCGTGAACGGGTAGCGGTAACGCCGGTTCGCCGGATCGCGCATGTCCGCGAGGCAGTTGTCGCAGGTCGCCACATCCGGGCTGACCAACACGGCGTGGCCGTGGTGCCCCTCGCTGTGCGCGATGGCGAAGGCCGCCTCGCCGTCCGCAAGGGGCAGTTCCTCGCGGCGGAGGGACGTGATCCGCGCAAGCGGCGGCAGGTCGTGTTCGAGCGCGTGGGCAAAGGCGGCCAGAGCCTCATCGGTTCCCTGCACCTCCACCCTGACGCCGTCCGACGTGTTGCCCACATGCCCGGTGAGCCGGTGCCTGGTTGCGGCACGGTATACGAAAGGCCGGAAACCAACCCCTTGGACCTGCCCGCCGATGATATAGCCGTGTCGTTTCATGTTGCGCTCCCGTTGTGTCCGAAAAAAGAGGCGTTGCGTCCGATTTCTGTTCTACCGCCGGAAAAACGGGAGAAAGCCGCGGGTGCACCGCCCATAAGCGTTTTCCGGCACCATAGCCGCCCGTGAGAAGCGCGGCAACCCCCAAAGCTCTCATGACGGAACCCTTGCGGGCCGGGTACTTCGTTTGGTATGATCCCCGTTTGCTTTTCATGTCTTCCAATTTGTTTTTTCGGAGTCCTCACATGAGCGATTTTACAGTGCAGGAGCTGACGCTGGGCCAGCTTCTGGAGAATACGGCGGCCCGTTTTCCCGATACCGACGCCGTGATCCACGCGGACCGCGAGTTGCGGCAGACGTGGTCCGAGTTTTCGGCGTGTGTGGACGATATGGCCAGAGGCTTGATGGCCATCGGCGTACAGAAGGGCGAGAAGGTTGCCGTATGGGCGACCAACGTGCCCCACTGGGTGACCCTCATGTTCGCCACGGCCCGCATCGGGGCCATTCTGGTCACGGTAAACACCAATTACCGCGAAACGGAATTGCGTTACCTGCTGCAGCAGTCGGAATGCGAGAACCTCTTCATCATCGACAGCGTGCGCGACCACGATTTCATCGCTTCCACGTATGAGGTGATCCCCGAACTGCGCCGCCAGCGGCGCGGGATGCTCGAAGTCGAGGATCTGCCGCACCTGAAGCGCGTGTTTTTCCTTGGTACGGACAAGCACCGGGGCATGTATTCCCTGCCGGAACTCTTTTCCCTCGCCGGAGATGTCTCGGATGAGGAATACGAAAGCCGCAAGGCGTCCATTTCGCCCTATGACGTGGTGAACATGCAGTACACGTCCGGGACGACGGGCTTCCCCAAGGGCGTGATGCTGACGCACGTGAACATCGTCAACAACGGCTATTGGATCGGCTACCATCAGAAATTTTCCTCGCGCGACCGGGTATGCCTGCCCGTGCCCCTGTTCCACTGCTTCGGCTGCGTGCTCGGGGTCATGGCCTGCGTGAACCACGGGGCCACCATGGTGCTGCTCGACGCCTTCTCCCCCGTGCAGGTGATGACCGCCGTGGAGCAGGAGAAGTGCACCGCCCTGTACGGCGTGCCGACCATGTTCCAGGCCATTCTGGATCACCGCGTCTTCTCGCGTTTCGATTTTTCCTCGCTGCGTACGGGGATCATGGCAGGGTCCGTGTGCCCCGAGCCGCTCATGCGCCGGGTCATGGATCAGATGTGCATGAGCGAAATCACCATCTGTTACGGCCTGACCGAAGGTTCTCCGGTCATGACCCAGACCCGCACCGACGACACCGTGGAGCGCCGGGTCAAGACCGTGGGGCGGAGTATGCCCGGCATCGAAGTCACCATCCGCGATCCTGAAACCAACGAGGAAGTCCCCCGTAATGCCGTGGGCGAGGTGTGTTGCCGTGGCTACAACGTGATGCAGGGCTACTACAACATGCCCAAGGACACGGCCGAGGCCATCGACGAAGAGGGCTGGCTGCACTCCGGCGACCTCGGCATCATGGACGGGGACGGATATGTCAGCATCAGCGGGCGAATCAAGGATATGATCATCCGGGGCGGCGAAAACGTATACCCCCGTGAGGTGGAGGAATTCCTCCTCAAGATGGACGGCGTGGCCGACGTACAGGTCGTGGCCGTGCCGAGCCGCCGTTACGGCGAAGAGGTGGGCGCGTTCCTCATCCCCAAGGAGGGGGCGGACGTCGCTCCCGAGGATGTGCGCGACTATTGCCGAGGCAAGATCGCGTGGTACAAAATTCCGCGCTATGTGGCTGTGGTGGAAGGTTTCCCCCTGACCGCCAGCGGCAAGATCCAGAAATACAAGCTCCGTGAAATGGCGGCGGCGTCTTTCCCCGAGGCCATGCGCGAGCGCAACGGCCTCCCGTCTAGGGGACGCCGGGGTACGGCGTGATATTTGATTTTGGGAAAAGGCGGCGCGGGCGTCCGCACGGGGAGCCATGTTGATGAAGACCATCGGCCTTATCGGCGGCATGAGCTGGGAAAGCACGGTTACATACTACCGGATCATCAATCGGCTGGTGCAGGAGCGGCTCGGCGGGTTCCATTCCGCCAAGTGCATCCTGCACAGCGTGGATTTCCATGAGATTGAGGCTTGCCAGCGGGCAGGGGACTGGGAACGCAGCGGCGAACTGCTGGCGGAGGCCGCTCGCGGTCTGGAACGCGCCGGAGCCGATTGCGTGCTCATCTGCACGAACACCATGCACAAGGTGGCGGACGCGGTGCAGGCGGCGACGTCCCTGCCGTTGCTGCACATCGCGGAACTGACCGCCGACGAGCTGGAGGCCGCCGGAGTGTCCACGGTCGGGCTGCTCGGCACGCGCTACACGATGGAACAGGATTTTTACACGCGCAAGCTCGTGGAACGGGGCACCACCGTGCTGATCCCTGAAGAAGATGAGCGCGCGTTCGTCAACCGCGTCATCTTCGATGAGCTGTGCCTCGGGACGGTCTCCGAGTCCTCCCGGCGGGCGTTCGCGGCGATCATCGGCGGCCTGACGGCCCGGGGCGCGCAGGGCGTCATCCTCGGCTGTACGGAAATAGGCCTGCTGGTGCGCTCCGGGGACACGTCCGCGCGGCTGTTCGATACGACGGAAATCCATGCCCGGCGCGCTGCCTTGTATGCGCTTGGCGAAGCGGTCCCACGCGACGGGGGAGAGTGATGAACACGATTTCTTCAATGAAGGTTCCCGGCCTGACCGAGGACAAGTGCGTGACCCTTATCGGCATGGCTGGAGCCGGCAAAAGCACCGTGGGCCGCGCTGTGGCCGAACGCCTCGGCTGGGCCTATGTGGACACCGATCATCTGATTGAATCCACCTATGGGGCGCGCCTTCAGGACGTGACGGACGCTCTGGACAAGGAACGTTTTCTGGATGTCGAGGCCAGAGTCATCCAGTCCCTTCGGATGCAGCGCGCTGTGCTCGCCACGGGCGGCAGCGTGGTCTATCGGCCCGAAGCCATGCGGTATCTGACCTCCCTTGGTCCGGTGGTCTTCCTTGATGTGCCGCTTCCTCTCATTTTGGAGCGTATTTCGCGCAAACCGGATCGCGGGCTTGCCATTGCGCCGGGGCAGACCGTGGAAGACTTGTTCCGTGAACGTGAGGCCCTCTACCGTCGGTGGGCTACCTGCCGTGTCGCGGCTGGGGACATCGACGTTTCCGAAACTGCGAACGCCGTTTTTGACGCCATTGCCGGGTGCGGACAGGCTCTATGAGTGAACGGGCTTGCGGCGTGCGGCTTCACCCTGCGGCCCGGTTGCTGCGGTGGATGGGACGCCATGCCGTAGGAGTATGCTTTCTCCTGATCGGCGTCTGGCTGTTCCGCGCGGTGCTTGCCGGAGCGGACGGCATTTCCTATGACTGGCAATGGTATCGCGTCTGGCGGTATCTGGGGCGCTGGACGGACGGGCATTTCATCCCCGGCCCGTTGCTCGACGGGCTCGGCATGACCGTGCGTATCGCGCTTTTCGGGCTTGCCCTTGCCGTCGCCGCCGGGCTCGGCGCGGCGTTGCTGCGGCTTTCCCCGTGGCCTGTGGCGCGGGGCATGGCGCATGTCTATGTGGGGTGCTTGCGAAATACCCCGTTGCTCCTTCAACTGTTTTTTGTGTATTTTCTGTTCGCTCCCGCCATCGGCGTGGGGCCTTTCGGCGCGGCCGTGCTGGCCCTCGGCCTGTTCGAGGGGGCGTACATGGCGGAACTGTTCCGGGCGGGCCTGCAATCCGTGCCTCGGGCGCAGTGGGAAGCGGGCATCAGCCTCGGCCTCGGCGTATGGAACACGCTCCGGCTCGTTATCCTGCCGCAGGCCGTGCGCCGGATGTTGCCGCCGCTGACCAGCCAGCTTGTTTCGCTCATCAAGGACACCTCGCTCGTCAGCGCCATCGCCGTGGCGGATCTCACCATGCAGGCGCAGGTGTTGATCGCGGATACGTTCCTTGCGTTTGAGATATGGCTGATCGTCGCGGCGCTGTATCTCGCGCTCACGCTCTGCGTGGCGCTGCCCGCCCGCTGGATGGAGCGCCGGTACGCCTGGCGGTAGGCTTTGGGCGGGGGAAGGGGAACCTTCCCGAAAAAGGCTTCTACCTTGCTCCCCCTCCGCCTTCCAAGGCGTTCGGCTTGCGGGAGACGGCGCGGCGGGCGTTTCCGTTGCGGAAAAGAAAAGTTCATAGGAGGCGTTATGAAAAAGTTTTTTGCTGTGTTGATGCTGGCGGTGGCCTTGCTCCTGCCCGGTCTGGCGCAGGCGAAGGACGCGCAGACGTCCATGATCGACGATGTGGTCAAGCGCGGCGTGCTGCGCGTCGGGTTTTCCTCGTTCGTGCCGTGGGCCATGCAGGACAAGAACGGCGAATTCGTAGGCTTTGAAATCGACGTGGCGAAGCGCCTCGCCAAGGATCTGGGCGTGGAACTCCAGCTTGTGCCCACGAAGTGGGCCGGGATCATCCCCGCGCTGATGGCCGGGAAATTCGACGTCATCATCGGCAGCATGAGCGTTACCCCCGAGCGCAATTTGAAGGCGAATTTCACGGTTCCCTATGATTACGCCACCATCGAAGTCATGGCGAACAAGGAAAAGACCAAGGGCATGAAGTTCCCCGAGGACTTCAACAAACCAGAAGTGGTCGTTGCCCTGCGCACGGGCAGCACGCCCGTTCCCGTGGCCAAGAAAGTGCTCCCCAACGCCACCTTCCGCCTGTTTGACGACGAAGCTCCCGCCGTGCAGGATGTGCTCTCGGGCCGCGCCGACGTGATGTTCTCGTCCGCGCCGCTTCCGGCCTTTGAGGTGCTCCGCAACCCCGACAAGCTTTACCAGCCCTCCACGGACGCCTTTTACCGTCAGCCTGTGGGCATGGTCATCCGCAAGGGCGATCCCGACAGCCTGAATGTGCTCGACAACTGGATCCGCACGGTCGAAGCGGAAGGCTGGCTCCCCGAGCGCCGTCATTTCTGGTTCAAGACGACCGATTGGGAAGCGCAGCTTCGATGAGTTCCGGCGGCTCCCGGAAGGCGCTCCGGCGCGAATGGTCGCCCTATGCCGAGTACGGTCGGCAGGGGCGGCTTTTCCCCACGTTCGGGCGGGTGGACGCCGTTCTGGTCGTTTTGTTGCTTCTGGGAGCCTGCTTTTTCCTGTGGCGTTCGGAAACCATAGCCGCCTATCGCTGGAGCTGGCCGGAATTGGCGGATTTCCTTGTCCGCCGCACGCCCGGCGGCTACGAGCCCGGCCTCTTGATCCGGGGGCTCATCGTCACTCTTCGCCTCGGCGTCTGGTCGATGGCGCTGGCTCTGCTCATCGGCGGCGTTCTGGGCGCCCTTTCCGCCGGGAAACGCGGCGTCGCGGCGTTGCCCATTCAGCTTTTCGTCAATTCCGTCCGTAATATCCCTCCTTTGGTACTGCTGTTTCTCCTGTATTTTTTCGCGGGCAACCTGCTTCCCGTTTCCGATATGGAACAGGCCCTTCGCTCCATGCCTCCTTTCGTCAGGGATGCGGTGGCGTGGGGATTCGCCCCTGAAGGCCAGCTTGACCGCATGGTTGCGGCGGTGCTGACGCTTGGGGTGTACGAAGGGGCCTATGTTACGGAAATTGTCCGCGGAGGCATCGAAGGCGTGCCGCACGGGCAATGGGAAGCTTCGGCGGCGCTCGGTTTTTCCCGTTCGCAGCAGCTCCGTCTGGTCATTTTTCCGCAGGCCGTGCGCGCGATCCTGCCTCCGCTCGTGGGGCAGGTCATCACCACGTTCAAGGATTCCGCGCTGGCTTCGCTCATTTCTTTGCCCGACCTGACTTTTCAGGCTCTCGAAGTCATGGCGATCAGCCGCATGACCTTTGAAGTCTGGATCAGCGCCGGGGCCATCTATTTGCTTCTTGGTGTCCTCTGCGCCCGCTACGGTCGCTGGCTCGAAAACCGGGAGACGTGGAAGGCGTAGAAGGGTGCAAGAGTGGAATCGGGGGAGGGGAGGGGAAACCTTTCTAAAGAAAGGTTTCCCCTCCCTTCCCCCGAACCCCCATCCCTCCCCATCCCAAGACTTTCGACTGGTGGGGAGGCTGCGCGGCAGGAGTCCCTACCGTATGGAGGGCCGTTTCCAGATACGGAGCGAAGACGCTTGACCTTTGCGGGGGAGAAACCGTACTGTGCCGTTTTTCCTTTCTATCATTATGGATGAAGCATGAAGTGGTTTACGCACAAGGCAGTGGCTGTAGCGGGGGCGCTCGCGGCAGGCGCGCATCCGGCGGCGTTGTTCGCCGTAATGATCGGGAGCGTGCTGCCCGATATGGTGGATACGGCAATGGCGCGGGGCGACAAGAAAGTATGGAGGCGCATCCACCGCCAGACATCGCATTGGTTCGGCTGGTACCTTGTCATCATTATACTGGGCTTTCTTATCCCGACGCAGCGGATCGTGCTTGATCTGCTGAGGGCGACACACATCACATTCCCCGGCGTGTCTCCGTCGGCGCTGGCGCAGGTCAGCGGCATCGGCAACGATCTGCTCGTCTGGGTCGGCATCGGCGGCTTGATCCACGTCCTGCTGGATGCCCTCACGCCCATGCGCGTTCCTCTGTATCCTTTCGGAGGCAGCAAGCGCTTCGGCATCAATCTCGTCAGTACGGGGACGTGGCGCGAAACCATATTCCTGTTCGTGGCCCTCGGAGCCATAGCCCTCCAGTTCGATCAGGCCCGCGCCGTCTTCGAAGAGGCCGTCAGGACTATTCTGTAAAAGCAATCCTACTGGAAACAAGGCGGAAAGAATAAAACCCTTCCCGTCGCATCTCATAGAAAACGCCCGAACGGTTTTCCGTCCGGGCGTTTTCCGATCACAGGCAACCCCGTGAGCAGGGATTCGATAAGGTCGAAAGTCTTGGGAGGGGAAGGGGGAGGTTTGGAGGGTGAGGGGGAACCTTTCTTCAGAAAGGTTCCCCCTCACCCTCCAATTAATACAAAGAGCCCGTGCCGAGGAGGAGCAATCGGCACGGGCTCTTTGCGAGGGGTATGGAAGGAAGCGCCTTCGGAGGGGATGAAGGCGCTCCGGGGAGAGGGCTTATTCGGCGTCGACGAAGCCGCGGCTCGGAATTTCGGGAGAGTCACTGCCCGCGATCTTGGAGAGATAGGTATTCCCAAGCGTTTCAATGTGTTTGGCCATGTTGCAGAAATAATTGTCGTGGACCTGTTCTTCATCCAGGATACGTTCGAACAGGCGGGCGCTCACGCTGTCGCCGTTGGTGCGACAGGTTTCCAGCAGCTTGTTGTAGGTTTCGATGGTGTCGTCTTCCACCTTCACGTTGAAGGGGAATACGTCCATAACCTTCTGCCCTTTCATGATCTTGGAAGACAGCTCGCTGTTCGGCTCGCCGCCCAATTCCTTGATGCGTTCGGCAAACTGTTCGGCATGGCGCATTTCGTCGATGGCGATCAATTTGATCTTGCTGGCGAATTCGCCATAGTCCAGGTCATCCAGATTGTAGTGCTGGTTCATGTACTGATGCACGGCATACAGTTCCATGCTCCGAGCCTTGTTCAACACTTCAATAACCTTGGCCACGCGTTCTTTTTTGGCGGCTTCCTGTGTCATTCCTTGTATCCTCACTGAAGGGTGTTATGCTCCTGAACTGGTTTCAGTGTGCGGCAGGCAGATGTTGTCTTCAATGATTATAATGAATTAGCGTTGAAAACTCTCATGCGCTCCCGTAACCGGGCGGAACAATGCAAAAAGCCCGCCGGTTGTCCGGCGGGCTTTGGCGTTTGGGCTGCGGGAGGGTCAGCGGGGATTGTTCGCGTCGTAGTCTCTGAGCGCCATGCTGACGATCTTGGAAAGCCCGATGAGGGCGATGAGGTTGGGAAGGACCATAAGGCCGTTGAACATGTCGGCCAGCTCCCACACGAGGTCCACTTGCAGCACGGAACCAAGCACGATGAAGCCCATGACGATGAGGCGATACGGCGTCGTGCCCTTGGTGCCGAACAGGTACTTGATGTTCTGCTCGCCGAAGAAATACCAGCCGATGATGGTCGAAAAAGCGAAGAAGAACAGGCAGACTGCCACAAAGGTGATGCCAAAGGAACCGAGGCCGCTTTCAAAAGCCTTCTGGGTCAGGGCGATGCCGGTGGTGGAGCCGTCGATGGAGTTGGTCACGAAGATGACGAAGGCTGTCATATTCAGCACGATAAAGGTATCCACGAAAACGCCGATGATGGCGACAAAGCCCTGTTGGGCGGGATACTTCACCTTGGCGACGGCATGGGCGTGCGGGGTGGAGCCCATGCCCGCCTCGTTGGAGAACAGGCCGCGCGCCACGCCGTAGCGCATGGCTTCCTTGACGCCCGCGCCGATGATGCCGCCCGTGGCGGCGGCGGGATCGAACGCGCCCACGAAGACCATCTTCAAAGCCGGGATGATATGGGAGGCGTTGGCTAACAGGACGATAAGCCCGCCGAGCAGGTAGAGTGCCGCCATGATGGGCACGACCTTTTCGGTAAAGGCGGCGATGCGCCCCATGCCGCCGAAGAACACGAACGCGGCGAGCGCGGAGATGATTACGCCGATGAGCAGCGGAGGCAGGGAAAAGGCGGTCTGGAAGGCATCGGCGATGGAGTTGGACTGGACCATATTGCCGATGAACCCGAGCGCGATGATGATGGAGATGGAGAAAAAGGCCGCCAGTTTTTTACTGCCGAGGCCCTTTGAGATGTAGTAGGCGGGGCCGCCGGTGACATGGCCTTGATCGTCCGTGGTCTTGTAGGTCTGGGCGAGCACGGCTTCCGCGAAGATGGTGGCCATGCCGAAGAAGGCCGCGATCCACATCCAGAAGATGGCTCCGGGGCCGCCCATGGCGATGGCAGTCGCAGCGCCCGCGAGGTTTCCTGTGCCCACCTGCGCGGCGATGGCGGTGGCGAGGGACTGGAAAGAACTCATGCCTTGCTTTCCGGCCCGTTCGCCGTGCAGGGTCAGTCCGCCGAATGTCGACTTCACGGCAAGGCCGAAACGGCGAATCTGGATGAAATCCAGTTTCAGGGTAAAGTAAATGCCCACGCCGCACAACAGCGGAATCAGGCAGTACATTCCCCACAGAAACCCATTGATTTCGGACACGATTTTGGTCAACTGATCCATCACGGGGCACATTCTCCTGCAAATCGAAGGTTACGGCGTCGTGACCGTACCCGCCCTCCTCCGGCGAGCGCGGCTTTCCGGACGGAAAAGACGCTTTTGCTATTCTAAAGCGTCTAAGCCTTTGTTGAGTATAAGTAAACAGACGATTTCTTTAGAACGGGGAGAAAAAACTGTGCAAAATGAAAGTGTATTTTTTAATATATTGATATGCTTGTATAAAAAGAATACAGGACGGTGAGGGAGGGCTATGAGGGGAGAATGGCCTGATCTTTTTTGTCGACGGAGGGTTGGCTCCCGTTTCTTCTTTTGCGCAATCCATTACGGGAAAGGTACGAAGTGGGAACGGAAAAGGGGAACGCGTTTGTGCGGGGGACACGCTCCTGCCCGTGGAGATTATCATCTTGACGTCCGTTGCTCCCGAATTCATTATGCCGTCATGCTCGTATCCGTACTTTGTTCATGGTGCTGCAAGGCTGTCCGGTCTGTTTTCCGGAGTGGGGCGATCCGTGCGTATGCAATGGGATTCGCCCTGTGTCTGCTGTTGTCCGGCTGCCTTTTCGGTTCGGGGAACAAGCAGGATACGCTACAGCCCATGACCGATGAGGCTCCCAATCCCGCCAAAAAGACGATACGCTACAGCGTAAAGCTCCAGTCCGACCCGCAGAACGGCGATCTTGTTTCGGAACTTCGGGAGAACAGCCAGCTTGTCTGGCTGCATGACGATCTCCCCGACAGCCGCGTGGGGCTTGAGCGCCGGGCCCTCGAAGATGTGGAAACGGCCCGCAAGATTTTGCATTCGCAGGGGTACTATGACGGTACGGTGCGCCATCACATCAATTGGGAGGCGCAGCCCCCGGAAGCCTCCATCACGCTGAGGCCCGGCGAACGGTATGTGATAGGGCCGACGAAGCTGCGTTACGAGCGCACCGGGCCAGAGGGCGAACCTGTGGACAAGGATTTGCCCGAGTCCGTCCGCGGCGTCGATTTTATGGAAAACGCTCCTGATACGCTGGAAGCGTTCGGGCTCGCCAAAGGAAGCCCCGCCGAGGCGCAGACCGTACTCAACGCCGTTACCTCGGTGGTGACGGCCATGCGCAAGGCGGGCTATCCGCTCGCGGAACAGGGCAAGGCCCGGTACATCATCGATCGTTCCACCCATACCCTTGAAGCGGACGTGCTCATCAAAACCGGTCCGCTCCTGCGCATGGGGCCGGTGCTGATCAAGGAAGAGAACGTCAGGCCGGCCGACAACCCCGACGCGCCCGGCGCTCCGGCGGTCAACGAGGATTATCTCAACAAGCTGAGCCCGTGGATTGAAGGGCAGTACTGGAACGACGACCTGTTGAAGGAATACAGGACCACGTTGCAGGAAACCGGCCTGTTCAGCGCCATTGATATGAAACCCGCCCGCCTTTCTCCCGAACAGGCGAAGTCGGCGGGGTGGACGGACAGATCGCTTGCCGAGGCCGGTTTTTCAGAGCTGCCTCTGGGGGATTCTGCCGATGCACCTTCCTCGGCTCCTCCGGCAGACCCTCCGGCGGGGGGAACCGGGAAGAAGGCGGCTGGCTCTGACATGCCGATCTGGATGACGAGCGACGGGACCACCCCGGTAAGCCTTACCGTGCGCGATGCGCCGCCGCGTACCGTGAGCGGCGGCTTGCAGTATTCGACGGATACGGGTTTCGGTGTGCGCGGGGCGTGGGAGAACCGCAACCTGTTCGGCGGCGGGGAACAGCTCCGCGTGACCGCCCCTATTTCTGAAGACTCGCAGTCGCTGAACGCCTCGTTCCGTAAACCGGCCTTCGGCATCCGGGATCAGGCGTTGGTGGGCGAGGCGTGGGCCATCAACGAGACGACCGACGCCTACGACCAGAGTGCCTTGTCTTTCGCGGCGGGCCTTGAGCGGCGCTTCCGCAAAGATTGGCGCAACTGGTGGGCCAGCGCGCGCGTTTCGGTGGAAGCGGGGAGCCTCAAGGACAACTACCGGGGCAGGCGGACGTACAGCCTGCTCGGTTTTCCCCTGTCCGTGCGCCGGGATACGACCAACAGCCTGCTGAACCCGACCACCGGGACGCGGGTGACCCTCGAGGTGACGCCGTATACGGGCACGTTCAACGGCCCTCTGACCACCGTGCGCACCCGGCTGGACGCCAGCGGCTACTGGTCTCCGGGGTGGGATCGGCTTGTGCTCGCCGGACGCGCCGCCGCGGGAAGCCTCACCGGTGAAAATGTCCGGAATATTCCGGCCTCGTTGCGTTTTTACAGCGGTGGGGGCGGCTCGGTGCGCGGCTACAAGTACCAGTCGCTCGGCCCGCATGACAGGAACGGCGATCCGCTCGGCGGGCTCTCCTTTACGGACGTGAGCCTTGAGGCCCGGTTCAGGATCACCGAGTCGTTCGGCATCGTGCCGTTCGTGGATGGGGGCATGGTCTATGAGACCACCATGCCCGACTGGGGCCGCGATCTTTCGTGGGGCGTGGGCCTTGGTTTTCGGTATTATACGCTGATCGGCCCCATCCGGCTCGACATCGCCACGCCGTTGCAGGACCGCGACAACAACAAGGCGTTCCAGATTTACCTCAGCATAGGGCAGGCGTTCTGATGACCGTACCTCCCTCCCTTCGGCGCGCCGGGCGCATCCTTGGCTGGAGCCTGCTCGGGCTTGTCCTTGTCCTGTTTTTTGCCCTTGCCGGGGGCATGGCGTTTCTGCGCACCCAGCCCGGAGAGCGCTGGATCGCGGATACGGCTGTTTCCGTTCTGAAAAATGTGGGCATTGAAGCTCAGATCGGCTCGCTGGAAGGTCCGCTGCCGTTTTCTCTGCATCTGCGGGATGTGCGGCTTGCGGACGGGCAGGGCGTTTGGCTGGATGTGCCCGAAGCCACGCTGCACATCGGTGCCGGTGCGTTGCTGCGAGGGCATCTGCTGGTGGAGGAATTGAGTGTCCTCGATGCCAGTATGCCGCGCGTGCCTGAGTTCCCGCCCGCCGATCCCCCGCCTCCGCCTTCCGATCCCTTGGATCTGCTGCGGCCCTCCTTCTTGCAGCCGTTGGCTTCGGACATTGCGGGGTATTTGAAGCTGGCGACGGTCGGAAAACTGCGCATCGAGCGGTTCCGGCTCGGGCAGGCCGTGGCGGGTATCCCCATTGAGGCGACGCTGGAAGGCTCCGGTCCGCTGACGGATTTCCGGAGTGAGCTGGAGTCCACGCTGTACCGTCCGCAAATTGAGAAGGCTGGGGGGACGGCTGAGCCGTTGCTGGCCCTCTCCGGCGCCCTGAGCCTCGGCAACGAGGGAAGTTGGCTGTCGGACGGCGTGAAGCGACCGCAGCCCGAAGAGCGGCCCGACGCGGCGGTGGGGCTGGATCTGCGGCTTGCCGTCCCTCGCGCTGCCGGAAATGGCGGAGACGAGGCGCAGGGGGCGCAGGATGCCCAGGAACAGGGCTCGCTGCGGTTGTTGCTGACGCTGGCGGGTGCGCGGTTTTCCGTGCCCGAGCTGATGGCGGAGGTGCCGGGCGGGCTGGTTGCCGGGTACGGGCTCTTTTTCGATGATGCGAAGGTCGGCGGCGATCTGTCCGTTTTGTTGAGCGATCCCGATGCGTTGATGCGGCTTGTCGCCGCGTTGACGGGTGAGGCGCAGGCCGGGCTGCCGCTGGCTTCGGCGAATCTTGAGGCCACGCTGTCCGGAACGCTGGATGCGCCAGGGCTGGTGCTGAAGGCCGCGGTGCCGGGAATCGTGCTGGATGCGGCGCAGCCGGATGCTCGTCTGGACGTGGCGTCTTCGTGGACGCTTGCCGTGCGGTCCCTGCTTTCCGAGCCTTCCGTAACGGCCGATGCGATCGTGAACCTCGGCGGCCCGTTTGTCCGGAAGGCCATGTCCGCCAATCAGGCCGCAAAAAACGGCAAAGAAGGCGAACGCTCCGGCGAAGTGCCGATCAGGCTGCATGTTGAAGCCTCCGAAACGGCGGAAACGCTCACGGTGAAGGCGCTGCGCGTGGAGTCGGAATGGCTCGCTCTGGCTGGCGACGCTTCGCTGGAAACGGCGACGGGCAAACTTGCGGCGGCGCTCCGGCTGGATATGCCTTCGCTGCGCAAGCTGGCGCAGTTCCCGCCCGTGGCGGCGTTGCTGACGGATTCGCCGTTCCGCGAACTGGCGGGCACGGTAGGCTTGAAAGCCGACGTGCGCCGCGACGATGCGTCATCGCCGTTTGCCGGGACTTTGAGCCTCAAGTTCGCGGATATGCGCTGGGGGCTTGCCCAACTTCAGGATACGGTGGGCGAGACGGCTTCGCTCGGCGTATCGTTCAGCGCGCAGCCGGAATCCGGCTCCGCTTCCGTCAGCGATCTGACGCTCAAAGCCGGTCAGCTCAGCGGCAAGGGGAATGCTTCCACCGACGGCAAGAAACTTGATGCGGCCTTGTCCCTCGCGCTGTCTTCCTTGAAGGGGATAGCGCCCTCCCTGTCCGGCCCGCTTGAGCTCAAGCTCCGCGCTTCCGGGCCGCTGCTCTCGCCCGGCGGCGAACTGACGCTTGCCAGCCCGCATCTGGGCGTGGAGACGGCCACGCTGGAGGGCCTGCGCGTGCGCCTCAATACGCCGTCCGTCGGGGCCGCTGGCGGCAAGGGGACGCTCGACGTAGCCGCCACGCTGAGGGATGCGTCCGTCAAGGCGCTGCAGGCGGGCGCGCCCTTGCGCTTTTCCACGGAATGGCAGTTCGAGGCTGACCGTTTCAGCCTGCACAAAACCAGGCTCGACGCCCCCGGCATAGCGCTCTCCGGCACGCTGGACGCCCTGCCCGCCAAACGGCGGCTGGACGGCGGGTTCCGGCTGGCGGTCACGGACTGGGCGGCGCTGTCCTCGCTTACCGGCGTGCCCCTGAATGGTTCCGCAGCGGTTGCCAACGTGTCTTTTTCGCAGGCCAAAACCCAGCAGCTTGCCGCGGATTGGTCGTTCGGCGCGCTCAGTGCCGGTTCGCTTTTTTCCGTGCGCACCTTTAAGGGCAATCTTCGGCTGGATGACCTGTTCGGCAAACAGGGGATCGGCCTGTCCGCCTCCCTTGGGAACGGCTCCGCGTCCGATTTCCGCTGGCGGAGCGGCAAGATCGATGTGTCCGGATCTCTGAAAAGGCTTCAGGCGTCCGTGGCCCTCCAGGGCAAGACGTCCGCCGACATCAGATTGGCAGTCGACATTGCCGGGCAGAAGGCGCAGGTGGAACGCCTCACGTTCACGGACAGGCGGAAACGGACGCTTGTGGGCGTGCGTTTGAATCGGCCCGTCAACATTGCCTTCGGCAACGGGCTGTCCGTGGACAACCTCGATCTGTCCGTGCTGCCGCAGGGCACGCTGACGGCCTTGGGGAGCCTTGACGGGCGCAAGCTCGCCCTTGAGGCCCGGTTGCGCGACGTGGCCATCAATATGGCCCGGCTGTTTACGGACGTGCCCGTGCCCGACGGCCTGCTCAACGCCGCCATCGCCCTGTCCGGCACGCCGTCGCAGCCGAGAGGCACGCTGGACGTGTCCCTCAGGAACATCGCGTTCCCGGAGAGCGACATGCCCCCCGCCGCCGTGGATATCAACGGCACGCTCCAGTCTTCCGCCCTTGTCCTCAATGTGAAGACGGACGGTATGGGGACCTCTCCGGCCACAGGAACGCTTTCCCTGCCCTTGAGTTTTTCCGCGTCCGGCGTGCCGTCCCCGGCGCTGAACAAGCCGTGCTCCGGCAACGTCAACTGGGAGGGCTCGCTGGCGTCGCTGTGGCGGTTCGTGCCGCTCGCCAACTCCAGCCTCACCGGGCAAGGCTCCCTTAATGCCACGCTGTCCGGCTCGCTGTCCGCTCCCGAGCTTTCCGCGTCGCTCAAGATCGAAAAGGCCGCCTTCGAAGAGATCCTTCTCGGCCTCGCCCTGTCCGACATCAACCTTGATGCGTCTCTCCAGTCCGGAGGGATGTCCCGTTTGTCCCTTTCCGCTACGGACGGGCAGGGCGGCGCGATCAACGTCAACGGAACCATCGGTCCGCTGGCGTCCGGCCTGCCCCTTTCGCTGCATGGGACGATCAAGGAGCTTGCCCCGCTGCACCGCAACGATCTTTCCGTCACCCTTTCGGGCACGGCGGACATCGTCGGGCCGGCGACGTCGCCCGATGTTCGCGCGGCCATCACCGTCAATAAGGGGCAGTTCCAGATCGTCAGCTCATTCGGCACCAGCATCCCGACGCTGAACGTCGTGGAGGCCGGGCAGGAGGAGAGCACCCCTTCCTCCTCCGGATCCGGGCCGAAACTTGACGTCAACGTGCTCATCCCGAACCGTTTCTTTGTGCGCGGCAAGGGGCTTGAGAGCGAGTGGAAGGGCAACCTTCAGGTTTCCGGACCCGCGACGAATCCCGTGGTCACGGGGTCCATCAATTCCATCAGGGGGCAGTTCAGCCTGCTCGGCAAGCAGTTTACCCTGAGCCGGGGCGACGTCGAGTTCAGTGGGGCCACGCCGCCCGATCCGCTGCTCAACGTGCTCGTCACCTACGCGGCGGCGAATATCACCGCCGAAGCCACCGTAAGCGGCCCGGCCTCGTCTCCGACATTGACCTTGTCCAGCCAGCCTCCGCTGCCGCAGGATGAAGTGGTGGCGCAGGTGCTGTTCGGGCAGAGCGCATCCAGCCTCGGGCGCATGGAGGCGATTCAGCTTGCCGCCGAACTCGCGTCGCTGTCGGGGTTTGGTTCCGGCGGCATGGGGGTTCTCGGCGAAGTGCGCGACACGCTCGGTTTCGACGTGCTCCGGTTCGGGAGTATGCAGAACGGGCCCAAGCAGCAGACGAGCCGCAATGTCGGCCTGTTGCAGCCGCCGGGACAGAACAGCGGGGCCAGCGCGCAGGAGGACTCCATCCCGTCCCTTGAGGTGGGCAAGTATGTCTTGGACAACGTCTATGTCGGCCTGGAGCAGGGGATGAACGGTGATGCCAGCGGCGTCCGCGTCGAAATCGAGCTCGCCCCCAACCTTAACCTCGAAGGCGTTTCCACGCCCCAGGGCTCCGAGGTGGGGCTGAACTGGAAGAAGGATTATTGAGGAAGGAAAAAGAAGAGCGCTTTATCTTTTAACATATTGAAAACTCTGAACAGGGATTCGATAAACACAAAAGTCTTTGAAGAGGAGAGGGTGGGGTTTGGGGAGGGGGAGGAGAAACGTGGGGGTGCTCCCC
>ENA-ORCN01000839-ORCN01000839.1-human-gut-metagenome-genome-assembly--contig:-NODE-839-length-24147-cov-71.967262_pt1 | contig 24147 bp, 20 predicted proteins | sample MGYA00242984_ERZ507984 | MGnify/ENA primary metagenome ERZ507984 (study PRJEB26167, sample SAMN06115395) | human gut metagenome | host: Homo sapiens | place: China:Hubei | collected 2016-05-19... | reverse complement strand
GCCGCCACCGCTGATAAGTACATTCAATTGTTTTTTCATATCTTGATAAAACGTCTTGTTGTTCAATAGTTTATAAAAGTCGTCAGTCGTTGCGTGTCGGGTTGGCGGCGCGCATGCTTTCAGGCAGTGCCTCCTTCTCCTTGCGCACGTCTTTCTCGGCGCTTGTCTGTGTTGCCGTGCGGCTTACGCTGAGCATCACTCCGAAGGCGATGCTTATCACCAGCACCGACGTGCCGCCTTTGGAAATCAACGGCAGCGGCTGTCCCGACACGGGAAACACTCCTGTGTTGATTGCCATGTGGAAGTAGGCTTGAAGCACCACCATCACTGCCATTCCCATCACGAGGAAGGCTGGGTAGGCGCGGTTGCACTTGCGCGCTATGTTTCCGGCGCGCATCAGCAGGGTGAAGAACAGTCCGATCAGAAACAGTCCGCCGAACAGTCCGAGCTCCTCCACGATGATAGAGAACACATAGTCGGAAAACGCCAGAGGCAGACGGCTGCACTCGCGGGAGTTGCCAGGCAACACGCCAAAGATGCCTCCGTGGGCCTGTGCCATATATGAGTACATCTCCTGGTCGTTTTTCTCGGTTATCTCCTGCTCATAGAGCGGGGTGCGGAATCGCTCGAAGAAGCGGTCCATACGGGCGTCCCATGTGCTGGCGCGCGGCGTGGTGGCCTTGGCTGCCTGTTCTGTCTGCTCCGTTTCCGCTTTTTCCGGGTCGGAGAGGGTGTTTGCCTCGGCGCAGCTTTTTATGCCGAACAGAATGGCGACCACAACGCTGAATAAAAGCACGGCGCGCATGAAAGCCTTTCCGCTCACCTTGCCTATGATGATAAGCGACAGGCTGATAAGGACGAACAGCAATGTGTTGGTCATGCCTTGCATCACGAGGAGGCTGCCGAACATTCCGACGATTACCGCCGATATCCATAGTCCCCTGTCCTTGATGCGTCCTTGTTTGTGGTCGATGTTGGTTGCCATCACCAGCGACAGCAGAAACACGATTGCAACCTTGGCGAGTTCCGCCGGTTGTATAGTGAAGCCGGGAAGGTGCACGGCACGTTGCGCCCCGTTGATGTTTTTGCCGAAGAATGCTGCAAACAGCATCAAGCCGATGGCAATGAGGCTGAACACATTGCCGTAGTTGACATATTTGGTGTAGTTTATGCGCGAGCAGGCAATCATCGTCACCACACCGATGGCAAGATACGTAAGCTGTCTGACCATCGGTTCCATCAAGTCGTTTTTTATCTCGCGGCTCGACGCACTGTAACTTTCCACCACCGATATCACCAACAGGGTGATATAGATGCCGAGGATGTAGGTGTCGGGTTTGCCGACTTTGGCGTTTGTCGTTGCTTCAGCCATAACGTGATGCCTCCGTTTCTGTTATTTTTTAAGTTTTCTGACTTCGTCTTTGAATTGACGTCCGCGGTCTTCGTAGCTTTTGAAGAGGTCGAAACTTGCGCAGCATGGCGACAACAGCACAGTGTCGCCGCTCTTGGCAAGTCGTGTAGCCTCGCTCACCGCGTCGCCGATGCTGTGGGTGTCGGCTATTACGGGGACTTTCCCGGCGAAGAATGTCTTGATTTTCTCGTTGTCCTTGCCCATGCACACGATGGCTGAAACTTTGTCGGTGACAAATTTTTCGATTTCCGAGTAGTCGTTGCCTTTGTCTTTGCCTCCAAGAATCAGAACCACAGGCGTTTTCATACTCTCAAGCGCATACCAGCAAGAGTTTACGTTGGTGGCTTTGGAGTCGTTAACGTAGCGGATGCCGTTGATGGTGTCAACGTATTCCAGACGATGCTCAACCGACTGGAAGTCGGACAAGGCTTTGCGGATTACGTCCTTCTTGATGTTGAGCAGCGATGCCGACAGACCTGCGGCCATAGAGTTGTAGAGGTTGTGCAGACCGTTGAGGGCGAGCTCGTCGACAGGCATCTCGAAGTCGGTGCCTTCGGCGGCATTGAACACCAGAGTGTCGCCGTCGCAGTATGCGCGTGCGCCTTCCTCGTTGTGCTCAGAGAACGGCAGCATCTGAGCCTCCACGTTGATGTGGTTGAGCTGCTCTGCAATCACAGGGTCGTCTTCCCAATAGATGAACGAGTCGTCTTTTGTCTGGTTCTGGAGAATGCGGAACTTTGCGTTCACATAATTCTGCATCTCATAGTTGTAGCGGTCAAGATGGTCGGGAGTGATGTTGAGCAGCACGGCGATGTTGGCTTTGAAGTCATACATGTTGTCGAGTTGGAAACTGCTCAGCTCAATCACGTAGACATCGTGGTTGGCTGTCGCCACCTGATATGCGAGGCTTGCCCCCACGTTTCCAGCCAGGCCCACGTTCAAGCCGGCGTCCTTGAGGATGTGGTAGGTAAGCATTGTGGTTGTTGTCTTGCCGTTACTACCCGTGATACATACCATTTTCGCATCGGTATAGCGTCCGGCAAATTCGATTTCCGAAATCACCGGGATGTTTTTAGCCTTTATTTTCTGGATGATAGGCGCTGTGTCGGGGATGCCCGGACTTTTCACCACCTCGTCGGCGGCAAGGATGCGCTCCTCGGTGTGGTGGCCTTCTTCCCAGTTGATAGAGTACTCGTCAAGACGTGCCTTGTATTTGTCGGCAATGTTTCCAAAATCGGAAAGCCAAACGTCCATTCCTTTTACTTTTGCGAGGACCGCGGCGCCTACGCCGCTTTCTCCTCCGCCAAGCACTGCAATTCTTCGAGTCATTATCGTATTTTTAAAGTTATAAATGTCAATATTGCAAGAAATATGCCAATAATCCAGAATCTTACGGTGATTTTCGACTCAGGGATGGCATTGAACGGATGCTGCCAAAGCACGCCCTTGTCGCCTGTGCCTTGCTTCTGGAAATGGTGGTGGAGCGGAGCCATCTTGAAGATGCGCCGTCCGGTGCCGGTCTTGTGCCGGGTGTATTTGAAATATGCTGTCTGAAGGATCACCGACAGGTTTTCAACAAGGAAGATTCCGCAGAGGATTGGGATGAGCAGCTCCTTGCGGATCAAGATTGAGAACACGGCGATGATGCCACCGAGCGTAAGGCTGCCGGTGTCGCCCATAAACACTTGTGCAGGGTAGGCGTTGTACCACAGGAAGCCCACCAGCGCGCCGATGAATGCCGCTGCGTAGACCATCAGCTCGCCGCTGCCTGGGATATACATTATGTTGAGGTAGGACGAGTAGATGATGTTGCCTCCGAGATAGCACATTATGGCGAGCGCCACTCCGATGATTGCCGATGTGCCGGTTGCGAGTCCGTCGATGCCGTCGGTGAGGTTGGCGCCGTTTGACACAGCCGCCACCACGAAGATTGTCACGAGGACAAACAATATCCAGCCGCCGGTCTCGGCGTTGTCGCCCATCCATTTGGTGAACCACGCATAGTTCATGTTGTTGCCTTTCACAAACGGGATTGTGGTGATTGGCTGCTTCTCTTCCTGCGATTTGTAAGTCACCTCAATCTGGTGATTGGCAGCGTTTTGAGTCTCGATGTTCTCGCGCACCACGATGTCGGGGCTGAGATACATTGTCAGTCCGACCATCAGCCCCACTCCCACTTGACCTACAATCTTGAACTTGCCAGCCAAGCCGTCCTTGTTGTGCTTGGCGAGTTTCTTGTAGTCGTCGAGGAAGCCGAGCAGTCCGAAGAGCAGTGTTGACACCACCATCAGAATCATGTAGACGTTTGTGAAGTCGCCAAGCAGCAGGCATGGCACGATAATGGCGATGATGATGATCACGCCGCCCATTGTCGGTGTGCCGGTCTTGCTCATCTGTCCCTCAAGTCCGAGGTTGCGCACAATCTCGCCCACCTGCATCATTTGCAGACGGTCGATGATGTGCCGACCCACGATTGTGGCGATGAGGATTGACAATATCAACGCCATACCCGACCTGAAGGTCAGATATTCAAACAGGCGTGCGCCGGGCACGTCGAATTGCTGTAGATAATCGAATAAATGATAAAGCATTGTTTATTGTTGTAATTCTTTTTCTTCGTTAAAAATCTCCTGTACCACTTCCTTGTCGTCGAAATGGTGCTTCACTCCGCAGATTTCCTGATAGTTCTCGTGTCCTTTGCCGGCAATCACGACCACGTCGCCCTTTTGGGCAAACTGAGCCGCGGTGCGGATAGCCTCGCGTCGGTCGGCGATGCGCAGCATGCGCCTGCGGTCGTCGGCGTCAAGCCCCTCTACCATATCGTTGAGGATGTCGTCGGGATTCTCGAAGCGTGGGTTGTCGGAAGTGAGTATCAACTTGTCGCTCAGTCGTGAAGCCTCTTTCGCCATGATTGGACGCTTGCCACGGTCGCGGTTTCCGCCGGCGCCGACAACGGTGATTATGTTGCCTCGAGTTCCCACCACGTCGCGCACGGTCGAAAGTACGTTGACCAAAGCGTCGGGAGTGTGGGCATAGTCGACGATTGCCGTGTAGCCGCGCGGCGACTCAAAAGTCTGGAATCGTCCGGCAACAGGCACCAGCCGGCTCATGTCGACCAATGTGCGCTCCTCGTCGAAACCGAGCAGGCGAGTGGCTCCGTAGACGGCAAGCAGGTTGTAGGCGTTGAATCGTCCGGTGAACAGCACCTCCACTTCGTGGCGGTCAATGTTGAGCAGCGTTCCGTTGAGCCGGCTCTCGATGATTTTGCAACGGAAGTCGGCTTGCGAGCGCAACGAATATGTGTATTTCTTTGCGGCGGTGTTCTGCAGCATGAACTGTCCAGCCTTGTCGTCGGCGTTTACCAGAGCGAACGCGTCGGCAGGGAGGATGTCGAAAAACCGTTTTTTCGCCCTCATATATGCGTCGACAGTCTTGTGGTAGTCGAGGTGGTCGCGCGTCAGGTTGGTGAAGATTGCACCGCGGAAACGCAGACCGTCGATGCGGTGCTGGTCGGCAGCGTGCGAGCTCACTTCCATAAACGCATATTCGCAACCTTCCTCCACCATTTCATGCATCAAGCGGTTGAGCGTCAGCTGGTCGGGAGTGGTCTGTGTGGCAGGCACCGCACGTCCGTCAACATAGTTGCAGACGGTTGAAAACAGACCGGTCTTGTAGCCCATCATCCGCAGCATCTCGTAGAGCAGCGTGGCGGTGGTGGTCTTTCCGTTTGTTCCGGTTACGCCGACAAGCTTCAGCTTGTCGGTAGGGTTGTCGTACCATTCCGAGGCGAGGAAGCCCAGCGCCGAGGCGCAGCATTCCACCTTTATATATGTCACATCGCTGTCGAGCATATCGGGCAGCGTCTGGCATACCACAGCCGTCGCTCCAGCCTTCACCACGTCGGGGATGAATTTATGTCCGTCGACGGTGACGCCCGGCACGGCTACAAACAAGGCGCCCGGCGTAATCTTCCGCGAGTCGCTCTCGATGCCTGAGATTTCCTTGTCGGTAGCACCGGTGATGCTGACCGCTTTAATTCTTGACAATAATTGAGATAAAATCTTGCTCATATATAATCAATTATTTAAATGCAAAGTTGCTTTAGTTCCTTTTCTTAGCGGAGAGCCGGCGGCAGGAATCTGCTGGGCCACATAGCCCGATCCGCTTATTTTTGTCACAGTCACACCGCAGCGTTCAAGAGTTGCCACGGCATCGCGCAGTCCCATTCCTAAAACGTTGGGCACCATTCCTTTCTCGTTTCCCTTGCTTTTCATCTGGGAATATGACTTAGCCTTCATCTGGCTCAGCACTCTTGTGGTCTTGTCGCTGCTCATCGCCATCAGGGTAGGTGCGCGGTGGGTGTTGTCGTCCTCTTTTCGGAAGTCGGATTTGTTGCCGAGCATTCCCCGTGCATACATTTTCAGAGCAGTGTTCATCAGCACCCGTCCGCTCACCAGCTGCGCGCTGCGTATGCGGGGAGCGTTGAACACCACGATGCATGAATACATCGGTTTGTCGTAAGGGAAGAAGCCGGTAAACGTCACCCGGAGTTTGTTTGTGTATCCCACGCCCGGCTCCATGATACGTGCGGTTCCGGTTTTTCCGGCAATCTCCACGAAGTTGTTTTGCAGCCGCGGTGCCGTAGGCACACCCTTGCGGTCGCTCCACACCACAGCTCGCAGCATTGACCGCACCTCGCTTGCCGTCTTCGGGCTGAATGCCTGTTTCCGCACGTACGACACCGGGTTTGATTTTATCAGCGAGTCGTTTCGCCACAGCTCCTTAACAAGCCGCGGGCGCACAAACTTTCCGTCGTTTGCGATGGCGTTGATGATTGCAAGGTTGGTGACCGGCGACTGTTGCACGGCATATCCGTAGCAGCAACGCGACAGATTGATGCGCCAAGGGTTCTCCATCCTCTTGTCGGGGCTTCCGAGCGGTTGTATTGTGGGTTTGCTCTCGCCGGAGATTCCGATGTTGAGCGATTCGAAGAAACCGATTTCCTCAAGGCGTTTACGGAATTCCCATGGCTTTTCTCCATAGTGGCTTGTGATTATCCGCGCAGTTCCGATGTTGCTTGATCCGGCGAGCACCTCGGTCACCGTCGGGTTCGCTCCGATGGAGTGGGTATCGGTGATAGGCCTTGCCTGGGCGTATGGGAAGCTCGCGCCGATTGTGACGGGAGTGCTTGCATGCACAAAACCGTCCTCGATTGCTATGGCAAGCGATATGGGCTTCATCACCGAGCCAAGCTCCCATGAGCGCACGGCGTGGTTTACGGTCTCGATATAGTCGTGTGCGGTTTCGTTCCACGACAGGTTGGAAATGGCTTTGATGTCGCCCGTCTTCACGTCCATCAGCACCGCAGTCGCCCATTCCGGTTCCTGCTCAACACACATATTGTAAAGCTCCGTTTCGAGGATGTCCTGAATCTGCACGTCGATAGTGGTCAGGATGTCGTATCCGTTGATGGCGGCGATGTCCTCCCACTCCTTTATCGCAGTGGTCAGCTGCACCTTCTTCTTGACGCCAGGCTTGCCGTATAGCAGTGAGTCAAGCTCCTTCTCCAGACCCGACGTTCCGTGCTTCAAATCGTTGATGTTGCCGATGCTTCGAGCCGCCATGCGTCCGAACGGCTTCTCGCGGCAGTCGAGCGACTGCGCGGTTATGATTGTCCTGCCGTTTCGGGAGTTCAGATAAGCGAACGTGCGGAGCGTGTCGAGCTCGGCTTTTGTCATTTTCTTTGAAATGAGGAAAGTGCGCGACCGGTTGCTCTTTTCCTTGTTTATTTCATTGTCAAACAACACCTTCCATTGAGCAGCCGTGCGTTGGGGCTGTGTGTGCAGCGATTCGAGCTGAGAGCACAGCCGCGGCAGCAGCGAGTCGATGGCCTCAGGCTTGAAGTTTGGCGAGCGCAAGTCGAGTCTCACCATATAGTATCTCACGCTCACTGACAGAATCGACCCGTCGGAAGCAAGAATCTTTCCACGTTCGGGCGTGATGGAGTCGCCGCTCACAAGCGTTCCCGCAGCCTTCTCATTCCAGAGAGGAGCGTCGACAACCGTTGTTTTGAAAAGCATAGTGGCAATGAGGATTGCAAAAAGCGCAATGATAATGAATATCATGCGGTAGCGGTTGAGCATGCCCTGCTGTATTTTACTTTTCTTTTTCTTCTCCATCGTCAGTGTCGTTTGAAGAGTCCAGATAATATGGCGGTTGCTCGGCAACTTTCAGGTACATGTGAAGAGTGTCGAGCTTTTGGGTCAGCTCGCTCTCGCGGATTTTGCTGCTGTATTCCGACGAAGCGTTGACCATGTTTGTCTTGGCGTTTGCGAGCACCTCGCTCAGGTGTATTATTTGGGCGATTTTCATCTGCACATCGAATTTGAAAGAGATGTAGATGATGAACATGGCCACAACAACCACAACGCCGATGATGTTGCGTTTGTAGTCTTTTACGGAAAGCCACTGCCCGCGGTATATGCGCTTCAGCAGACTGGACGATTTCTTGGGTTTCTGCTCGTCGGCCATCACTCGTCCTCCTTTCCAATTATCGCCACACGCAGTTTTGCGCTGCGTGCGCGCGGATTGCGTTCCACCTCCTCGTCAGACGGAACAATCGGTTTTCCCGACAGCGGCGCTATAGGCGACAGCCGGCGTCCGAAGAAGTCGGTTTCCACTTTGCCGTCGATGCGTCCGCTGCGCATGAAATTTTTCACCATGCGGTCCTCGATGCTGTGGTATGTTATTATAGCGAGTCGTCCGCCCGGGCGTATAGCCGTTAGCGTCTGCTCGAGAAACTCCTGAAGCGCGTCGACTTCGTGGTTCACCTCCATACGCAAAGCCTGGAACACTTGCGCCAGTTCTTTTTTCTCCTGACGAGGGTTTATAAGCGGTCGTACCACGTTCAGCAGGTCGGCGATAGTGACAATGTCCTTCGAAGCCCTTGCCTTCACGATGCAGTCAGCCATTCGTTTGGCATTCTTCAGCTCGCCGTAAAGGCGGAAAATCGTGGTCAGCCGTTCGGCGTCGTATTCGTTTACCACGCGTCGCGCGTCAAGGTCGTTGTCGCGGTTCATGCGCATGTCGAGAACGCCGTCGCTGTATCTGAACGAGAAACCGCGCTCTCCGTCGTCGAAGTGATGGAACGACACGCCGAGGTCGGCGAGGATACCGTCGGCAGGCAGCGCATTGTAGAAACGAAGGAAATTACGCAGGTATCGGAAGTTTCCATGCACAAACGTGAACCGGTTGTCGTCAATCCGGTTTGCATAAGCGTCCATGTCCTGGTCGAAACTGAACAGCCGACCATTAGGTCCGAGACACGACATGATGGCGCGCGAGTGACCTCCTCCTCCGAATGTCACGTCGACGTATGTGCCGTCGGGCTTTATGTCGAGCCCTTGGATTGTTTCCGGCGCCAATGCAGGGATATGATACACAGGTAGTTCCTCTTTCATTACCATAAAAAATCTTCTTCCATACCTAATTAGGTGGTAAAGGTAGACATTATTTATAAAAGTAGCGTAATAGATTGAAAAAAAGTTATTAACAACCGTTTAAAATGGTGTGTTTGGCATCGGAATTACGGTTTGGGAAGGCTTTTGTAGAAAAAATTAACCAGAAAGGCGATTCTTGTAAAAAAAAGATTGCGAATGAAGAAATAATGTGTAACTTTGTTGCTGTCTGGAAACGATAACCTAAAAATTAAAACAGATGAAGAAGAATTTACTATTTGGATTTCTCGCAGCCTCAGCGCTGCTTGGAGCAGCGCCGCTGGCAAATGCCGGAGTGGTGCTTGAGGAAGATTTCAACCAGTTTACGGATGGCACAACAAGCAAACCAGGGAATGTGGACATCGCAGCGAGCGGAAAGCTCGGCGATGTGTTGCTTGGATGGACGGGTGATGCAATCTACGAAGCTGGCGGCTCACTGTTTGTCGGCACAACCGATGTGCTTGATTTCGACCCGCATTCGATTTCTACTCCCGATTTGGACCTGGATGCAAAAGATGGCAATATCCGCATCACATTGCGTGTGAAATCGTGGACAGAGTACGGCAACATGATCAACATCAAGGCCGGCGACACGAAATTGAGTTCCCCTTATTTCGAGGACGGAGAATGGCATGATTTTGTTATTGTAACAGACAAGGGACTTCCGGAGGCATTGTCGATTTCTTCAGCGAGCCTTTATTCCACCCCGTTCTTTATTGATTATCTGAAGATTGAGCAGGGCGATGAAGTGGTGCCTTCACCAACATCCCTGCGTCCGACAGACTATGACGGCACAACATTCTCGGCACGCTGGCTTTCTGTGCCAAACGCAACAGGCTACACCGTGTCGGTCTACAACAAGGATGCCAAAGGCAACCGAATCAACGTCAAGACCTACGACGCAGAGCCGCTTCCGGAAGGCGACACATCGGGCAACCGCGTGATTGTCACAGTGGACGACAACACGTTGAAATATTACTTTGTGGTTGTTGCCAAAAGAGGCACAGACGTTTCTACAGAGTCGAACGAGTCGGAAGTTATCAAGCACGTTGAAAGTCTGGCAGCTCCGACCGCACTCGCGGCAACCGACGTGACCACCAACAGCTTCACAGCCAACTGGACAGCCGTTCCCGACGCAGACACCTACACAGCAACTCTTTATAAGACCATAACTCTTACGGAGGACAGCGACACAGAGATTCTCAACGAAGATTTCGCGGGCATCACGAAAGGATCGTTTGATTTGATTGATCTTCCATCAAAAGACCCAGACAACCTCGACGCCTACACCCACACACCAGGTTGGTATGCATCGACATACGCTTTCGGTGGCGGAAGCCTTGTGCTTTGGCCGATGTTTGGAAGTGCGTTCTTTGTAACGCCGTCTCTTGACCTCAGCGGCAATGGCGGGGTGGTGTTTGTAGACTTTACCGCAGCCGCAGGCGACAGCGGAAAATACAAGACCGGAGAAAAAGTTACAGTAGACCTTCTGACACAGGCAAACAACGAGACCACAGTGCTTGAGAGCGCGGAAATCGAACTCGACGAGGGCGCGTTCAAGAACTACGGCACAATGTTTACCAAAGGCGCGAAAGGCACGTTTATCCGCTTCTCTTACGGAGGTACCAGCGAGGTGCATTTTGACGATGTAGTGATTACTCAGAAGACCAAGGCAGGCGACAAGGTGCGCACCGTGGCCCAGCAGGTTGAGACAACCGGACTGTCGGCGAAATTCACTTATGAGCCGGCGGCCAACACGGAATATTCTTACAAAGTGTTTGCAAGCGTGAACACAATCACAGCCATTGGTATGGACGATGTGGTTTATTCAGGCGCATCCAACGAAATTGTGGTTGGTGAGGCAGACGGCGTTGCCGACGTTGCAGCCGCAGGATTCAAAGTGTTTGCACGCAACGGACGTCTCGTTGTCGATGCGGCAGAGGCAGCCCCAGTCACAGTTGTTGACGCATACGGCCGTGTAATCGCTGCGTTTGAGGCACATCAGGGCGAGAACGCTGTTGATTGTCAAGGATTTATAATTGTCCGCATAGGCGACAAGGTGGTAAAGACCATTGTAAGATAGAAAAAACGGAATTGCATATTTGACGAGTGTGCCGGACGGATTGTTCCGGCACACTTTTTTTTGAAAAAAGTATTGGAATGTCAATGTTTTGTGTAATTTTGTAATTGTAATAGGAAAAATATTTAGGCAACATAACAAAAACCGCTTTATGAATAAAATTTACTTGTTGACAGCGATGCTTCTCGTTGCCGCAGCTGCGATGGCAGGAGTGTCCGCGCCCCAGCGTGGACCTCAGAAGCTGGCGCATGGATTGCCAGTGCCTGTTGTCAAGCCGGCAACCAACGTCAGCGATGCCGGGTTTACCGCCAATTGGGAAAAGGTCTCAGGAGCCAACTGCTACACCGTCTACACATATATCCGCCACAAAGCGCCGGCTGATGAAACTTACTATTTCTACAACGATGATTTCAGCGGATTCAAATACGGCTCCACCGAGAGTCCGTTCGACATAGGTTGGGGATGGCTCGACGGCTACACCAACCGCAGTAACTGGTATGTCTATGGCGCATATTCATGCCATGGCGTTTTTGGCCTTTACAACAAAAAGTCGGCAGAGCAGAACGGAATGCTCATGTCGCCGATGTACAGCTTGCAGAACAACAACGGCAAGTTTACGGTGACGTTCCGTGCGAAAACCACCGGCACAGCCACTGTAGCCGTCTTCGCCACTGAATATCTGATGGCAGGACCCTCATACGCACTCGGCAAGGTGGGCAAGGTGGAGCTGACCAAGGAGTGGGCAGACTATACGCTTGAGCTCGACGGCGGAATCCAGGGCTGCTATGTGGAGCTGGATATGGTTGGTGGCGACAGCAATGCATATTTTGACAATATGACAATCAGCCAGCCTATGAAGGCAGGCGACGAGGCTATGCTCGTCTACGACTTTGTGGAAACAGGCGACGTGTCGAGCCACGACGTCGCAACAGGCGACAAGGTGGCAGGCGACGTGTATTGGTATCAGGTAGCCTCGCTGAAGCGGTTGTCGTCAGGGTCGGAACTCGATGATTCTAACTACAGCGACCTCGTTGAGGTGAAGCAGGAAGGCGCAGTGTGCGCATTGAAGGCCTCTGCGGCGCGCGCTTATGCCACAGCCGACGGCGTGGTGGTTGAAAATCCGGAAGGCGCCGATGTGGCGGTCTACGATGCCGGCGGAAGAGAGGTTTATGCAAGCCGCGACGGAGCGGAGAAGCAGATGGTTGTCCTGCCTTCGGGGGTCTACGTAGTGAAGGTGGGCTACAAGGTTGTGAAAGTGATGAAATAACTTAATAAAAAAAGAACTATGAAGAAAATTCTAATGAGTGCTGCCGCTTTGTTGTTGTCGGCAGTTGGAGCGTATGCCGCTCAACAAAAGTATTATTTCCTTTATGAGGAGGGACATGAGGATCAGCCTGAAACCAGTTGGTTTATCCTTGACCGTGAGGCTAAAAAATACATTCCTGACTCTTGTGGAGATGATGAGCTGACAGTGAAAAACTATAAGAAATCGGGAAATACGGAAACGTTTGACTGCTATGATAATTCGTATTTTACGCACAGTGTGATAATGAAGAAGAACGACAAGGGACAGACCGTGGTGCAGATTTCTTACGAGAAAGGTAAAACAAACGGACGTAAAATTGTTTGTGGAACCGAGGCTGAATATGATAAATACTGGGAAGAGTATAGAGCCAAAAACGGTGGCGACGGCGGATCGATGTCGACATCGAGCAACCCTGTGGACAAAGCCACAAAAAAGGTTAAGTCAGGATTAAAAAGCGGCTTGAACAAGCTTAAAAAGAAAAAATAATACAAAAAAATAGTGGCGGGAGGCGGTATGCCTCCCTTTTTTTTGTGCCTCGCCGTGTTTGCTGTGCGACTGAGTATAAGAGATTTAGGAAATTTATTGGTAAAAAGCCAATAAAATATTTGCAAATCGCCATTCTATGTATTATCTTCGCATCATATTTCCAAGAAAAACACACAAATCAAAACCGAGAATTATGTTTGAGCACAAAATCATGAGAAACCAAGAACTGATGGCAAACTGGCAACGCAGCCTGAAGAAAGCCATCGAAACCAACCGCTACGACAGCCGTTACAACGTGATAGACCGTGCGCTCCGCGGCGGCACACCACGCTACGACGTGAGTTACGACTACGCGTTGCGGATGATGTATCAGATGGTGCGCGACGGCAAGCCATGCTCCCGCCGGAGTAAACTGAAGCGTCAGATGTGGGAGGAGATAAGCCTCCACGTCAGGCGCGTCATGCACAGGCGCAAATGCACGATTGCCGAAGCCGTGGCGACAGTGCTTGCCGAGCAAAAAGCGTCACGCTACTTCCTGTCGAAAAAACAAGCTTCAAAAATCATCTACCATGAAATACACAACCGCAGCAATCATCGTAGCCTCACTGTTTAGCCTATCCTCGTGCCACAGCCATAGGGCAGTGGAGAGCACTGCGGGATTGCAGACACACACGGAAACGGCCGACAGCGTCGCCGCCACACGCCGCACCACGGCATCGGCGAAAGAGGCATCGGAAACCGTTGAGATAAACTTCTTTGCCCCCGACTCGACAGGCCGTCAAGCCGTGAGAAGCATAAGCCGTCACCGCCGGCTTGCAGCCGAGGTGCGCACCGACACAGTGACGGTGGCAGCCACAGGCGTGAGCATCGGGACGACAGAGCAGACCACATCGACGCGCCGGCTGCCTATGCGCTACCGACTTTCGCTTGCCGCATTGCTTGCGGCTGCAACAACACTAATCTTGATAACCTTTACAATTAAAAAAAGACAATGAACAACACACGAAAAATCACAATTTCAATCGACATTGAGCAAGTGCTTAAAACAGTTTATGCCGAGAGTGCGTGCCTCGCCTTGATGAGCGGCCGCGACAGCCGTCCGGCAGTAATCTCGTCCGACAACCGCCGATTGCTCGGCGTTTATTGCCTCAACGCCTGGCTATGTCTTGCTGGCGAACTCGCGAGCATCGTAGACAGCCAATCGTTTTCAATTCCCTCCGACAGCGACACCACCTACACGCTGTCGCTGACCGTTGACGGCGTCGGCACCGCACAGAGCCTGCGCCGCTATGCAGAGCGCTACGTCGCACAGTCGGTGCTTGCCAGCTGCTATGCCGCCCGCGAGAACCTTGCCATGCAATTCCGCGACAAAGCCGCCCGGACGCTATCCGGTCTGCGTCTTGCCGCCACGCTCTCCGATAGGGTCGATTGTTGGCTGTAAAGCGTTGACAGACTGCCTTGTTATCAAATTTTCACAAAATGATAGGTATGCCGCAGCGGTCAAATTACGCTGATTTAGGTATTGCGGAAGGCAATGCGCCGACGTAATTTTACGACCAGAAAAAACAACAATGAACAATTAAACTACACGAAGATGAAAATTGGTATTTTTTATGGCTCAACAACAGGCGTTACCGAGGCTGTTGCAGAGCGAATAGCGAAGAAACTCGGCGTAGCCTCCGCCGACGTGCACAATGTAGGGTCGGCCACAGCCGCCGATGCCGTGGGCTACGACGCGTTGCTGCTCGGCTCCTCCACATGGGGCGCCGGCGAGCTACAAGACGACTGGTACGACTTTCTCGACCAGCTGAAGGGTCAGGACTTGACAGGCAAGAAAGTAGCATTGTTCGGCTGCGGCGACTCCTCGTCGTTCAGCGACACGTTTTGCAGCGCCATGGGCGAAATCCACGACGGTCTGGCAGCCACCGGCTGCACGTTTGTCGGTCAGGTCGATGCCTCCGGCTATACCTACGATGATTCGGCGGCAGAGAGCGGCGGCAAGTTTGTCGGTCTGGCACTCGACGAAGTCAACGAAGACGACAAGACCGACGGACGCATCGACGCCTGGGCCGCACAGCTGAAGAACGAGGGCGTGGAATAACCGAGAGACAGAAACAAACGTCAAAGACAAAATAAAAAACGACCAACGACAATGATGGAAATAGCCAACACGATGCTGTCGAGCGAGCTTCAGGTGTTTCTCAACTATGTGTACGAATATAAGAAAGGCGTGCGCAACATGGTGCTATGCACGCTGAACCGTCGCTATCTGGCGGCAGCCGTGGCGCGACTCGACGATCAAGGCATCTGCCACTTCGAGCAGTCGGCCAACGAGAACAACGTCAATCTGTATTTCGGCAAGCCTGAATGCATTGCGGCGGTAAGGCAGTTTATCGTGCGCCCGCTCCATCAGTTGTCGCCCGAGGAGGATTTCATCCTCGGAGCACTGCTTGGCTACGACATCTGCCTGCAGTGCGAGCGGTTTTGCACGCGCAAGAAGCGAGCCGACGCTATGGCGCAGTGCGCCGGATGAAAGAATTAACGAAGTGTCTTTTCAAGCCGTCCCGGCGAGGACGGCGAAAAAGAAAGGCGAGTCTCTTTCGGGACTCGCCTTTTTAGATTTATTGAAGTGAAATGTTATTTCACGAGAACCTTAGTAGCCTTGCCATCGACAACAACTACGTAGATGCCGCTTGCAACGAAGAACTGAGAGTCCTTGCTGTTTACAGCGACAGCCTGTCCGGCAGCGTTGAAGATAGAAACAGCGTTAGCCTCACCAATGATGCGGATTTCGCCGATACCAGCAACAACCTTAGCCGCTTCAACGGCGGCGTCGTTAACGTTGTCGCCCAGACGGACAGCATAGATAGTGTTGAGACCGAGGTCGACAGTGATGCTGTATGCACCGCTCTTGATCTTGTAAGAAGTGTCGCCGTTCAAGCCGATAGCAGACATAGTTTTGTCGGCAAGCTCAGTATCCTTTTCAGCCGGACCGTAGCGATGAGCGTTGACATCGACCCAAGTGCCAGGAGTTGAAGTGAATGCGAAGTAGCCATAGTCGTTTTCATCGGCAGCGAGAATCGAGACGTTATCAATCTGATAGATGCCCTCAGATATTTGGTTGGCAACGTGAGTCTCGTCGGCAGGATCCCAAGCGTTAGGCTCAACAGAGCCAAGGAGGTAAAGCTTCTCAGGATAAACCACCGGAGCTTCGCCAGCAACGAGGACAGTCATGTTCTTAAGATCGACAGTGAGTTCGAATTCGCCTTCCTCAGCCACGCGGATAGCGCCGGCAGCCTTCACGAGAGGCATAGCCGTGTTGAGAGTAACGGCAGTGTTGTCGACCTCAAAACCGTAGCGGTTTGCATTGACAACATCCCAGTCAGCGTTAAGCACTGTAGTGATACCGAAGTTGCAAGGACCTGTTAAAGTGCCAGTGTAGACACCGTTTTCCCCCTTGGTCAATTTCACGCCGTCTTCAGGGTTCCATACATTATTAGAACCGATGATGTAAACAGAAGCAGGATACTCGTCGCTTGAGATGTTGATGTCGTATTTGCTTGGAGCGGCAACGACAACTTCACCGTTTTCGCGAGGAAGTGCAACCGACTTGAACAACTCACCGCTGTTGCTGACGATGTAGAGGTTGTTTGCGCAGTCCCAAGCGATGTCGTTGAGGTTGCGGCCGATAGTAGTGGCGAATTTGTATTTCTCAGTCAAAACAGGAGCGCCATTGTCGTCCTTAGAAACCTCGAATACTGTGAGAGTCTTGTCAGAAGTACCGATGGCGAGGAGAGAGAAGTCGGCGTTGAAGCGGATGCCGCCACCGCCGTAGAAACCGCCCTTGTCGTTAGAGTCAACCTTGTAGTCCTCTACGCCCTCAGCGTTGATGTGGACCAAAGTAGGTTCCGCTTCCGTAGCTTTAGAGCGAGAGTTGGCATACCATATACCGCCCTCGTTGTCGTAGATAGCAGTAGAGTTTGTGTGAGTGATTGTGTATTGACCAGTCAACGCGTCGATAGCCTTTGAAGGAGCACTGTCCCAAGTAGAGGCCTTGCCGAGGAGGTACTCGTCAGTGCGGTAGCCAGAGTAAGAGAAGCCAGTGCCGCTTGCGTTTGTAGAAAGCATCAACAGCTTGAGACCATAGCCAGAGCCTTGGAGGTCCATACTTACGTTAGGCGCAGCGATAAATTCGCCAGCCTCGTTAGTGATTTCGTAAGTGTCAGGGTTTGCAGTGCCCTTGATTACCGGCTTGAACGCAGCGTTGAGGTCGGTTGGGTCAACCTGCCAGAGCGCGATGCCGTTAGAGTTCTGACCGCTCAGGAAGATACGGCCGTCGGCAGCGATGCGCACTTTTCGAGGGTCGTAAGAAGTTTTTCCATTAGGGAATGTAGTCTGGAAAGTCTGACCGCCCTTGAACGCATATTTGCCTTCCGAATTCTTGATAGGGTTCATAGTCGGGTCGAAAGCATACAGACCGTTGTTTTCGCCAGAAGAGTGGTAGCCGGTAGGTTTCGCCGCCATAGCCTCGGCAACAAGGATTCGTCCGAAGTTAGGGCTGTCGGTGTTGTTGTCTACGTCCACGCTTGACGGGTGGTAGAAGCTGTATTTCTTAGTGTTTACAGTAGGTTCTGCAACAGTTGCGCTTGTAACGGCAACCTTGAATTGCACCAATGCGTCTTTAGGAACGTCGGCACCCGGAACTTCAACAGAGTTGAGGTTTTTGAGGGTCGTCATTTCATAGTCTCCGTAGGTAGCGACAGTAGTACCTTCGTATTCCTTTGTCATTTCGCCGTCGACAAACATCTGAACCTTTACAGATTCAGCAGGAGCGTTCAAGCGATAAGAAACAGTGTAGTTTTCAGCGGCAGGTTCCACCTTGATGTCGTAAGCGTAAGCGTTGCGGGCCTCAAGAGCAGGAAGCGGCTTAGGAATAGAGAATGTGTACTTTGCAGCTATCTGACCAGGAACGTATTGGTAGATTGCAGCAGTGTATTCGTCTACCTTCTCTACAGAAATCGCGTTCTGGTTAGGAGCGGCGGCAGATTTCGAGAATTCGTTTTCGTGAGTTGCAACCACCTCGTTTGTTGTGCGGTTCACAACCTGGAAGCCGTCAACGTAGTTTGTTCCGCAAGGCTCGAATGTGAACAAAGTTCCGTCGAGAGTGACAGCGTCGCCACCAGCGGTAGTGTTTGCCGTTCCGACCTTTGTCAAGCCGTCAAAGAAAGCTTGCGTGCGTGCCGGACGCACAAAGATGTTGTCGGTTTCAGGATTGTTGTCGGCAGGTTGAACATGTCCGTCGGAAGCGCAAGCGATGCCAGCAGCGATAGCTTTTGACTTTTCAGCGACCTGAACACCCTTTGCAACAAAGATTTTTGCAATTTTTCCAGAGTTGGCAGGAGTGATGTAGAAAGCACCGCCTGTTTCCGACATAACATTGCCGACAGCGCGACCCAAGATGTCCATACGGCCGGCTGTCACGCCTTCAGGAAGAGTGACTGTCAAATCAATCATCTCCGTTGTTCCAGCAGGGAGAATCTTGAACGTTGTTGAAGAAGCGGCGTTAGGGAAACCATCGTTTACGATGAAGTTTCCAGCTCCATCGACAGTGATTGCTGTACCTGCAGCGCTCGTTGCTACAGAGGTTTTCCCCTCGGCATTAATAGCGATGATTTGAGGCACGCTTTTGTCGTTGGTGTAGACTTTTCCGTCGAAACCAATGCCCCAACGGGCATTGCCGGCTGTAGGCAGACCCTCGGTCACCTTCCAGTCCTGCGTCAAAGTCTGTGCATTCATAGCCATGGCTGTCGATGCAATGGTCAAGCCAGCCAACAGAATGTGTTTAAAAGACTTTCTCATAAAAAAGATTTTAAGTTAATAAATGATGTGTATTCTGTATTTTTCTTTGTTCTTTTTCGGTTAGGTTATTACTAAACTGCGTAAAGATATGAAATTTCTTTGAGAAACAAGCATCGGGAACAAGTTTTTAACTTATTTAACCCACAGAATGAGCGGCAACTGCCGCGGTAACGGAACAGGCATCCCAGGCGAACGTCAAAAAAAGCGCGTTGAGGATGCTAAAAAAACGTATAATTTGCTTGGCAGTGTTAAATATCGCTAATTATAAGACAGTTTTTGAGCCGTTGAAACCAAATGTTTGTGCATTTGTCTATTAATAAGTATATTTGCAGACGGAAATGGAGGGGGCGGAAGTCTTCTCCATTGTTTTATTAATACATCAACAATTGAAGAATGATTGACAAAAGCGCGCTGACAGCAGTCTTGGAGCGAGGAATGGAAGGCACCGACCTTTTTCTCGTCGACGTCAGAATCAGCAAGGACAACAACATCGTGGTGGAAATCGACAGCGACACAAGTGTGGACATAGATGAGTGTATCCGCCTTAACCGACTTGTTGAGAGCGAGTTTGACCGCGACGAGGAAGATTATGAACTTGAAATCGGCTCAGCCGGACTGACATCGCCACTGCGCGTAGAGCGCCAGTATCACAAGAACGAAGGCAACGAGGTTGAAGTGCTTACCGCCGACGGTCGCAAGCTCAAAGGCATCCTCAAGAGTGCCGACGCCGACGGCTTCGTGCTTACGGTGGTCAAGAAAGTGAAACCCGAAGGCGCCAAGCGTCCGGTGGAGCAGGAGGAAGACCTCCGCTTCGGTTATAACGAAATAAAATATACAAAATACGTAATCCAGTTTTAAGACATTATGGCAAAGAAAGAGGAAACCATAAGCATGGTAGACAGCTTTTCGGAGTTTAAAGAGCTGAAGAATATCGACAAGACCACAATGATCAGCGTGTTGGAGGAATCGTTCCGCAACGTGCTGGCAAAGATGTTTGGATCGGACGAGAATTTCGTCGTAATTATGAACCCAGACAAGGGCGACTGCGAGATTTATCAAAACCTCACAGTAGTGGCCGACGGCGCTGTGGAGAATCCGAGCATGCAGATCGGTCTTACCGCCGCCCGCGAGATTGACCCGGAATGCGAGATCGGCGAGGACGTTACGAAAGAAATCGTTTTTGAGAAGTTCGGCCGCCGCGCCATCCTGACACTCCGTCAGACGCTCGCATCCAAGATACTCGATCTTCAGAAAGACGCCATCTATACCAAGTTCAAGGCAATGGAAGGCGAGATTGTAGTAGGCGAGGTCTACCAAATCTGGAAACGCGAAGTGCTTGTTCTTGACGAGGAGCACAACGAGCTCATCCTCCCGAAGGAAGAGCAGATTCCGAGCGACCGTTACCGCAAGGGCGAAACCATCCGCGCCGTCATCAAGGAAGTGCAGAACGCCAACAACAACCCGAAGGTGATAATTTCGCGCACAAGCCCTGAATTCCTCCGCCGTCTGTTTGAAATTGAGGTGCCGGAGATTCACGACGGACTCATCCTGCTTAAAGGCATCGCCCGCATCCCTGGCGAGCGCGCCAAGATAGCCGTAGAGTCGTATGACGACCGCATCGACCCGGTCGGCGCATGCGTCGGCGTGAAAGGCTCACGTATCCACGGCATTGTGCGCGAGTTGCGCAACGAGAACATCGACGTGATCAACTACACAACGAATCCCGAACTCTACATCCGCCGCGCCCTCAGCCCCGCCAAGGTGTCGTCAATCCGCATCAACGAGGAAGAGAAGTGCGCCGAGGTGATGCTGCTTCCGGAAGAGGTGTCGCTTGCCATCGGAAAAGGCGGTTTGAACATCAAGCTTGCCACAATGCTGACTGGCTACCAGATCGACGTTTACCGCTTCACAGAGGACAGCGACGACATTTATCTTGATGAATTCAGCGACGAAATCGACAGCTGGGTTATCGACGCCCTCAAAGGCATCGGCTGCACCACGGCAAAAGCCGTCCTCAACATGCCACGCGAGCAGATAATCGACAAAGCCGACCTTGAGGAAAGCACCGTCGACCAAGTGCTCGATATATTGAAAGCGGAATTTGAGGATTAACAACAGGAAACTTAACAAGCAATATGCCAATAAAGATAAGCAAAGTAGCAAACGATTTGAATGTGGGGATTCCTACGCTGGTGGAATTTCTGCAGAAACACAATCAGGAGGTCGGCGATCCCGGCAACCTGAACCTTCGCATCTCCGACGAGCAGCACGAAATGCTGGTGCGCGCGTTTAAAAACGACAAAGACTTGAAGTCGAAGTCGGAGCGCTATGCCTCGGAGCGTCAGAAGGACAAAGTGAAAAACAAGGCTCCGCAAGAGCCTAAAAAGCCGGAGCAGATAAAGACTGTTGTGGAAACCGTGCAGAAGCCGAAGATTCTCGGCAAAATCGAACTCGACAAGCACAACAACCCTGTCGTTGAAGAGAAGAAGCCAGAGCCCAAGCCAGCACCTGCGCCCGCACCCGCACCGAAGCCTGCGCCGAAGCCGGAACCTAAACCAGAGGTAAAGAAAGAGGTAAAGGAAGAGGTTAAGAAGGCGGAGGTGAAAGAGGAGGCAAAGCCAGCTCCGCAGCCGGCGCCACAGCCACAGAGCGCGCCGAAAGCCGCAGCGCCTGAGGTTTCGGAATCCAACGAAATCAAGACTGTCGTGGCAACAATCGCCGCTCCTAAGATTCTCGGCAAAATCGACCTTGACGCCATCAACCAGTCGACCCGTCCGAAGAAGAAGTCGAAGGAGGAAAAGCGTAAAGAGCGCATCGCCAAGGAAAAACAAGCCAACGGAGGCGCAAACGCCGACAGCGAGAAGCGCAAGCGCAAACGCATCGGCAAGGAGAAAGTCGACATTGAGCATCCGGGCGGACAGCAAGCCGGCGGACAGAAGCAAGGTGGAGGCAACAACGACAGCCGCCGCAACAAGAACAAGAACGCCGACCGTCCGAACAACAAGGCCAAGCGCCACATAAAGGCAGAGGTCAGCGAAGAAGACGTGCAGAAGCAGGTTAAGGAAACACTTGCGCGCCTCACCAACAAGCCTCAGAAGAAGAGTGCTAAATGGAGAAAAGAGAAGCGCGAGGCTTTTGAAGAGCGCGAGCGCGAGGAAGCCGCATTGGAGGCAAAGGAAAGCAAGACGCTGCGCATCACAGAATTCGTGACAGCCAACGACTTGGCACTGATGATGGATGTGCCGGTCAACAAGGTTATCGCCACATGTATGAATATCGGCGTGATGGTTTCCATCAACCAGCGACTCGATGCTGAGACCATCAACCTTGTAGCAGAAGAATTCGGTTTCAAGACAGAATACATCAGTGCGGAAGTGTCGGAGGCAATCAACGAGGAGGCCGACTCCGAGGAAGATTTGCTGCCGCGTCCGCCGATTGTGACCGTGATGGGACACGTAGACCACGGTAAGACATCGCTGCTCGACTACATCCGCAACGCCAACGTTATCGCCGGCGAGGCTGGTGGCATCACGCAGCATATCGGAGCCTACAACGTGAAGCTTGAGGACGGCCGCCGCATCACGTTCCTCGACACCCCGGGCCACGAGGCATTTACGGCGATGCGTGCCCGCGGAGCCAAGGTGACGGATATCGCCATCATCATCGTTGCCGCCGACGACAACGTGATGCCGCAGACCATCGAGGCAATCAACCACGCCTCGGCAGCCGGTGTGCCAATCGTGTTTGCAATCAACAAGATAGACAAGCCTGCCGCCAACCCGGACAAAATCAAGGAGGAGCTCGCCAACATGAACTACCTCGTGGAAGACTGGGGTGGAAAATATCAGTCGCAGGAAATCTCAGCCAAGAAGGGTATCGGCGTTAAAGAACTGCTCGACAAGGTGCTTCTCGAGGCAGAGATGCTCGACCTTAAAGCCAACCCCAACCGAAAGGCAACAGGCTCGATTATCGAGTCGTCGCTCGACAAGGGTCGCGGCTATGTGGCAACCGTGCTTGTGAGCAACGGAACGCTGCGTGTGGGTGACATCATGGTGGCAGGAACAAGCTATGGCAAGATCCGCGCCATGTTCAACGAGCGCAACCAGCGCATCACGGAGGCAGGCCCTGCGGCACCGGCATTGGTGCTCGGTCTGAACGGTGCGCCGACCGCCGGCGACACGTTCAACATTCTTGACACCGACCGTGAGGCACGCGAGATAGTTACGCGCCGCGAGCAATTGCAGCGCGAGGTCAAGGAGCGCACCCGCCGTATGCCTGGCCTCGACGACATTGCCCGCCGCCGCGCGTTGGGCGAGTTCCACGAGTTGAACCTTATCGTCAAAGGTGACGTTGACGGCTCAATCGAGGCGTTGAGCGACTCGCTTATCAAGCTGTCGACACCGGAGGTTCAGGTCAACGTAATCCATAAGGCCGTGGGCGCAATTTCGGAGAGCGACGTTACGCTTGCCGCCGCATCCGACGCCGTTATTATCGGCTTCCAGGTGCGTCCGTCGGTAGCCGCCCGCCGTCTGGCAGAGAACGATGGCGTCGACATCCGTCTCTACTCAATCATCTACGATGCAATCGAGGAGGTTAAAGACGCAATGGCAGGAATGCTCTCGCCGGAGCTCAAAGAAGAGGTTACCGGTACGGCAGAAGTGCTTCAAACCTACAAGATATCGAAGGTCGGCACGATTGCAGGCTGTATGGTGCGCGAGGGCAAGGTGAAACGCACGAGCAAAGTGCGCCTTATCCGCGACGGCATTGTCATCTACACGGGCGAGCTCGGCTCTCTGAAGCGTTTCAAGGACGATGTCAAGGAAGTGTCGTCGGGCTACGACTGCGGTCTTAACATCGCCAACTACAACGACGTGAAGGAAGGCGACATGATTGAAGCCTACGAAGAAGTAGAGGTCTCAAAAACGCTGTAAACGCAGGCAATGCGGACAGTGAGTGTCAACATCGGAACTAATCTCGGCGACCGCGAGGCGAACTTGCGCCGCGCCGTTGACGAGATAGCCCGCAGCGTTGGCAGCACCCCGCGAGTCTCAAGCATATACGAATCTGAAGCATGGGGTTATCAGTCTGATAACCCCTTTTTCAATATCGCTGTCGAGTTTGAGAGCGACTTGCCCGTCGGGCGTCTGCTCGACATCTTCCAGCGCATCGAGCGCGAGGCGGGAAGCTCCAGCCACCGCAATGCCGACGGCAGTTATGCCGACCGTCAGCTTGACATCGACATCGTGTATGCCGGCGATGAGGTTGTCGACACCGCCGCTGTCGTCCTGCCTCATCCACGGATGGACAAACGCGAGTTTGTGCTGGCACCGCTCTGCGAGTTGTCGCCCGGGTGGCGGCATCCCGTCAGCCTGCTGACGGCTGCAGAAATGCTTGCCCGTCTGCGCGCAACCGACAAAACAGACAGAAAATAGGACATTAAAAATGAACATTTCAATTTCCGGCAATGTTGGAAAGACAGATAAAAATGCGTAACTTGCGCACACAAAAC
>ENA-ORCN01000836-ORCN01000836.1-human-gut-metagenome-genome-assembly--contig:-NODE-836-length-24180-cov-34.614571_pt1 | contig 24180 bp, 27 predicted proteins | sample MGYA00242984_ERZ507984 | MGnify/ENA primary metagenome ERZ507984 (study PRJEB26167, sample SAMN06115395) | human gut metagenome | host: Homo sapiens | place: China:Hubei | collected 2016-05-19... | reverse complement strand
TGGAATGTCCGTGCCATAAGCTCGGCAAAGGTGTGTCGATTTTCTTTCACTTGGAATCGCCCAAATTTGCAAAACTGGGTCAGCTCCATAAAGGGCATCGGCACACCGGTGCCGCGTTCTTTACTGCCTGAACTGCCGGCTGCATCCGACATGATGTGGCCTAACCAGTTTGCAAAGCCCGAAAAGAGCTTTGCGGGGAAGTTTTCTCCTTTCAGCTCAAAATCTTCTCCGCTGGTATCGATACGGATGAGTTTTCCGTTATCGAGGAAGGACGATTTTCCCTGAAACTGATCCAGAACGGAGAAGAACAGGCCCACCACGTCCGGCGAATGTGCCAGCGACTTGATATGGTGGTTCTTGGGCAAAAGCTTAACCGCACCGCCCACCTCTACGTGGTTCTTCTGGTCATAGTTGACCCGGAACGTCCGCTCCAGATAGCCGATGGCAGAGGCCACATTGTTTTCGTTTCCGGTTCTGGGCTTCCAGCCCGTAAACCGCGCAAACTTCTTCACCATCTCATCTGCTGCGGCATCCGAGAGGCCCATTAGTGAGGACCTCGCCGCCGGCGATTGTACAAAAAAGACATCGATAAAACCTGCCATTGCACCGCAGAAGGCCGCCAGAGCGAACTCGTACTTATCGCACCAGTCCATCTGTGCGTTTAGACCTACCACTTCCTTTTGATATCGTGAATCTGACAGCTGTTTTTGCATCGTGCCTTCCTCCCGTTATCAGTTCATTGGAATTACCTCTGTGATTTTAGATGCTAGAGACTGTGCGTTATTCATCATTGTCCCAAGTTTCCGAGCCTCACCACTGGAAAAACTACTGTAATCCTGTTTTTTCAAAGCTTTCAGCTCATTCAATTCTTTTTCTACCAATTGGCTTAGCGAGATTGTTTCTGTTTGAAGCGTGTCCACCTGTTTCTTCACACCGCGCAACCTGGTGATTTCATTCTTGATTGCAGCAGTATCTATCTCAGCCTGTTGTGCTTTTTTCTTGTTGTCTACTGCGAGAAGCCCCGCCGCCACAGCACAGCCTGCACCCACAGCAATGCCGATTGGCCCCGCCAGTGCAAGAAGTGCCTGACCTCCCGCAATACCCGCGCCGCCTGCTGCCAGAGCACCACCACCCAGCCATGCAAGTGCTGCATTTGTCGCTGCTGCACCGCCCAACGAACTGATTGCCGCACCCGTTGATGCCGTACCAAAAGTCGTTGCCGCAGCGAGTGCCACATTCGGACCAAGTACCGCGATTCCTGTACCTGTCACCGCACCGGTGCGAAACAGACGAACTGCCTTGCTCTTGCTCGACTTATATTTGTACTTTTTAAGCTGCTTTTCCAGCTCCTGATATTCTTTGTTGAGCCTGCTGCTCTTCAGGTCGTATTCGTATGGGCGATTTGAAATCATTTGGAGATAAGCTTCACATTCGTGCAGGAGCCGGACTGCATCGCAGCGGATGTCGAGCAATGTATCTGCACTGGCTAGTACATCTTGATATTGATTCCGATATTCGGCTTGTTCGCGGCTCAGATCATCTTGTGCGTGACCTTTTGCATTTGAAAAAAACATCTTACTTTTTCTTCCTTTCTTTCCGCTTCAGCAGAAGAAAGTCGGCCCCATATTCTGCCAATTCATAATGCTTTAGCGGCTCTCTAACTCCCAGCATTTTGGCAAGAGCCACCATCTGAATACCAATAGCCGGTATAGCAACTCCTGGAATCAGCCACCCCACAGCACCCGCACTCAAAACCGCACCAAGATATTTCCCATCTGATGTCTTTCGTTCTCTAGTCGCCAAGTCAAACTTTTTGATGAGTTCTTCTGCATAGCCACCTCTGAGCCATATCTCATCTACCTTATCCTTCAGAGCTTTTTCAAAGCCCTCCTGAGTCGTGACAACTCGTGTGCAAAGCATAATTTTTCCTCCTAGAGATTTTGATGCTATTTTACACCTGAAAGTACCCGCACATAGTCCCCTTGACTCCGTATCCACATCTTGATTCCTGAACCGAATACTTCAGCCTCTATGACCCAACCTTTTTCCGTTACCTGCAAAACCTTTGCAGTCGGCAATCTATCCAATACCGATTCCAGGCTTGGCCCAGTATACTCAAACCGGATGGTCTGCAACTCACCGCCATACATAAACTGGATACGCTTTCGCATTTCGCCCTCCTGAAAGCGGTTTACATATCGCTGTGCAAAGTGACGGTCAAGCGTCTTATAGTTCTGGATACGGTCAATTCGATAAATTGTAGGTGAATTGTCCTGTGGGTTCTTGAAGTGCTTGTCCTTGTCGATGCCCTCGATGAATGCTGCCAGATAAAAATAATACTCGCTGAACAGGATTCCCACCGGCTCGATGGTACGAACACGGGTCTCTCCACCATGGGTGCGGCAATAGGTAATCTCCATCAGGTTATGATTTTCGATAGCAGTTCCAATCTCCCACAGGCTCTCGATAAACTTCCGGCCATGCTGCGGCTCAACATAATGGAACCGCTCATTGCTGATGAGGTCTTTGACCTGATTCAACCGATCCAGCGGTGTGCAAGCCAGGATCAGCTTGTCCAGAATGGGGAACATTTCCTCCTTGACCATAGAGCGGCTTTCCAGAAGAATCTTGCACACTGCCAGAATTTCGCTGCTGGTAAGAAAACGGGAAAGCGTGTCATCCAGCAAATAGCCGCCCTTTGCGGAGTTATACAAAATTTCCCTGCGCGGCTCACTATCTGCAAAATGATTGCGCAGGGTGTCAAGATCACGCTGTATAGTCTTCTCACTGACTCCAAAGTGGTCTGCGGTCTGCTGTTTGTTCAGCACACCGCCCTGTACCAGAATCTGCTGAATATAGAGTATACGGTCTAATCTACTATTGCGCACAGCTTTCTCTCCTTCTCTGTCCATTGTAGCACAGCATAATAAACACTGCAATTCTTTGTGTGAAGTTTTGTCGTTTCACAGAAATACAAAAAAGTTTTTGTTCCATTTGCACAACATCAGTATACAAAAGGAGATGGACAGCATATCTGTCCATCTCCTAAAAAGTCAAGGTAAAGCATTCTTAAGTTGCCAGCCTCTTCTAAAGCGATAAGCACTGTTCATCATCTCATCAGTGATGGTATAAAAAACTTGTCTTGGAGAATAGCACTCTCCAAGCATCCCGATTACAAGTACAAGATTCAGAACAAATGCAATGCTCAACAAAACAACTATTATTTTTTTCATACAATCACCCTTCATTGAACTTTGTTATTGGTTACAATGCCATTATAAAGAATCATGTGGACATGATTCTTGTCCATCTGGAAATTGCATGAAAGAAATAACTATACCTTTTCAATAATTGTGTATATGCGTATGCGTATACACAATTACTACATATAAAATCCACAGCTACAATCGGTAATTCGATAGTCACTGCGGATTTTTCAGCTTTGCTCTAAGTATAGTATCAGGCTCTTCTTAATAAACCACTAAGGGAAACCATCAAAATCCATCATAAAGTCAAACCACCCACAGTTTCGACATTCGGGACGATTTTTTTATTTGCAGATATCAAATTTTTCAATAAAAAATAGGTTGATGCACAGTCACATCAGCCTATTTTCAAGAAGTTTTATTATACAATGCTCATTGTGTAATATATAATACACAATGTTTGTCGTTTTCGATTTAAGCAGTAACCTTATTCGAGTGCTGACTATTGGCTGTGCTGCTGATATAATCGTCAATATCCTGCACGATGCAACAGTCTCCCATTGTACTCAGCGATTTATAATATTTTGTGATATAGCTGTAAACTCTGTATTTATCAAACATCTTTGCCACAGCTGCACCAGAAAGACCCTTGAAATAGCGGTATCTCTCCATGCAATAAATCAAGAATTTCGTTTCTTGACACACCCTTCACGCCTCCCTTGTATCATAAAAGCTGAAAGTCACATTGCATATGTCACTTGATCGGCTTCTCAGGACTCTTTACACAGCCATTTGAGTTGGTCTAGATTTTTCTTCTTGCTTCAGACTCGAATCTTCGTCCTACGGCCTTTCCAGCCCGTTTCCGGCTATTATTCATGCTGGCAGTATAAACAATAGCGACCATATTCGAGATAACGCCCACCAAACAATCCTTCTATGAGTTCATCTTACTTCCTTCGGTGCGAGCTTCTCTATAACGTCAGATTTTCACTTTTGGCTCACTGCCGCAGTTTTTTATTTCTTGAAATAAGAATCCAATGGAAAATATGTACCCGGAATCAATTCATCAAGCAGTTCCTTACGATGTTTTGCATTTTCTTCAGTTGGTTCACCTTTTCCAAACATGATTGTCCATGCGTAGCCACCTTCATTTTTAGGCCATTCCTCCAAAGACTCTATTTTGGCTTGCACTGCCTTTAGGACATCCGCAACGGCATCATCAATTTTATTCATCGGAATTTCGGGATAAAATTCATGTATATCCTTTTTCAAGCGTTTTCCAGCGTTAATTGCTCCTGCGCCCATACATGGGATATACTGCGTATAGTCAATGCTTATCCCTTTTGGCTCCTCTAATTCGTTCTTAGAGGTTCCAGCAGTCTTGCTGGTGACAATAAACCGAATGGATGTACACTTCCGACCTTTCATGCCCTTGGCATAGTCTACGTTCAAGTCCGTGACTTCATTGATTTCCTTTACTGCTTTATCCAAAATATCCTGCCTGAATGCACGGAAGGACTTATACCAGTCAGATGTTACCCCAAGCTGATCTTTCAGTTCCTCAATCGTTGGAGACCAGCCTTGTGGGTTTCCTTTGCTGTCAAGCAGAAGACTGTAAAGTGTGATGCTGTACTGACTCTTCAGTTTGACGGTATTTCTCAATCTGTACTTGATATACTTCCGATCTGCAATATTGAAGAATAGTGGTTCGAGGTCTGGATGGCATCGCAACCGGATAACATACTGGTGGAGCTTATCATCCATTTCACATACCGCAGAATAAAACAGCGGAACTGCAACGGTCTTTTTTCTTCCTTTGGAATCTTCCTGCTCAAATCCAGCAGCCTTTGATACGAACTTTGTAACAAGCCGACTTGCCTGTTCGTACTGCAAATGAGCCAGACCCAACAGCTCGCCGTATTCTTTCATCGTAAAAACGACTGTAGAGCCTTCCGGTTCTCTTGGATTTATCTTAGACAGGTAAACTTCCAATAACTTCAGCTCACCAGCGTCCCAGTCCTTAAATTTGGCCCAAACGAGATCTTTACTTTTTTCGATCACGTTATTCATACTCAGATTTTTGGACTGGTTCATGATTCCCGGCCTCTTTTCGTTATGATAATCCAAGTATACCAAATTGTAGGTAAGTAGTCAATCAATCATACAATAGATTTTTGTCGATGTCGATAGACTACCATCTGTACCTACAATAGACTGCCATTCATACCTACCATAGAAGAATTTTACATCCTACCATCCGTACCTACATATCCTACCATCTGACCCTACCACATCCTACCATTCGACCCTACATATCCTACCATCTGTACCTACATATCCTACCATCTGACCCTACCATAAGGGGGGTATACCTTATTATAATCTAATAAGTCTAATAAGTCTAATATCTTCTTCTAATAAGAAGCAGCTCCATAAACACGAAAAACGAATCTCTTATAGAGCCTATCATTCACAGATTAGACTCCACAGAGATTCACAAACACCTATCGAATACCCAGATTTTGACAATTCAACCAGAATTTCTATGGTAGGATTGTTTGGTAGGCTGAAAATTGAAAGGACAACTTTCTAGCGTTGCAATTTGAGTACAAGGACTACTTTCTCATATATTGCAAATATCCAAGAGGAGTGATTTCCTTGACAAAGTTATCTTCCCCTAATTTTTTTATAATTTGTCGTATATCAATTTGAGACAACTCATTGCTTTCACATAAATCTTTCTGAAGATGTTCCAAAATATGGTGAATAACATCTTCTCTCTGATTTTGAAGCAGATTCGGAAAAAGAATCTGAACCCTTCTCTTGGCTTTACGACCTATTTTATTAGCGTCTGCTACTGATAAATTCGGAAAATATATTGAATAATCCTCTCTATTAACGGGTATTTTTCTTTGCACCGGAATCCCAATGACTTTCTGAAACTCCTGCTCATCCTTAAAATTGGCATCGAATTTGATGGACGTACACTTATGCCCAGATTTCATGCAGATATACGCTACATTCAGATTTGAAACTTGGTTGATTTCTTTGACCACAGGTTCCAGAACATCACGCTTAAAAATTTTGAACTCTTCGTAAGTACCGGGTTTAATGCCTAATTGAGTACGCAATTCTTCAATACCGAATGTTTTTTGCTCGTCTCTCGGTATGTCTATCATATCAATGAGCAAGCAGTACAGTCTAATGCTATATTGCTTGCTCATACGAACCATACTTTGCAGTTGACTTTTAATAGAACTATTCTTAGCCATGCTGAAGAAAGATTCTTTTATTTGGTCACTACAGTTAAGTTCAATAATGTACTGGTTTTCATCCTTATAGCATAGTGCAGAAGAAAAAAGAGAATACATTTCAAATTTTTCTTTATAATTTATCGTAACTATGTTGCCTAAAAATTTCCTTGTGCATAATTCAATCTGCTCATAAGACAGATCGGATACACCTAAAAGATTGGCATACTCTTTCAGCGTAAAACGAACTTTTCCGCCGTCAGGTTTCTGCGGATTCATTCTTGTTAGGTACGCATCTAGCAAGCAAAGTTCATCAGCACTCCAATCTTTAAATTTAGACCAAAGCAATTTTTCTAAAAACGATTTTTCTTCGAGGGTTCTAATATTCAAGCTACTTTTCTCATCCACAGGTAACACATCCTTTATTAGTGAATAAAAAAAGCATAGCATAAGGTGAGAAAATGGTCAATTAAAATATCTCCAATGAGGGAGAAACTTCTATGTTTTGATAATACGTAGAAAAAATTAGCCGCAACCGGATAGACATAGGTACGTCTTATATCTAGTTGCGACCTATTTTTATTTTCTTATCAGCCTGGCAGATATGTACTTACAAAGTCTTGTATGGTTACGCAGGGCTTTCGATTTTTCTCTGCTCCGTTGAATGGATCATAGTTCCAATCGGTTTCTTCGTTGATATACCTCCGTCCATCATCGGGCAGTTCCAGCGGTTCTGCAAGGATGATGGTTCCCCAGTGGTTGACCATCACAAAGGGCGCAATCTCGCAGGGAATACCCCGGCACTCATCATCATGGCGAACATCGTAGGCATACAGACCCTCTGAGATGGTATCTCTCTTGATGCGGCTGCTGGTAAAAAGTGCAGGCTTTCCGCAAACCGTGATTTCTTCGTAGTGTTCGGTCATTGCGTTAAATGTCATAATCTGTAGTCCTCCTTAAATTTCAATGATAAAGGCTCTAAATTTTTCTTTGTAGAAGTCCATTTCGTGCTTTGGAAGAGAAGTCAGATTTCCCTCATTGTCGCATCCGGCAAGGAATCCTGGGCCAGCAAGAATGTCAGCACCATCCCACAGCGGACGATTGAGTGGCAGTCCCAGCAGTTTGCCCTCATCATTACAGACTAAGGTGATCTCCGAACCGGAATCGTGCAGGGTCAGACATTCGATGTGGCCACCTACAAATTTCTGCATGGCTTCAAGGGTGTTATCCAGTTCGATTTCCTTTGGCAGCTCCATCGGCGGGAGTGCAAGGACTTTGATTTTTTCTTTTTTCATCGTAAAATCTCCTTATGCCACCTTTGATTTTGTAGCCTTATAACAGTCGGCACATAGGCCATCGTGTGTGGCGGCAAATTCGGCGGCTTGCATAATGCTGCCATCTTTCAGCTTGACTCTCTTAATGGGCTGATTGCACCGAGCGCAGATGCAGGGCAGTGGCGGCTGTTCTTGTTTCTGGTTAGTAGATTTCGACTTAGGCTGCTTTGGCGATTCTGCATCCTGCTGTTGCACAGCGTCTTCGGGCAAATCCTCTCCGGCATAAACGTACAGACCTAAACCAAACATGGCAAGGTTCTTTACAAGGCAGCGCATGATGGTTTTGTTTACATCGAACATGGAGGCAGCTTCGACGGTACGTTCTTCCATACCGACTTTCTCGCGGCGGCGTGTCTGCGGATTGTAGTCCCACTTGGGAGCCGTATAGGTGTAGGGAACGGCTTTCATGGCCTTGTTGGAACTATCCATAACAGGGAGCCACATTTCGTGAGAAACGCCCTCGATGGTGACGGATGTGTAGACCATGAAGCCAGTGATAGGATCATAGACATAGGGGAGGCCATTAAACTTTTTGACCTCATAGCTGGCAGACGGGTACAGCTTTTTTACTTCAGCCCACGCATACGCCCAACTTACATATTTCAGTTCGGTATTGCCGGATTTTTTGACTTCCAGATGATCTTTGAAGTCGATGCCAAATAATTTCTCGAATGGATTTTCCATAAGAATACCTCTCTCCAATTTTAATAAAGAAAAAGGGCACAACAGCGTAAACTGTTGTGCCCTTGATGCGGAATTTACGGATTGAGCAGAAAATCAATGATGTTTCGATGAATGATTCCGTTTCGGCTTAAATTTACCAAATCACCACTGATTACATATTTGGGATAGTTGTCGTGCAGCCGTTCCAGATTTCCGAACTCCCGTTCTTCATCAGCAGGAGTAATCATGTAGGCAACCTGAATGTAGAGCTTTTCATCTCCACGGTAGCAGATAAAATCGATTTCTGTATCGTCTAGCTTGCCGACCTGAACTTCATAGCCGCGGCTTCGCATTTCCAGATATACGATGTTCTCATACAGCTTGTTGCTATCGAGCTTTTCACTTTTCTTGATGACGTTCCGCAGGCCAAGATCGACTGCATAGTATTTTTCTGTGCTGGACAGGAGAGCTTTTCCTTTGATGTCATAGCGACTTGCGTTCAGGAGGATAAAGGCTTCTTTGAAGTAATCCACATAGGTCAATACCGTAGAAGTTGCAATTTTCATGCCTTCCGAAACCATGCGTCCGCTGATATTGCGTGCAGAGAACGGATTGCCGATGTTGTCCAGCAGGAAAGCCAGGACGTTCCTCAATGCAGTCTGTTCCCGGATATTGTGACGCAGCATAACATCGCGGACAACGATAGCTTCATAAAGGTCATCCAGATAGGTGGCAATCGAATGATCGTCTGGTAGAAAGAAACGCTGGGGAAAACCGCCGTATTTCAAATAGTCTGCGAAGAGCTTTTCATCCGAAGTATAGGTTCCGTTTTCGATGCACTGCTCTTTTGCTTCGGCAAGAGAAAACGGGAAGACCTGAATCTGGATGTATCGACCGGAAAGATAGGTCGCCAATTCGCCGGAAAGCAGCTTTGAATTGGAGCCTGTCAGATAAATGTCACAGTCAAAATCGACACGAAGAGAGTTGATTGCAACCTGCCAGCGGTCTACTTCCTGTATCTCATCCAGAAGAATATAGATTTTTCCAGAGCATCCAGCAGCCTTTTCAGAGATGTAATCGTATAGAGCCTCTGCGGTGTGTGTGCTGCGGAAGCGCATGGATTCAAAGTTTGCCTGAATGATATTTTGTGCAGGAACGCCGCGCTGAAGAAGTACATCTTTGATCTGTCCAAGAAGAACGGTCTTTCCGCAGCGACGAATACCAACCAGAACTTTGATTAAGTCTCGGTCGATAAAAGGGATAATCTTATCCAGATAGCTTTTTCGCAGAACCATAATAGATCACCTCGCATTCTTATCTTAGCATACAATTTCTGTGAAGTAAATGATTTTGTAGTCCAATATCAAACAAAATACTCTTGTGATTCGATTCTGTACACTTTAAGAAGCACAAAATTATGCTGCATGAACGATGGTGAGCCTACGGCTGCTGATATTTTTGCTGTATTGATTGAAAATATCAGGCTGCTCCTTTTTCAAACGCTGGGAGTCCACACGCTTGCTTTCGGAGGATACCCAGGACACTTTGTAGCCGGGAGCTGTACCGTATGCTGCATCCTGCATTTCCAGCTTGACTTTTTGTTCGATGGCAGTCTTTTCCTGCTCCAGCTGTTCGATCTGGTCAGAAAGGGACTGCCGTTTGTCCAGTAAACCTCGGACTGCATTTAAGTCTGCGGTCTTGTTGGCGTTTGCGGTTCCGTACATCTGGTTGATCTGCTGCGTGTCGCCATCGCTTCCAGTAGGAGCTGGTGGAATCTCAGGCATCACGTTGTACTTCCAGAAATGCTCCTCTTCTGCAATGAGGCTGTCCAAAATCTCCTTGTCCGTTGTGATTTTGTGAATCACAAGCCCTTTTCCGAAGATCAGAGCGGCGATGTACCAGCAGTCGAAGCCGCTTACAGCAAGATAGTGATTGATCTGAGCCATGTAGTACGCAGGAATTTTATCATCTGCCCACTTGTCAGCAGAAAACGGCGAGACCGTCTTGCACTCCAATCCGGCCTTCTGTCCGACGATCAGGCGGTCAAAGTCTGCCAAAAGCAGTGGATGAGTCTCGCTCTGGTAGATAGCATTTGCTCTGCGTACTTTCAGCCCGGTTGCTTCTGTGAAACGCTGGGCAACATATTCTTCCAGATCACGTCCCTGCCGCATGGCCTCATTGTCGATGTCCTCAATGGAATCACTGATTTTATCGTGATAGACCTGAAAGGCAGAGTGGTAGGGATTAACGCCCAGGATGGCTCCGGCATCGGTGCCAGTGATACCGCATTTGCGATAGCGAAGCCAGTCTTCTTTCGATAAATTTAATGTAGATACAAGTCTTTTCATGCGATTTTCATCCTCGCTTTCATATTTGCTTCTGCAATTTCAAAATCTTCCTGAACCAAGTCCTCGATAACGTAGGAAAATTCGTCTACCAAAGAACGGTCATCGTCAAGCCACAGTACATACAGAAAATCTAAGATGTTCCGCTGCACACGCAAATGGTTCCAGAAGCGTTCTTCCATTTTGTTTTCTGCATCCAGAGTTTGCAGGATGGTGGAAATTGTGCTTTTAATCGTGATTTCATAGGCGATAGAAGCCGTTATAACAGGAGATTTTTTATTGGTATCATCAAGGAACTCAGAAAATTCCCGGATAACCCGACTGCATACATCGTTCATATAGAGTCTCCTTTATGCTGCCAGTACCATCTTGTAGGCTTTGTCAATCATCGGATTGCCTTCCGCGGTGCGCAGGAACAGGTTTTCGTTGTAGTTCCTTGTCTTGCGAATGGGGTCTGCATGGGTGGCAAAATCGGAAACAGCATTCACGAAACGCCAGCCGTTTTTGCCGACCCATGCGAGGTCAGGCGCATCATAATAGCGGGCTTTCAACTCTTCCTGCAAACGCAGGTTGTTTTTCCGCTGGCCATCGGTCATGTCTCCCGTAACAGGAAAGAACTCATTGATGAACTCCTGCACCTTGCGGTCAGACAGCTTGATCGTGGTCAGATCGTAGATGCCTTTGCCAAGCTCGCTCATGTAGCTGTTGGCAAGCTGCAAAGTTTCACGGGCATCCTGCACACGCAGCATGACGTTTTCAGTGTGCCGTGCAGTCCAGATGCGCTTTGCAGAACTGAGAGCCAGATTCAGGGTGTTCTGGCAGACAACACGCACAGGGGTCATAGCAACCTTTACACCGGAGCTTCCATCATGGCTGTTGAAGAACACAAGATACGGTGTCACTTCATCTCCGGCGATAATGTACTTTTCCGGCAGCTTCGCCAGCATCCAGACCTTTTTGCCGCCCTGCAAAGAACCGGCAGTTTCATAGGTGACACCCTCACCGAGCAGATCATCGGTGAACTGGAAGGCTTCCTCATTCTGCACGATGCGGTAGCGGTCAGATACTACGCCAAGCACGGCATCATCGGTACTGCGGACGTTGGCACGATAGCCGGGAATCATAACACCCGTACCAGAGTAGATGTTGCGGCTCTCGACCTGCCAGTCCAAGCCAGCCAGTTCCAGAGCTTCACGGCTTGCAGGGGCATCCATAACAATACGGCCAAGGCCGTGCCAAGGGGTCTCACGAACAGAGAACATGGTTTCAACATTTGCGGACATAGTTTGTACCTCCTGAATTTTTGATGTTTTTACTTATTTTCGAGTTTGTGGGCAGTCCAGATGATGAGCAATACAACTCCTTTGCCGATTGCCTTTGCACATTTCATAAGAACTTTTGCCACGATGTCGGCCATTGGAATTTCCTCCATTTTTATTAAAAAAGTAAAAGACATGGAGAAATTGAATGTATCAATTATCCATGTCTTTTCTATAGGTATAATATATAATCAAAAAATTGAGATTTTCGGTTCGCCACAGGTGATTTGAGCTGGATGGTATCTATACAAGTTGAAATGAGAGAAAGCTCATGACAAATATGACAATTATGACAGATTTCAGAAAAATTGAAAATAAAAAAGATGCCCGATAAAGTGACATTAAATAATAAAAAATTCTCACCTGTTTGCTTTGAACTAAAAGTTGGAGGTGGCAAGTTATATGTATGAAAAACACAAAAAGAACACGGTATCCGTCATCAGGTGGATACCGTGTTCTTGATAGCTTATTTGGTATTTTTGAGACTGTGTTTTTGTCTATGCAGCTCTTTTAGATCATCAATAGCAAGCTCTGGGGACATGGTATGGAACATTAGATAGTTTGTGTTCATGGTCTTTGCAGGAGCTTGTGTGTAGATATCTTTGCTGGATTCTTTGGTCAGAATGTGCCAATAGCGGTAAATGTATCCCGCCCAATACAAAACTTCCTTAGAGTACTGCGCGTCCCCTTTTACAGTCTGTGGGCATTCATCTGAAAATTCTTCCAGAAGATATTCCTCACCAGCCCATTGCATTCGATTATACTCCGAATCCAGATCATGTGCGACTTTGGAACGCATGAACTGCTTTATGAAATCTTCGCTGTCATAACCTGCTTGTAAAGAGAGTTCAAACAAGCGTCCCTGAATATCGCATAGTTTCAGCTGAAGCATATCCATAAGGATTACCCCTCTCGTTTCGCCGCATCCAGAATTTCATCAAAATAGCGACCTTCTCTGCGGTAGTCTTTACAAATCTGATTAGCAAGAGCGACACCGCTGCTGCGGTTCTGTTCGCTGGCTTTCTTTAATGCCTGACGCTCCATCCAAAGCAGCCGTACTTCGCGCTCTACCCTGATTGCATCACAGGCATTCTGTGTAACAGCAACGTACTGGCGGCCTAGCTTTAAGGCGGACAAGCTCTTCACCAGTGCTGTATCGGTAATGGTTCCTTCAAAGAAGCTGTCAAGGACGTAGAACATCCGATCATCTGCAATGCTGCCAATCACCATGTCATATCCTTTATCCAATGCCTGATATTTCTGGAAGAACTTTGTTCCCCGTGCAACTTCCATTCGTCCACGATGATAAGCTACCAGCATAGCCCATTCAATGTCAGCAGGCACGTCCAAAGTTTTCAGATTATGAAGATTAACCGACAGAATATAAAAAATGGACTGCTCATAGTCGCAAATCAGTGTAAGCGGTTGAAGAGGATCAGTTCCCATATAGAATCCAGCTCCGAAATCGCAACGGTCACGGCTGGCTGGACTTATTTTTCCTCTAATGCCCGATTTTGAGCCATGGTACAAAACCAATTTTTCTGGGTGTTGCCCAGAAATTTCTGTAGCATCTTTGGCGATGGCATCATGTACGATTTCAGACATAGAGATATGATTTTCTTCGCAAATTGCAAGCATTTTTTCCTGTGCGAGACGATTTGGCGTTGATTTTTCATTTTCCCAACGATTTACAGTAGCGAAGGAGACACCAATCTCATCTGCAAATTTTGATTGACTCCATTGCAAAGCCGAACGGATTTCAAAAATTGTGTTCATAGGACACCTCTAAAGAGTATAACATTTGTCGTTGACTTTATTGTATCAAATGTTATATTGTGAGTCAAGCCCATATGAAGGTCTTGTATTTGGTGGTGAACTAATACAAAGGGCCTATACGGTGGAGAACGAAGCCTTGCTGGGCAGATGTCCTTTGTGTTAAAATATGATAAAGGTTTTCGTTTCACGGACGGTGTTGTGTGAATTTTCCACGATGGCTGTTAATATAGAGACTTTGTGTATGGAGGCGTGTTATGGAACGTAAAGATCTCTTGCCGACTTCAGAAGAAATGGGATATGATAAAGATTGTACTTGCTCGCCTGACGAAGACAATATTCTGGAAAGACTTAGAGAGCAATTAGGATATGATAACATTTCGGAGATGATATCTAAAGAGGAAGATATTGAAGATGTAGATTCGCTAAGAGATCTTCCAGTTGTTAAAATGGAAAGGATATTGGCAGAACGTACCCCGTTTGTCGTTATAGACGGCATTGTGTATCATTATGATAATGATGAGTATTATAAGCGGGTAGATCAAGATGATGTAATAGAACTTTACCGTTATCACGTTAGCGACGGACTTCATGATGCAAAAAATCTTCGCGCTTATACGGAACTTTATAAATGTTTGAAAACAGATCCTGAATTAAAACGCGAGATTGATCCAGACCAAGAAACATACTGTTCACTGAAGAATGGAATTTACTTTCTTGAAGAAGAAAAATTAGAAGATCGTGATCCGAAATACCTTACGTTTACTTGTTTGGATGCCTTCTATAATGAAAATGCAGACTGCCCAAATTTTAGAAAGTTTATACATGATACAACGGGCGGAAGAAAGAAACTGGCGAAGCGACTCCTCATGGCACTAGGATACCTTTTGGTTGAGACACGGAAAGGAAAAGTTTTCTTTGTTGCAGGGTATTTACCCAATACAGGAAAAAGCGTTCTGTTTAACTTTATACAAAGACTATACCCACCGGATGCAGTAAGCAATCTTCCAGTGGGCGATTTGGGAGGACGATTTGAGTCTGAGGCACTACTGGATGCTAGAATAAATATATCTCTGGATTTGCCACAGGAGCCATTAAATGCGTCGGCAGTAGCTAAAATAAAGCAGATTACTGGTGGCGATACGGTACAAGTTCAGCGCAAAAATAAAACATCTAAAAAGTTAAATCATCCCGTTAAATTTGTATTTGCGACGAATCATCCAGTAAGCATTAAATCAGACGATGAGGCTTTTTGGAATAGATTGATATATCTTCCGTTTAATAATCGGGTCAAAAAAGAAGATCCTGATCTTGGTAATAAATTCTGGGAAGAACGAGATGGAATAGTAACTTTACTTTTGGAATATGCAAAAAAGTTGGAAGACTTGGACTATAAGTTCCCTCCGATTAAAGATGATATACGAAAGGGAATGGTTCAAAAGAGGCCAGTTGATTATTTGCAGGATTTTATTGAAGATTGCTGTGACATTGATGACGGCCATGCGTTTTGTCCGACTAGAGAACTAAGAGATCGATATATGAAATACTGTGATGAAAACATTCTTCCATTGTGTTCAAAAACTCAGTTTAATAAGTATATGGAGAATCACGGAATATTTCGAGATCGAAAATATGTCAATAGAGTTCTTACACGCGGATTCATGGGTATAAGTCTTCTGCCTGAAGATGATTACGAATTTGAATGAAGAAATCTGCTTTGAGTCATATACATTGCAGAATACACATTACACAATGTGTGGTTTTAAAATGGGCTGATGCACACACATCAGCCCATTTTTTGATTCAAAAATAAATTTGGTGAGCAGAGAGTGTATGTAATGCAATAAAATTGATTTCTGACGAACTATCAAGTTGTTTTTTTGAGTGAAAAAACCATCCCAAATGTCGAAACTATCGTTGCTTTCGTTTTAGGGTGGATTTTGATGGTTTACCCTAGTGGTTTATTGTCATGCAAAAGAAAAATCGGATAAATTCGATGTGATTTTCCTATAAGATATAAAAAATATATCCATGCAGATATAAGTTAGAATAAATGGGATGATTGAATATTTGGTTTTATATAGATGTTTATATATTGGGATAGATCGCATAGGACAATTTAGGTTTATTAAAAATTAGATTAGTATACAACAGTGGGATAAATTTAGAGAGGAGGTCATGTTTATGACTATGCCCAAAAAGCTCCCTATTTTATCTCCGTCGATTCATACATTTGAGCTACTTGGAGAATACTCGGATTATAAATCGAAAGCTCATATTTTTGGATCAATCAAGAGGCTGGTGGACAAGGGGAATTACCGTCAGATACATTACGGCGGAAAACCTGAAAACTATTATATCTATAAGAAAATTGACGGTGGATTGACAATCAGGCTATCGTCATGTCCCGAACGCAGAAAAAACTATATACTGTTATCCGGCATAAATCTTGCCCGAATTGCAGGAGAGCCATCGAGATTAACCTTAACAAATTTATCTTTACGAGGGTTGGCTTGTCAAGAAGAAATTTTTTTGAATGAATTGGAGAGCCTTGGCATTCTTGATGTTGAGGATTCTATTAAATGGAAAATGAAACGTGTGGATATAACGCAAGATTTCTATGTGAAAGCAGATCCAACGCTTCCCATAAAAGTAGTCCGTTATGCCGGAAAAGTAGAACCTCATGGAAAGGGGCGTGAAAAACATCATGACCAACATAACGAAATGAGAAGCGCCACATACGAAAAGGATAAGTATAATTTTGAATTATACGACAAGCACGAGCAATTATCAGCTGAAGAAGAGAAAGGATATCCAATTCGGTCTGAAGATATTGCTGTCTCAAAGAATCTTGTCCGATACGAAATCCAGCTAAAACGACCCTATCTGAAAAAGTTTGAGCACAAAAATCTGAGTGATATGGAAATCACCTTGAAAGACCATGCGCTGTATGGCTACTTTGAAGAACTTGGAAAAGTGATTCCGACTGTTCTCTATGAATATTCCTACAAGATGTTTGGAGCGCACCCGTGGTATCATGCTTCTGGTGCATTAGAACGGTTGGAAGAGAGCGATCTGGATAAAAAGACCAAAAAGTTGGTTCGCTCCTATATCGAGGCAGCGAGTGAACAGGGCAAGCCTGTGAAGTATAACTACCGTAAAAAGAAGCGAATCGTGGAGGCATTAGATATACTGGAAATCAACATGGTGATTATCCCGGATAGAATTCTAAACAAGCGTCAATATGCAAGATTCCCACTCGCACCAATCTGTTCAAGAGTGCAAGGAATTGATAATCAATCGACAGATGAACTGTATGGATAATATATGGGAAAAGGTAATCCGAAGAAAACCAAGGAAAACAACAGTATCATAAAATGAACGATAGCGGAGGTGAATTTTAATGTCGGATTTGGAAAAATACCCGGATGTTTTGACCTTTAAGCAGGTACAGGAAATTCTGCACGTTGGTAAAAATCTGCTTTTGGATCTTTTAGACACTGGCGAAATCCCTGCGTTCAAAGTGGGGAAGCTATGGAGAGTCTATAAAAAGAGCTTGATTCTGTACATGGAAGGCCAATAAACCCATGATTAAATGGATAGCCATTCAAATGGGTTTTAATGGAACAAAAATGGAGTGCAATTAAAGTTTGAATGGTTGCGCTGCCTTAAAAGCAGTTGTGGAGGGGAAAACAGGAAAGGAATATGAATAAAACTTGTGTATGATAGCATACACAAGTTTTATTGTGTGATGGATTGATTTTCAAGGTCGTTTTAATGTCTGATAATAGTAATTTACGGACATTGAATGCTTTTAGGATCGAAAAAGGTCTTGTGAATCAAGTCTATAATGAAAATCAATTATATGCCTGTGGATAATAAAAGCCGCTGCCATATGCAGCGGCTGGAAGTTACGCGCATCCAGTTTTATACTGGATGCACATCTTTTATTTTTCATCCAAATGAGGAGTTACTATATCTAGGATACTATGCACATATTCATTTACAGATAGATGTTCTGTGTTGGCCGCTTCTTTTATGCGATCATAAAGCCCCTGCTGTAATACGAGCTGAACTCGACGATTCTTCTTTTGAATAAACTTCGGATTCTGTTTGTATCCTTCCGGTGGTGTTTTTGAGTTTCGCTTAGCAAGGATTTTTTCAATCACAGCATGTAGTTCATCTATTAGAGCCTCTAACTCCTCATCCGTTTCCTCTTCCTCGTGAGTAGCCAGTTCCTGAGACGGCTCAAGCGAACTAAGAGACTCAACCGGTTCTTCAGGTGTATTCGATGTGATAAATTGTAATGCAGGATTATTTTTGAAGTTCTTTTTCGATGCGCTCATAATTCTTACTCTCCTTTGAGCAGTTCATCAATGAATGCTGCGTAATCATCCGTCACCTTTGCTTTGGGTGCATACTCGAAAAGGCTCTGTTGGCTTATCTGAGCTTCTTTTACAGCAATTGCTTCACGAATAGTAGTCCGAAATACTCTGGTTCCAATTTTTGCGGCAAGCTGGCTAGCAAGATCGGCAACATCTCTGCTCAAAACAGATCTCGAACTGTAACGGGTGAGCAAGATTCCATCAACCTTTAATGCAGGGTTGCAATACTTCTTGACAGGTTTCATAGTTTCCGAAAGCTGTTCAATCCCCTGCAAACTATAAATGTCAGCCTGCGCAGGAATAATAACACTATCACAGGCAGTAAGAGCATTAATCGTCAGGATACCGAGTGCCGGAGGTGTATCGATGACAATATAATCATACTTACTTTCAATCGGTTCCAGAGCCTCTTTTAATCTGTATTCCTTTCCAGTATCAGCAATAAAAGCATCCGCACCAGCAAGAGAACTACTTGCGGGAATAATGTCACCATTATTAGTATGCTGGATAGCTTCCAGTGCGGTTTTCTTCTGCATAAGGACATCTAAGGCCGTTATTTCATTTACTTCTGCGCCGATAGTGTACGTCATATTTCCCTGTGCATCCAAGTCTATGGCCAAAACGGAAAAGCCCTTTAAGCTAAGGCCAGCAGCCAAAGCTTCTGCTGTTGTGCTTTTTCCTACGCCGCCTTTCTGATTGATAATGGCTATTTTCTTGCTCATTGATGGGTGCTCCTTTGATAATGTGTGATTGATATTGCGTATATACGTATGCGCAATTGTGTAACCTATATTGTGTAGATGTTTGCTCGTGCGAGATTATCCAAAAATTGCTTTAGCTATGCGGTTTTCACTATCGTTCTTTGCTCTTTCCAGTGCGTGACTATAAATAAGAGTAGTATTGATATTTGCATGACCCAGTAGTTGCTTCGTTTCTTCTACCGTTCCACCATTCAGCAGATTCAAAGTGGCTGCTGTATGCCGCAAGCTGTGCGCCGTCAGTCTATCACTCTTCAAATCAATCTCTATAAGGTGATCTTTAGCAACACGACTAATGCTGCGTGTTGTCATGCGTCCACCGCTATTTCGGTTTGAGATAGATGAAAAAAGTGGAGCACTCGAATCCGTCTCACCTCGAAGCACCAGATATTTTCTGATAGCATCTTCAACTGGTTCTGCAATTTTTACATAATCCGCTTTTTCTTCATGGCCCTTTCCCTGATAGTAAAGTGCTACGGAATCTCCGGCTGTTCTAATGTCTCCAATATCTGCCCGGACAATGGAAATCGTTCTAAGTCCAGTCGTTACCATTAAAGAGAGCACTGCATAGTCGCGTAGACCTTTCAGGGTGGAAGTGTCAATGGCATCAAGTAGCTTGCTTACCTGCTTGGTGGTCAGATAGTCCCTCTTGTATTCTGAATCTAGTTTTGCACCTTTGATATGTGCAGCGATGTTCGGATACAGTCTTTCTTGCTCTGTCCACTGGAAAAATAGCTTGACAGCTTCTAGGTAGTTCTGCACAGTCGTTGGCTTATGATTTTTCTTCAATTCATCACGGTAGGCAATAACAGTCTCTCTCGTTGGCTGTCGGATTCCACGGACGGAAAGGTATTCTCCAAAATACTTGATTCCTTTTGTATAGGCTTCTACTGTTTTTGGACTTGCATCGATGAATGCAATCCAGCGGTTAAACAAATCTTGAGTTAGTGAATTTTGCTCAATCAGATAATTTGTGCGATGGATTGATAATTTTTCCATTGCTAAGTCATCCTTCACATTTGTGCATGTGTAATTGTGTAATCATTATTGTGTATATGCTTTTTCGCATACGTCATTCTGCTTATATTATAAACTTTTTACTTGGAAGCGTCAACTTTTATTTTCTGAAGATAATTCGGTAAACCAAAAGAACTCCCATCGGAACGACAAAATTTGACGTTTCAATGGGAGTTCTTGCTAAATACTTTTGAGAATGGAGCTTTTCACAGTCTCTGCTTGGTGTCGATTTATACAAATTTGTCAATCGTACAAATTTTTTCTGGGCTTTCTATATACTTTTCGGAGTGATCTTTTCAAGCCAATCACTGTTTCTTTGATGATTTTAGCTTCATCGGCGGAGCAATCCGCAAGCTGTTCTGTCATCCAGCTATCGAACATAGGTTTTGCTTTTTTGATCTCGATGCACAGCAGCTCGTCCGCAGAGCAATCCAGTGCATTGATGATGTCAATCAGCGTTTTTAGGCTGGGTACGGAGTTGCCTGTTTCGATATGGCTGATATGCGTGACTACCACACCGACCTCATTGGCCAGTTGTTCCTGCGTCATGCCTTTCGCGAGGCGGCAGGCCCGGATGCGTTTTCCGATGTCGGCGTAGTCCACCATAGTACAAGTACCCTCCATTCAGTGAAGTGATACTTGTATTGTATGTGCAATCGACTGAAATTGTAATAACTTAAAAGTGCAGTAGACCTGTAAGTTACTTTATTTTTGATTCTCTGTACTTCCAGTTTTGTTTTTCTTATCAACTCAGCTGTGGCTTATTCGCAACTGCTTCTCGAACTCACGTCGCAACTCTTCCATTCCTTCCTTGCTGGTTAGATCTGCAAAGCTTATATCGCCGCTGGCAACTCTAGTCAGGATAGCAATATAAGCCTCACCCAAAGCACCAGTCAGTGCAGCTGCCGTTGTGCCTGAGATTGCTGCTCCGACAATAGTACCTGCGCCGGGAATCATCTTAATCAAATTTGACACAACCGTTTTTCCCAAAACCGTTGCACCTGCTGTACCGATGGTCGCAGAAACAATGCTCGTGAGAGCAGATTTTTCAATTGGAAGGCCGAAAATCGCCGTGATGCCTGCCAGCATAGAGACTTGTGTTGGCACAAGGATAGCGGCATCCGAAAATGGAATTGGCGATGCACCCGTCAAAGCGGCTGCACCAGCGGCAGCCGTAACCGCCGCACGTGCACGCTTCCGTTTCAAGTCAATGCTGGCGATTTGCAGAGCAATAAAGGTGTCTCTTACGGTATCCGGCAACAGTTCACTCATAAGTTCGACTAGCTTATCAATGCCGAATGCTTTAATCTTCGGGTAATCCTCACTGATCTCATAGTCCTGTGCCAGAACGGGAACGACCTGCCGGACCGGAAGATTTTCTTTCCGAAGTGCAGTAACCATTTCCTCTGTCTTTTTCTTGGAGAACGCCTGTGTCAACACGAGAATGACCGGAACATTGCATCTTTTTGTATTCTCGCCAAGTTTACGCAGAAAGTTCATTTCCGTTGGCTCAACACGGCTCGACGCTGTATTGATGCAATACCAGATGCAGTGAATTGCCTGATTCACATCTTCACTTTGAATGCCATCATTGATGAGATTCGTAACTTGTTCTAGTAAATTTTCAGCAGAATGATCGCCCTGAAGTTCTAGACCCGGTGTATCGTAGATGGCAAGCGGGGTGCCTTCTTTCTCAAGCTTGCGAATGCTCTGTGTGACCGGCCTACCAAGTCCAACTTCTGCCACATTTTCACCAAATACACTATTGATCAAAGTGCTTTTTCCAACACCGGTCTTGCCAATGACTACAACATTTAGTGTCGTAAGGCTGCTGTAATTTTCTTTAATTTCATCCATAATTTTCTGTGCAGCCTGTGCAGCATCATAAGCATTAAAGTTAGACATTCTCCTTTTCCTCCTCTGCTTTATTTACAGTCGCTGTTTTTTCCTGATGCCGATTCCGGATTCTTTGTTCCCAATCGTCATCAACACTCTGTTTTTTCAGACTTTCCGTATAGATTTTTCGACCCATTTTGTCCATCATCTTCGGCATCACCGCCGCCATGCCAACGGTAACGACAGCACTTCCAAGTAAATACAGGGCAAAGCCACCCAGTTTTTTCTTCTTTTTAGGATGCTCGGTCTGCGCTTCCACGATTTCCTTGGTTGTCTCTTCCATGATTTTTTTCACATCATTGCCCATTTCAGTTCCTCCTGTATAGATATTTCAGAGTCGGCCTTTTCTTGATACCGATTCCATTCAACATTGTGTGTACTGGGTCAATTTTTTCCGGCTCTCATCTGTGCCTTAAATTCCCTTTTGAATGCTTCCTGACCTTGCTTTGTCGAAAGGTCAGAAGTTTTCATTTCACCTTTTGCAATGCTGGTCATCAAACCGATATATGTATTGCCCAGTGCTGTTGTCAGTGCTGCTGCCGTCGTTGCAGAAATTGCTCCTCCAGCAACCGTACCGATGCCAGGAATGAATTTTAATGCGTTCGATACAATGGTTTTGCCGAGAATAGTCGTTCCAACTGTACCGACTGCCGCCGTGGCGATGGTAGTTAATGCTGCTTTTTGAATCGGAATGCGATAGATAGCTGTAATACGCACTAGCATCGCCACCTGTGCAGGTATCAACAGTGCCGCATCCGAAAATGGGATAGGTGCCGCACCTGTTGCAGCAGCTGCAAGGGCTGCTGCTGTAACGGTCTTCTTTGCACTGGATTGCTTCGCGTCCAGATTCACAATCTGCATTGCTACGAATGTATCTCGCACGGCTTCCGGCAGCACATCACTCATAACCTCGACCAGCTTGTCTAGTCCGAAAGCCTTTATTGTCGGGTATCCATCAATAACCTCATAGTCCTGCGCCAGAACAGGCACAATTCCGCGGATTGGAAGAGTCATCTTACGAACTTCATTGAGCATGGCTTCTGTCTTTTTGAGGGAGAATGCCTGCGTCAGCACAAGAATGACAGGCGTATTGCACTGGCTTGTGCTGACAGCCAATTTCTGCAAAAAGTCGCTCTCACTCTCTTCAAACCTGCTGGACGTCGTATTGATGCAGTAAAGGACACAATGAATAGCCGACTCACTGTCATTGCTTCTCATTTTGTCATGAATAAGCTTGGTGATATCGTTCAACAAATTCTCTGCCGAATGCTGTCCATCCAGTTCCATACCGGGAGTATCGTAGATAGAGATTGGGCAGTCTTCAATCTCAAATTTACGAATATCTTGCGTAACAGGCCTTCCAAATCCAGTGACCGCTAGATTTTCTCCAAACAAGCTGTTGATTAGTGTACTTTTGCCTACACCCGTTTTTCCGAGAATCATAATATTCAGCTTGGGAAGCTTTTCATTTTGTGCCATTTTATCTCCTCTATTTATTCCAGAACCCGAATAGGCCCTTTCTCTTTCCAAATTTCTTATCCAATTCTTTGGTCGAATGGACGATGTTCTGTTCTTTCACTCCAGTGGACTCTGCCAACTGCACAGATGCAGCCGCCTTTTCCACTGGTCTCGCCCACATACTGTCCATAGTCTTTACCTGCTCGGAGAAGCGGCGATATTCTTCCTCCACACTGGTGCAGTAGCTACGGTACAGCTCATCCAGACGAGTCTGATGGTTCTGCAAGCGAAGCTCCATCTGCCGGATGTACTCCTGCTCTGCTGGAGTAGAGACTTTTACGATGTCATGGTAGAGCTTTTTAAGCTTTTCTTCCATTACAGAACCCATTCGGATATCGATTTCCTTCAGCACCAGATATGACAGCCGCAGTGCCGCTACAAAGTTGAAATGCAGACAGAAGATCAGTGCGTTGCCATCACTTCGCAGTGCTGCGTCGCCAACATCAATGAGGCAAAGCGTTCCGTTTGAGACGAGCTGCATCATCCGATAGCTACCGTAGTTGTCCGACGGAATGCAGTCCTCCCAACGCTTTTTATCCACCAGATGTCTCTTGATGGCCCAACACGCACTGGTCGCCAGCTTCTGGAAAAGTACCGGCACCATCGTCGTCGCACCGAAACGGGCATCGTAACCGTCTTGGAATGTCCGTGCCATAAGCTCGGCAAAGGTGTGTCGATTTTCTTTCACTTGGAATCGCCCAAATTTGCAAAACTG
>ENA-ORCN01000832-ORCN01000832.1-human-gut-metagenome-genome-assembly--contig:-NODE-832-length-24250-cov-27.119679_pt1 | contig 24250 bp, 26 predicted proteins | sample MGYA00242984_ERZ507984 | MGnify/ENA primary metagenome ERZ507984 (study PRJEB26167, sample SAMN06115395) | human gut metagenome | host: Homo sapiens | place: China:Hubei | collected 2016-05-19... | reverse complement strand
CAGATAACTTGATAACTTGGAATTTGGATAAAAAATTCAAAAGTTATGATGTAGAATTAGGTGGTGTTGATGGTTTGCTTGATGGAGGCGGTACAGTTCCATTGGCGAGAACATTTACTGCGGGAATTAATCTAACTTTCTAACTTATAAACCAGATATATATGAAAAAAATATCCTATATTTTTGCTTCTATACTGTTGACTGCTTCATTAAGCGGCTGCAATGATTTTTTGGATGTAACTCCTTCTGACCAGTATTCAGATGCAAGTGTTTTCACTAGTACTGAAGGAGCACAGCAGGTGTTAATTGGTGCTTATGACTGGTTTACTAATGGCCATTACGCTCATTATACCAATCAATATATTTTCTTTATGCCTGATGTGATGGCTGATGATGCAATGGTAAACAGTACAGGTAACTATAATCGTTTTGTTTCACCTTATCAATACTCTATTACTCCAAGCAGTACTTATTCTGTGGATCCTTGGATTGGTTGCTATAGCTTAATTGATAACTGTAATGCTATTTTAGATAATTTAGAAACATTACCGGAAAGTAGTGAACGTAATCGTATTGAAGGAGAGTCTTTGGCATTGCGTACCTATGCATATCACTATTTGATTAGAATGTATGCAAAACCTGTTAATAAATATCCTGATAATCCAGGAGTTATTCTTCGTTTAACATCTTCAACTACAGACATACCTCGCTCTACGGTAAAAGATTGCTATGTTCAAATGGTGAATGATATTGAAAAGGCTTGTACTTTATTGACAGGTACATCCTCTTCTTCAAAATGTTACATAACAGAACAGGCAGCTCATGGAATTGCTGCTAGAATTTATTTAGACTTAGGCGATTACACTAATGGAACGTCACATGCAAACAAAGCTTTATCAGAAATTACATTGATGTCAAAAGCTGATTATAAAAACAAGTTCTGTGAAAATAACACTGAAACAATATGGTATTTTACATGTACCTCTACTGACAAGCAATCATTCTTATCGTTGCCAGCATTTTGGTACTATTGTGACCAAGATTCTACTTATGTAAAAGACGGGTACAGTTCTCTAGGTGTTGCAAAAGAGTTGATTGATATTTTTGATGATACAGATATCCGTAAAACTTTATTTGTAAAGATAGATGGCAAATATTACAAACGCAATGGCAGCTATGTCACATGCAAAATTAACAGCCGGAAGAATGACGATAGCGATGGAACAAAAGGCTCTGGTACAGTAGCTTTTGCTGAAGGTGATTATAATATGATGCGTGGTTCTGAAATGTATTTAATTATAGCTGAACTAGCCGCTGATAATAATCATGAAGATGAAGCCTTAGCTGCTTTGAATAAAGTGAGGGAAGCACGCGGTATAAATGCATATTCAGGCACAGGTGATGTTTTAAAAACAGAGATACAGAATGAACGTCGTCGTGAACTTTTTGCTGAAGGTCACCGTTTATTTGATCTTAAGCGCAGAGATTTACCAATGGATCGTTCAAATTTAACATTGGATTGGAGCAGAGTCGGATTGATTCCTGCCGGTTCAGACAAATTAGAAATGCCCATACCTCAAGATGAAATTGATGCGAACGGTGCGTTAACAATAGCAGATCAGAATCCTGCATATAAATAACTAATATACAGCAAATATTGTTATTTGGTACTAAGGAAAGGACTGATATTTTCATTTAAATTGAGAATATCAGTTCTTTTATAATATATAGTCAAAATATATTTAAAACAAAAATGAAGTAAACACTTTATTTCAGTAGAATAAAGGTAGAAAATTATTTCTTTTATACTTCTCAAACAATTTATATAGCAGAAAAGCAGGTAAAGCGAAGAAATACTTTTGTGCTGATTATCAAATATTTACATAAATAATTAGTTCCGCAAAGACTTTGGTAGTTTCCTTTATCGGAATGGCTACACAAGAAGTAGCTATAAAACAAACTGTTAACATCACTTTGAAGTCGGATGCCGAAGTGCTTGAAGAAGTGGTAGTAACAGGATATGGTAATTTCAAAAAATCATCATTTACAGGATCAGCCTCTAATGTATCAACAGAGAAATTACAAGATATCCCGACAGTTAGTGTTCAGGATCGTTTAGCAGGTTCTGTATCTGGTGTACAAATTACATCAACTTCAGGACAACCCGGAGCTGTTGCTTCTGTACGTATCCGTGGTATGGGTTCTATCAATGCCAGCAATGAGCCATTGTACGTTATTGACGGGGTTCCTATGCTGAACGGCGATGTTAGTGAATTCTCATATGCTGATTCAGGTAACAGCCTTATGGCTACATTAAACAGCAACGATATCGAATCTATGACCGTGATAAAAGATGCCGCCGCTGCATCACTTTACGGTTCTCGTGCTGCCAACGGTGTAATTGTTATCACAACTAAAAAAGGAGCTTCCGGCAAGACAAAAATCAATTTAAGAGCAGATTGGGGACTTTCCAACATGGCCATTGACTACCGTCCAATCTTAAATGGAGAAGACAGACGTGAAATACTACATCTGGGACTTGCAAACTATGCATTAAACACTGGTAATGACGAAGCAGCCGCAAAAGCTTTCGCAGATAAGAATATTGAAGACTTCGCCGCAAGACCATGGTCGGGTTATACAGACTGGAAAGATGTCTTATTCCGCAACGGAAGTCACCAAAATTATGAAGTAAGCGCACAAGGAGGAAGCGAAAAGACACGTTTTTACACTTCCTTTGCTTATACTAAACAAGAAGGTATCACAAACGTTTCCGGCTATGAACGCTTTACCGGACGTGCCAATGTAACTCATCAAGCCAATCGTTTGACATTGGAGGCAAACACCATGTTTACCAACTCCACCCAAAACGTAAACAACGAAGGAACCAGTTTTGCCAGCCCCATCATGTGCTATGCAATGACTGCCTCTCCTTCTACATATCCGTATAATGAAGATGGTTCTTTCAGCACAAACTTCCCGGCATTGAATGGTGCCAATCCTGTGCAAACAGAAGCCTATAATTATAACAGAAGTACAATAAACCGTTTTTTAGGTTCTCTTTCTGCAACATGGAATATTTGGGACAACTTAAACCTAAAAGAGGTAATCAGTTATGATTTCAATCAAAACAATGAACGTGTTTGGTGGGATCCCCGCTCAAATGACGGACGCTCTTCTAACGGAGTTTACCAGCGCGTTATGGGAAACCGTGCGAAATTGAATACTCAAACCCAATTGACATACAACAAAGTAATTGCAGAAAAGCACACTTTAGATGCGTTAATCGGCTTTGAAACAGAAGATTACAAATATGATTATGTATACGCTAACGGAAACACCTATCCATCTTATCTGCCGGAAATAGAAAATGCAGGTAATACCCGTGCATCCAGCAGTGTACAAAGATATCGTATGACATCATTTCTAGGACGTTTGAACTATGACTATGAAAATAAATATTATTTCAGTGCCAGTTTCCGTCGTGACGGAAGTTCACGTTTGTCTAGAGAAAGCAGATGGGGCGATTTTTGGTCTGTATCCGGTTCGTGGAGAATTACCAGTGAATCTTTCATGGAAAATATAAAAGAAGTAATTACTGATGCCAAATTACGTGCTTCTTACGGTGTAAATGGTACACAACCATCTGATTATTATGGTTATTTGGGTGTATTCGGATTTGGATACAATTATAATAAAGGAGCTGGTTCCGCAGAAAACCGTATCGAAAATCCTAATATGAAATGGGAAAAGAACTATGCTACAAATATAGGTCTGGATTTAACTTTGTGGAATCGTCTGGCTTTAACATTCGAATGGTACAATCGTGAAACCAAAGACTTGTTAATGGATAAAGCCATATCTGCTGTACCCGGCATTATTGACGGAGATGGTATTGCCAATACATTGATGAATGTAGGTTCAATGAGAAACCGGGGATTTGAGTTTGAAATCAAATCAACGAATATTCAAAACAACAATTTGACATGGACTACCACATTCAACATCAGCCACAATAAAAACAAATTAACAAAGCTGGATGGTGAACAGAACGAAATGATTAGCGGTGTATCCATTCATCGTATTGGGGAACCATACTATTCTATTTATGCTTATGAATATGCGGGTGTTGATCCTGCAACAGGTAAAGAATTGTATTATATAAACGGAGAAGATGGAAGCAGAGAAACAACCACTAACTCCGCACAGGCAAATAAAACAATCATAGGATCTGTTGAGCCTACCGTACAGGGTGGTCTTACAAACTTTGTAAGCTGGAAGTTTATTGATTTCAATATGACATTGACCTACTCATTAGGAGGCCATGCTTATGACTATGCGACTTGGCTGCAATCTAACGGAGGTACATATAATTATTTGGGTAACGTACCTGCTTATTACAAAATAGAAGACACTTGGAAAAAACCGGGCGATCATGCTAAATTACCTCAGTTTGCATATGGAAATACTAATATCGCATCATCTCGTTGGTTGATGTCAACAGATCATTTGCGCATCAAAAATATCACATTAGGTTTCACTATGCCTTCCAAAGTATCTCAAAAGTGGGGAATCAACAAATTAAGGGCTTTCGTTTCTGCAAACAATCTGTTGACATGGAAATCAGATGGTTTATATGTTGATCCGGAAACACCCGTTGATGGACTTTGTACATTTGAGACACCGGCTTTAAGAACCATTACATTTGGCTTAGAAGTTGGATTCTAATTTATTAATTATAAAGTTTATACAGAATAAGAAACAGGATATTGAAATTCCTTATCCGGAAATCTTATTCAACATATAATCTAAAAAATAAAGAGAACAAAATGAAAAAAATATATAAATCGCTAGTTTTCACGATGGCAACCATAGCATTGACTTCGTGTGTAAACGATTGGCTGGATCTGACACCGTCAGATAGTATTCCCAGTAATTCTGCCATCACAAATTACAATGATGCAAAAACCGCTTTGTATGGTATGTATGATGGTCTGCAGGGAAACTCTACCTATACACAGTATTATGCCTCACGTATGTTTTACTATGGTGACGTCCGGGGAGATGACATGCAGGCACGTACACAAGGAATGCGCTCTTCCAGTTGTTACGAAATGAAATACACCATTGACGATGCTCCCAACATGTGGAATGTACAATACAATGTATTACGTCGTGCCAACCGTTTGATAGAAGCCGTAGAGAATAACAAAATAACAGATGCAGAAAAGAATCAGGCAAATGTGAACAACATCTATGCACAGGCAAAATCTGTTCGCGCCTTGGTACATTTTGACTTGGTGAAAGTATATGGAATGCCTTATTCTTTTGATAATGGAGCTTCAATGGGAGTACCCATTGTAACCACCCCGATAGATCCTTTGAATGCCAGTGCTATTCCCGGACGTAATACGGTGGCAGAAGTATATACCCAAATTGTAAAAGATTTAACCGAGGCCATTGACTCCAAAGCCTTAAATGTTTCTAAATCAGCCGGAGATAATCAAGGGTTTATTGACGAATGGGCTGCCAAAGCTTTGCTTACACGTGTGTATATATACATGGGTAAAAACCAGGAGGCTTTAGATATGGCAAAAAACATTATCGAAAATTCTCCTTACAGCCTATGGACAAAGGCTCAATATGCAAATGCTTGGGATAAAAACAACGCCAATCATATCAATGAAATGATTTTTGAACTTGTCAATAGCGGTTCTGATGACTGGGCAGACCGTGAAGGTATTGCATATTTATATCATGAAGATGGATATGCCGATGCTATTTGTACAAAATCATTTGTTGATATGTTAGCTCAAGATCCAAGTGATGTCCGTTTGGATGTAATCTTGCCGGTACAATTGAAAACAGATGACAATGGAAAACCGACCGATATGTATAAGACCTATGGAGACAATCGTATCTTTATCAATAAATTCCCAATGGGAAGTTTGGGGGATATGCGGTTAAACAACTTACCTATTCTTCGTTTGTCAGAAGTGTATTTAAATGCAGCAGAAGCCGCAGCTAAGTTGAATGACAAAACTTCCACAGCTAAATATCTGAATGAGATTATTAAAAACCGTACAGATGATACAAAACAATTAGTTACAGAGTCTACCGCTACTCTAGAAAGAGTCTTATTGGAACGTCGTAAAGAATTAGTAGGTGAAGGACAACGTTTCTTTGACGCCATGCGTAATAATGAAACCGTAACACGCTATACCAATGAAGATGAGAAAGGTTGGCATTATTCTATAAATAAAGAATCACAAGTATTCGACCGTACTTATTTTAGAACGATTTTACCAATACCTGTCAGTGAAACCAATGCTAACCCTACTTTAAAAGCTCAACAAAATCCGGGTTACTAAATAAAAACCCAACTCCGCTGATTCTCCAATGATCTTCAAAGGAGGGAGTTGAAAGAAAAATGCTTTTCAAGGGATGCCCCAATACACAGGAGCATCCCTTGAAAACAAATATCGGGCATTCCTTATGCAAATACATTGTTTGTGCCAACAGACTTATCCATCAACATCTTCCATTCAATTTTATAAGAAAGAAGCGATTTCCCGCCAATCCCTCATATCAAAACCAGGTTTAAAAGGCAAGCTCTTCTCACCTTTTATATTATAATAAACATTTCCCATCCCTACGTTTTTCGCACCTTCAACGTCATTCTTCCAATTATCTCCAATCATTAAAGAAGTATGCAGCTCGGACTGCGTAGCCGACATGGCAAAATAAAAAATCTCCGGAAACGGTTTATGTACTCCTATATCCTCTGACAAAACTATTTTCTTAAAATATCCTTCCACACCGGCAGAACGCATCTTCTGCTCTTGCAATTCCCTAAATCCATTGGACAAAATATACAGATTATAAGCGGATGCCAAATATTCCAAAGCCTCTCTTGCATGAGGCATCAGTTTCTTCTTGTAAACTATATCATCAAAAAAATTATCCGAATAGGCTTTCACCAACGCTTTATCTGCAACGCCTACCTGCAACAACGGATAGGCAAATCTTTGCTCATTCAACTCATCTTTTGTAATCCTACCAGCACCATATTCATTCCACAACTCCTCATTCTTCCCGCTATACAAAGTATAAAAATGCGAAAAAGAACGAAAATAACGATCAAAATGATATTTATCATACATGTCTTGGAATGTATCACGAGCGTTTTCAGTAAAAGCCCATACCGTATCATCCAAATCAATAAATATACTTCTATACATACAACATAAAGCAGATTAAAAAAGGGTTGCGTCACTCACGGCACAACCCTTTCACAGAACAATAATTTAAATTCCTTATTTCACCTGAATAACAAGATAGCGTGATACGCTCCAGAATTCAGTAGGATTTGTAATCTTCAAAGTCAGCTGGCCTTTCGCATCTTTCACCAGTTCATATGAACCAGCCGGATGTGTAGTCAGCAATTCGGCGCGTTTAGAATACAACTTGATTTCCTTATCAGTACGAATATCAATCTGAGTAAAATAATCCTTATTAAAATCCGCACTTTTCAGGACATCACCTTTTTCAAGAATTTTCTGGTCCTTCAATTCAGATTTTGTACCAAAAACAAACCAAGCAGCATTCAAAGCTTTATCCTGGCTGGCTACAGTTGCAGCCTTCGCCTCATTTTCAGCGGTCAGTTCACTTACATTCTGGCTTAAACCGGCCACAGCATCGTCCAACTCAGCGATACGAATATTTTTTGAAGCCAATTCAGCCTGCAAAGTCTCAATCTGCTGCTGTTTAGCTTCCAACTCCTTCGTCAGGTTGGCTACAGCTTTCTTCAACTGAGCGGAATTATACTGACTATTCTTCAATTGCTTCTCCAGTTTCGCAATCTGCTCACGGTTTGACTGTAATTTTTCACTGATGAAGCGAATATCTTCTTTTATCTTATCAGCACTATTCTCACGAATAGAACCACTCTGTAAGTCTACACGATTCTCAGCTTCATTTATCTGACGAAAACCTTCCTGTACTTCATTGAAAGCACCCATGATATCGTCCAATTCAGCATTTCTGTTTGACAGTTCTACCATCAAAGAATCATTTTGAGCCTTCAAGGCATCTTTCTGAGCTCCATTACCGCATGAAGTCAATAAAGCTACAGATAACAACGATAAAAATACTAGTTTTTTCATTTGCTTTACATTTTAAGTTTATTCATTTTTAGTCCTCTTTCCCACCGAGTACGATTACGATTTCACCTCGCGGCTCGTTTTGAGTGAAATGCGCTATAACTTCAGTTAATGTGCCCCGAACACTTTCTTCGTGAATTTTTGAAATCTCACGACATACGGAAACAGGCCTTTCGGCACCGAAAAACTCGGCAAATTGAGTTAAGGTTTTCACCAAACGGTAGGGTGATTCATAAAATATCATCGTCCGTTTTTCTTCTTGCAAAGAGGTCAAACGGGTCACTCTTCCTTTTTTTTGTGGCAGGAATCCTTCAAAGCAGAAACGTTCATCAGGCAATCCCGACGCCACCAGCGCAGGTACAAAAGCAGTAGCTCCAGGCAAACATTGCACCTCAATGCCACTCTTCACACACTCACGCACTATTAAAAATCCGGGATCAGAAATACCAGGAGTTCCGGCATCAGATATTAAAGCAACAGTTTCGCCCGCTTTGATGCGATTCACAATACCTTCCACTGTTTTATGCTCATTAAACTTATGATGAGACTGCATGGCGTTTTTAATTTCAAAATGTTTCAAAAGAATACCCGAAGTACGCGTGTCTTCCGCCAATATCAAATCAGCCTCTTTCAACACACGGATGGCACGGAAAGTCATATCCTCTAAATTTCCTACTGGAGTAGGTACGACATACAGTTTTCCCATAAAACAATTGCATTCTGTTATACTGGAACAAATGTAGAAAGAATTTAAATGCATAAAGTTAATTGTCCCAATTATTTAACAGATGTTGCACTTTTGTTTAACATTATATCTTTTATTAATAAATTTCCAAGTGAAAATAATCCTTTTTCGGGGTACAAGTCGTACATTTGCACTCAGAATTAATCTAATTGTTATAACTAAATTATGGTAGTTTTTTCAGAAGACCACATCCAGGAAACACGTAGAAGAGGAAGAATAGAAGTAATATGCGGCTCAATGTTCTCAGGTAAAACCGAGGAACTAATCCGCCGTTTGAAAAGAGCGAAGTTTGCCCGTCAACGGGTTGAAATATTCAAACCGGCCATAGATACACGCTATTCGGAAGAAGAAGTTGTATCACATGACAGCAACTCTATTGCCTCCACCCCTATTGATTCTTCTGCCAGCATCTTGCTTTTCTCCTCAGACAAGGATGTAGTGGGTATAGACGAAGCGCAATTTTTTGACGAAGGTTTGGTTGATGTCTGCAACAAGCTGGCTGACAACGGGATAAGAGTCATCGTCGCCGGATTGGACATGGATTTCAGGAGAGTTCCTTTCGGACCTATACCTGCCTTGCTGGCTATTGCAGACGAAGTAACCAAAGTTCATGCCATTTGTGTGAAATGTGGGAACTTGGCCTATGCCACCCACCGAATCACCAAAAGCGAAAAACGGGTCCTATTAGGGGAAAAGGCAGACTATGAACCTCTTTGCCGGACCTGCTATATGGAAGCTTTGAAAGAGGAAACTGAAAATAAATAACACACACTTTATGATACAGAAAAAAATAACATTCGATAGTTTTATCCGCGGAATATTGACAGCGATGGTCATTATCGGCATTCTATATCTGGTCAACCGACTCAGCGGAGTGCTGCTTCCTTTCTTCATAGCATGGCTGATAGCCTATCTTACCTATCCGATGGTCATTTTCTTTCAGAACAAATTGCGTCTGAGGAACCGGGTAATCTCCATATTGGTTGTTTTGCTGGTATTACTGTCCATTATCACTTTAGCATTTGTAGGACTTGTACCACCAATCATTGAAGAATTCGGCAAACTGAAAGAATTGCTCACCGCCTATTTTATCGAAGGATCCAAGCAAGCAGCTATTCCCGGCACAGTGGCCAATTTCATAAAAGAGCACATAGATATGTTGAAAATACACGAAGCGCTGAACGAAAGCAATTTTGCGAATACCATGCGTAATGTTCTTCCCCAAGTATGGGCATTGCTGACCCAATCTGTCAATATTGTATTCAGTGTATTCACCTCATTCATCATCCTGCTGTACACTTTCTTCATTCTATTAGATTATGAAGCCATTGCACGGGGATGGATAAAACTGATCCCTGCCAGACACCGTGAAATGACAGTACATATTGTCACGGATGTACAGGACGGCATGAACAAATATTTCCGCGGGCAGGCGTTTGTCGCTTTTTGTGTAGGGATTCTGTTCAGCATAGGGTTTCTTATTATTGATTTCCCGTTAGCCATCGGTTTCGGATTGTTTATCGGGCTTCTCAATATGGTTCCCTACCTTCAGCTTATCGCTTTTATTCCCACAGTCTTATTAGCCTTACTGAAGGCTGCGGATACAGGAGAGAATTTCTGGTGGATATTATTTTGCGCCTTCCTTGTGTTCTGCATCGTACAAATTATACAAGACGGTCTGATTGTACCGAAAGTTATGGGAAAAATCACAGGATTGAATCCTGCTATCATTTTATTATCCCTCTCCGTCTGGGGGGCATTAATGGGAATTGTAGGTATGATTATCGCTTTGCCTTGTACCAGCTTGATGCTTTCTTACTATCAAAGATACATACGAATAAAAGAAAAAGAATTTTCCGGAGGGATAGAACACTCTGATTTTCAGCACAAAGAGAATTCTAACGAAAAATAATTCAAAAAAATCAAGTAATATATTTGCATATTTCATCTAAAACGTCTACCTTTGCACTCGCAATTCGGAAGAATAGCAATAACAAAGGATTGATTCGCTAGCTCAGCAGGTAGAGCACAACACTTTTAATGTTGGGGTCTTGGGTTCGAGCCCCAAGCGGATCACGAAAAACAAAAGAAAAATCAAGCAAATCCCTGATAATCAGATATTATCAGGGATTTCTTTTTTCTGGCAGGTAGCAGAAAATAGCCGTTTCAAGCATATTATCGGTGGATAAATCGTGGGACTAAAATTTAGTTCAAAAAAGTCCCACGAATTCGCATCTTTCTCACTGATTCATAATCTTTTGCATAGACTTACTTTGGAAGAGAATACATAGTTTTGTAACTTTAAAAACGATGTAAAAATGGCTCGAAAATCATTTTCTGTATTGTTCTTCATCGAAGAAAGGACTATTACAGACGAAGAAATCAGCCACTTTGATAGAATTTATCAAGGCGTTGACTGGGGCTGGTACCCGGATAAATATGCTTTTTCCAGAATCTATTATGATTCCGCCAGAGAAACAATTTATTTCATTGACGAGATTTATGAAAACAAAAAATCAAATGAATGGACTGCAAATGAAATCAAGCGAAGACAATATGACGATTACGAAATTACTTGCGATTCTGCCGAGCCTAAATCAATCAATGATTACAGAGATTCAGGACTCCCAGCAAGAGGAGCAATCAAAGGACCGGGAAGCATTGAGTATTCCATGAAGTGGCTGCAAAGAAGAAAACTTGTATTTGATCCAAAAAGAACGCCAAATGCTTGCAAAGAGTTCAAGAAGTACGAATACGAACGCGACAAAGACGGAAATATCTGTAGTGGATATCCAGACAAGGATAATCATTTAATAGATTCCGTCCGGTATGGCTCAGAATCATTGTGGAGAAGAAGGGGGTACAGTGCATAATGGTGATATCAGAATATTGTAGAAAAAAACTTGGTGATTTTTTAAAAGATAAAGTAGATGTAAAAGAGGGATATACTTACGAGGAGCAGGCAATAATTGAAGGTTCAATCAGAATACTGATAAAAGCTGGAATATACACACTTGATGAACTTCGAAAAGATATCTTAAGAGAGTGCCGGAGTTGCCGGAACACCAATAAATCAGCTAAAAGAAAAATGGTGACTAAATGGGACTTATAACAACACTAAAAAGGTGGTTTAACATGATATTCAAAAAACAAGCCGAAGAGGACTTTAACATCCAGGCGGCGGAATTTCCAGAAATGGAATCACTGATTAACCGGTGCGCGAACATTTACAGGGGAGTTCCGGAATGGCTAGATGATAAGAATAACATCAAGACGATTAATTTTGCTAAATCTGTGTGTTCTGAGACTGCCAGACTTGCAACATTGGCGATCGGCATTCAGATAGACGGTTCTGCAAGGGCTACGTGGCTACAGGAACAGATCGACAAGGCATATTTTCAAATCCGTCACTGGGTAGAATATGGCTGTGCTTATGGAACAGTATTTATTAAGCCAAATGGTGAAAGCATTGACGTATTTACTCCGGCAGATGTGATGATCGTGGACTATGATAATCAGGAAATTAAGGGAATCATATTCAAGGATTCTTATACTGTTGGACGGAAATACTATACACGGCTTGAATATCACAGGTTTGTTGAGATTACAATAGATGGAGCGACAACTTATCCGTACTATGTTTCTAACAGAGCCTATGTATCAAAATCCCCCCAGTCAATCGGCGATAAAATCGACCTTAAACAGACCAAATGGGCCGACCTCATGGCAGATACACCGCCAATTCTCAAAGCGAACGGTGAGAAGCTAGACGGACCTCTGTACGGAGTACTGCGGACACCGCAGGCAAATAACGTGGATATTAACGCACCATTGGGTTTGCCAATATTTGCCGAAGCTATCGAAGAGTTAAAAGACCTCGATATTGCATACAGCAGAAACGCCGGAGAGATTTTTGATTCGCAGAAGATTGTTCTGGCAGATGATAGGCTGCTGATGCCAAGCGGTACACCTGTAGCAGCCATGTCACCACAGGGCATGGAGAACAGACGAAACGAGATGAGTTTACCGCACTTTGTCAAGAATGTATTCGGACAGGTCGAGAAAGAGTTTTATCAAGAAATCAATCCACAACTCAACACAGATACTCGTATAAGCGGCATAAATGCCCTTTTAAGCCAGTTAGGGTACAAGATTGGATTCTCCAACGGCTACTTTGTTTTCAACGAATCTAGCGGCATTCAGACGGCTACAGGAGTAGAAGCAGAACAGCAGAGGACAGTACAGTTCATTAAAGATGTGCGTGACAAACTGGAATCCTGTCTGGACGAAGTTATTTACGCATTGAACGTTTACGCCGACCTGTACGGACTTGCACCGGTTGGGGCTTATGAAGTCAATTATGATTTCGGAGATATCCTATATGTGCGTGAAAACGACCGTGCAAGATGGTGGCAGTATGTGACCACTGGCAAGGTTCCGGCATGGATGTATTTCGTGAAGTTCGAAGGAATGACGGAGGAAGAAGCGAAAGCAATGGTCAAAGAAGCTCAGCCAGATGAGCCAACATTATTCGGAGAGGAGTAAGAAAGATGGCAGATAAACCAGTAACAAGGGAAGAAAAATATCTTGCGTACTTGACAGGCGATTACACGGGCGAACTCCCAAAGCCAATCACAAGAAAAGAGAAGTATTTATACGAATTATGTTTGAAAGGAATAGGCGGTGAGATTTCGCCAGAAGAAATCAAAGCCGCAGTAAATGAGTACCTTGAAAAGAATCCAGTCAAGCCCGGAGCCACGACAGAACAGGCACAACAGATCGAGCAGAACAAGACGGATGTTGCTTCGCTAAAGGAAGATATATCAAAAATACAAAATAAATTTGAATTTGATATAGAAATGAACATACATGGTATATTAAATGCTAGTCCATCAGATAGTACGTATATAAATTATTCTGATGATGAAAATGCGCGTTGCTCAGACTATATTGATTGTCAAAACTTCAAATATATATTAGCAAAATGCAACGGTAGCGAATGGTCATGGGTTATTGCGTTTTTCAATGCTGATAAATTATTTTTACCTGATATTAGCATTGCAGGGGTAGCAGGTAAATCAACTTATGAGGTGGAAATTCCAGAAAGTGCAAAATATGCCAGAATTTCCACATATAATACTGCCATATCTTATTTTGCTAAAATCATGTTTTCAAAAAAAACATAGATGCTGACATATCTGATTTGCAAGTAAGAGTGAACGCCCTTGAATCTCCTGATGATATATATGATGGGTGTGAATTTACATTATTTAAAAAGTGGGGATTGATTGGTGATAGTCTTTCCGTAGGGCATACTGTATCAAAAGATGGGAAAACAACTTTAGGGAGAAATATTTATTATTCATGGGGACAGTACCTTGCAAGACGGATCGGAAATACTTGTCTAAATTTCGGTAGAAGTGGAGTAACATCCAAACTTTGGATGGATACGTCAGAAACATATTGTTACCCAAGATTGATTAACCCCGACAATTTATGTCAGGCATATATTATTGCGTTAGGCGCTAACGATTCAGAAATGACTTTAGGTAGTATCGCAGATGTTAATTTTACTGACATGTCTCAAAATGCAGATACTGAATATGGATGTTATGCAAAGGTTATTAACGCAGTAAGAACAGTATCAGCAAATGCACCTATTTTTTTATTCACACTTCCATATCCAAGAAATAGCGATAATAATATAAAAGCTATAAACGAAATGATTAGAACTTTTGCAAATGATAAAGAACACTTTGGAAAAATATTTCTTGTTGATTTAGATGCTGATTATAATAAATATTTTGAAACAGGAAAACTGGAAGCACAAATTGGCAATACAGGATGGCATTTGACTTCTTTAGGTTACTTATATGCGTCTAAAGTAAATGAAATTGCATTATCAAAAGTAATATCAGATAATTATAGCGATTTTCAAGATGTTTTCTTGTTACCTTGTGGGAATAATGATGTATTAGATTAAATTAACTAAAGATGGGCTTTGGTTAACCATCAAAAAACTAAAACATGTACCACGACTTTTATCGAAAGAGGTGATATATTATACTTAGTCCAGAATATTTACGCCGGATTACAGAGGGCAGTGAACAGATTGCAGAAGAATTGCATCAGTATATCATCTCTGAGATCGTGTCGAGAATGATGGCAAGAATCGGCAGAGGTGAGGACTATATTCTGACCAATTCCGATGCGTGGAGAATCAGAACACTACAGGAATCCGGTGAACTGCTAGAGGACGTTCTGGCAGAACTATCCAGATATACCAAACGTGAACAGCGGGAGCTCCTTGAAACATTTGAAGATGCCGGAATCACTGCAATGAACTATGATGACAAGGTGTACAAGGCGGCAGGATTAAGTCCTGTACCGCTCGAACAGTCTCCGGCTATGATAAGGCTCATGGAACGGAATATGCTTGCGACTATGGGCGAATGGAAGAACTTTACAAGAACAACCGCAAGTGCCGCTCAGAGACTCTATATTGAGCAATGCGACCTTGCATATAACCATGTGATGACAGGGGCGGTCGGGTATACGCAAGCCATCAAAGAGGCAGTTAATAACGTTGTGAGCGATGGTATTACCGTCACATATCCATCTGGCAGAAAAGATACAATCGAAACCGCAGTTGCACGTTCTGTCAGAACTGGTGTGGCTCAGGCTACGGGAGATATATCTCTCAAACGCATGGAAGAAATGGACTGGGATTTAGTTCTGGTCAGTGCACACATAGGAGCCAGAACAGGTGACGGCGGCGAGAATCCGGGAAATCACTCGTTTTGGCAAGGCAAGATATACTCTCGTTCTGGCAAGAGTAAGAAATTTCCACCATTCTCATTGACTGGATATGGAACGGCAAGCGGACTGTCAGGAGTCAACTGTCGGCATAGTTTTGGAGCCAGTGATGGGGAATTTAATCCTTATGCAGAACTATCGGCACAGGACAAAGTTGACAAAGGCAAACAGTACGAAAAAGAACAGCGGCAACGCACTTATGAGCGAAGAATCCGCAAAACGAAGCGTGAAGTTCTTGGAATGCAAGCGGCGGTTGATAACTGTAATGACGAACAGACAAGATTTGCACTTCAGCAAGACCTTGACCGGAAGTCTTATCTTTTACAGAAACAAAATGCTGCATACAAAGATTATTGCAAGCAGAATGACCTGAGGGAACTGCAAGACCGACTTATGATTGCTAAGTGGAACCGCCAGAACGCCGCAAAAGCCAGAGGAGCGGCAAAGAGATATAAGGCAGCAAAGGGGATTGACTAATGGATAGATGGGAATATTACAATCCGAATCCTGCCGGGAATCGAGTCGGAGATTGTGCTGTCCGGGCAATATGTAAAGCAACCGGGTTCGACTGGGAAACAGTATTCGCCGGATTAATGATACAGGCGTGTGCTCTGTCGGATATGCCATCAGCTAATTACGTTTGGGGCGCGTATCTCTATAAACGTGGGTACAGACGTAAGCTAATTGAACAGTCAGAACGATATATCTATACAGTCAACGACTTTTGCGCAGACCATCCGACAGGCACATACATCCTCTGCATAGACGGTCATGTAGTGACGGTACAAGATGGCAAATATTTTGACACATGGGATTCCGGTAATGAGATTCCGGTATATTACTGGGAAAAGGAGAATAAATGAGCATATCAGAATTTGTACAGATTTTCCTCTCTATCTGTGGAGGGGTGTCTATTGTCGGAGGCGCGGCAGCCGTAATTTTTAAATGGATTACTCCGGCGTTTCGACTCAATAAGCGAGTAGAGACGCTGGAAGAGCATGACAAACGAGATTACGAGAGCCTTCAAAGAATCGCGGAACGAGATTCATTAATTCTGGAAGTATTGTCAACAATGTTGGACAGTCAGATCAGTGGAAATAACGTCGAGGAATTAAAAAAAACAAAACAGAAGCTTACAAATTATCTTGCGCAGAATCAACGTTAGCATTAGTAAGGGGTATGCTCATGAAATTATATGTGTTCACGAAAAAAGATATAGACAGGTTCTTGATAGAGTGTAATTTCACACCGGACGAAGAAAGATTGTTCCGGCTGAGATGCCAGGAGCGCACGCTCGAATACTGTGCTGAACAGATGAATGTAAGCATATCAACAGCAAAGCGGTTAAGCCGAAGGGTAAATAATATAATAATCAAAGTGTGTTAAGACGACAATAAAAGCCCCCGGGGTTATCTCTCAGGGGCTTATTTTGCGTCTTTCCAAAACAGTTGTGAGCTTGCTGTAATCCTCCTTATTTTTACGTTCCAATATGGTTCTACTTTAAATAATGTAAAATTTTATAATACTTTTTACATTCCAATATGGGACTACTAAACTCTACTATATTATACCACATATAAAAGTGATTTGAAAGTTAAATTTTATCCTACTGTACCTTATTTTTTCTTTTCCTCCCTTATCTGTTCTTCATATTTTTTTATGAGCCACTCCGGTACCGGTTCGTCTCCATCGTCACCCCTGTATTTGATCGGGTCAATATTGTTTGTAAAGCACCATTCCCAACTATTATACTCATCACCGTCTTTTGATACGATGTAAAATATATCGTATTCGCTATCCGCAAATGCCAACGTATCTGTTGCATTCATTGTGTACAGCATGATATACATGTTTCTCCTGTATGCGTACGCCATTTCTAACGGTGAATCTTCGCCGCCCAGAAATTCCATGAACATTTCAACGTCAGAAGATTCTTTCGACAATTTGTTATAATAATCGTAGACTTTTTCATCCCATCCGCCTGGGAAAGTTTTGCATTCTTCTATTTTCTCGTTATCTTCTTTAGCCATTTTGTAAATGGTTTCAAGTTTTACTCTCTTAATCATTTTACACGCCTCCTATTTTACTTCGCAATCTTCTAACACAACTCTTTCTAACAAAGCAACAACATAATCAGGCGGATTTCTTTTACCACCCTCCCAGTTTTCAATTGTCCTTTTGGGAATTTTGTACTTATCGGAAAAAGCCTGCTGACTTAATCCAGAAATTAATCTAATTTCTTTGATGTTCATATTGTTTTACCTCTTAATACGCCCGAGCATACGAAATAAAATTCTGCTCGGCGGTCTCGTCAACAAGTTCCGCCGGGATTCTCACCCAGTCCTTTCCCAGAGATTTTATAAAATCATCTTTCTGGGATTCTGCGCCACACAGCCAATCTGCTGTGACTTTGGCACATCCGAAGTTTTCGGAATTGTTCCGGGCTACCTGTTTCAATTCGAATTTTTTCATTTCTGTTTCCTCCTTGATTTTTGTTCTTCCTTGTTTCTGATATTATCATACCACTCAGTGGGTGATATGTCAATACTTTTTTGATACTTTTTTGAACTTCTTAGATTAATACTTCTGTGCAAAAATATAATCAGAAAGGCGGTGCATAAGATGGCATTATATAACAATCCTTATCAATACAGTTTTGGTGTTCCGGGACAGATGAATCAGTTTCAGCAGCAGCCTGTCCAGATGCCGGCTCAACCAGTACAGCAACCCCAGCAGAATAACAATGGCATCCTGTGGGTGTCTGGAGAAGTCGGCGCAAAATCTTATCTGGTAGCACCCGGAACAAGTGTTTTACTGATGGACAGTGAGAGCGAAAAGTTCTACATAAAATCCACGGACGTTTCCGGTATGCCACAGCCATTACGGACGTTTGAGTATCATGAAGTAGGCACTCAGATGCCACCTAAACAGCCTGTTCAGAACATGGACAGTAAATACGTCACCAGACAGGAATATGATGATTTAAAGGGCAAATACGAAGCTATCATAAACCGATTAAATTCTTTTTCTGAACCTGTTAGAGCTAATACCGTGCAGGAATCAGCGGTCAAGGGAGGAAACGCAGATGAGTAATCCATTATTCAACGCACTTGGTGGTGGAATGCCGCAGGGTAACGGTCCGATGCAAATGATACAGCAGTTTATGCAGTTCAAACAGAATTTTAAGGGAGACCCAAAGGAAGAAGTCCAGAAGATGCTACAGTCTGGAAAGATTTCCCAGCAGCAACTTAATCAGGTTCAGCAGATGGCAGGGCAGTTTCAGAATCTGCTGAAGAATATGAAATAGTGCATTACAATCTGGCCAGATTGATGTAAATACACAATAAAGGAGATTATAACTATGGATGGAAATTATAGCTTAGCAGATATTGCCGCTGCTACTGGAAACGGTAGAAATAACGACGGCATGTTTGGTGGAGATGGCAGCTGGTGGATTATTGTTTTATTCATTTTTGCTTTCTTCGGATGGGGGAACAACGGCTGGGGTAATAATGGCAACGGCGGCGGATATATAGCCACAGCAGCTACTCAGGCAGACATTCAGAGAGGATTTGACAATTCCGCAGTAATCAGCAAGCTTGATGGAATCAATAACGGTCTCTGTGATGGATTTTACGCAGTGAACAACGGTATGCTTACCGGTTTTAATGGAATCAACACAAACATCATGCAGACCGGCTTTGGAATCCAGCAGGCAATCAATGCTGATACTGTAGCGAATATGCAGAACGCCAACGCTTTACAGGCACAGCTTGCGAACTGCTGTTGTGAAACCAGGGAAGCTATCCAGGGCGTAAACTACAATATGGCACAGAATACCTGCGCATTGCAGAACACAATGAACAGTAACACAAGAGACATTATTGACAGTCAGAATGCAGGAACAAGAGCCATTCTTGACTATCTTTGCAATGAAAAGATTTCTAGTCTGCAGGCTGAGAATAATGATCTCAGACGTGCTGCATCTCAGGATCGCCAGAGCGCACTTCTCACAACTGCAATGGCTTCTCAGACACAGCAGCTCATTAATGCAATCAATCCAGCACCGATTCCGGCATATCAGGTTCCTAACCCGAACACATATTACGGATGTGGATGCGGATGCAACACCGGATGCAATTGCTGATAACTTCATATCGAGAGTATCTTTCGATTGATTTCGGATGTCGGCTTATGCCGTTATTACACAGAGGGGCAGGCTGAGACCTGTCCTTTTGTGATATGAAAGGGGTAAAAATTATGGCAGAATTTACAAGTGTAGCTGCTCAGACTGTAGCAGCAAATGGAAACGTAGTATTTTCAAATACAGCAGTTAAGGGTTCTAACTGCATTCAGCACAGAGAGGGAAGCGGAATCATCACTCTAAGAGGACTGACTAACCAGTGTAAAGCGAGATTCTTCGTGGATTTTTCTGGTAATATCGCAATTCCAACAGGCGGTACTGTCGGAGCTATTTCTCTGGCTATTGCAATCTCTGGCGAACCTGTATTATCTTCACAGATGATTTCCACACCAGCAGCAGTAGATCAGTACAACAATGTGTCCGCAGGTATCTATATTGATGTGCCTCGCGGATGTTGTGTTAATATCGCAGTAGAGAATACCAGTGATCAGGCTATTTCTGTTGCGAACGCGAACATTGTTGTGACCAGAGAAGCGTAGGAGGTGTGATTATGAGAGATATTAAAGACTTATGTGCAAGAATCGAAGACGAGCTGTCCAAAATTGCTGATAATGGGCTGACCACTGGGAACTTGGAAATGACATACAAACTGATTGATATGTACAAAGATATCAAGAATACGCAGTACTGGGATAAGAAAGTAGAGTACTACAACACTGTCCTTGATGAGATGCGTGGCGGATACAATGACGATTACAGTGAACGTGGAAGAAAGCGTGACAGCATGGGGAGATACAGCTCAAATGATGGCAGAATGATGCCGGATTACGACAGGGGTAATTCTTATGCCAGAAGGGGTGAGCATTATGTTAGAGGACATTACAGCCGCTCTGATGGGCGAGATGCTTATGACGATTACATGACGCAGAAACAGAGCTATCGTTCCGGCAAGTCTGAAGACTGCAAAAGAAAGATGCTCGCCGCATTGGAAGAACATCTGGACGAACTTACAACAGAAATGAGTGATATGTCCAAGGATGCAGAGTGCCGGGAAGAACGTGATCTTGTCAAGAGATACGTAGAAAAACTCCGTGATATGCTCTAAAAACACAAAAGTGGTAGAGAGGTAGTTAAAAGAAATCTGTTATAATGTAATTGTGCAGCAGGAAGCACAAGTAAAACGGTTGTTTTTGACATTTTCGTTTTAATCCTCCTTTCTTTAATTTAGTAGCTGGTACGCACGCTTTAACGGAAAGTTGAACAGGTTCGAATCCTGTCGTGCGTATTTGCCATCTGGCACGCAAGATGGCTCACCTCCTTGATTAAGGTTTTTGTTATTCATACTTTTCTTTTAAAAAAGAAATAAATATCCGAAACAACTCGTGGCAGGCATGACACGTTAAACACCTTGCTAACCCGGGAATCCGGGTTATGTGGAATGTACGCTAGTGGAAAACTGACAGAGTCGCACTCTAGTCTCCGGTTCGATTCCGGGCATTCCGCTTTGATTCGGTTAGAATTATGCTGTTTGCTTGCAGGCGGTCTATGATTTGGCTGAATCGCAACATCATGATGCTGAAAAAAGGTTATTGCTGTAAAAATCCTAAAGGTGACAAACCTAAAAAGCATACCGAGGCCTTATGGTGAAAATCAGCTCAGTTGCGCTGTCAACTGGCCGTTAAAGGCGGCGCGGAATGTAGCTCAGGTGGAAGAGCGGAGAGCGCATAGCTCTTGACGTCGCAGGTTCGAATCCTGCCTTTCCGATTACCTCGCCAGTGGTCTAACTGGCTTAATCCATTTACCTGCGGCGGCAGGTCAATAAACACGACCAGGAGGATGTTATGCAGAAACTTATTGACACATTAAAATCGTTTGGAATTGAAATCCCGGAGGATAAACAGGCAGATGTGAAAAAGGCGCTCTCTGAGCATTACAAGAATGCAAAGGAAGTAGCAAAAACCCTGTTAAAAGTCGAGGGAGAACGAGATAACTGGAAAGAACGTGCCGAGACAGCAGAAGAAACCTTAAAAAGTTTTGACGGTATCGACCCGGCAAATGTTAAGACCGAGTTAGAGACTTGGAAACAGAAAGCGGCAGATGCAGAGAAAGAATTCAATGCAAAAATCTACGACCGTGATTTCTCAGATGCTCTGAAAGCGGCACTTGATGATGTTAAGTTTTCCAGTGAGGCGGCAAAGAAGTCTGTTATGGTGGACATCAAAGAAGCCGGATTAAAACTGAAAGACGGTAAAATTCTCGGATTAAATGACCTGATCGAACAGATGAAGCAGTCTGACGCATCCGCTTTTGTAGATGAATCTCAGCAGCAGGCTCAGCAGAATCAGGCAAGATTTACAACTCATGTTGGACAGCAGCAGACACCGGGAAGCATGACCAAGAAAGATATCGAAGCGATCAAAGACCCGTCCGAGAGACAGGCTGCAATCGCTCAGAATATCCAGTTATTCCAGTGATTTTTTACACCGACTATACGCCAGAGTATAGCCGCTAACTCAATACCTTAACAATTATGGGTAGAAAGGATTTTTTATGGCAGCAAAAGCTAATCTTATTATGAGTAATGATATTCAGGTCACAGCGCGTGAGATTGACTTTGTAACTAGATTCGAAAGAAACTGGCAGCACTTACGTGATATTCTGGGCATCATGAGACCTATCAAAAAACAGCCGGGTGCTGTACTCAAGTCCAAATACGCAGAGGGTACTTTACAGAGCGGAAAAGTTGGTGAGGGTGAGGAAATCCCTTACAGCAAGTTTACTGTAAAAGAAAAGAACTATGCGGAAATGACTATTGAGAAGTACGCAAAAGCTGTATCTATCGAAGCAATCAAGGATCACGGTTATGAGAACGCTGTTCAGATGACTGACGACGAGTTCCTTTTCCAGCTTCAGACTGATGTTACCGGCAGATTCTATGACTATCTGAAAACCGGTACACTTACTTCCACAGAAACTACATTCCAGATGGCTCTGGCAATGGCTAAAGGTCGTGTTGAGAACAAATTCAAGCAAATGCACAGAAATGTGACTGGCGTCGCTGGATTTGTCAATATTCTGGACGTATATGAATATCTCGGAGCAGCTGAGATCACTATTCAGAATCAGTTCGGATTCCAGTACATGAAGGACTTTATGGGATTCAATACAATCTTCTTACTGTCCGACAGCGAGATTCCGAGAGGACAGGTTATTGCTACCCCTGTTGAGAACATCGTACTTTACTATGTAGACCCGAACGAGTCTGACTTTGCGAGAGCAGGTCTTGTGTATACCGTATCTGGCGAAACAAACCTGATCGGATTCCATACACAGGGCAACTACCACACAGCAGTATCCGAAGCGTTTGCGGTTATGGGACTTACTCTTTTTGCAGAGTACATTGATGCAATTGCAGTAATTACCATTGACGAAACACCAACGCTCGGCACTCTGACAGTAACATCTGCGGAAGGAACAGCAACTGGTGATACAAAAATCACTGTAAATCCGGCTAAAGAAAATACCAACAACGTATATAAATACAAAGTTGCAACAGACGCAGTAACTGTTGGATATGGACAGAATCTCAGAAACTGGACTACATGGGACGGAAAAGCTGATATTAAGGCAGCAACCGGACAGAAGATTACAGTGGTTGAGTGTGATGGAACATACAAAGCACTGAACGCCGGAAGTGCAAGCGTAACAGCGAAATCATAAATGTAGGAGGTAACTGGCATGGCTTATGCAGATTATAAATTCTATACAGAATCATTCGGCAATGTCGTGCCAGAATCCGACTTTCCACGGCTGGCAGAAAGAGCCAGTGATTTTGTGGACACAATGACATTTGACAGGTTGGTGGATGGACTGCCAGAAAATGAACGCTCACAGAAGCGCATCAAAAAGGCGGTCTGTTCATTGGCTGAATTAATGTATCAGATTGAGCTTGCTGAAAAGAATGCTATCAATCAGGCATCGGCAAATGTAACCGACATAAATGTCGGGAACATCTCAACAGGCATTGTAACATCTGTATCTTCTGGCAGTGAATCCATCTCTTACGCAACACCTCAACAGATTGGGGCGAGTGCAAAAGAATGGAGCGCAGTATATGCCGCCGCCGGAGATGCGCAGAAAACGAACGACTTGCTCTTAAAGACAGCTTTACCGCTTCTGATGGGAGTAAGGACAGATGATGGAATACCAATTCTTTATGCGGGGGTGTGAGCATGAAATGCAGACAGTGTGGAAAAGAGCTTAAATCGCATTGGAGTACCGACATTTGTCTTGAGTGTTCAAGAGAAAACATGAAAAAGATATTCAGAGAAAACTCAGAAATAAAGCAGGCGTTCCACGAAACCATTGAAGAACTTAAAAAGC
>ENA-ORCN01000803-ORCN01000803.1-human-gut-metagenome-genome-assembly--contig:-NODE-803-length-24835-cov-18.559334_pt1 | contig 24835 bp, 23 predicted proteins | sample MGYA00242984_ERZ507984 | MGnify/ENA primary metagenome ERZ507984 (study PRJEB26167, sample SAMN06115395) | human gut metagenome | host: Homo sapiens | place: China:Hubei | collected 2016-05-19... | reverse complement strand
TCCGATGCGCTCCCGTCTGGTGCTTTGTTCGTTCATTGTTTAATTTACAAGATACACGCCCCGCACCCGCGGAACAGATTTATTATACCGCGGATCATCCGCTTTGTCAAGACTTTTTTGAACCTTTTGTAAAGTTTTTTGGAAGCCTCAACGCCGCGTCACACACAGCTTTGATAGGATACCAGACCTGGCAGGAAATGTCAACCCCTTTTTTGCAAAAAACCTAAAATTTTTGAATGTCTCCTATCAGGTGACAAAATGGCCGCCGTATGCTATACTATGGAGACGACCTTATCTATAAAGGAGGAACTTCCTCTTGCACATTCTTGAGATGCAGGCCGCCTATGGGCGGCTGCGGGGCGACAGTCTCCGGCTGGAGCCGGGGCTGAACCTGATCTATGCCCCCAACGAATCCGGCAAGTCCACCTGGTGCAGCTTCATCCGCACCATGCTGTATGGTCTGCCTACCCGCCAGAGCGGCCCCCTGGCGGACAAGAACCGCTTCGCCCCCTGGACCGGGGAGGCCATGCAGGGGCGGATGGACCTGGAAACCGGCGGCCAGCGCTGGACGGTGCTGCGGGACACCCGCCGGGCCAGCGCCCCCATGCAGGACTTCTCCTGCACCTATACCGGCACGGCCCAGCCGGTGCCGGAGGTAAACGGTCAGAACCTGGGAGAGACTCTGCTGGGCGTACCCCGGGAGGTATTCCAGCGCAGCGCCTTCATCGGCCAGAGCGGCCTGGCCGTCAGCCAGGACCCGGAGCTGGAGCGCCGGATCGCCGCCCTGCTGTCCACGGGACAGGAGGACGTGTCCTATTCCGAAAGCTATGACCGGCTGAAAAAGCAGCTGAACCGCCGCCGCCACAACAAGACCGGGCTGATCCCCCAGCTGGAGCAGGAGCAGGCCCGGCTGGACGACGCCCTGCGCCGTCAGGCGGAGCTTACCGCCCAGCTGGAAAACGCCCGGGAACAGCAGTGCACCGCCCAGACCCGGGTAGAGGAGCTGGAGCAGCGCCGGGCCCAATGGGAGGCCCTGGAAAAGCAGGAGGCCCTGCGGCAGTGGCGGGAGACCCAGGAGGACCTGGCCCGCCGCCGCCAGCAGCTGACGGCCCTGCAGCAGCTGGACGGCGATCTGCCGGACCGGGACACCCTGGCCCGGATGCAGGCTCAGCTGGAACTGCTGGAGCAAGCCGGGGGGACCCTGACCCAGGCCCGGCGCATCGCCCAGCAGCGGCAGACGGAAGCCCAGGAGGCTCAGGAAGCCTGGTCGGCTCACCCGCTGTATCCCAACGACGAAAACCAACTGCGGCAGCAGGCGGAGAGCATGATGGCTCCCGCCGGGCCGGGGAAGGCCCTGCCCATCGCCGCCGGGGTGCTGCTGTGCGCCGCCGCTGCGGCGTTGGCCCTGCTGCCGGCTCCGGCGAAGCTCATCGCCGCCGCCATAGGCGCAGCCGCCGCCGTGGGGCTGTTCCTATATTATATGGTATCCCGCCGCCGGGCCGTCGATGCCGCCCAGACGGTGCAGACCCGGAAGGCGGCGCTGCAGCGGCAGACGGAGGAGTATCTGCGTCTGCGGGAGGACGCCCGGCAGGCGGAGGACGCCGCCCGAACGGCCGCGGCCTCTGCCGAGGGTCTCACCCAGCAGCTGCAAGGGCAGCTGGTAACCCTGCTGGCCCAGGTGCAGCCCTTCTGGCCCGAGGCCAACGGCGCAGACGGCGTTCGCGTGGCCCTGACCGCCGCCCTCCGGCGCCGGGAAGCCCTGGACGGCGCCGCCCTCCAGGTGCAGAAGGCCCAGATTCGGTGCGACGCCATGTCCCGGCACCTACCCCAGCCGCCGCTGCCGGACCCGGAGGAGACCCTGCCCCGGCCGGTGCTGTCCCGGGAGCAGATAGACGCCGCCCTGCCCCAGGTCCGGAATCAGCTGCGGGAGGCCCGCTCCCGGGTGGACAGCCTTACCGGCCAGCTGCGGACCATGGACAGCCCCGAGAGCTTACAGGCCCAGCGGGACCAGTGCACCCGGCGGCTGGAGGCCCTCCAGGCGGAGTACGACGCCATTGCCCTGGCCATGGAGGCCCTGACCCAGGCCAACACCGTCCTGCAAACCCGGTTTTCCCCGGCCCTGGGGGCGGAAACGGCCCGGATTTTCTCCGCCATCACCGGCGGCCGGTACGACAAGGTGCTGCTGGACCGGAACCTGTCCCTCAGCGCCCAGCCCGCCGGGGACGCCATGCCCCGGGCCCTGTCCCTGCTGAGTCAGGGTGCGGGAGATCAGCTGTACCTGGCGGTGCGGCTGGCCATCTGCCGGATGGTGCTGCCCCGGGATAAGGCCGCGCCCCTGATCCTGGACGATGCCCTGGCCAACTTTGACGACCAGCGGCTGGCCGCCGCCCTGGACTGGCTGGCAGAGGAGAGCCGCACCCGCCAGATCCTGCTGTTCACCTGCCACCGCCGGGAGGGTGACTATCTCCGGGACCGCGCCCACGTTATATCCCTGAATTGAGGTGTTTTATGTTTCTGCCCCTGAATAGCTTTGAGAATATCTGCGTATGCTTTCTGCTGATGATCATCTACAGCACCGCCGGATGGATAGGCGAGATGATCTATCACTCCATCGTCATCAAGCATTTAAGTGAAAAACGCGGATTTCTCAACGGATTTCTCTGCCCCATCTATGGACACGGCGCGCTTTTGGTGTTATATGTATTAAATGGCGGGCTGAAGAACCCCATTCTGACGTTTCTCGCGGGCATGGTGCTGACCACGGCCCTGGAGTACTTCACCAGCTGGATGATGGAGACCATCTTCCACATGCGCTGGTGGGACTACTCCAACTGCAAGTATCAGATCAACGGCCGCATCTGCCTGACCAACTGCATTTTCTTCGGTCTGGGCTGCGTGCTGCTGTGCCATGTGGTGAATCCGCCGGTGCTGCGGTGGCTGATGGGCATCGGGCCGGAGTACACCGTGCCCGTGGCGTCCTTCATCTTCGGCCTGTATATCATGGACAACGTTCTGTCCATCCGCAGCGCCTTCCAGCTGTCCCACCGGCTGGACAAGCTGCAGAAGCTCCAGCAGGAGATCCGCCAGCACCTGGACGAAAAGGCCCAGCTGTACGGCAATCGGGTGGAGGAGCTTACCGGCCGCCTGATGAACGGCCTGGAAAAGGCCAGCGACGAATATCTGCAGGAGCGGGTGCTGCGCCTGGCCCAGCTGCGCAGCGGTGCGGATATGTTTGAGCGCCGTCTGCTGCGCTCCCACCCCAACCTGCGCTCCAAGCGCCACGGCAGCAAGCTCATCGACCTGCTGCGGCAGAAGAAGGACGGCGTCGTCAAGAAATAATTTCTACAACATAATTATAAAGGAGAATTGATTATGAGCGATTGTACCCACGATTGCAGCAGCTGCGGTGAAAGCTGCGCCGAGCGCCAGGGGGGCAGCCCCTTCCAGATCAAGCCCCTGCGGGAGGGCTGCCGGGTCGGCAAGGTTTACGGCGTGGTGTCCGGCAAGGGCGGCGTCGGCAAGTCCATGGTCACCAGCCAGCTGGCCGTCACCATGCAGCGCCGGGGCCACAATGTGGCGGTGCTGGACGCCGACATCACCGGTCCCTCCATCCCCAAGGCCTTCGGTATCCATGGCCGGGCCGCGGCCACCGAGGATGCCATCCTCCCCGTCATCACCGGCACCGGCATCCAGCTGATGAGCGTAAATCTGCTGCTGAAGCACGAGACTGACCCCGTCATCTGGCGCGGCCCCGTCATCGGCGGCGTGGTGCAGCAGTTCTGGGGGGACGTGCTGTGGCAGGACGTGGACTATATGTTCGTGGATATGCCTCCCGGAACCGGCGACGTAGCCCTGAACGTGTTCCAGACCCTGCCGGTGGACGGCGTCATCATCGTGGCCAGCCCCCAGGAGCTGGTGAGCATGGTGGTGCAGAAGGCCGTGAAAATGGCCCAGATGATGAACATCCCCATTGTGGGCCTGGTGGAGAACATGAGCTATATCACCTGTCCCGACTGCGGGAAGAAGCTCTATCCCTTCGGCGAGGGCAAGACCCAGCAGGCCGCCGATGAATACGGTCTGCCCCTGCTGGCCAGGATGCCCATCGACCCGGAGCTGGCCCACATGGTGGACCAGGGCCGCATCGAGGATTTCCAGGGCAATTGGCTGGACGCCGTGGCCGACAAGCTGTAAGCAAATTTCGGGAGGCCCTGCCATCGGCAGGGCCTCCCCCCTTGTTTATTTCTCCCTATCCGCCGCCGTTTTTCTTGTATGGTTTGCCGGATTTCATTCTTTTCTTGCCTTATTCTCCCATTTATGATATAAAAGAATTATCAAGAGAGAGAAAAGGAGCGACCCCATGAAGCATATCAAGCGCATCGCCGCCGCGGTGCTGGCCCTGTGTGCCCTGCTGGCACTGACGGCCTGCGGCGGACTGCAGGAAAAGGTGGAGTCCAAGCTGTGGGAAACCGCCGCCCCCATCCTGGTCCAGGGGAACATGGACCTGCTGTATAAGGGCGTCTGCGACGAGAACTATCTGAAGCTGGTGAACAGCACCCAGGAGGACTGCCTCCCCTATTACGAGGAGAACATGGCCCTTCAGGCCCAGGCCATTATGGCCGCCTTCGAGATCAACGACGTCAACAACAACCAGTCCGACCGCTTTATCGACATCATGAAGCAGGTCTATGCCAAGGCGGACTACACCATCGGCGCCGCCAGCCAGGTGGACGACAGCCACTTCCTGGTGGACGTCACCGTAACGCCCCTGAACTTCCCCGCCCAGGTATACGACAACCTGGGCATCGGTCTGATGACCTTCTTCAACACCTATGGCGAGCTGACCGATGAACAGCTCAACGCCATGTCCGACCAGGAGTACATCCAGTATGAGGAGACCTGGGCCACCGGCATCCACAACGCCTGCCGGGTGTCCGTGAAGGACGGGCCGGACACCCTGGACCCCGTCACCATCCAGATGGCCGTCAGCAAAACCGACGACGGCAAATGGTCCATCGACGACGACTCCATCCTCCGGTTCAACGAGGCCCTGATGTTCTATCCCGAGAGCTTCGAGTAATTGGTACAAATTGCAAAGCAAGTCCCCGGCACCTTGCCAATCTGTCAAAAAGCCTCGCAGAGTTTGCCGCCCGCAGGCGGCAAATCAATTGAGATCATTTTTTGCCGGGGCGTGTACCTGGCAAAAAATACTTCTCAGTCTGCAAGTGTGGAATTTGTTCGCCTATGGCGAACAAATTATGCGCGCGGCAGACTGCAAGCCTTTTGTCCAAAATGGGCTTCGCCCATTTTGGATAGAATAACAAGTCCCCGGCGCAGACGCGCCGGGGACTTGTTATTCTATTCTATGTTATGTGCCGCTGTGGGCGTGGGCCTTTTCCGGCTCCTCCTTCTCCGGCGGCAGGGGCCGCACCCGGATCTCCATGACCCGCCGGTGCTCCACCCGGGTGACGCACACGTCCAGGCCGTCGGCCTGGAACCGGTCGCCTACGTCGGGCACCCGCCCGATCTCCTCCATGACCCAGCCGGACACCGACGAGGCGTCGTACTCCTCGCTGGGCTTCATGTCGAACAGGTCGTACAGATCGTCCAGGTCCGCCGAGCAGGCCACCAGATAGCTGCCGTCGGACTGCTTGCGGAACTCCTCGATGACCTCGTCGTGCTCATCCCAGATCTCGCCCACCAGCTCCTCCATGATGTCCTCCATGGTGACGATGCCCTGGGTGCCGCCGTATTCGTCCACCACCACCGCCATGTGGACCTTATTCTGCTGCAATTGCCGCAGCAGGTCCGATATCCGGGTGGTTTCCGTGGTGTACAGCACGGAGCCCTTCAGCTCCGACAGGCGCTTGACGCCCCGGCAATAGGCGGCGTAGAAGTCCTTCTCGTGCAGGACGCCGATGATATTGTCAATACTGTCGTGATAAATGGGCAGCCGGGAGAACCCGCTGTCTGCGTACATGGCCGCCGCTTCCTCCATGGTGGCGGTGTCCGCCAGGGCCTCCAGATCCACCCGGGGGGTGAGGATCTCGGAAACCTCCATGTCGTTGAACTCGATGGCGTTGCGGATGAGATCGCTTTCGTGCTGGTCCAGGCTTCCCTCGGTTTCGGCCTGGTCCACCATGCCCATCAGCTCCTCCTCGGTGATGCCGTCGTCGTCCTGGTGCCGCAGCAGCACCCGCAGCAGCTTCTTCCACTGGGTGAACAGGAAGTTCACCGGCGTCAGCAGCACCGCCATCACCCGCAGCAGCGGCGTGGCGACGATGGCCCAGGCCTCCGGCCGCTCCTTGGCCAGACTCTTGGGGGTCACCTCGCCAAAGATCAGGATCACGATGGTCAGCACCGTGGCGGACACCGTGGGGCCCTTCCCCGGGCCGATGAGCTGGATAAACAGCACCGCGCCGATGGTGGTGGCCACGTTGTTGACGATGTTGTTGCCGATGAGGAGGGTGGAGAGCAGCCGGTCGAAATCGGCTGCCAGGGCCAGAGTCCGGGCGGCGCGCTTGTCGCCGTCGTCGGCCCGGGTTTTCAGGCGGATGCGGTTCAGGGATGTAAAAGCGGTCTCCGTGGCGGAGAAGTAGGCGGATAGGGCGACCAGCGCCACCAGCGCCGCCAGCATTGCGACAGTACTACTGTCCATAGAAAGGTTACCAACTCAGCTTTCTGTAATGAAATTTCAGGCAGGTTCACAGCCTGATGGTTCAGTATATCATATTCCGGTCCTTTATGCAACAAATTCCTTTGAATTAACGGCCTCTCCCCGGCATTTCCGGAATCTTTATGGCCGCTTAACGAAAATCAGGCCGCAGAGCGGGGAACTCTGCGGCCTGATCGGCGGTGTATTTACTTGGCGTATTCCACGACCTTGGTCTCCCGCAGGACGTGTACCTTGATCTGTCCGGGGTACTCCAGCTCGTTTTCGATGCGCTTGGCAAGCTCCCGGGCCAGAATGACCATCTGATCCTCGGACACCTGCTCGGGCTTCACCATCACGCGGACCTCGCGGCCGGCCTGGATGGCGTAGCTCTTTTCCACGCCGGGATAGCTGCCGGTGATCTCCTCCAGCTTCTCCAGGCGCTTGATATAGTTCTCCAGGTTCTCCCGCCGGGCGCCGGGGCGCGCAGCGGAGATGGCGTCGGCCGCCTGGACCAGGCAGGCCACCAGGGTCTTGCACTCCACGTCGTTGTGGTGTGCCTGGATGGCGTGGATGATGTCCTCCTTCTCCCGGTACTTCCGGCAGAACTCCACGCCCAGGGCCACATGGGTGCCCTCCATCTCGTGGTCCACGGCCTTGCCGATATCGTGCAGTAGGCCCGCCCGCTTGGCGGCCTGCACATCGGCCCCCAGCTCCGCGGCCATGAGGCCGGCGATGTGGCTGACCTCGATGGAGTGCTGCAGCACGTTCTGGCCATAGCTGGTGCGGTAGCGCAGGCGGCCCAGCATCTTCTGCAGCTCTGGGTGCAGGCCCCGGACGCCGGTTTCCAGCACGGCGCGCTCGCCCTCGGCCCGGATGGTGGCCTCCACCTCCCGGCGGGCCTTCTCCACCATCTCCTCAATGTGGGTGGGGTGGATGCGGCCGTCGGCAATGAGCTTTTCCAGAGCCAGCCGGGCGATCTCCCGCCGGACGGGCTCGAAGCAGGAGACGGTGATGGCCTCCGGCGTGTCGTCGATGATCAGGTCCGCCCCGGTCAGGGTCTCCAGGGTGCGGATGTTGCGGCCCTCGCGGCCGATGATGCGTCCTTTCATCTCGTCATTGGGCAGGGGAACCACACTGACGGTGATCTCGGCCACATGGTCGGCGGCGCAGCGCTGGATGGCGGTGGCCACGATTTCCCGGGCGCGGCTGTCGGCCTCGTCCTTGGCCCGGGCCTCGATCTCCTTGATCTTCAGGGCCGTTTCATGGGTCACTTCGGACTCCACCTGGGCGATGAGGTAATCCTTGGCCTGGTCGGCGGTGAAGCCGGAGATGCGCTCCAGCATCTCGGTCTGGCTGCGCTTGATGATCTGAATTTCTTCGTTTGCCTTGTCGGCGTCGGCATGCTTGGCCGCCAGCGCCTCCTCTTTCTTCTCGATGGCGTCCATCTTGTGATCGAGGTTTTCTTCCTTTTGCTGCAGGCGCCGCTCCTGCTTCTGCAGGTCGGCCCGCCGCTCCTTCACTTCCTTCTCGTACTCGCTGCGGGACTTCAGAATCTCTTCCTTGGCCTCCACAAGGGCCTCTCTTTTCTTGCTTTCAGAGCTCTTGATGGCTTCGTTGATGATGCGGGTGGCCTCCTCCTCCGCGCTGGAGATCTCCTTTTCGGCCACGCGCTTGCGATAGCGAATACCGAGGAGGAAAAACAGCACTGCCGCCGCAGCAAAGGCGGCCGCCGCCACAATCCAACCGGTAGGTGTCATGGTTGGTGTTCCTCCTATTCATAATTTGTGTATGCAAACGGATGACTCCGTTCCTGGCAGATAATAACCGGGAGAATCCCCTGTCCCCCCGATGATAATCTTCATTAATTTTAATCGGATTGCACAAAACTGTCAAGAGCATATTCGCATGTTCCCTGCTATTTTTTCGCTCAGGTGTCTAAATCTGCACATATGGGGCGCTGACGTAGCCCAGAATGTCGTCATACAGCACCACATACCACCCCCGGTACTGGCCGAACACCGTCACCGTCTCCCCGCTGGGGATCCGGGCCAGCACCTGCCCCGACACCGACGGCTCCCCCCGCAGGTTCACCGGCCCGCCGGACTCCGTGGCGATGACGCCGGGCTGGCTGGGGCCGGGATAGGTGAAGGGCAGGCCGAAATACTCCGCCATGCTCATGGCCAGGCTCTGGCCGATGGCGTCGATGTGGCTTTCGATCCAGCGGGCGTCGGCCTCATTGTCGTGATACCCGATCTCCACCAGCACCGCCGGGGCCCGGGGCTGGCGCACCTCCCCCAGACTGGTGGTGGACCGGGTCACCACCCGCTCCGGCAGGGGGTAAATCTCCTGCAGATTCCGGGCGATGATCTCCGCCCCCCGGCGGCCGTTCCGGCTGGTGGGGTAATAGAAGGCGATGATCCCCCGGTTCTGCCCCTCACTGCCGGGGCCGGAGGCGTTGGAGTGCAGAGCCAGATAGAAGTCGTAGTCCCCGCGGTTTGCCTGGCGGATGGAGGACGCGGCGGTCATATCCGGGGTGTTCCGGGAAAACTGGATGCCGTTGGCCAGCAGATACGGCTCCATGGCGTCGGCCACCAGGTTCATGAAATATTCCTCCGACCCGTTCCCGGTGACATAGGGGTTATATTCCTGGGTGGAAGGACTCAGATAAATTTTCGGCATGGGCATTCTCCTTTCCTGGTCATTCTATGCCAAAATACCGGCTCTGCGCACTGGTAATTTCCCACCGGGTGTGGTACAATGGCTTCACATGACAAAAAGGACGGTGCCCCTATGAAAGCAGAACGACCCTATCCCCAGATCGCCATCACCCCCAAGGGGGAGGCGGCCCTCACCGGCGGCCATCCCTGGGTGTACGAGGGGGAGGTCACCTCCGTTTCCGGCGCGCCTGCCGACGGCGACCTGGTGGACGTGGTAAGCCGCCGGGGCAGCTGGCTGGGCGCCGGATTTTACAACAGCCGCTCCCTAATCCGGGCGCGGCTTCTGTCCCGCAACCCCAACGACCGGTTCGACCCGGACTTCTGGGCCCGGCGGGTGAAATACGCCTGGGACTACCGCAAGACCGTCATGGCCCCGGAGGAGCTGACCTGCTGCCGGATCATCTTCGGCGAGGCGGACCATTTCCCGGGCCTGACGGTGGACCGCTTCGGCCCGGTGCTGGTGGCCCAGGTGCTGTGCCTGGGGCTGGACCGGGTGAAGGACGTGATCTTCTCCCAGCTGGTGCGGGTCCTGCGGGCCGACGGACAGGACATCGCCGGGATATACGAGCGCAACGACGTTGCCCTGCGGGACAAGGAGGGCATGGCCCAGGGCAAGGGCTGGTATCCCCTGGCCGGGGAGCCTCTGCCGGACTTCACCCGCACAGACATTGTGGAAAACGGCATCCGCTATACCGTGGACTTTGAAAACGGCCAGAAAACCGGCTTCTTCCTGGACCAGAAGTACAACCGCCAGGCGGTGGCCCGGCTGGCCCGGGGCAAAACGGTGCTGGACTGCTTCACCCACACCGGCTCCTTCGCCCTGAACGCCGCCCGGGGCGGCGCGGCCCGCGTCACCGCCGTGGACGTGTCGGAGTTCGCCGTGGAATGTGCCCGGGAAAACGCGGCCCGCAACGGCCTGTCCCAGGTGGTGGACTGCATGGCCGCCAACGTGTTCGACCTGCTGCCCCAATTGCAGAAGGGGCAGTATGACTTCATCATCCTGGACCCCCCGGCCTTCACCAAAAGCCGCCAGACCACCCAGCGGGCCATGGCCGGGTATAAGGAGATCAACTACCGGGCCATGCGGCTGCTGCCCCGGGGCGGCTATCTGGCCACCTGCTCCTGCAGCCACTTCGCCACAGAGGAGCTGTTCCGGAAAATGCTCCACGCCGCCGCCCACGACGCCGGGGTCCAGCTGCGGCAGATCGAGGCCCGGCAGCAGTCCGCCGACCACCCCATCCTCTGGGGCGTGGAGGAGACCAGCTATCTGAAATTCTACCTGTTCCAGGTGGTATAAAGTGGTATAAAAAGGAGAACGACCATGGAATTTCGCGTTTTGGCCATCGGCGACGTCACCAGCGAGGAGGGCACCGCCCACCTGCGCCGCCATCTGCCGGACTTTAAAAAAATGAAGGGCGTGGACTTCACCGTTATCAACGGCGAGAACATCTCCGGCACCGGCCTGACCCCCCAGCAGGCCGACGACCTGTTTGCCGCCGGGGCCGACGTCATCACCCTGGGCAACCACACCTGGGGCAAAATGCAGATCACCGATTATCTGGAGGAGAACCGCTACATTCTCCGCCCTGCCAACTTCTCCCCCCGCACTCCGGGCCGGGGCTACGGGGTCTATGACCTGGGCCGGGTGCAGGTGGCGGTGCTGGTGCTCATCGGCCGGTGCGACCTGGCCTGGGGCAGCGACAACCCCTTCACCACGGCGGACCGCCTGCTGAAGGCCGGGGAAAAGCCCACCTTCACACTGGTGGACTTTCACGCCCAGGCCACCAGCGAAAAGCTGGCCATGGCCTATTATCTGGACGGCCGCGTCTCCGCCCTGTGGGGCACCCATACCCATGTGCCCACCGCCGATGAGCGGGTGTTTCCCCAGGGCACCGGCTATATCACGGACCTGGGCATGACCGGTGCGGTGGAGTCCGTTCTGGGCATCCGCCCGGAGCAGTCGGTGGAGACCTTCCTGGGGGGCCTGCCGGGCCGCTATCGCCCGGCGGAGGGCCCCTGCAAGGCCCAGGGTGCCCTGTTCACCCTGGACAGCGCCACCGGCCTGTGCACCGCCGTGGAGCGTGTGGATATCCGATAAATACAGAGGAGGAACCGTATCATGTCCGTTGAAAAAGTCCGGGCCTATCTGGAGCATTTCGGCGTGTCGGACCGCATCCGGGAGTTCGATGTGTCCAGCGCCACCGTGGAGCTGGCCGCCGTGGCCGTGGGGGTGGAGCCCGCCCGCATTGCCAAGACCCTGAGCTTCAAGCTGGGGGAGGACCCCATCCTGGTGGTGACCGCCGGCGACGCAAAAATCGACAACAGCAAGTATAAGCACTTCTTCGGCATGAAGGCCAAAATGCTCACCCCGGAGGAGGCGGTGGAGCGCATCGGCCACGCCGTGGGGGGCGTGTGCCCCTTCGCCCTGCCGGAGGACGTGAAAACCTACCTGGATCTGTCCCTGCGGCGGTTTGACACGGTGTTTCCCGCCGTGGGCAGCGCCGCCAGCGCCATTGAGCTGACCTGCGGCGAACTGGAGCGCTGCTGCGGGACCAATTTTGTCTCCTGGGTGGACGTGTGCAAGGGCTGGCAGGAGGAGACGGATGGCTAAGGTCCTTCACGCGGCGGACTTCCACCTGGACAGTGCCTTCCGTTCCCTGCCGGAGGAGCAAGCCCGTCTGCGGCGGCAGGAGAGCCGGGAGCTGCCCGGCCGCCTGGTGGATTGGGCCAACGACCACGGAGCCCAGCTGATGCTGCTGGCCGGGGACCTGTTCGACTCCGACCGGCTGTTCAGCCAGACGGCCCAGATGCTGGCCCAGGCCCTGTCCCGCTTTCGGGGCACGGTGGTCATCGCCCCGGGGAATCACGACTGGCTCTCCGCCGCCAGTCCCTACCGCCAGCCCATCTGGCCGGACAATGTTCACATCTTTCTGGGCCGGGGCATGGAGCGGCTGCCGCTGCCGGAGCTTCAGTGCACCGTATACGGGGCGGCCTTCACCGCCCCGGAGGAGCCGGAAAGCGGCCTGCGGGGCTTTTATGCCCAGCCGGACGGCAGCGCCCGCATCATGGTTCTTCACGGGGACATGGGCAGCCGGGAAAGCCGCTACCGCCCCCTGACCCCGGAGGAGATCGCTGCCACGGGCCTGGACTATCTGGCCCTGGGCCATGTCCACGCCCCCTCGGCCATGAATCGGGCCGGGAGCACCGTGTGGGCCTATCCCGGCTGTCCCCAGGGCCGGGGCTTTGACGAGACCGGCGACCGGGGCTTCCTGTTCGGCGACGTGGAGCCGGGCCGGGTGGATATGCAGTTTGTCCCCTTTGCCCGCCGCCGCTATGAGATCCTCACCGTGGACGTGTCCCAGGGGGACGCCCTGGAGGCCATCCGCCGCCGTCTGCCGCCGGACACCTCCCGGGACATCTACCGCATCCGCCTGACCGGCGAAACGGCGGAGCCGCTGACCCTGCCCGCCCTGGAGCAGGCCCTGTCCGGCGGCTTCTTCCAGCTGGAGCTGGCGGACGGCACCCGTCTGCGCCGGGACCTGTGGGACCGCTGCGGCGATGATACCCTGCGGGGCCTGTTTCTGCGCCGGCTGCGCCAGGAATATGACGCCGCCGACCCCCGGCGGCAGAAGGAGATCGAGCAGGCGGTGCGCTTCGGCCTGGCCGCCATAGACAACAAGGAGCTTTGATATGAAAAACATCCTCATGATCGGCACCGGCGGCACCATCGCCTCCGGCCAGACGGCGGAGGGTCTTGCTCCCGAGCTGGACCCCAGCCGCCTTTTGCAGGACACCCCCCGGGTGGCCCAGCTGTGCCGGGTGGACTGCCTGCAGCTGTACAGCCTGGACAGCACCAACATCCGCCCCTGTCACTGGCTGGGCCTGGCCCGGGCCATCCGGGAGCGGTACGACCAGTATGATGGCTTCGTCATCAGCCACGGCACCGACACCATGGCCTACACGGCGGCGGCCCTGAGCTATCTCATCCAGGACTGTCCCAAGCCCATCGTCCTCACCGGGGCCCAGAAGCCCATCTGGTACGACGGCACCGACTCCAAGCGCAACCTCACCGACGCGTTCCTGTATGCCTGCCGGGGCTGCGGCGGGGTGCAGATCGTGTTCAACGGCAAGGTCATTCTGGGCACCCGGGCCCGCAAGACCTTCTCCAAGAGCTTCCAGGCCTTCTCCAGCGTCAACTATCCGGAGCTGGCCCTGATCCAGGACGAGCGCCTGCTGCAATATATCACCACCGGCAGCCGCCCCGCCCCCCGGTTTTACGACGCCCTGGACGGCAGCGTGGGCCTGCTGAAGCTGATCCCCGGCACCCGGCGGGAGCTGCTGGCCTTTATGGCCGACCACTATGACGGCCTGGTCATCGAGGGCTTCGGCGTAGGCGGTCTGCCGGAATACGACGGGTTTTACGACGTGGTCCGCCAGGCGGCAGAGGCAGGCAAGCTCATCGTCATGACCACCCAGGTGCCCAACGAGGGCAGCGACCTGACGGTATACCATGTGGGCGGCCACCTGAAGCACACCCTCCAGGTGCTGGAGGCCTATGACATGACCACCGAGTCCGCCGTGTGCAAGCTCATGTGGATCCTGGGCCAGACCCGGGACTTCGCCCAGGCGGAAAAGCTGTTCTACACCCCGGTCTCCCGGGATATTCTCCGGTTTTCCGGGGAATAAGCGAAGCGAGGTGAACCCCTATGGCTGAATTTCTGCCGGGCGCTCCCGTGGCGGAGCGCCTGACCCAGGACCTGAAAGCCCGGTCCGACGCCCTGCGGCAGCGGGGCGTGACCCCCACCCTGGCCATCATCCGGGTGGGCCGGGACCCCGGCGGCCTGGCCTATGAAAAGGGCGCAGCCTCCCGCTGCGCCAAGTGCGGCATCGACCTGCGCCGCATCCCCCTGGATGACGCCGCCTCCCTGCCGGAGGTCATCCGGTCCGTGAACGACGATCCCGCCATCCACGGCTGCCTGCTGCTGCGTCCCCTGGCGGACAAGGCGGCGGAGGAAGCCGCCGGGCGGCTTCTGTCCCCGGACAAGGACGTGGACGGCATGACCCCCGGCTCCCTGGCGGGACTGCTGACCGGCCGGGGCGGCTTCGCCCCCTGCACGGCCCAGGCCTGCCTGGAGCTGCTGGACTATTACGGCGTGGACCCGGCGGGCCGCCGGGCGGTGGTCATCGGCCGCAGCCTGGTGGTGGGCCAGCCCGCCGCCCTGCTGCTCCAGCGCCGCAACGCCACCGTCACCGTGTGCCACACCGGCACCCGGGACATACCGGCCCTGTGCCGGGACGCGGACATCGTCATCGCCGCTGCCGGACGGCCGGGCCTCATCACGGCGGACTGTCTCCGTCTGGGGCAGACGGTGCTGGACGTGGGCGTCCATCCCGGGCCGGACGGAACCCTCTGCGGCGATGTGGCCCCGGAAGCCGCCGGACTGGACCTGGCCCTGACCCCGGTTCCCGGCGGCGTAGGCTCCGTCACCTCCGCCGTCCTCTGCAAGCACACCATCCAGGCGGCGGAAAACACACGGCTATAACAAAATACAGGGACCTGCGAAAATCGCAGGTCCCTGTATTTTGCTTTTGCGTTTATTTCACCAGGTCCAGGATCTCCTGGGGCGACACCAGGCCCACGGACCGGTCCGCCATCTGGCCGCCCTTGAACACCAGCAGGGTGGGGATGCTCTCGATGCCGTACTGCAAAGCCAGGTCCCGGTTTTCGTCCACGTCCACCTTGACGATCTTCAGCTCCGGGTGCTGGCCGGACAGCTCCTCCAGAATCGGGGCCAGCATCCGGCAGGGGCCGCACCAGGTGGCCCAGAAGTCCACCAGCACCGTGCCGCTATCCTGCAGGACCTCCCGGTCAAACTCGCTCTCGTTCACATGCAAAATCGCCATATGCAGCGCCTCCTCGTTTGGTATAGTCGTATTATAGCAGGTTTCGCGCCGCATTTCTGCGGCATATGCAACAGTCAGTCAAAAAAATCACAAAGTTTTTCAGAAAGGGATGGTCCCCATGGCCGCAGCCGCCGGGTCGGCAAAGGGTCCGATATCCGGAGCGCCCACCGTCAGCAGGAGATAGGCGATCCCCACCAGGATGGCCAGCACATACCACACCAGCTCCCCGCCGGGGACCCGCCGGGACAGCACCGTGCCGTGGAGGGTCAGTCCCCCGGCCAGCACCAGGCTCCACAGCCGCAGCCACCGGCCCGGCAGCAGCCAGCACAGCCCCGCCATGCACAGGGGCATCACCGCCAGCAGCAGGCAGTGCCCGCCCCGGGAGCCCCTCTCCGGGCCCAGCCGCCAGATCACCAGAGCCGCCGGAAGATACGGCCAGAACAGCAGCTTCCCCATTTCCCAGGGGCTGCCGTTGGCCGGAGCCAGCAGGGCCGTCAGCGGACACGGAAAGGTCCTGTGCAGCAGCCACAGCGCCGCCGCCGCTGCCGCCGCCGTGAAAAATCCCAGGATATAGCGCCTCAATTTCCCCCACCTCCGGCCCTACCCTATGCGCCGGAGCGGGGGAAAAGAACCCTATCGGATCCCACGCAGGCCCGTCTCCGGGTCCGCAAACAGCGGCAGGTCCGGCGGGGCAAAGGTCCATAGGATAAACGCCGCCCATACCGCCGCCAGCACCGCCGCTCCGGCCACCTGCCACACCGGGGACGCCAGGGCCCGGCGGCGCAGCATGGCCCAGGTCACCCAGAAGCCCAGCAGCACGGCTATCTGGAAAATGGCCACGTCCAGCCACATGATGTCCCGGCCCAGAACCCCCTGATACCCGTAAAACAGCAGCGGGATAGCCGCCAGCCCTGCCAGCAGGCCCGCCGCCCGGGCCGTCAGCACCGGCAGGCCGGTGCGCCGCAGGGCGGCAAACTCCACGATGCTCCACAGGACCCAGGGGGTGGTCAGCAGCTTCATATGCTCCCAGGTGGACTCGTTGACGGAGGCCAGGACCCCCACCACCGGGCTTTGCCCGGACCAATCATATACAAAATGCAGCAGATTCCCCGCCGCCAGCACGAATATCAGCCCCAGGACCTCCCAGGTGCGCCATTTTCTGTCGCTCATGCGCTTCACCTTCCTTTATGGGAAGCATAGACCGATCTCCGCCGTTTTATACACGGCCCCGCCGCGCAGACCAGCAGAGCCGCCGCCGTCCACAGCAGAAAGGGGCTGCGCCGGGCCAGGGCCGCACCGGCAACGGTCAGCAGGCCCGCCGCCGCCAGGCTGACGGCCTGGGTCACCCGATCCGCCAGAAACGGGTCCGTCCCCCAGCACAGGGCCAGCCACAGCATCCGCCCGCCGTCCAGAGGCAGGATGGGCAGCAGGTTGAAGCAGCCCAGCACCGCCTGGGCCCCGGCCAGCAGATACAGCGGCTCCCCCCACCGGCCCAGAAGTCCCAGCGCCGCCGCCAGCACCAGATTCACCGCCGGTCCGGCGGCGGCCGCCAGCAGCTCGCCGCCGTAGCTCATCCGCCCCGCCACCTGCATCTCCGCCCCCAGGGCGGAGATGCGCACTGCCCGGACCCAGCCGCCCCGGCGGCGCAGGGCGGCATAGTGGCCCAGCTCGTGGCACAGAGCCGCCAGCAGCACCGCCCCCAGCACCTCCGGCGACGACAGCCACACAAATACCGCCAACAGCGCCGGGGCCCCCGGCGACACCCGGATCCGGGTCCGCTCAGGGGGCCGCATAGTAATAGATGGGATTCACATACACCCCGTCTTTCATCAGTTCGAAGTGCAGATGGGGCCCGGTGGCGTTGCCGGTGTGGCCCACCTCCGCGATGGGGTCCCCGGGCCGCACCTGCTGGCCGGAGGAGGCGTTGATGCGGCTGCAATGGGCATACAGGGTGACAAAGCCCCCGGGGTGCTGCACCGTCACATAATTGCCCAGCTCCGCGCTGTCTCCCACCGCCGTGACGGTCCCGGCGGCAAAGGCCGTGATCACCGCCCCCTCATCGGCGGCGATGTCCAGGCCGTAGTGGAACTGCTGCCCGCCGCCGTTGGGGTCCTGTCGATAGCCGAACCGGTCCGTCACCGGCCCGGTCAGCGGATTGGCATAGGCAAAGCCCAGCACCTGCTGGGTCAGACACACGTCCCCGGGGGTGTTCTCCGCCGTATAGGCCGCCGGGTCCGCCGCGTCCTGGGGGACCGTGCCCCCGGTATCCTGGGGGCCGAACACCGCCGTGTAGGCGTCGTTCAGCGCCTTCCCCACGGCGCCCTGGCCGGATACCGCCCGGCCCACGGCGGAAAACGCCGCCCGGAAGTCCGTCTGCCCGGCCATCAGGTCCAGCAGCCTGTCCCGGTACCGGTCCATAGCCGACGGGGCCGTGATCTTCACCACCACCACCGCCAGCAGCAGCACCGCACTGACGGCCAGCTGGGCCAGGCGGCGGTCCCCCCGCCGGGAGGCGGGCTGTTCCCGCTTGCCCCGGGGCGGAGGCGGCGGCGTCCGGCGCCGCCGGGCGGGCCGCGGTCTGTCTGTCATAGCGCATTCCCCCTTTTGGAGCAGTGTATGCCCCCGGCGGCGGGGATAGAACCGAAAAACGCGTCCCGCTGCATCCGCCCCATGGCCAAATGTCCCCGGATGGCGTGTAATAGGGCCACTATGAACGCAGGAGGAGCAGCCATGAGCGGAATCATGCAGCGCAGACCGATAACCCTATACGAGACGTTGGAGGCGCTGTATCAACAGGTCAACGCCCCCTTCTGCGCCCAGCGGCGGCCTCAGCGTCCGGCCCTGGGAGGAGCCGGGCCAGGCCCCGGAGCTTATCGACCAGCTGGAGGCGCTGCTGCGCCCGGCGGCGGACACGGCCCGGCAGGAGCTGGCGGCCCTGGCCGCTCAGTGGGCCCCGGAGGGTGAAACCACCTGATGCGGCTATCCCCTCGCCGCCGCCATCTTCCACAAGGTGGTCCACAAGGATATCAACCACGAGACCCTGCTGGAGCAGTATGTGGCCGACGGCCAGAGTGTGGGCGCTGTCAGCAGCCACACCTTCAGCAAGCTGACCACCGGCCACACCATCCGGGCCGAGTTCGAGCCCATCACCTTCACCGTCACCTTCGTGGACGGCATCACCGGCGAGACTCTGGACACCCAGACCGTGACCTATGGCCAGGACGCCGCTGCCCCCCAGGCTCCCCAGCACGAGGGCTACACCTTCTCCGGCTGGGACGCTGCCTTCACCAACGTCCGCAGCAACCTCACCGTTACCGCTCAGTATGACAAGAACAGCGAGTCCACCACTCCGGACCAGCCTGAGCCCGGCCAGCCCGATCAGCCGGACCAGCCGGACCAGCCGGACGACGGCAAGCAGGACGACAAGCCCACCACCGGCGACAGCTTCTCTGCCGGTTGGCTGGCCCTGCCCCTGTTCAGCGGCGCTACGGCCGCCTGCATGGTCCTCCTGCGCAGAAAGAAAGATGACTGATTTCCTTTCCCCCTATAGGCAGAACCCCCCGCAGCCGATGGGCTGCGGGGGTTCTGCCCGTTGCGAAGGTGTTCCCTCCAAGCCGCCGCCGTCGAGGGCAGCAGGCCCTACGGACTTGGCTCTCCCTCTGGGAGAGCTGTCACCGAAGGTGACTGAGAGGGCCTGATGGGCGGGGCTCATGTCTGCCCACCGTCGTGCCAAACGCAAAAAAACAGCCTTTGGGGCACCCTCCGTAAGGAAGGGACTCCAATGATTTGTATTTAGCTTTTTTCGCGGATTGTGGTGTCATAATCCGATGCTTGCTATCCCTGTGGACACGACGGCAAATGCTTCGTATTATTTATTTATAATAAATTTTATATCTAATTTTTGATTATCCGCATAAACACTATACTTTCAAGTATTTTGCAGTATAGAAAATCATTCATTTTACCACGAATTTACCACGATTGAATGAGCCTTGATATGACCATTATAATAACACCCAAAAGACACCATTACACCTAAATGGTGTCTTTTTAAAAGCAGTCAATCCTAAGACTAACTGCTTTGTGTGTATGGATATGAAATTGTCAGTCGAGTAGACTAAAGCCTTGCAACTTTAGCCCCTCACAGATCCGTACGTGCGGCTTTCCCGCATACGGCTCCTCATAATAACATTCACTTTAATATAAGCAATAGTACGTCTTTGGTTTCGCAAGCGGATAACACTTTAGCATTTCCCAAAAACCACCCCATGTATAGGCTCTTCTGCAACCTCGACGATTTACCGCTTTAAACAGGAATTGTTGTACTCTGTGTAAGAATGCACATAATCTTCTATAATTCCATGTTACTCCATAATAGCGATAGTGACCTACAAGCTTTACATTCAGCTCTTTTATGATTTCTCTGACCGGACGGTTCCGATTATCATATATCCATAGTTTATATTCTTTCAGCTTACGTTCAAACTTCTTTCGAGATGTCTGCAACTTTAATGCAAATGTTCCCTTTCTTGTTTTCCCGCAATAGAAAGTAAAACCTAGAAAATCGAATGCTTCTGGCTTACCTATTCCTCTGGATAGTCTGTTGGTTTCTGCAAATCTCCCAAATTCAATCAACCTGCTTTTACTGCTTTCCAGCTCAAGATTGAATTGTTCCATCCTCTCTTTCAGAGCTGAATAATACCACTCTGCTTCTGATTTATACTGGAATCCAGCTACAAAATCATCTGCAAAATTCACCAGAAAACAGTCTCCTTTTAACGTCTTTTTCACCACAAATTTAAACCACAGCGTTAACACGTTATGCATGTATATATTTGCTAGCATCGGACTCATGACTGAACCCTGTGCTGAACCTTCCTCTGTTGATTCAAATTTTCCATCTTCCATTATTCCAGCTTTTAAATATTTCTTTATCAGCCAGAGCAGATTTGGGTCTTGAATATGCCATTCCAGAAATCTCATCATCCAGTCATGGTTAATGTGATCGAAAAATCCTTTAATATCAGCGTCCACTATGTAGCTGATTTTCCCATAACTGATTCTCTGATATACTTCTTTTACCGCTTCGTGACAACCTCTGTTTGGTCTAAATCCATACATACAGTTCAGAAATCTTGGCTCGTAAATTGCTTCTAGTACTTTCTTTACTGCCATTTGGACAATCTTATCCTCGTAAGAGGCTATTCCCAGCGGTCGCATTTTTCCATTTCCCTTTGGAATATATACCCTCAATGATGGGAGTGGTTTAAAAGATTTGTTCTTTAACCTCTGTACTAAGTCTTCGATATTTCTATCGAGGTTCTTTCCGTATTCTTCCTTTGTCACCTTATCAACACCAACTGCCTTTTTGCCATCTAATTCTTTATGGCATTGTTTCAGCAATTCTGCATTTATCAAGTGATATATGGATGTGAATACAGGTTTCTTTGTTTCTGCCGATATTTCAGCTATTCTTTCTAATTTCGTTCCCATTATTTCCTCCGTCCCTGAGTACGGATAATGTGTCCTCAGAAAGACCGTTACTATGCAGTCCCCTTCCCTCCATCGGCATTACCCGATTTCATCAGTACTATGAGACTGTCCGACTACCTGTTATCCATTTGAAGCTCTCCATTTTCAGTTGATACTTCATACTCTTATACGAGAGACAACAGGTTCTCCCCAGTTGATGTGTACCCACAATGTCAAGCATGATTGGCCCTTTGACCCCGCAGCGCCACACAATTCTCGCCATAATGACTTGTGTGCTGTTGCCTTCCGCACCAGTTAAGACGTCGGCCTACTGAAGTTAACTTTTCGAGGCTCAATAGCATTGCAACCCTGCTTTCTTGCTGTCTACGCTTGTCAGTTGCTGTTACCAACAACATCCCAAGACTCGCTATTATCTGGCTGGCTAGACCTTGGATAAATCGGATTCCCACCGACTTGGTTACACACCCTTAGCTGGGCGCACAACTGGAAGTTGTCTGATTAGCAATTATCTTTTGCAATTTATAACTGCATCAAAAAGAATACCAGTACACTCGAGAGTATTGTTACTGTCCCCATTATGATAAACATCATGGAAGTATATTGTAGATGACCAGTTAGATGGGTCAATTACAATATACCAGGATATAAATCCATTTTCTTCAGCCTTATTATAGAACTCTATAGCCTTAACTTTTTCATTCATCAACACATAAATACTTCCGATAGAAAAATATGCTTCAACATAATTAGGGTCCACTAATAATGCTTTTTTAAATGATTCAATCGCTTCATCGTACTTTCCAAGATTTGCACATGCATTTCCAAGATGAATATATGCTTCCATTGTTCGTGGTGCTTCCGCAATAATATCCTCGAGCAACAGCTTTGCGGCATCATATTTTTCAGCAGAAATAAGCATAATTCCCTGACTCACTTTGTCATTTATCATTTCAGTATCCATAAAAACATCCTCCTAGTTAATCTTTGATTTTAATACCTCGTACAATGAAGGTGTAAAATAATCATTTATCTTTATATTACTATCCACCATCTCAGTTATATTTATTTTGTGAATATCAGTAGATGTATTAACAATTTTCTCAACCATCATTCCATCAATGCTTATTTCGAACAGCTTATCATCATAACTCAAATTATTTATTCTGTTCAAGTCAATCACAACAATATTTCTTTTATCTGCAGGTGTTTGATATTTTATTCTAAATATGTAAAATAATTTATCATCAACAATTTCTATCATCTCGTCAATACGACCACCTATAAACGTGTGTTCAAGTCGCATTCTAAGTACGTAGATTAATAACACAGCCGTCAACCCCATTGATGTGTAAATAGATGTTTCACTTGCCACTAAAAAATAACTAAGCTTTCCAGTTCTCATATTTGTTGAAACTAAATTACCTGTTACTATACAATAAATTGGAAATAATATCGCATAAGCAATAACCAATGCAAAAGAAATCTTCTCAAAGAGCCACAAATAATAAATGCCTCTTCTATTCTTACGATTCTCTATTTGAATTTTCTTTTTTAGACCACTGTCAACCGAAATACTCATATTAACCTCCAATCAAACCAACAACGTCTTCAATTGTTTTTACAGTTTTTGTTCCATACTTGTCAAAAATTGAAAAGACTTTCGAATTTTTACCAATTCCAGTAACATTTTTCAAAGCCTTTATTGAACCATCAACATTCTTATCTGACTCTGTATAAAAATCATATAGCCCATCAACATTTTTCAAGAAATTCATTGTGTTATCTGTCGTTTTCGTAACATTAAAAAACTTCACTAACTTTTCAGGAATACTATAGGTTTCCCTACTAAAATTGAATGTAAATTTTCCTAATTCAAATTTTTTATCTTTAAAAAATACAGAATACTTACTAACCTTATCAGAAGTTGTAAGTTTTATTTTAAAAGAACCATCCTTGAATTCACCTGTAGTCGCAGTTCTTCCCATGTCATGCAATATATTTCTTTTTATGTTTGACCATGTAAAGCTGTAACCTTTATACCATTTATCTTTATTGTATCTAAAATTAATGTTATCGTTTCTGGTTGTCACCCTATAGTCTTTTACATTTCCCAAACTAGCAATATTACAAACAAACGCCGTCGTATCTGCTACAACCTTTGTAGTATCTATAACTTTTCCCGCTTTGTTTCATCACCTCAACTTCTAATTTGCTTGTTTCTCCATATCCATATTATAACAGTTCCATATATCTGCCACAATAAAAATCAACATACCCTTTAAATATTTTCTGCATTGAACATACACACTTTTTCTTTCTTCCTCTTGATTACCCACCACAGAAAAGAAAAAGCCCTGTCAAGAGCCTTGCCACCATTGGTGGTGCTTTGCACTCTTTACTGGGCTTTTTGTTTGCTGTATCTTCCATGCAAGAGGAAATTAAAGACCTCTGTTCCATTTCGCCTTTAGATAATCTTCATAATCTCCCTCATTAAAGTCTACTTGTGGAGAAGTATTAGGAATATTTTTTCTGTTATCTATATCTGCAAGTTGACGGAATATCCAGTCATCATAAGGGTTGTGATATTTGTATTCTTTCGGCTGTTCTCTGTATCGGTCTAACCCTCTCATTTCCTTGTTCTTTCATGGCGTCATAAGCATTTTTGGCGTTGTACCCTTTGGCAAGCATTGCCTCCACATCTTCCCGGCAGGCGTAATACTCAACACGGGCGGCTCCGGGCATTCCCGGTTTGGTTATCGGTTTCATCTTTATCTCTCTCTTTTTATGTTGTCACAAAAGGCTTGAAGGCCGCATGTCAGCTTTCCTTGCTCTTTCAGATATTCATATAAGCGTTTGGGGTTGTAGCCTTGAGCAAGCCATGCATCCACCTCATCACGACAAGCGTAATACTCTACACGCGCCGCACCGGATGTTTCTGGCTTAACTTTTGGCCTGTTTGCAAAAACATACATCTGCTGACCAGCTTCCAGCACGGCGCGGGCTATTTCCGGGTCGCCTATCAATCTTGGCGGGGGAATGTATTCATAATAGCCGTTACTGCGGTTTGTACTTTCGTGAATGCCGGGTAGGTATCCAAAATGCTCCACCTCTTGGCGGCAGTATGCAGCCCAAGTGCGGACGAACTCTCGGCGAAAGCCTTTGGCGTCACATTCGCTGCAAAGCCTCGGCCAACCGCCGTAGGTGCGGACAATCACGGTTTGCGTCACCGGATCGTCAAAAACAACGCTGGAATACGCGCCATGCTTCCGCACGGCTTCCAGCACCTTGCCGACTTCCACAATCGCCATGTCCTCTATCGGGTCGTAGTTCCGGTTATCGCTGGCCATGGCTGTCTGGCTGACACTGGATGGAAGGTTGGGTGATGAAAGCGGCAATGTCTTCTGCTCTCCAAACGGTTGTGCGAGGGCCGAGCTTGAGCGGTTTGGGAAAGCGCCCGGTGCGGCAACCCTCCCACCATGCGCTTTTGCTAATGGGGATGATGGCAAGAATTTGAGGCAGACGAAGAAAGCCGGTAGCGGGTATGAACGGATGATTTTGAGACATAATATGTTCTCCGAAGTTAAGGTGAATTTCGGATAAACATATAGAGTCCCAATGAATCCGTATCGGCGTGGGACAGGCTATCTACAGGCGTTTGTCAGGATAAGCAGGCGTTTTTCAGGCTTTGCGGATGGTGAGCTTGTTAGCTTCGGCCAAAAGGCGGTTGGCGCGGCGCAGGCTGGTACTGTCAGGCGATGCCCCCACCGGCCCCAAGAGCATACCTATTTGGGTTTTGTTGGTGAGGCCGCACCATTCATAAAGAACGTATGCGATAACCGGGTCGGAGTAGTTGTTTTCCCTTAGGGCATCACGGACGGCAGGGCTGGTTTTGCCATCCCAAAGGGCAGCCGGAACGGCAATAGCAGTTTCAGGGTTCTCGGCGGGTTGTTCATTGTTGCTGGCCGTGATCTGCTCCACCAAGGCGCGGGATAGTCCTTTGACTTCATGGCGCAGGGGGTAGCCGCAAGTATGCAGATGGCGGACTGCGGCATTTTTATCCACAACTATG
>ENA-ORCN01000799-ORCN01000799.1-human-gut-metagenome-genome-assembly--contig:-NODE-799-length-24871-cov-39.678753_pt1 | contig 24871 bp, 24 predicted proteins | sample MGYA00242984_ERZ507984 | MGnify/ENA primary metagenome ERZ507984 (study PRJEB26167, sample SAMN06115395) | human gut metagenome | host: Homo sapiens | place: China:Hubei | collected 2016-05-19... | reverse complement strand
CAATTTTCGTCAATCGTACTATCATACACAACGAAAAAAGACGAAGTGACCCGTGCAGGAGGGAGGGTGTGACCGGATAGAGCCGAACACCTTCCTTACTTTTTTCACAAAGCTGCGCCTTTTCTTCGAGCGATAAGAAGGACGCTGCGCCGCCGGGGCGGTGCGGCGGTCTTACCCCCGGAACCCTATTCTTCAGGAAGGAGGAAAAACAATTGAATAATCTGACCAAAGCATTGATGGAAGAGCTGACCGTCGAATACGTCAAGGTCGGCCCGCTGCAGATCCCGGAATCCGTGGTCATCAGCTGGGTGATCCTGGCCATCGTCACCATCGGCTCGATCCTGCTTACCAGAAACCTGAAGGTGGACCATATCAGCAAGCGTCAGGCCGTGCTGGAAATGGCCTACCTCGCAGGCACTAATTTCTTTGAAGGTCTGCTGGGCGAAAAGGGCAGGCGCTATGTGCCTTACCTGATGACCGTGGCCATCTACATCGCCTTCAGCAACCTGATCGGCGTGTTCGGTGTCAAGCCCCCCACGAAGGATCTGGACGTGACCGCAGCGCTGGCGCTGATGAGCATCATCCTGATCGAGGGTGCAGGCATCCGTGCACGCGGCGGCGTGGGCTTCCTCAAGAGCCTTGCCGCTCCCACCCCGGTCATGACTCCCATGAACATCCTCGAGATTGCCATTCGCCCGACCAGCCTGTGCATGCGACTGTTCGGCAACGTGCTGGGCGCATTCGTCATCATGGAGCTGATCAAGCTCGTGGTGCCCGTGTTCGTCCCGGCGGTGTTCAGCCTGTATTTTGACCTGTTCGACGGTCTGATCCAGACCTACGTGTTCGTGTTCCTGACTTCGCTGTTCATGAAAGAAACCATGGGCGGAGAAGACTGATCCATTGATATTTACTGAATTTAAAAGGAGATTATTACTATGAATGGTTTGATTGCTCTGGGCGCTGGCATTGCAGCGCTGACCGGCATTGGCGGCGGTATCGGCATCGGCATCGCAACGGGTAAGGCAACGGAGGCAATCTCCCGTCAGCCCGAGGCATCCGGCAAGATCCAGACCAACCTGCTGCTGGGCGCTGCTCTGGCAGAAGGTACTGCAATTTTCGGCTTCGTCGTTGCACTGCTGATCATCCTGTTCCTGGGTCAGTAACGGAGGCGCAGACGAATGCTGAAGTTGGATATTAACCTGCTGTGGACCGTCGTGAACGTCCTCGTCATGTATGCGGTGCTGCGCAAGTTCCTGTTCAAGCCTGTTCAGGACGTGATCGCAAAGCGCCAGCAGATGGTGGACGCAAACCTGGCCGATGCGGAGACCTCCAAGAAGGAAGCCGCAGAGACCATGAACGCCGCGCAGGAAAAACTGCGCAATGTGGACAATGAGGCCGCTGCCCGCCGCGAAGCCTACGAAAAGCAGGCTGAGGTCGAAAAGCAGCAGCTGCTGGCAGATGCCCGCAAGCAGGCGGACGCCATCGTGGCCGCCGGCAAGGCGAGCGCCGAGGCCGAACGCCAGAGCAAGCTGCGGGAAGCCGATGCCCAGACCACGGCACTGGCCCGTGCGATGTGCGAGAAGCTGCTGGCCCGCAATCTGACCGCCCAGGACGATGCACGTCTGCTGGACGATCTGCTGGAGAAAGCAGGTGCAGGCAATGGCAACTGAATTCAGTCGTGAATTTTTTGCGGACAACCGCATCGTCAAGGCCGAGCTGCGCAGCGCCCGCAAGCCCCGGGAAGAGGAGCTGAACCGGATCCGCGCCGAGGTACGCAAGCTGTATGATGCCACCGAGGTCATCCTGAACGTGACGGTGGACGAGAGCCTGCTGTCCGGCTATGTCCTGCAGGTGGGCGACCGTGTGTTCGATAACTCCGGCCGTCATCAGCTGGACAAGATGATGGAGGGCAAGCCCTCGCTGGCTACCCTCAAGACCCGCATTGAGGACTACAAGCCCGCCGAGACCTCTGCCGAGGGCGGTGTGGTCATCTCCTCTGCCGACGGCATCGTGCACGTCGAAGGCATGAACCGCGCCGTGTACGGCGAGATCGTCACCTTCGACAACGGTGCCAAGGGTATGGTGGAGAGCGTGGACCCCGAACAGCTGGGCATCATGCTGTTCGACGGAGCTGAGACCGTCGGTGTGGGCACCATGGTGACCCGCAGCGGCAAGCGTGCCGGCATCCCGGTGGGCGATGCCTTTCTGGGCCGTGTCATCAGCCCGCTGGGCGAGCCCATCGACGGAAAAGGCCCCATTGAAGCTGTGGGCTACAACCCCATCGAAAAGCAGGCTCCCGGCATTCTGGAGCGTCAGAGCGTGGATACTCCGCTCCACACCGGCATCCTCGCCATCGATTCCATGTTCCCCATCGGCCGCGGTCAGCGTGAGCTGATCATCGGCGACCGCCAGACCGGCAAGACCTCCATCGCCACGGACGCCATCCTGAACCAGAAGAACACCGGTGTGCTGTGCATTTATGTGGCCATCGGCCAGAAGGCTTCTTCCATTGCCCGCGTGGCAGGCGATCTGCAGAAGCACGGTGCTATGAGCTACACCACCATCGTGGCGGCTACTGCTTCGGATTCCGCTCCCCTGCAGTACATCGCACCCTATGCCGGTACCGCACTGGCCGAGTACTTCATGAGTCAGGGCAAGAGCGTGCTGATCGTTTACGACGATCTGTCCAAGCATGCAGTGGCCTACCGTGCCATTTCTCTGCTGCTGCGCCGCTCTCCGGGCCGTGAGGCTTACCCCGGCGATGTGTTCTATCTGCACTCCCGTCTGCTGGAGCGCTCCTGCCGGATGCGCGACGATCTGGGCGGCGGTTCCATCACCGCACTGCCTATCGTAGAGACGCAGGCAGGCGACGTTTCGGCCTACATCCCCACCAATGTCATTTCCATCACCGATGGTCAGATCTTCCTCGAGAGCGCCCTGTTCAATGCAGGCAACCGCCCGGCCGTCAATGTGGGTCTGTCGGTGTCCCGTGTGGGCGGCGCTGCCCAGACCAAGGCCATGAAGAAGGCCAACGCCAACCTGCGTATCGAGCTGGCACAGTACAAGGATATGGAGTCCTTTGCACAGTTCAGCTCGGATCTGGACGCGGAGACCCGCCGCCAGCTGGACCACGGCAAGGCTTTGATGGAAATGCTCAAGCAGCCGCTGTATCAGCCCAAGTCCGACGCCGAGCAGGTGGTCACGCTGGTGCTGGCTTCCCACGGTGTGCTGGACGAACTGCCCACTGCCGAGCTGCGCGCCAAAACTTCCGCATTTGTGCGTCAGTTCCGCGCGGATGTGTCCGGTACGATGGATAAGATCACTGCTGCCGGCAAGCTCGAACCGGATATGGTCGATGCCATCCTGAACGCCTGGAAAGCTTATGCGGGAGGCGACAGCCATGCCGTCCAGTAAGCTGCTGAAGGAGCGCATTGAGAGCATTCAGGACACCATGAAGATCACGAACGCCATGTATCTGATCTCCTCGTCCAAGCTGCGCAAGGCGCGCAAGAACTACCAGAATGTGTCGCCCTACTTCAACCGTATGCGCGACACCATTTCCCGCGTGGTGCCCCACCTGCCGGAAGAGCCGGTGCATCCGTTCTTCCACGAGCGCAATATCGCAAACCCCAAGCGGGCCTACATTGTACTGACGGCAGATAAGGGCATGGCAGGCGCTTACAACCAGAACATCATCAAGTTCCTCAAGGAAAATGCGGATGAGAACGACCGGTTCTATGTGATCGGTCAGACCGGCTACCGCGCCCTGTACCACAAGGACCCGCGTCTGGTGGAGGATTTCCACTACAGCGCTACCGAGCCTACGCTGCAGCGCGCCCGCGATATCACGGTGGATGCCATCGATGATTTCAAGACCGGCAAGCTGGATGAGATCTATCTCATCTATACCCGCATCGAGAATGCACTGACCAGCGAACCCACCATGGTGCGTCTGCTGCCGCTGGACCGCGCCCATCTTCAGCCCGCTCCCAAGGGTCTGGGCGACCCGAAGGGCGAGGTGGAGATGTTCCCGTCTGCATGGACGGTGTTCGAGCAGACCGCGCCCATCTACATGCACGGCATGATCTTTGGTGCCATGACCGAGAGCTTCTGCGCAGAGCAGAGCGCCCGCATGACTGCCATGGATTCCGCCACAAAGAGCGCCAACGATATGATCCGTGAGCTGCAGCTGGAGTACAACCGCACCCGTCAGGGCTCTATCACGCAGGAGATCACCGAGATCATCGGCGGTGCGGCTGCTGTGCAGAACCGGGCGGAATAAAACGTATTTACAAATTAGTATAGAGGCAATCGTATGATACAGGGAACTATTATTCGCGTAGCCGGCCCTGTGGTGGACGTGCAGTTCACCGCAGGCAGGCTGCCTGCCCTGCAGGAAGCGCTTACCGTGACCGCCGAGGGCACCGAGCGCACGATGGAAGTGACACAGCATGTCAACGAGACCACTGTGCGCTGCATCATGCTTTCCGCCAGCGAGGGTCTGGGCAAGGGCATGACCGTGACCGCTACCGGCCACGGCCTGACCGCACCGGTGGGCGAAGCCACGCTGGGCCGCATGTTCGACCCGCTGGGCAGACCCATCGACGGCAAGGGCTCTGTGGATGATGTGCCGCATTGGCCCATCCACCGCAAGGCCCCCAGCTTTGCAGAGCAGAAGCCCGCGACCGAGATCCTGGAGACCGGCATCAAGGTCATCGACCTGCTGGCCCCCTATGCAAAGGGCGGCAAGATCGGTCTGTTCGGCGGTGCAGGCGTCGGCAAGACCGTGCTGATCCAGGAACTGATCCATAACGTGGCCACCGAGCACGGCGGCTACTCCATCTTCACCGGCGTCGGCGAGCGCTCCCGCGAGGGCTGCGACCTTTGGGGCGAGATGAACGAGTCCGGTGTTCTGAATAAGACCGCACTGGTCTTTGGTCAGATGAACGAGCCCCCAGGAGCACGTATGCGTGTTGCTGAGACCGGCCTGACCATGGCAGAGTACTTCCGTGAGGAGACCCACAAGGACGTGCTGCTGTTCATTGATAACATCTTCCGCTTCGTGCAGGCAGGCTCCGAGGTGTCCGCTCTGATGGGCCGTATGCCTTCTGCTGTGGGCTACCAGCCCACTCTGGCCAACGAGCTGGGCGCTCTGCAGGAGCGCATCACCTCCACCAAGGAAGGTTCCATTACCTCGGTGCAGGCCGTCTACGTCCCCGCCGACGACCTGACCGACCCGGCCCCCGCCACCACCTTTGCACATCTGGATGCCACTACCGTGCTGTCCCGTAAGATCGTGGAGCAGGGCATTTACCCGGCCGTGGACCCGCTGGCATCCACTTCCCGCATTCTGGAAGCAGACATCGTGGGCGAGGAGCACTATCGCGTGGCCCGCAAGGTGCAGTCCATTCTGCAGCGCTATCAGGAGCTGCAGGACATCATCGCCATTCTGGGCATGGATGAGCTGGACGAGAACGACAAGCTCACCGTCGCCCGCGCCCGCAAGCTGCAGAAGTTCCTGTCCCAGCCCTTTGCTGTGGCCGAGAACTTTACCGGCCTGAAGGGCAAGTATGTGCCGCTGCAGGATACCGTGCGCGGCTTTGCCGCCATTGTGGACGGCGAGGCCGACGATCTGCCGGAGTGGGCGTTCTTCAACGTTGGTACGCTGGAAGATGCCCGCCAGAAGGCAGCGGAAAAGCTGGCTGAGGAAAAGGGCGGTGCCATCTGATGAACAAGTTCATGCTGAACATCACTGCGTCCAGCGGTGAGTACTATCAGGGCGATTGCGAAGACCTTGTGCTGCCCATCAGTGATGGCGTGTACGGCATACAGGCTGGACACAGCCCGGTGCTGGTGGCCATCCACATGGGCATCCTGCACTTTGAGGTGAACGGTGAAAGCCGGGACATCCTGGTAGGCGACGGCATTGCCGAGGTGACACCTGCCTATGTGATGGTGCTGGTGGACAGCGCCGAGCGTCCGGAGGATATCGACAAGAACCGTGCCGAGGCTGCTCGCATCCGTGCCGAGGAGCGTTTGCAGCATCAGCAGAGCATGCATGAATATTATCAGAGCAAGATCGCGCTCGACCGTGCGATGCAGCGCCTGCAGGCCGCTGCAAAGTACCGGCGCTGAGAAAGAGCCGCATCTGCCAGGACAAGATCTGAAAAAAGAGCATCATTTGTATCCGTTGAGGGTGCAAAGTGATGCTCTTTTTTGTTTCAGGCGGTTCCATGGAACGCAGCTTTCGTGTATAATAAGGTCAATGCAACCCCGCGTGTTGTGCGGGAAAGGAGGAGGTTTTCCATGATCCAATTCGGCCTGCGTCTACATGACGCGGAAAAACTGCCCGTTGAACAGGTGCTGCCGCTGGTGCGCCAGAAAGGCTTTACCTGCGCCCATGTGGCTCTGAGCAAATCCTTCAGGGAGCTGCCCTGCACCCCCAGCGCCCTGACCCCCGGCTATGCGCTGTATCTGCGGCATCTGTTTGAGAAAAACGGCATCGACATTGCCGTGCTGGGCAACTACCTGAACCTTGCCCACCCGGATGCGGATGCCCTGCACGCGATTCAGGAAAAATACTATGCGCACATCCGCTTTGCAAGCCTGTTGGGCTGCGGCATGGTGGGCACCGAGACCGGTGCGCCCAACGCGGAGTACAAATTCTGTCCAGAGTGCCGCAGCGACGAAGCCCTTGCCACCTTTATCAAGAACTTCAAGCCGGTGGTGCGCTGCGCCGAGCAGTACGGCGTGACCATTGCCATTGAGCCGGTGGTCAAGCACATCGTGTACGATGCCAGACGCGCCCGCACCGTGCTGGACGAGATCGGCAGCCCGAACCTGCAGATCCTGTTCGACCCCGTCAACCTGCTGAACATGGAAAATGTGGACCGCCGCGAGGAAGTGTTCGCCGAGGCCATCGAGCTTCTGGGCAAGGACATCGCCATGATCCACTTCAAGGATTTCCTGCGCAAGGATGCAGGCGGCCAGCTGGCTGCTACGGGTGCAGGGCAGGGAGGCATGGAGGACTACCGCACCATCCTGCGGTTTGCAAAGCAGGAAAAGCCCTATATCTTTGCAACGCTGGAGAACACCACCCCGGAAAACGCGGTGGAATGCCTGAACTACCTGAAAAAGCAGTACGACGAGTGCTGAACACTTTATAACAAGAAAAACATCTGCAAGCTTTGCCCGGAATGGGGCAGCCTGCAGATGTTTTTTGTATCAGATGAAGTTTATGGTTCGGCCTTTTACAAATTGCAATTAAGAAGTAGTTTCGCTGAAAATGCCCAGAACGAAAGCGGAGGACATTAAGATCATTCCAGATTCAGCTTATGCTCCATCAGCCAGCGGGTCAGCAGAAAGTATCCTGCGGCAAAGGCAATGCTGACCGCCAGCCCGAACAGGGTGGTGAACGCACTGGGCGCAGCGATGGAGATGTCCACGCCGCCAAGGGTGGGATCGGAAACAGCCTGCAGCATGTCGGCACTGCTGACACCGGAGCTCAGCCAGTTCTGCAGGAAGGACAGCAGGAAAAATGCCAGAATACCGGCCGGGACCATGTGCTTTTTGAACTGGTGGCCGATCATGCATGCGGCATAGATGCACAGGATGCTGGACACCAGTGCCACAAGCCCGTTCAGCGTTTCAAAGGCCAGCCAGAGCCACCCGGAGCTGCCGGTCATGCGGAAAATCTCCACCACTTTCTGCCACAGCTCCGGCAGCTGCTGCAGGGCCGCGCTGTTCAGAGACAGAGCCAGCAGCATCACCGCAAAGGAGAAAATACCTACGATGCTGCTGCAAAGCATCCACACCACGCTGGAGATCAGCTTGGAAAGGATGAGCTGGCTTTCCGTCACCGGCAGGGTGTGCATCAGGTAGCCTTCGCGGCCCAGCAGATTGTGGGTGAAGCGGGTCACAATGGTCATCACGGACACCACTGCCACCGCAACGGCTACGACCATGTAGGCGAACAGCAGCAGAGATGCAAAGTCGTCCTTGGAAGAGCTGCGCAGGGAAAAGCCGCTCAGCACTGCCAGCGCAACAAGGGCCAGATACAGCCCGCCGTAGGTGCGGCCGGTGGCCTTGAATTCATATTTTAACAGCTGTTTCAGCATTTGAATACCTCCCGGAAATATGCATCCACGCTCATGCCCTCGGTCTCGCGCAGCTCTTCGGCATTGCGGTGGGCGAACACCCGGCCATCCTTCAAAAAGACGGCTTCGTCCAGAATGGGCTCGATATCGCCGATGAGGTGGGTGGATAGAATGACGGTCGCATCCCGGCTGTAGTTGTTCAGGATGGTGCTCAGGATGTAGTCCCGGGCGGCAGGGTCCACGCCGCCAATGGGCTCATCCAGCAGGTAGAGCTTTGCGGCGCGGCTCATGGCCAGGATCAGCTGCACCTTTTCCTTGCTGCCCTTGGAGAGGGTCTTGAGCCGTGCCTTCGGTTCCAGTTCCAGCCGGGCCAGCATTTCGTTTGCCTTAGCGGGGTCAAAATCGGCATAAAATTCGTGGAACATTTCCACCAGCTGCTCCACACGCATCCAGTCCGGCAGCCAGTCGGCGTCCGGCAGATAGGACACGATGGCTTTGGTGTCCGGCCCGGGGGTCATGCCGGCGATCCGGATGCTGCCTGCACTGGGCTGCAGCAGACCGTTCGCCAGCTTGATGAGGGTGGTCTTGCCGCTGCCGTTGGGGCCAAGCAGCCCCACGATGCGGCCAAAGCCGATGTGCAGGTCTACATTTTCCAGTGCGGTCTTATCCTTCTGGTAGCACTTGGTCAGTGCTTCACAGCTCAAAAGTTCATTCATTGCGGTCCTCCTTTGCGTCCCAGTGTTCCAAAAGCGCGGCCGCCTGTGCGGGACTATAGCCGATGCCGCGCATCTTTTCCAGAAAATCCGACGCCAGCGTCCGGGCGGTGTCGGCGCGAAGCTGTTCGATCAATGCAGTATCCTCCGTAACATAGCGGCCTGCAGTGCGTTCGGTGTGCACCAGACCTTCCGTCTCCAGCTGGGCAAGGGCCCGCTGCATCGTGTTTGGGTTCACCCCAGCGGCTGCGGCCAGATCCCGTACCGAATCCAGATGCCCGCCCGGTGGGTAGGTGCCGGCCAGGATCCGGGCCTTGAGCCGTTCCACAAGCTGGGCATAGATCGGGCGGCTGGCATCAAACTGTTCGCCCATGGTATCATCTCCTTGTCTTGCTGTATTAAGCGCTTGATACAATAATACACGATTTGCTCTGTTTGTCAAGGGGAAAAATAAAAAACATCATAAAACTGCGGGAAATCGGAAAAAATGCCCATAAAACACTGCACATTGATAAAAAATTACAATAAATTCAAACAATTTCACATTGCAAAGCTTTTAACAATGTGCTATGCTGAAAAACAGAGAGTTCCGCCCGGAAAGCGGCGGAAAAGAGATTTGGAGGAAAAATAACTATGGCTGACCGCATCGTTCTGAATACCATCTCCTACCATGGCCACGGTGCCATTGAGAACATCGTTCCCGAACTGACCGCCCGCGGCTACAAGAAGGCATTCGTCTGCTCCGATCCCGACCTGATCAAGTTCGGCGTCACCAAGAAGGTCACCGATCTGCTGGATGCTGCAAATTTTGCCTATGCTGTTTACAGTGAGATCAAGCCCAACCCCACCATCGCCAACGTGCAGGACGGCGTGGCCGCTTTCAAGGCTGCTGAGGCTGACTGCATCGTGACCATCGGCGGCGGCTCCTCCATGGATACCGCAAAGGCCATCGGCATCATCATCAATAACCCCGAGTTTGCGGATGTCCGCTCTCTGGAAGGCGTTGCTCCCACCAAGAAGCACGCGGTGTTTACCATCGCTGTTCCCACCACTGCTGGCACTGCTGCTGAGGTCACCATCAACTACGTCATCACCGATGTGGAGAAAAAGCGCAAGTTCGTCTGCGTGGATACCAACGATATCCCAGAGATCGCCGTGGTCGATCCCGATATGATGTCCTCCATGCCCAAGGGCCTGACCGCCGCCACCGGCATGGACGCTCTGACCCACGCCATCGAGGGCTACATTACCAAGGGCCACTGCGTCATCTCCGATATGTTCCATCTGGAAGCCATCAAGCTCATCAGCCAGAGCCTGCGCGGCGCTGTGCAGAACACCCCGGAAGGCCGCGAGGGCATGGCTCTGGGCCAGTACATCGCCGGCATGGGCTTCTCCAATGTGGGTCTGGGCATCGTCCACTCCATGGCACACGGCCTGTCCGCTCTGTACGACACCCCGCACGGTGTGGCCTGCGCCATCCTGCTGCCGGTGGGTCTGGAGTACAACAAGAGCGTTGCCGGTGAGCGCTACCGCGCCGTGGGCAAGGCCATGGGCGTTGTGGGCATCGATGAGATGAACGATGTGGAAGCCGCTGACGCAACCATCGCCGCCGTCAAGCAGCTGGGCGCAGACGTGGGCATCCCCGCAAATCTGCACGGCATCCTGAAGGAAGAGGATATCCAGTTCCTCGCCGAGTCCGCATTTGCAGACGCCTGCCGTCCCGGCAATCCCCGCGACACCAGCGTGGAGGAGATCGTGGAGCTGTATAAGAGCCAGCTGTGATTCCGCTCTGTAAATTCAAGCTGTAATTTTGGGCCCTGCTGTCCTTCGGGATGGCAGGGCCTTTTTCTAAGATGTAGATGAAAACAAAGCAACAGGCTGGATCTTCGTCTTTTCAGAGATGCCCGGAGAGCCTGCCGCGTCGCAGAGTGACAAAATTTCTGCACGGCTCTTGTACACAGCGCCCAAAACAGGTACAATCAATGCAGTAAGAAAAAAACTAGAAGCGAAAGGAACCTTATGACGCTGAACTTCTATACTCTGGGTGTTATTTATCTAGTATATTCCTTTCTGGGCTGGGTGGCTGAGACGGTAGTCGCGACCATCCGGGGCGGAAGGTTTGCCAACCGCGGTGCGGCGGCAGGCCCGTTCTGCTTTATCTACGGTACCACCGGCGTGCTGCTGGCCGTGAGTTTCAGCGACCTGCGCACCGAGCCGGTCTACCTGTTCTTTGCCTGTATGATGGCGGCAACGGTGATGGAATGGATCACCGCCAAGCTGCTGGAACGCCTGCACCGCCGCAAGTGGTGGGACTATTCCGGAAAAAAATTCAATCTGAACGGCTATGTGTGCCTGCAGTATTCGCTGCTGTGGGGTGCGCTGGGCACGGCAAGTGTGCTGTGGGGCAATAATGTGTTGCTGCAGCTGTGCGCGCATATCCCTGTCTGGCTGCTGCGCCCGGCAGTATGGGTCTCGCTGACGGTGGCGGTACTGGACCAGATCGGTTCGGCGGTGCTGGTGCAGCAGTATGCGGCCCGGCACCCGATGCTGGAGCAGCTCAACCAGAGACTGGGGGAGCGGTCGGACACGCTGCGCCGCAGGATCGCGCTTTACATTGAAAAACGCATCCAGTATGCTTACCCGGCTGCGGCCCGGCAGGAGCAGACTGCGCTCCGGAAGGGGGAAAAGAACTTTCTCAGCGTGTCCGACCTGCTGTGGCTGTTCGTGATCGGCGCGTTTCTGGGCGACATGGTGGAGACGGTGTTCTGCCGCGTGACCGCCGGGGTCTGGATGAGCCGCTCCAGTCTGGTCTGGGGGCCGTTCAGCGTGGTGTGGGGTCTGGCGCTGGTGCTGGCAACGGTGCTGCTGCGGCAGGAAAAGGACAAAAGCGACCGCTATCTGTTCGCCTTCGGCACCGTCATGGGCGGTGTGTACGAATACGTGTGCAGCGCCGTCACCGAGCTGCTGTTCGGCACCGTGTTCTGGGACTACAGCAAGTTTAAGTTCAATCTGGGCGGGCGCATCAACCTGCTGTACTGCTTTTTCTGGGGCATTGCAGCGGTGGCGTGGATGCGCTATGGCTATCCGCTGGTGGAAAAGGGCATGAAGAAGGTGCGCAGCCGCGTCCGCCCATGGATGACCGTCCTGCTGGCAGTGTTCATGGCGGTGAACATGCTCACCAGTGCGCTGGCGCTGGCCCGGTACGATGCCCGCACCAGCGGTGAAGCGCCCAAAAGCAGCATCGATATGCTACTGGATGCGCATTTTGACGATGCCCGCATGGAGCGTATCTATCCCAACGCGAAGAAAGTAGCCAAGGCCGGATGAAATTTCAACGCTCCTCTTGCACTTTGGTGCAAAAACCGGTATAATATTTTTCGGATAAAAGGGAGTAAAGGGCGCTCGTTTTGCAAAAACGGTGCGCTGTGGCGCAGCGACATCCCGGCAGAAATGCCCGCTGTGTCACCGGAAGCTTGAGACTTTTATTACACTTTCCCGTTTTTGGGCAGGATGTAATAAAGGTCTCTTTTTTATTGCTGCTCTGCCAAAAACAAAAGGAGAAAACTATGCTCATTCCTGTTTTGCTGTTCATCGTGGGCCTGCTGTGCCTCATCAAGGGCGGTGACTGGTTCGTGGATGGTGCCACGGGCATTGCCCGCCGCTTCCATGTGCCGGAGCTGCTCATCGGTGCCACCGTGGTGTCCATCGGAACCACCCTGCCGGAGGTGATGGTCTCCACCACCTCGGCTCTCACCGGCCACGGCGAGATCGCCTACGGCAACGCCATCGGTTCGATCATCTGCAATGCATCGCTCATTGCGGCCATCACCATTGCGGTAAAGCCGGGGAAGGTTGACCCCAAGAGCCTGCGCACGCCGGTGCTGTTTTTCTTTGTGGCAGCGGCCTTCTATGCCGGTGTGGCCTACACCACCGGCTACTTCTCCCGCCCGGTGGGCCTGATCCTTCTGGCCATGTTCGTAGCGTATATCATCTGCAACGTGATGGCCATGAAGAACGCCCCCGCCCCGGAAGAAGAGGAAGAACCGGAAGAAAATGCATCCTTTGCCAAGGAGCTGGGCCTGCTGGCCGTGGGCGCTGTGCTCATTGCCGTGGGTGCCAACCTGCTGGTGGACAACGGCACCCTGATCGCACAGGCACTGGGCGTGCCGGAGTCGGTGATCGCGCTCACCTTTGTGGCACTGGGCACCTCGCTGCCGGAGCTGGTCACGGCCATCACCTCGCTGGCAAAGGGCCACGGTGCACTTTCGCTGGGCAATGTCATTGGTGCAAACGTGTTCAATCTGGTGCTGGTGAGCGGTGTTTCCGCCGCGGTGGCACCCTTCACCATCCCGCAGAACTCCCTGCTCTTCGGCCACAATGCATCGCTGGTGCTGGAGTTCCCGGTCATGTTCGCCGTGATGCTGCTGCTCACCCTGCCCGCTCTCTTCAAGGGCAAGCTGAGCCGCCCGCAGGGCATTGCGCTGCTGTGCATCTACGCTGCATTCTGTGTGGTGCAGTTCACCATCTGATAAAACGGCAAAAGGCCGACGCAGTGCTGCGTCGGCCTTTTGCCGTTTTAAGGGTTACTTTTTCAAATGGGAATCCCAGCCGGAAGAGGTGATGACCTGCTGATCCGGTGTGCACCACATGGCTTCCACGCCGTCCAGACTTTCCACGATCTTCATCCCGTCCTCCAGCGGCTGGCAGAACAGACCGGTGGTCAGGCAGTCGGCAAGGCCGGAGTCGCTGCACAGCACGGTCACGCCGTTAAAGTAGGCGGCGGGGAACAGGGTGTCCGGGTCGATCAGGTGATGGTAGCGCTTGCCGTCCACCACGTAGTAGCGCTGGTAGTCGCCGCTGGTCACAAGGGCCATATCGCTCATGTTGATGGCACCGTCCAGCATGGAATCCGACGTGTATACATCCGAAGAACTCCACGGGTTTTCCACGCCGCCGGTCCACTGGCTGCCGTCCGGTTTTACACCAATGGCGCGCAGGTTGCCGCCCACGCTCACCAGAGCGCTGGTCAAGCCGCGGGCCTCGGCAGCCTGACACACCATTTCCACGGCGTAGCCCTTGCCCACGCTGCCCACATCCAGCGACATTTCCGGGTCGGCCAGATAAACGGTCTTGGCATCCGCGTCGATGATCACGTTGTTGATATCACAGTGCTGGGCGGCTGCTTCCAGCTCTTCCATGGTGGGCAGCTTGTTGTCGGCATCCGTCTCGGCGGCTTCGGCAGCTTCGCGGTAATTGTGCCAGATATTCAGCACGCTGCCCATGGCAATGTTCAGCTTGCCGTTGGTGGTCTGGTACATCTGGTCGGCCAGCTCCAGCATGGAGAGGATGCGGTCGTCCACCTCCACCGGAGCGCTGCCGGCATTGTCGTTGATGGTCTTGACGTTGGTCACGCCGGGGTAATCGTTGTAGATATCATACAGCTGGTTATAGGTAATAAGGTCTGCGTGCAGGGCATCCATCTGGGTGTTGAATTCTTCCTCGCTCTCGCAGTAGGCGATCACCTGCGTTACGGTATCGAACACATCATAAAAAACGGTGGAATAGCGGGTAAGCTCTTTCTTTTTGGAGGCACAGCCTGCCAGCAGGCTCAGGCAGAGCACCCCGGCCAGCAGGGCGCTGACGAAACGGTTTGCGTGGGTCTTCATACGGTGTGGTTCTCCTTTGCGGCGGTAAAGGCGGCGTGCTCCTCCTGCAGGTGGGCCAGCAGATCGCCGAACACCCAGCTGCGGTTTGAGGGGGTGACAAGAGCCTTGAGCGGCACGGTCACCTGTGCCTGCTTCATCAGATCCAGCAGGGTGTCCACATCCTTCTCCTTGAAGTTGGCCAGAACCACTGCCGGCGGATAGGCGCCCGGCTCCAGCACCAGCGTGCGGGCGGCCTTGGTCTCCACCTCGCCCAGCAGCTGTGCCACGGTCTTGCCCGCATCGGCAGGGGAGACGAGCAGCAGCTTCATGCCAAAAGCAGGAGCCATGCCTTCCAGCTTGCCCCGGTCGGCGGGGGAAAGGTTCCAGCCCAGAACCAGCGGGACACCGGCGTTCTGGTTGCGTGCGATATGTGCTTTCATAAAAAAACCTCATTTCAGGGTGGATTGCAAATACACTATAGTATAACACAAATACGCAAAAAATGGAATGCCGGGGGGGGCCGGTACTACCGGGAAAAGTTTCAGAGAATTTCGAGCAAAGGCAACAAAAATTAGAAGAAATTACAAGGCAAATTTCAGTGCAGGTGAAGATTGTATGCAGAAAATAGAGGTGCTATACTAAAAATGCAAGACATAAGTCTTAGAAATTTAACAGAAAGCAGAGGTTTTGAGGATGAAAAAACAGAAGATGCGGATCATCAGTGCAGTGCTTGCGGCATGCATGATGACATCTGTCCTTCCGGTCAATGCACTTGCTCTGGGGGGGTACGCCTGAAAATGGCGTAACTGCGCAGGAAAATACAGCAGCCACACAGATCCCCACTACGGGCATGAAAATCACCAAGGGCGGTGATTACGAGATAAAGGGAGACACTTATACGGGAGGCATTACCGTTAATGCCAGCGATAATGATGAAGTGACGATTCACATTGCTAGTAACGTGAAGTTTACGCGGGATAATCAGGTCTTTATCTGGGTGGAAAATGCAAAACTGGTGACGATTGAAAACACCGATAATCACAAGGTGACACTGAACGGACAGCATTTTTACGACCTAAGTACTGCAAGCAATGGTGTGGAGAGCGTTATAAATGGCGGCACCTATATAGCACCGGGTCGAAACATGATCATGGTCCAGGGAACGAACAACACTCTTACCCTGAATAATGTTAATATACAGACGAACACCGGGTATGCCGTGACGACGGGCTTTAATACGGTGTATGTCAACGGTGGAACATTTACCAAAACGTCATCGCTCTATAGTGAGTTCCAAAACCAGGGACACCTGACGCTGACAGATGTTACGGTTACACCGCAAGTTGCCGTCGACGGCAAGACGAGTACTATCGTTGAAAATTATACCGGTGCAGTTGTTGAAATCAACGGCGGAAACTATAAAACGACAAACCAAAGCTGCATTGTTAACAATGGAACGGTAACAATCAATAATGGCACTTTGGAATCTGAGGGGGCAAGCTGCATCCAAAACAACTGGGGTCGTGTGGAGATCAACAGCGGCACCATTACCTCGGATGCAGAAAGCACCATTCGTAACCGTGGCACGCTGCGCATGACCGACGGTACGGTGACCAACACGAATGTAGCCGGTGCTGCCATTGATATTTCCGGCAATTTCGGCGATATCAAGCTCATCGGCGGCACGATCAAAGGCATCAAAGACGGCATTTATGTGCAGGACCTTGTCAGCTCGGAAGTGACCCTGGAGCAGGTGACCTTTGAGGGCAACCAAAACGATATCCATCTGGGGGCTGACCAGACGATCAACATCAAAAAGACCTTTACCGGTACGGCAACGATCCTGACCGACGATCCAAGCCTCGGCCGTCATATCACGCTGGAAAATGAGGATCTCAGCTATCAGAACAAGCTGAAACTTTTCAGCATGAATCCCGGCTACATCATCGGCTATAAGCGCGGCGAAGACGGCAAGGAGTACCGCTACCTCGCCGATGCGAACGGCAATGCTGTCTCCACCCAGGACGCAAAGGCGACGGCCGACCTCGGTGCCGGTGCCCAGCAGCTGGACACCACCGACGTTGTGCCGGAAGGTAAGGATGTGACCGTGACGGCAGACATCCCGGAGGGCGCAGAGTTCCTCGGCTGGAGCGTCTCGCGTATCGACGGCGAAGCACTGGACTGGACTCCGGCTAGGGACGACCCCCAGACCATCACCTTTACAATGCCCGACTGCAATGTGACCGTCGAAGCGCTGTATAAGGGTGGAAATGCTGACATCGACAACCCGAGCGGCGGCGGCAGCAGCGATGTGGTGGCCGGCATTGCGGCTGTTGCGCTGACCGGTGCAGCCGTGTGGGGCATTTACGAAACCGGAACCGGCATCTATCGCGTGCTGAATATGCCCGGCGTCCCCATGCCCTCCAACCGCGCCGGTCTGGCGACCCTGATCTGGGAAAAGGCCGGCTGCCCGGAACCGCAGACGGTGAAGAGCTTCAGCGACATCGATGACGCCGACCTTCATCTGCGGCAGGCTGCCAGCTGGATGGAAGAGCAGGGTCTGATGGACGATGTGAAGGAAAACGAGTTCCGCCCCTATCGCTATGTGACCAAGCTCCAAACCTGCCTTGTCTGGGATAAGGCCAAGGAAGAGAGCCTGATCTCCTGAAAACTAGATCATTCTTGTAACAGCCCCGGGGTGACCGCAAGCGCCCCGGGGCTGTTTTTTTCACAGGAAAAGGGGCAGAACCGGAAGATGCAGTGTGAAAAAGCAACGAGGAAGATCCCGCAGGATCTTCCTCGTTGCAAACACAAAATAATAATTCCGCAGAGGATATTTCAAATCATCAGTTCAGTTTCTTGCCGAAGAACTCCACTTCCTTGCCAATGAACTGCATCAGCTCGTCGAACTGGTCGGGGGTCAGGCTCTGGGCACCATCGCACTTTGCCTTGGCGGGGTTGTTGTGCACCTCGATCATCAGGCCGTCGGCACCGGCAGCAACAGCGGCCTTTGCCAGCTCCGGCACCATCCATGCGTGGCCGCAGGCATGGCTGGGGTCCACAATAACGGGCAGGTGGGTCATCTTGTGCAGCATCACCACACCGGCAAGGTCGAGGGTGTTGCGCATGCTGGTCTCAAAGGTGCGGATGCCGCGCTCACAGAGGATGACGTTCTCGTTGCCCTCAGCCATGATGTACTCGGCGCTCATCACGAACTCTTCCAGCGTATTGGCAAGGCCGCGCTTGAGCAGCACCGGCTTCTTCTGACGGCCAACGGCCTTGAGCAGCTCAAAGTTCTGCATGTTGCGGGCACCCACCTGAATGAGGTCTACATTCTCGAACAGGGGCAGGTGCTCGGTGTTCATGATCTCGGTCACGATGGGAGCACCGGTGGCGCGGCGTGCCAGCTTGAGCAGGTCGAGGCCCTCGCTGCGCATACCCTGAAAGGAGTAGGGCGAGGTGCGGGGCTTGAATGCGCCGCCGCGCAGCAGGGAAGCACCCGCAGCCTTCACGCGCTGTGCGCAGTAGGTGATTTGCTCCTCGCTCTCAATGCTGCAGGGGCCGGCGATCACGGCAAAGCTGCCGCCGCCGATCTTTACGCCGTCCACATCGATCACGCTGTCGTCCGGGTGGAACTTGCGGTTGGCCTTCTTATAAGGCTCGGTCACGCGGCGGCAGGTCTCCACCACCGGGTTTGCCAGCACCCAGCTCTCGGCCACGGCCTTGGTGTCGCCGATCAGGCCCAGAATGTGGCTCTCACTGCCCTTGGAATCGTTGATCTGCAGGCCCATATCCTGCAGTTCGTGGCAGAACTCGCGTACCTGTACCTCAGGTGCGTCCTGTTTGAGTACGATGATCATAGTGTTTTGTCTCCTTTGCCTTATCGTGTGAAACGGCGAGGGAGACCGGCTCCTTTGCCGCAGCTTGCAGTGTCAAACTTCAGGGTTCTGAAGTGTGTGACGCTATGATATCACTTCAGGAAACTGAAGTCAAGAGAATTTTGAATTTTTTTGAAGAAAGTGGTAGAATAGAAAAAACTCCTTCAGTCTCGCATACGCTCGACAGCTCCCTCTGAGAGGGAGCCTTGGCAAAACAGGAAACGTTGCGTGGGCTGCCAAAGCCTCCCTCTGTGAGAAAGACTTCCCCCGGCCGGGACAGATTCTCCCCGCGCCGGGGAGAAATGTCACCACAGGTGACAAAGAGAGGAACAGATGTCACGCAAGTGACAAAAAGGGGAGCAGTGGCATCGCGTAGCGATGACGGAAGGAGTCTGTTTAATGCAATCAGAAGGGGATATCAGAGATGGGAAAAGAAGCAAAAACCAATGCCATGCGCATTCTGGAACGTGAAAAGGTACCCTACACCGCCCACGAGTACGCTCATGAAGAGGGCGTTGCCGTGGCAGGTGTGGATGTGGCAGGCAGCATGGGCGAAGACCCTGCCTGCGTGTATAAGACGCTGGTAACGCAGGGCAATAGCAAAAACTATTTTGTGTTCGTCATTCCGGTGGCAGCAGAGCTGGACCTGAAAGCCGCTGCCCGCAGTGTGGGCGAAAAAAGCGTTGCCATGATCCATGTGGCCGATATCAACAAGGTCACCGGCTATGTGCGCGGTGGCTGTAGCCCGGTAGGCATGAAAAAGCAGTATAAGACCGTGTTCGATGAGAGCGTGCTGACGCAGGAGAAGGTCTATGTCTCCGGCGGGCGCATCGGCACGCAGGTGTGCTGTGCCCCGGCGGACCTCATCCGTGCTGCACGGGCAATTACAGCAAAAATTATTTTTTAAAAAAGTCCGTCTATTGTACAAAAAGTTAACGCATCCTATTTACATAAAATATACTTAAAATATAAGTCATACTTAAAAAGAAAAACAATGTCGAAACTGCACAAAACTTTTGAAAGTTTTTTGACGGCATGAAAACACAAGGTAGAATTTGTGGGAACACTCTTTTCAAAGATGTTTTTTTGCCGTAAACTGTATGTAGTACAGGGACGGCGGCCCGCAGAAAGGGCTTTTCCGCCGCCTGAAAACGCAAGCACAAGGAACTGCGGAGGAGAACTTCAATGATGAAGATGCTGCCGGGTCTCATGGGTCGAAACAACATTCGGGCATGTCAGGGGCATCGTGCAACTTTGTGCAAAGCGTCGGGAGAGCATACGCAGAATTAAAGGCCGTGGTACGGGTGTACCGCAGCCTTTTTTGTTTGTCGGTTGAGAAAGAGAGGTTTGGATATGGTTCGTAAAGTGGCTGTGATCATGGGTTCTGACAGCGATTGGCCGGTGGTAAAGGGCGCATGTGCCCAGCTGAAAGCGCTGGACATCCCCTTTGAGGCGCACATCCTTTCGGCACACCGCACCCCTGCCGGGGCAGCGGAGTTTGCCAAAAGCGCCCGTGCCAACGGCTTCGGCGTTATCCTGTGCGCAGCAGGCATGGCAGCACATCTGGCGGGCGCCTTTGCTGCCAACACCACCCTGCCGGTGATCGGCATTCCCATGAAGGGCGGTGCCATGGACGGCATGGATGCCCTGCTTGCCACGGTGCAGATGCCCAGCGGCATCCCGGTGGCAACGGTGGCTCTGAACGGTGCCAAGAACGCCGCATGGCTGGCTGCGGAAATTCTGGCTTTGAGCGACGACGCTCTGGCCGAAAAGCTGGCAGCAGAGCGCACCGCCATGGCCGCACAGATCGCTGCCAAAGAGGAAAAGCTGCAGGCTGAGATCGCCCAGCTGTAAAGGAGAACCAATGTCTGATTTTGCATATCCGCTGCACGAAGAATGCGGCGTTTTCGGTATTTACGACCGTGCCGGTACCGAGGATGTGGCCGCTGCGGCCTACTCGGCTCTGTATGCCCTGCAGCACCGTGGTCAGGAGAGCTGCGGCATCGCTGTGAACGATGATGGCGTCATTGTCGGCCACCGCGACCTCGGCCTTGTGAACGAGGTGTTCACCCCGGCGGTGCTGGCAAGCATTTCCAGGCCCACCGCTCATATGGCGACCGGCCATGTGCGCTATGCCACTGCTGGCAGCCGCGTGCGGGCCAACGCACAGCCCATGATCGTGCGCCATGGCCGCGGCACTATGGCACTGTGCCACAACGGCAACCTGACCAACGCCATCGAGCTGCGCCGCCAGCTGGAAAATGAAGGTGCCATCTTCCACGGCTCCTCCGATACCGAGGTGATCTGCTACCTGATCACCCGCAACCGCCTGCGCATGGGCAGCATCGAGACCGCCATCAGCAAGACGATGGATGTGCTGGAGGGTGCCTACAGTCTGGTGATCATGTCGGCCACCAAGCTGATCGCCGTGCGCGACCCCCGCGGCTATCGGCCCCTGTGCATCGGCACGCTGCCCGGCGGCGGCTATGTGTTTGCCAGCGAGAGCTGTGCACTGGACGCTGCCGGTGCCACCCTGCTGCGGGACGTGGAGCCCGGCGAGATCGTGGTGGCAGACGCAAAAACCGGTGAGCTGCGCAGCATCAAGGATCACTGCGGTCGGCCGGACACCCAGATGTGCGTGTTCGAGTTCATCTATTTCTCCCGCCCGGACAGCATCATCGAGGGCAGCTCGGTGCACGAGGCCCGCAAGCAGGCCGGCCGGTTCCTTGCACAGGAACACCCCGTGGAAGCGGACGTGGTCATCGGCGTGCCGGATTCCGGTCTGGATGCAGCTCTCGGCTACTCGCAGGAGAGCGGCATCCCCTATGGCATCGGCTTTATTAAGAATAAGTACATCGGCCGCACCTTCATTCAGGGCAGCCAGAAGCAGCGCGAGAACAGCGTGCGCATCAAGCTGAACGTGGTGTCCAGCACGGTCAAGGGCAAGCGCGTGGTGCTGGTGGATGATTCCATCGTGCGCGGCACCACATCTGCCCGCATCATCAAGCTGCTGCGGGATGCCGGTGCCACCGAGGTGCACTTTATGGTGTCGGCACCGCCGTTCAAGTACCCCTGCTACTTCGGCACTGACATCCCGGATCAGAAGCTGCTGGTGGCCACCGGCCGCACGGTCGAGCAGATCAATGAAGTGATCGGGGCCGATACGCTGGGCTACCTTTCCACTGAGCATGTTGTCCAGCTTGCAAAGAACGCAAAATGCGGATTCTGCACCGCCTGCTTTACCGGTGAATATGCCGTGAAGCCGGACGAGGTGCTTTCCACCGATATTCACGAACGCCACCTGAACGACCGTCCCAAGGACGAGAAAAAGTTAGGAGAGTAAGACCATGGAAAAAAGCTATTCTGAAAGCTATGCAGCCGCCGGTGTGGATATCACCGCCGGTTATCGCTCTGTTGAACTGATGAAGCAGTATGTGGCCCGCACCATGAACGAGCACTGCATTGGCGGTCTGGGCGGCTTTGGTGGCCTGTTTGAGCTGGACTGCACCGGCTACAAGCACCCGGTGCTGATCTCCGGCACCGACGGCGTGGGCACCAAGCTGAAAATTGCCATGATCATGGACAAGCACGATACCATCGGCATCGACTGCGTGGCTATGTGCGTGAACGATGTCATCTGCGCCGGTGCAAAGCCGCTGGTGTTCCTGGATTACATCGCCTGCGGCCGCAACATTCCCGAGAAGATCGCAGAGATCGTCAAGGGTGTGGCTGAGGGCTGCGTGCAGGCCGACTGCTCTCTGGTGGGCGGCGAGACTGCCGAGCACCCGGGCATGATGCCGGAGGAGGAGTACGATCTGGCCGGTTTCACTGTGGGTGTCGTGGATAAGGAAAAGATCCTGAGCAACGAGACCATGGCAGCCGGTGATGTGATTCTTGCCCTGCCTTCCACCGGTGTGCACTCCAACGGTTTCTCGCTGGTGCGCAAGATCTTTGACATTGACGCAAACCCCGATGTGCTGCACACTGCCCCTGCAGAGCTGGGCGGCAAGACGCTGGGCGAGGCCCTGCTGGCTCCCACCAAGATCTACGTCAAGCCTGTGCTCAAGGTGCTGGAAGAGGTGGATGTGAAGGGCATTTCCCACATCACCGGCGGCGGCTTCTACGAGAACATCCCCCGCAGCCTGAAAAAGGGCTGCTGCGCACGCATCAACAAGGCAGATGTCCGCACCCCGGCTCTGTTCCAGCTGATGCAGAAGACCGGCAATATCTCCGAGCACGATATGTTCAACACCTTCAACATGGGCGTTGGCATGGTGCTCACCGTCCCCGCAGAGCAGGCCGACAAGGCACTGGACATCCTGCACGCAAACGGTGAGCCGGAAGCTTACCGTCTGGGCGTTATTGCAGAAGGTGAGGGCGTGGAGCTGTGCTGAACATTGCAGTTTTAGTCTCCGGCGGCGGCACCAACCTGCAGGCTCTGCTGGACAGCGAAGCCCGAGGCGAGAACCCCAACGGCAGGATCACCCTTGTGGTGGCCTCCAAGCCCGGTGTCTATGCGCTGGAACGGGCCGCAAAGGCCGGCGTGGAAGGCTGCGTGGTGCGCCGCAAGGATTACGCCAGCAGTGAGGATTTTGACGCAGCTCTGCTGAAAACGTTGAAAGACCACAACATCGATCTGGTGGTGCTGGCAGGCTTTCTGTCCGTGCTGGGGCCCAGTGTCATTGAAGCGTATCCCCGCCGCATCCTGAATGTGCACCCGGCACTCATCCCGTCTTTCTGCGGGCCCGGCATGTACGGCCTGCGTCCGCACGAAGCGGCTCTGGCCCGGGGCTGTAAGGTGACCGGTGCCACCGTCCACTTCGTGAACGAAGAGTGCGACGGCGGGCCCATCCTGCTGCAGAAGGCCGTGGACATCCTGCCCGGCGACACCCCCGAGGTGCTGCAGAAGCGTGTGATGGAGCAGGCCGAGTGGAAGCTGCTGCCCAAGGCCGTGGCTATGGTGTGCAGCGGAGAAATTGAGTGAAAACTCCTTCCGTCACGCCTGACGGCGTGCCACCTCCCTCAAGGAGGGAGGCAAGGCTCCCTCTCCGAGGGGGCTGTCGCCGCAGGCGACTGGGGGAGTTCCGTAATAGGAGAATTTGACATGGAAAAGATCAACCTGAACGAGTATCTGGCATCCAACGAGTATCCCGGCCGCGGCATTGCTGTGGCAATGGCTCCGGATGGCCGCCAGATGTTCATTGGCTACTTTATCATGGGCCGCAGCGAGAACAGCCGCAACCGCGTGTTTGACCCCGTGCCCGAGCGCGGCGGCATCTGCACCATCGCAGCGGACCCCGCGAAGCTGGAGGACCCCAGCCTCATTATTTACAATCCGGTGCTGACGCTGGGCAAGACCCATATCGTGACCAACGGCGACCAGACCGATACCATTTATGACCTGATGAGTCAGGGCAAGAGTTTTGCCGATGCCCTGCGCACCCGCACCTTTGAGCCGGACGGCCCCAACTACACCCCCCGCATCTCCGCTGTGGTGTACGCCGACGGCAGCTATCAGATGAGCATTCTCAAGTCTGCGGACGGCAATGGCGACAGCGTGCAGCGCTATTTCTTTGATTACCCGCAGCCCGTTGCAGGCGAGGGCCATTTCATCAGCACCTACAAGCACAACGGAAATCCCATCCCCAGCTTTGAGGGTGAGCCGCTGCGCTTTGCCTGCCCCCGCACCATCGGCGATTTTGCACAGGGTCTGTGGAGCAGCCTGAACCCGGACAACAAGGTGAGCCTGTTTGCCCGGGTCATTGATCTGGACTCCGGCGAGACCGGCGACATGATCTTTAACAAGTACGATGCCGTGTGCAGCGATCTGGACGACCCCGAAGAGCCGGAGCTGCTGCCCGAAGAGCTGGAACTGCTCAAAAAGCTTGACGCAGAGGAAAAACAGGACTAAAACAATAGAGAAATAAGGAGGATGCACCAATGAACGAACTGGCACTGAAGTACGGCTGCAACCCCAACCAGAAGCCCAGCCGCATTTATATGGAAGATGGCTCTGACCTGCCGGTCACTGTGCTGAACGGCAAGCCCGGCTACATCAATTTTCTGGACGCGCTCAACTCCATCCAGCTGGTCAAGGAGCTGAAAGCTGCCTGTGGTCTGCCCGCAGCAGCTTCCTTCAAGCACGTTTCCCCGGCAGGCGCAGCGCTGGGGCTGCCCCTGACCGATGTGGAACGCAAGATGTACCACATTGCCCCGGATATGGAGCTGTCGCCGCTGGCAAATGCCTATGCCCGTGCACGCGGTGCGGACCGCATGTCCTCCTTTGGCGACTGGATCGCCCTTTCGGACATCTGCGATGTGCCCACCGCAAAGCTGATCCAGCACGAGGTGTCCGACGGCATCATCGCCCCGGGCTACGAGCCGGAGGCACTGGCTATCCTGTCCGGCAAGAAGAAGGGCAACTACAACGTGGTCGCCATCGACCCGGCCTACAAGCCCGCTCCCATCGAGCACAAGCAGGTGTACGGCATCACCTTTGAGCAGGGCCGCAACGAGCTGGTCATCAACGCCGACACCAT
>ENA-ORCN01000784-ORCN01000784.1-human-gut-metagenome-genome-assembly--contig:-NODE-784-length-25111-cov-9.396461_pt1 | contig 25111 bp, 23 predicted proteins | sample MGYA00242984_ERZ507984 | MGnify/ENA primary metagenome ERZ507984 (study PRJEB26167, sample SAMN06115395) | human gut metagenome | host: Homo sapiens | place: China:Hubei | collected 2016-05-19 | study... | reverse complement strand
GAGATGAAAAAACAAGCCTATAACCCGTATTTACCATTGGATACCTATATTCCGGATGGAGAACCGCATGTTTTTGGTGATTGGATATATGTATATGGAAGCCATGATCGTGCAGGCGGTACGGATTACTGCCAAAACGATTATGTTGTATGGTCTGCGCCATTAGAGGAATTATCTGAATGGAAATATGAAGGGATAATATACAAAAATTTGATCCATCAATATTGGTAGATAATGACGGAAGAATTTGGCTTTATTCTGGCAGTAGTCAGACGACAGTGAAAAATACGGGGCATCCAATGGTAGGATGCTTTGTGATGGAATTAGAAACAGACATGCCAGCAAAGGAGTGAAATTATGGGAAATAATAAGCAACTGGTAGATTTAGATAAGAAACAGCCGCTTAAGGATATCTACCGGAGGAATCAGTACAAAATAGATGACAGATTTGTTCTTAGGGATGGAAAGACACATAAGTGTGCAATCCTTTGCCCGGGTGGGGGATATACATTAGTTTGTTCTTTTATTGAAGGGACGCCGATTGCACGCAAACTCAATGCCATGGATATATCTGTATTTATCGTATACTATCGAGTGCGAAAAAAAGCCATATATCCAAATCCGCAGGATGATCTGGCGAGGGCTGTCAGGGAAATCAGTGCAAAAGCGGACGAGTATCATGTGGATATGACAGATTATTCTGTCTGGGGAGCGTCAGCAGGTGGTCATCTGGCGGGTAGTTTTGGAACAACAGTTATGGGATATGCCAGATATCAACTTCCCAAACCGGGAGCAATTGTGCTTTCATATCCAGTCATCACTTTGGAAAAAGATCTGACGCATCAGGGAACAAGACAGAATCATATTGGAAAAAAAGCAGACGAGAAAACAGCAAGAAAATATAGTGTGCAGACCAATGTTGATGCTGCTTATCCACCGACGTATATTTGGTGTGGTGATGCAGATGGTACAGTTTCACCAGAGAATACAAAGATGATGGAACAGGCGCTGGAGAGAAATCATATTGCACATCAATGTGAGATCTTTCCAGGGGTAGATCATGGCGTAGGACCAGCGACAGGAACAGCAGCAGAAAATTGGATCGAACATGCAGTAACATTTTGGAAGGAGAATATGAGATGAAAAAACAAGCCTATAACCCGTATTTACCATTGGATACCTATATTCCGGATGGAGAACCGCATGTTTTTGGCGACCGCCTTTATATTTATGGCTCCCATGATGCAGAAAACGGTACGGAATTCTGTGTGCTTGATTATGAATGTTTTTCCGCACCGGTGGATGATTTATCTGACTGGCGTAGTGAGGGTATCATTTATCGCGCCGATCAGGATCCGGGAAGAAATGAGAAAGATAAGTATATGTATGCGCCGGATGTTGTAGAGGGAAAGGATGGACGATATTACCTCTATTATGCCATGAGCGGCGGACACTTTACGGGACCAATCCATGTGGCAGTCTGCGATACACCGGCAGGAAAATACGAGTATTATGGAGAGGTGAGAAATGCAGACGGCTCGACTTTTGACAGGTGTATTACCTTTGATCCCGGACTTTTGAATGACGATGGCAGGATTTATCTTTATTACGGCTGGGCAATCGGAACGGGATCACAAAGTATGCCGAAAAGTATGTATGGCTTTTTGAATTTTACCTGCAAGCATTTTGTGGCAGGAAAATTGTTTGAAAAGTCTAAGGAGCAGATGGCGAGAGAACCACAGGGTATTCAGGGAGGAAATGTCGTTGAACTTGCAGATGATATGCTCACCGTTATATCCGAGCCCAAACGTCTTGCACCGGGACAGTTTGATGCAAAGGGAACACAGTGGGAAGACCATGCCTTTTTTGAGGCATCATCTATGCGAAAAATAGGTGATACCTATTATTACATTTATTCTTCTCAGGTCAATCATGAACTCTGTTATGCTACAAGTAAATATCCGGACCGTGATTTTACCTATCGGGGTGTTATTATCTCTAACGGTGATGTCGGCTATGAAGGAAGAAAATTATCAGAAAGGCTTGCTATGACAGGCAATGATCATGGTAGTCTGGTATGTGTTAAGGGGCAGTGGTATATTTTCTATCACAGACATACCAATAAGACCTGTTACAGCAGACAGGGCTGTGCGGAAAAAGTGGAGATTCTTGCGGACGGCAGTATTTCACAGGTGGAGATGACCTCCGCAGGGTTGAATGACGGCGCGCTGGCGGCAGAAGGCACTTACCCGGCTGCAATCTGTTGTAATCTCTACAATGCCAAGATTTGGAAAAAAGGACATACACCGGTTATGGGAAATAATGGACGTATGCCATTTGTGACTTGTCGGGATGATGAACGTTTTGTGGCAGATTTATGTGATGATGCTGTGATGGGATATAAATACTTTGCTTTTGATGGAAAAGTGACCTTGACGGTAACTTATCGTGGACAGGGAAGTGTTAGCGTATGTGATGAGACAAAAACGCTCGGAGAATTGACGCTTGCACCATCCGTAGAATGGTGCAAGGCATCCGTTGAGATTACAGAAAAGGGGACGCATGCCCTGTATCTGAAGACAAAAGGTGATACTATGTGTGACATTCTCAAACTTTCTTTCTCCAGATAAGTATTTTGGAAAATGAAGGGAAAAGTTACAATAAGCAAAACATTATTACAAGAATTATAAAAGCAGAATCTATATAATACCTATAGAATGAAAGATTTCTATAGGTATTTTTTTATCTATAAAGGATTCTGAAGGGTAAAAGGAGAGGGACAAATGAAAGAAATCAGAGCAAAATTTTTGGATGCGAAAGCATTCAACAGCCGGATCAAATCACCGGACATGGAAAAGAAAGAAAAATGGGTAGGATATTTAATTGGTCCTGCAGGAGCATTGTTGCTGAATGCAGTTTTAGCATCCTATCTGAATGTTTATTATACGGATGTATTGAATCTGACGACCGTATGGGGCGGTTTATTTTTGATGGCATTTCCAATCATCTCGAAAGTCATTGATGCCATTACCAATGTTATTATGGGCTATATCATTGACCATACCAAGACAAAGCAGGGAAAGGCAAGACCCTATCTTTTGTTGGCGGCAGTATTACTTCCGATTACCGGTATTTTACTTTTTACAGTACCAGAGTTCAATGAAACATTGGAAGTTATCTGGGTTATGCTCTCATACAATTTGTTTTATTCGTTAGCATTTACCATTTATAACATGAGTCATAATCTGATGGTTCCGCTTTCCACCAGAAATTCGGAGCAGAGAGGTGTTTTGGCGGTGTTTAATAACATTGCAACCATCATGATTTCGGGCATCATCGTCGCTTTGATTTTCCCAATGCTGGTACTGCCGCAACTGGGCGTGGTAAAGGAAAAATGGATTGCCATGGCGGCTATCCTTTCGATTCTGGCTTTGCCGCTGACCTTACTGGAATATTATCATACGAAGGAACGCGTCACGGAAGAAAATGCAGATGTCACAGAAGAAAACGACATTACCTTTAAGCAACAAATGAAGGCTGTTTTGACAGATCGCTATATGTTCTGCCTCTTGCTTTATTTCTTTGTCTATACCATTGGTTCTATGCTTAAGAATATTGCATTGGTCTACTATTGCAATTATGTCCTTGGTACTTATAACGATGGTATCACGCAGACTATGGTATCCGTGATCGGCGGTATTCCGATGGGAATCGGTATCTTTGCGGTATGGCCTTTGGCTAAGAAATTTGGAAAAAGAAATCTTACCGCAGCCGGATTTGTTCTTTATGGTCTGGGTAGTGCCATTTGCTGGATGGCACCGACCAATATGGTCATTGTCTTGGTCGGACAGTTTATTAAAAATATTGGTGGGCTGCCTTGCGCTTACGTCTTTATGGCTTTGATGGCTGATACATACGATCACTTGGAGTGGAAAAACGGATTCCGAGTTGATGGCGCTGCTATGTCGATTTATTCCATTATCACAGTAGCTGTCGGTGGTATCTGTACTGGTGTTTTCAACATTCTCTTATCAAAGACAGGTTATATCGCACCTTCTCTTGTAGATGGTGTGACAGTAGCAGCACAGCAACCGGATGCAGTGAAAAGTATGATTACTTTTTGCTTTGTAGGTCTGGAAGTGATCACTTCCGTCATTGTATTTGTACTGCTTATGTTTATCAACGTAGAAAAGGGATTAAAGGAAAAACAGGATGAGATTGCTGCCCGCAGAGAAGCAAAAAAGTCAGAATGATAGAAATTGTTAAAAATTAGAAAAACCGGATATGAGGAAATAGAGAGGCAGAGAAGGTCTATGAAGGCAGTAAACTTAAAAGTAGAATACATGAGAAATCCGATCGGTATCGATTATGCGTGCCCTCGTCTTAGTTGGAATTTTTCCGAGGGATCAAAGCAAAGTGCCTATCAGATTCTGGCGAGGGATGAGGATGGGGATATGCTGTGGGACTCCGGGAAAGTCGAAAGCCAGCAGATGCATCTGATTCCCTGGGGAGGAGCAAATTTAAAAAGCCGTTCGGAGGTTTTTTGGAAGGTCACAATCTGGGATGAAAAAGACGAAGCGGAGACATCAGATACAGCACATTTTGAATTGGGACTCTTAGAAAAAAATGATTGGAGCGCAGAGTGGATTACCGGAGATTATGTTCCAAAGAAAAAAGAACGCTATCCGGTGGATTGTTTCAAAAGAAGTTTTGTGGTAAAAGACGGTCATAAGATCAAAAAAGCCCGCGCCTATATGAGTGCCTGTGGTCTATATGAGGGGCGTATCAATGGAAAAAAGATAGGGGATTTTATCCTTGCACCGGGCATTACCGACTATAGAAAAAGGATCCAGTATCAGACAGTGGATGTGACCGATTTACTGAAAGAAGGAGATAACGAACTTTTCTTCATGCTGGCAGACGGCTGGTATCGTGGATCTGTTGGTGCCTGGGGTATGCGGAATTATTATGGAAGTGAAACGAAACTTCTGGCGCAGATAGAAATTACCTATGAGGATGGAGAAGTGGCGGTCATTGCAACAGACGACACTTTTTCCTGGACGCAGGATGGACCAATCCGTTTTGCAGACAATAAGGACGGCGAGATCTACGATGCCGGAAGGGAAGATTTTGCCAAGGCTGTCTGGAAAAAAGCAAAAGTGACATCGCACAAGATATGGCCGACGGCTTCCAACAATTTTCCATTGATCGAGCAGGAGCGGCTGATGAATCCCAAACTGATCGTGACGCCATCCGGGAAAAAGGTGCTGGATTTTGGACAGAATATCGCTGGAATTCTTGCCTTTACGGTGAAAAATGCCAAGGCCGGTCAACGGATTTTTCTTCGTTTTGGGGAACTGATGAAAGACGGCGAATTTACCCAGAAGAATATCCAGTGTGCGAGAGGAGAGTTTAAGACGCCTTTGCAGCAGGTGGAATATTTCTGCAAGGAAGGAAGAAACGAATATAAGACGACCTTTGCCATTTTTGGTTATCAGTACATAGAAGTTGAGGCAGATTGTCCGATCGATCCGACCAATTTTAAGGCAATCGCTGTCTATTCCGATTTTGAGACGACATTTACCTTTGATTCTTCCAATGCGCTTTTAAATCAGTTTGTCAAAAATACCCTATGGTCGCTCAAGAATAATTCAGCCGATCTGCCGACAGATTGTCCGACCAGAGAACGTCATGGCTGGTCCGGAGACGCGCAGATTTTTGTCAATACGGCTTCCTACATGGTAAACTATGCGCCGTTTGCCTTGAAATACGAAAATGATCTTTGCGACTGGCAGGATAAATCCGGCAATTTTCCACAGATTGCACCGGAAGGAGGCACGGATTTTTATATGCGTGTGATGAATGGATCTGTCGGTTGGTCGGATGCCGGTATTCTGATTCCTTATCGTCTATGGAAGATGTTTGGGGATGATCGCATGATCAGCGATTACTATGATAATATGAGGCGTTATGCAAAATACATGATCGGTCGCACTGGAAAAACAGAACCTTTTATTTCAGAGCACACAGGTCTGTCCGGAAAAGACAAAAAATATCTCTACAATTACGGACAGCATTATGGGGAGTGGGCAGAACCAAAGGATGTCAAGACGATGACCTGGAAGGATTTCGCCACTTCGCGTCCGGAGGAGGCAACGGCATATTTATCCTACGTCATGGGGCTGATGGCAGAGATCGCATCCTATCTGGGAAAAACAGAGGATATTCCGCTTTATGAGGAATATCGTGACGGCGCCAAACATACTTATCAAAAACTTGTACACCTGCCAAAGTATTCTTTGGATACGGATCGTCAGGCGAGACTGGTAAGACCCCTCTATTTTGGATTGCTGGATGAGAAGGATACTGTTTATGCAAAAAAACGTCTGATACAGGCTTTAGAGCATTATCATTGGCGCGTTGGTACGGGCTTTTTGTCTACACCGTTTGTTTTATATGTTCTTGAAAAAATTGATCCGGAGTATGCCTACCGGCTGTTAGAAAACGAGGAAAAACCAGGATGGCTTTGTATGCCAAAGGCAGGTGCAACGACCATCTGGGAAGACTGGGAGGGTCCAAATTCAGATAACGGAAAGGGCGGCGGCATTGCATCACTGAACCATTACTCAAAGGGTGCCGTCTGTGAGTGGGTTTTTGAGAAAATGTGTGGAATCAAAGTCGCAGGAGAGAATCGTTTTAAGATCGCACCTGTGCCGGGCGGACATTTCGGCCATGCCGGTATGACTTATGACAGCGTCTACGGTAAGGTGGGATGCTCTTGGAAAAAGTACGCGGATGGAACGTATGCCTATCACATTCTTGTTCCACCCAATACAACGGCGGAGGTGAGCCTGCCGGGCTGCAAGGCGCAGACGCTTCCTGCCGGGGAATATGATCTGTGATTTATGGAAAAAAACTTAAAATCAATCTAAAAAAATAACAAAAAAGCGAATTTCCTATCGTGGGAATTCGCTCTTTTACGTTATACTGTAGACAGAATAAAAGAGCCAAAAGGGACACTCCATGTGGCAAAAGGAACGTCCCTACCAGACAAGGAGGATACAAAAAATGAGTAAATTTCCACAGGGATTTATGGTAGGTGCTTCTACCGCAGCACACCAGGTAGAAGGTAACAATATTCACAGTGATTACTGGGTACAGGAGAATGTAGAACATTCACAGTTCGTCGAGCCATCCGGCGATGCAGTCGATCATTACAACCGCTATGAAGAAGACATCAGGATGATGGCAGAAGCAGGGCTGACGGCATATCGTTTTTCCATCGAGTGGGCAAGGATCGAGCCAAAGAAAGGCGAGTTTGATGACAAGGAGATCGAGCATTATCGCAAGGTCATCGCCTGCTGCAAGGAAAACGGCATCGAGCCGATCGTGACCATGCATCACTTTACTTCTCCGGCATGGCTCATTTCCATGGGCGGCTGGGAAAATGAAGAAGTCGTTGATCTCTTTGCGAATTATGTAAAATATGTCGTAGAACGTCTGGGAAGCGAACTTAACTATATTTGCACCATCAACGAGGCAAACATGCGCTTACAGTTGGCTGCCATCATGAAAAAGTACATGGGCAGCATGGGCGGCGGAGCAAAAGATGCATCAAATGCAGATACCATGAAGAAAATGGCTGAGGCTCCAAAGCAGGATGCACCAAAGGAAGGCGATGTGCAGGTTGGACTCAACCTTGGACAGGGCATGAATACCATGATGATGGGCATGATGGAATGTGCAAAGGCATTTGGCTTGCAGGATCCAAGAGGCATCCATACTTTTGTTTCCATGTGCACACCACAAGGGGATATTCTGGTCATGAAGGCGCATCAGGCAGCCAAGAAGGTCATCAAGGAATTATATCCGGACATCAAGGTCGGTATCACTTTATCTTTGCATGATATGCAGCCGGAAGCAGGCGGCGAAGATGCAGCAGCAAAAGAATGGGATGAAGAATTCCGTCATTATCTTCCATATATTGCAGATGATGATTTCTTTGGCGCACAGTCTTACACCAGACAGTGCTTTGATGCTGAGGGCAACAAATATACACCGGACGGCGTGGAATTGACCCAGATGGGATATGAGTTCTATCCACAGGCGATCGCCAACGTTGTCCGTGCAGTGGCAAAGGATTTCAAGGGCGATATTATCGTTACCGAAAATGGTATCGCAACTGCAGACGACAGCCGTCGTCAGGAATATATCAAAACAGCAACGGCAGGTCTTCAGGAGTGTATCGCAGACGGTATTCCACTCAAGGGCTATATGCACTGGTCACTCATGGATAACTTTGAGTGGCAGAAAGGTTTCTCTATGCAGTTCGGTCTGATCGCAGTAGACCGCAGCAATATGAAGCGTACCGCAAAAGAAAGTCTTTATCTTCTTGGAAGTATGGCAACAAAATAAATAGACCATTAGGAAAAATCCTCTTGCAGATTTCTGCAGGGGGACTTTTTTCGACCTGTGTAAAATAGTGAGGACAATTTTGCCGAAAAAGCAAAGAAAATCAGAAATTATGCATAATTTTCAGAAAAATCTTGTGTGATATGTCGAAAAAGTGCTATGATGGACAAAGTAAAGGAGGAACGGAGTCCTATGAAAAAGAAAAAACAACAGAGGAAAAGAGGAATCGCGGAGGAGATACAGGTCAGTATCTTGTCAAAGGTAGTCATCGTATTTGTTATCGTTGCGGCAGTGGTTACCTTTATGGTGGGCAACATCAGTCTGAGTGCCCAGAAGAACGACCTGGAGATGCAATCCAAAGCAGCAGCATACCAGTTGGAGTTATTCTTTGAGGAATACACGACGGTCGTAGAACAGATGGCACTGAACACAGATGTGCAGACTTTATTGGAGGAGACCGGACCGTGAGCCAATATTACAGAGTCAGAGCGTTATGCAACCGTATTCAATTCTATGAAAAAGACCGTGGCAGCAGACAGTGACAACATTCAGGCAGTCTGGGTCGGCGATATTGATGCCAATGTTGCGACACAGTCAGACGGCTATACCAGTGGCAGTGATTTCGAGATCACAGAGCGTGCATGGTATAAGGCAGTAGAAGAAGAAAAGACCATCCTTACGGATGCATATGTAGATGCCAGCACAGGCAATGTGATCCTGAGTACGGCTACTCCGGTATATGACCAGAGCGGACAAAATATCATCGGTGTTGCAGGTGTGGATGTGGCACTGGATCATATCGATGAACTTTTACCGGAATACAAGATCGGAAACAATGGATTTGTTATCCTGGTTACTTCTGAAGGCAATGTGATCTATCATCCGAACACGGACAACCAGCAGAAGAGTTTGAGCGAGTTGAATGCAGACAAGACCTTGATCCAGGCAGTTGAGAGAGGTAAAGATACTTCCGTACATTATTCCGCAGATGGAAAGAGCAAATACGGTTATGTCGGAAGAATTGGTTCGACCGATTATCTGACCATTTCCTGCTTACCGGCAAGTGAATATTTTGCAAGTCTGATCCGTTGTATCATCATTGTATTGTTGCTTGTCATTGCAGGTATTGTCGTTATCATCATCACGATCCGTCATCTGGCAACCCAGTTGACTAAGCCGATCGTTGCTTTGAATGATGTGGCACAGGAACTGGCAGAAGGCAATCTGGATGTGACTCTTGATATCGCATCTGAAAATGAGATCGGGGAACTTGCAGATTCTATTCAAAAGACAGTAGATCGTCTGAAAGAATATATCAATTACATCGATGAGATTTCTTCGGTATTGGATCGACTGGCAGATGGTAAGTTGAAGTTTACCTTGAAGTATGATTATGCAGGAGAGTTTGCAAAGGTTAAGACCGCCCTGCTTCATATCTCAGGATCCTTTGAGCAGATGATCAAAGATATCATTGACAGTTCTACGCAGGTATCTATCGGTGCGGATGAACTTTCCAAGGCTGCACAGAATATCGCAGAGGGTGCTATGACGCAGGCTGCATCTGTGCAGGAACTTGTTGCAACAACCGAATCTGTATCACAGCAGGTAGAGGAAAATACCGAGGATGCGCAGAAGTCTGCAACAGAGACATCCCGTGTTACCCATATGATGCAGGATAGCAGAGAACAGATGAATCAGATGATGGAGGCAATGAACAAGATCACGGAGACATCCAATGAGGTTGTCAGCATCATCAAGACGATCGAAGATATTGCAGACCAGACCAACCTTTTGGCACTCAATGCTTCTATTGAGGCTGCCAGAGCCGGAGAGGCAGGCAAGGGTTTTGCAGTCGTTGCATCTGAGATCGGATCTCTTGCGGATGACAGTTCTAAGGCTGCAAATAATACCAGGGATCTGATCGAGATCTCCTTGCAGCAGATTGATCGTGGTTCCAGTCTGGCACAGAATGTTGTGCAGTCTATGCAGGATGTACTGGATGCCGTCGAAGAAGTCAATGGCATGATCGGTAAGAGTGCAGAGAACAACGAAGCACAGAACCAGAGCATGGAGCAGATCCGTGTCGGCATTGAAGATATTTCCAAGGGCGTTGAGGACAATTCCGCATCTGCCGAGGAGACATCAGCAACTTCTCAGGAGTTGGCAGCACAGGCGGCTACATTGGAGGAACTGGTTAAGAGATTTGATCTTAAGGATCATGGTAGAGAAGAATAAAAGAACTTTAGTAAAATGCGGTTGCCCGGTGTGGTGACCGCATTTTTTGCGCGTATTCACGCATTGTCAAAACGGGCAATCCATGGTACAATACATTAGTTTAGCAAGGCTATATGTTATAGAAAATGGAGAATAGATATGCGGTGGAATAAATACACGATAAATACAAGAACGGATGCAGAGGAATTGGTCTGTGCCATGCTATCGGAACTGGGCATTACCAGTGTAGAGATCGACAACCTTATCCCGGTTCCGGATGCGGACAGACAGGGCGGTGTATTTGAAGAACTGCAACCGGATCTGCCGGAGGACGATGGATCTTCACGCATTAGTTTTTATCTGGAAGAAGATGAGGCAGACGCATCCGAGATCTTGGAAAAAGTAAGACAGGCTTTGGACGATATGTCAACGTATGCCCAGATCGGCGAGGGTACGATCACGACTGAAATCTCAGACGAGGCGGATTGGCGTGACAACTGGAAAGCCTATTTTTCTTCTTTTTCCATCGGCAATATTTTTATTAAACCTACCTGGGAAGACATGCCGGAGGACAAATCGGACATGACACTTGTGGAGATCGATCCGGGCGTATCCTTTGGTACGGGAAAGCACGAGAGTACCCAACTGGTGATTCGCCAGTTACAAAAATACCTGCAAGAAGGCGATCAAGTCCTTGATGTAGGATGTGGCAGTGGTATCCTTTCTATCGTGGCATTAAAACTCGGCGCACAGCATGTGGTAGGCACAGATATTGATGAGGATTGCATTGCATCCTCTTATGATAATTTTGCAGTCAATCACTTAGACAAGTCTCTGGGCGATTTTTATGTAGGAAATCTCATTGATGATGAGGCATTGCAGGATAAGGTGGGAAAGGAAAAGTATGATGTCGTGGTAGCCAATATTTTGGCAGACATCATTATCCCGATGGCTCCGGCACTGGCAGCAAGCATGAAGCCGGGGGCAAAACTGATCACTTCCGGTATTATTGATTTCAAGGAGCAGGAAGTAGCGGATGCGCTGATTGCGGCAGGACTACAGGTGGTAGAAAGCAATGCGCAGGGAGAATGGCGCAACATCACGGCTTGTAAATAGAGCCGATGTTATGAGAATAAGGAGTTAGGATGCAACAGATTTTTGTGGATCAGTCGGTCAAGATCGATGATACATTTATGGTAGAGGGCGAGGATGCCAGACATTTGCTACAGGTGCTCCGTATGCGCCAGGGAGAGCAGCTTCGTGTCAGCACGCATGAGGGCGACAATTATCTGTGTCAGATAGAGTCGGCGGACAAAGGACAGGTCACGCTTCGGGTCTTGGAAGAAGTGGCATCCACCGAATTAGAAAAACGTATTTATCTTTTTCAGGCAGTGCCAAAGGGTGACCGCATGGAAACGGTGATCGAAAAGGCGGTGGAACTTGGTGTTTATGAGATCATCCCGGTGGAGATGAAATATTGTGTGGTAAAACTGGATGCCAAGAAAAAGGCTGCGCGCCTCAAACGTTATCAGGCGATCGCAGAATCTGCGGCAAAGCAGTCCAAACGCAGCCGCATCCCGGTCGTACATGATTTCATGACTTACCGTGATGCCATGGCTTACGCAAAAGAGTGTGATCTATGTCTGGTGCCTTATGAATGTGCTAAGGGCATGGAGGCGACAAAAGATGCTCTGACAAAGATCCGGGATGCAAAGACGATCAGCATCATGATCGGACCGGAAGGTGGATTTGCACAAGAAGAGATCGATGCAGTAAAAGATTGCATGCAGGTCGTCTCTTTGGGAAGCAGAATCCTGCGCACCGACACAGCGGCGATCACGACCATGTCCATGGTCATGCTTGCGACAGAAATGCAATAAAATGCCTGTGGATTCTGGCAGGTATATGAATAAACTAAGAGTAATAGAATGATAGAATAGGAAAAAAGATGGAAGCATATTTAGACAACTCAGCGACCACGCAGTGCTCACAGGAAGCAGCAGATCTGATGATGCGCCTGCTCCGGGTGGATTACGGCAATCCATCCTCTCTGCATAACCGCGGTATGGAAGCCGAAAACTATGTAAAAGAAGCAAGAAAACGGATCGCGCAGACACTCAAGGTAAATGAAAAAGAAATTTATTTTACCTCCGGGGGGAGCGAGAGTAATAATCTGGCGATCGTGGGAAGTGCGCTTGCCAATAAAAGATCCGGCATGCATGTGATCACGACGGCGATCGAACATCCTTCGGTGGCAAATCCTTTTGCCTATTTGGAAGAGCAGGGATTTGCCGTTACTTATCTGCCTGTGGATGCTTATGGCTGTATTTCCTTACAGGATCTAAAAGATGCCATGTGTAGTGATACCATTCTGGTATCCATCATGCATGTAAATAATGAGATCGGAGCCGTACAGCCGGTGGAGGAAGCGGCGCGTCTGATCAAGCAGACCAATCCAAACTGTCTCTTTCATGTGGATGCCATCCAGTCTTATGGCAAATTCCGCATTTATCCGAAGCGCATGGGAATCGATCTTTTATCCGTCAGCGGGCACAAGATCCACGGACCAAAGGGCAGCGGATTTTTATTTGTAAGAGATAAGGTCAAGGTGCATCCATTGATCCTTGGCGGTGGTCAGGAGAGAGGACTCCGTTCCGGTACGGAAAATGTACCGGCAATCGCAGGTCTGGGGCAGGCAGCCATGGAGATCTATCAGAATTTTGATGCCAAGATCATGCAAATGTATCGTCTGCGTGATTATTTTATCGCAGAAGTAGAAAAGATTGACGGCGTCAGTGTCAATGGTCACAAGGATCACAGTAACGCACCGCATATCGTCAGTGTCAGCGTATCCGGTGTGCGCAGTGAAGTGCTCCTGCATGCCCTTGAGGACAGAGAGATCTATGTCTCTGCCGGAAGCGCATGTTCTTCCAACAAGCCGGCGGTCAGCAGGACTTTGCAGTCGATCGGATTGAAACGCGAGTTGTTGGAGTCTACGGTACGGTTCAGTTTTTCCGTACACACAACAAAGGAAGAAATTGATTATGCATTGGAGGCTATGGCAGAACTGGTTCCAATGCTGGCAAAATACAGAAGAAGTTAAAAAGGAGAAAATTATGTATAAGGCATTTTTGATCAAATATGCAGAGATCGGTATCAAGGGCAAGAACCGCCATCTTTTTGAGGATGCACTGGTGCGCCAGATCTGTTATGCTCTGCGCAGTGTGGATGGCACTTTTCACGTGCACAAGCAGCAGGGACGTGTGTTTGTGGAAACCGAAGGTGACTACGATTATGAGGAGACCATAGAAGCACTCAGCCATGTTTTTGGTATCACAGGCATCTGTCCGGCTGTCATGGTCGAGGACGAGGGCTTTGATAAATTGGCAGAACAGGTTGTTTCCTATATGGATCAGATCTACCCGGATAAGCACATGACTTTTAAGGTAAAGGCACGTCGTGCCAGAAAGAATTATCCGATGGATTCCATGGAACTCAATGCAGCCTTGGGCGAAAAGATTCTGGATGCGTTCCCGGATATGAGCGTGGATGTGCACGATCCGAATGTGATGCTTTATGTGGAAATCCGTGAGCAGATCAGTTTTTATTCCGAGGAGATCCCGGGACCGGGCGGTATGCCGGTCGGCACAGGCGGAAAGGCAATGCTCCTTTTATCCGGTGGTATCGACAGTCCGGTTGCAGGCTATATGATCTCCAAACGTGGTGTTGCCATTGATGCGACTTATTTCCATGCACCGCCTTACACTTCCGAGCGTGCAAAGCAAAAGGTCGTTGATCTGGCAAAGGAGATTTCAGCCTATACGGGTCCGATCGATCTGCATGTGGTCAACTTCACAGATATCCAGTTGGCTATCTATGAAAAATGCCCGCATGAGGAATTGACGATCATTATGCGCAGATACATGATGAAGATCGCAGAACATTTTGCAAAAGAAGATGGCTGTTTAGGATTGATCACAGGCGAGAGTATCGGACAGGTGGCATCCCAGACCATGCAGTCTTTGATGGCGACCAACGAAGTGTGTACCATGCCGGTATATCGTCCGCTGATCGGATTTGACAAGCAGGAGATCGTAGAGGTGTCCGAGAAGATCGGTACTTATGAGACATCCATCCTGCCGTATGAAGATTGCTGTACGATCTTTGTGGCAAAGCATCCGGTGACAAAGCCGAATGTGAATGTGATCAAAAAGTCAGAGGAGAAACTGGCGGATGTGATCGACGATCTGATGGATCAGGCGATCAGTACCGTCGAGACGATCCATGTAGAAGCATAGAAAAAAGCATCCTGCTATATGCAGGATGCTTTTAAAAGTAGTCAAATGAATTATTTGATGATGTATGGCTCAAGTGCTGCCATAACTTCTGTCGTGTCTTCATCGGTATGGATGGTAAGATCGATCGGCTTAGAGAGGTCTAAACTGAAGATACCCATGATAGACTTGGCATCGATCACGTATCTGCCGGAGATGAGGTCGAAATCGAAATCATACTGGCTGATCGTATTTACGAAAGATTTAACTTTATCAATTGAATTTAAAGAAATCACAACTTTTTGCATGTCATATGCCTCCTTCAATGTATTGATTTTATACGCTTATCGTAATTCATTGCATGGGAAAAGTCAATGAAAAACATGCACAAAAGGAACGGGTGATCTTAGCAGGGAAAAGGACAATGACAACAAGAAAAAGAGCCGCGCTTCACAATTTGGGGTGCAAGGTAAATGTATATGAGACGGACGCGATGCAGGAGTTATTGGAGCATGCCGGATATGAGATCGTAGCCTTTACAGATGTGGCAGATGTGTATGTGATCAATACCTGTTCGGTAACGAATATGGCAGACCGCAAGTCGCGCCAGATGATCCACCGGGCAAAAAAGAAAAATCCCCACGCTATTGTCGTGGCGGCAGGCTGCTATGTGCAGACAAGCACAGAAGAAGTCTTGGCAGATCTGGCAGTGGATATCGTCATCGGCAACAACCAGAAAAATCATCTGGTGGAGCGCATCGCAGAATTTGAAGCCAAAAATCCAACCAGTCTTGCAGAGGGCGCCGAGAAATCGGCAGATACCGTAGCAGTGGAAGAAAAGGTCGTCGACTGCGTGGACATCAATCAGGATGGGCAGGATTATGAGTATTTTCTGGTCAATAAGACTGCCGAACATACCAGAGCCTTCATCAAGGTGCAGGATGGCTGCAATCAGTTCTGTTCTTATTGCATCATCCCTTATGCCAGAGGACGTGTGCGTAGCCGCGCGATCGAGGACGTGGTAAAGGAAGTGGAAGGGCTTGCAAAAAGCGGCTACCGCGAAGTGGTTCTGACCGGGATCCATCTGAGTTCCTATGGTCTGACAGAAAATTATAACAGTGGATTTGAGCACAATCACTTATTGGAATTGATTGAAGCGGTTGCAAAAGTGCAGGGCATTGATCGCATCCGTCTGGGTTCTTTGGAGCCGCAGATCATCACGGAAGCATTTGCGTCCCGCCTGGCAAAGGTGGACAAGATCTGCCCGCATTTTCATCTTTCTTTACAGAGTGGATGCGATGCGACCTTAAAGCGCATGAACCGCAAATATACGGCGGCAGAGTATGAGGCAGGATGTGCCATGCTTCGCAAGTATTTTGATGCGCCGGCGATCACGACCGATGTGATCGTGGGATTTCCGGGCGAGACAGAAGAAGAATTTGAAACCACAAAAGAATATGTAGACCATATTGGCTTTTATGAAATGCATATTTTCAAATATTCCAAACGCAAAGGCACAAAGGCGGCAGTCATGCCGGATCAGGTGGATGAGAAGATCAAGACCAGGCGCAGTGACATCCTGCTGACTTTGGAAGATGCCATGTCACATGCTTACCGCCAGTCCTATGTGGGGCGGGAGGTAGAAGTCCTGTTCGAGACCCCATGGGAGTGGGATGGCAGATCCTATTATACAGGATATACGAGAGAATACATCCGCGTGGCTTATCCGACAAATGAGGATCTTTCCAACCAGATCAAAAAAGGTATTTTAGGCGAGCAGATCGCGGAGAATATTTATCTTTTGCGGGAATAATACAAGGGAAAGACGCAGAGTTCTTTACAAATTTGTTACAATATACTAAAATATAGTTAATTAGCTTGATAACAAAAGAGCAGATAGGTGCGGATTTATTATGCAGAATTTAAGTAACACACAGTATTTCAGAGTTGAAAAGGAGACACCGACTTCCGTTAAGGAGATCCTTCGTATTGTCTATGAAGCATTGGATGAAAAGGGATACAATCCGGTCAACCAGATCGTAGGTTATATCATGTCCGGCGATCCGACTTTCATCACCAGTCATAAGAATGCGCGTAGTCTCATTATGAAGGTAGAACGCGACGAACTCGTAGAGGAGCTTCTCAAGGAGTACATCGCAGGAAAAGCATGGGAACATTAGGAAGCGGTAGGCGTTAGATTGAGTAGAGTACTTGGATTAGATTATGGAACAAAAACGGTAGGGGTCGCTATCAGTGACCCTTTACTTTTGACTGCCCAGGGTCTTGAGATCATTCGAAGGGAAAAACCGAGTAAACTTCGTAAGACCTTGGCAAGGATTGATGAGCTAATTGCATCTTATCAGGCAGATAAGATCGTGTTGGGATACCCCAAGAATATGAATGGCACAGAGGGAAAGCGTTGTGAAGAGACGCTCGCTTTCAAGGAGATGCTGGAGAACCGCACACACCTTGAGGTTATCCTATGGGACGAAAGATTGTCGACCGTCACCGCGGACAAGACGATGATGGAGACAGGCATCCGCAGAGAACATCGGAAAGAATATGTAGACGAGATCGCAGCCATGGTGATCTTGCAGGGCTATTTGGACTCGCTACAGGTATAAGTGGAAGGAAGATCATATGGAAAGCATTACATTAGTTGCCCCGGATACAGCAGAGGAGATTACTGTTTATGTGTTAGAGGAGACGACTTTAAATCAGCAAAAGTATTTACTGGTGACCGAGGACAGTCAGGGAGATACAGACGCTTTTATTTTAAAAGAAGTCGCAGCAGATGACACAGACTCCACTTATGAAGTGGTAGAGGACGATGTGGAGTTTGAAGCGGTCGTAAAGATTTTTCAAGAGTTGGTGGAAGATACTGACTTTGAGATGTAAAGAAAACAAAACAGCAGGAGGTATATTTTGAACAAAAAACAACAACAGAATACAGGGAAATTAAAGATCATTCCATTGGGCGGACTGGAACAGATTGGAATGAACATCACTGCTTTCGAATATGGCGAAAGCATTATTGTCGTGGATTGCGGACTTGCATTCCCAGAGGATGACATGCTGGGAATCGACTTGGTTATCCCTGACATTTCTTACCTGAAAGAGAACGAGGACAAGGTCAAAGGTTTCTTTATCACCCATGGTCACGAGGATCATATCGGTGCTATTCCTTATGTTATGAAGGAACTCAATGTGCCGATCTACGCAACCAAACTGACCAATGGTCTGATCGAGAACAAGTTAAAAGAGCACAATCTTTTGACAAAAGTAAAACGCAAGGTCGTAAAGTACGGACAGCATATCAATCTGGGAGATTTCCGTGTAGAGTTTATCCGTACCAACCATAGTATCCAGGATGCAGCGGCACTTGCTATCTACTCACCGGCAGGCATTGTGGTACACACCGGTGACTTTAAAGTGGATTACACACCGGTTTATGGTGATGCGATCGACTTGCAGCGTTTCGGAGAACTTGGCAAAAAGGGAGTTCTGGCACTCATGTGTGATAGTACCAATGCAGAGCGCAAGGGCTTTACCCAGTCAGAGCGTACTGTAGGAAAGACGATTGAGGCGCTTTTTGCGGAACACACAAATTCCCGCATCATCATCGCGACGTTTGCGTCCAATGTAGACCGTGTGCAGCAGATCATCAATATTGCCCACAAGTTTGACCGAAAGGTAGTTGTGGAAGGACGCAGTATGGTCAATATCATTGCCACGGCATCAGAACTCGGTTATCTGAAGGTGCCGGACAACACTTTGGTCGATATTGAGATGTTAAAGAATTACCCGGATGAAAAGACGGTACTGATCACGACCGGCAGCCAGGGCGAGTCTATGGCAGCTTTGTCGCGTATGGCAAATGGCACCCACCGCAAGGTATCCATCAAGCCAAACGATACCATCATTTTCAGTTCCCATCCGATCCCGGGAAATGAAAAGGCGGTGACCAATGTCATCAATGAACTCTGCAAAAAGGGAGCCAACGTGATCTTCCAGGATGTGCATGTTTCCGGACATGCCTGCGAAGAAGAGATCAAACTGATCTATTCTCTGGTACATCCGAAGTATGCGATCCCGGTACACGGAGAGTACAAGCATCTGATCGCACAGGCAAAGATCGCAGAAAATCTTGGCATGGATAAGGACAATATCTTTATCTTATCTTCCGGCGATGTTCTGGAACTGGATGAAAACAGTGCAAAGGTGGCAGGTCATGTGCACACAGGTGCGATCATGGTCGATGGACTCGGCGTTGGTGATGTCGGCAATATCGTATTGCGTGACCGCCAGCATTTAGCAGAGGATGGTATCATTATCGTAGTGCTTACCTTAGAGTCCGGCAGCGGACGTGTCCTGGCAGGACCGGATATCGTGTCCCGTGGATTTGTCTATGTGCGTGGCGCAGAAGATCTCATGGACAGCGCAAGAGCCGTATTGAATGAGACCATGGATCGCCTGCAGGATAAGAACGTGACAGACTGGACAAAGATCAAGAGCGAGATCAAGGATTCTCTGGGAGATTTCGTATGGAAAGAGACACAGAGACGTCCGATGATCATGCCGATCATTATGGAAGTGTAAGATGATAGTAGATGAACGTTTCCTGACCTATCTAAGATCCTTAGAAGGTCAGGAGATTGATTATATTGCTGCAATAGAAAAAGAGGCCTTGGAAACCTATGTGCCTATCATCCGCAAAGATACGCAGACTTTTATGAAGTTCTTAATGCAGACCCTGCGTCCTGAGCAGATCCTAGAGGTCGGTACGGCAGTCGGGTTTTCTGCGCTTTTGATGGAGGCATATGATCCCGCCGATTGCCAGATCACGACGATCGAGAATTATTTGCCGCGGATACCGATCGCGCGGGCGAATTTTGCGCGGGCAAAAAAAGAGGCGTGTATCCATCTGATCGAGGGGGATGCGCAGGAGGTTCTGCCGACCCTGACAGGTTCCTATGATTTTATCTTTATGGATGCAGCCAAGGGACAGTATCCCATTTTTTTGCCGGAGATCAAGAGGCTGATGCATTCCGGCAGTGTTCTGGTGACGGACAATGTTTTGCAGGACGGAGATCTGATCGAGTCCCACTATGCGATCGAACGGCGCAACCGCACCATCCATAAGCGGATGCGGGAATATCTTTACAGCCTGACGCATGACGAGGATCTGGTATGCAGTATCCTGCCGGTCGGTGACGGACTTGCCGTCTGTACCATGAAATAAGAACGAGTGGGATAGAATAGAATTTTAAAATTGGAGTCATACATGAGAAACATTGAGTTGCTGGTGCCAGCCAGCAGTCTGGAAGTATTAAAAGTAGCCGTGATCTTTGGAGCGGACGCGGTATATATCGGTGGCGAGGTCTACGGGCTGCGCGCCAAAGCCAAGAATTTTTCAAAAGATGACATGGCAGAGGGCATCGCTTTTGCTCATGCGCATGGGGTTAAGGTTTATGTGACAGCCAACATCCTGGCACATAACGGAGATCTGCCCGGCGTGCGCCGCTACTTTGAAGAATTAAAGGAATTAAAACCGGATGCACTCATCATTGCGGATCCAGCGGTCTTTACGATCGCGCGCGAGGTCTGCCCGGAGATCGATGTCCATATCAGCACGCAGGCGAACAATACCAATTATGGCACTTACAATTTCTGGCATGGACTTGGCGCTACCCGTGTGGTATCAGCGAGGGAGTTATCTTTGAAGGAGATCAAGGAAATTCGTCAGAATATCCTGGATGATCTGGAGATCGAGACTTTTATCCATGGGGCTATGTGCATTTCCTATTCCGGCAGATGCCTGCTCAGCAATTATTTTACCGGACGAGATGCCAACCGTGGTGCCTGTACCCATCCTTGCCGCTGGAAATACGCGGTGGTAGAGGAACAGCGGCCGGGCGAGTATCTGCCGGTCTATGAGAATGAGAGAGGAACTTATATCTTTAATTCCAAAGATCTTTGCATGATCGAGCATATCCCGGAACTGATCGATGCGGGGATCGACAGTTTTAAGATCGAAGGTCGTATGAAGACAGCCCTTTATGTGGCGACGGTTGCGAGAACCTATCGCAAGGCGATCGACGATTATCTGGAATCCGAGGAAAAATACCATGCCAATATGCCATGGTATCAGGAGCAGATCTCAAATTGTACTTACCGCCAGTTTACCACAGGATTTTTCTTTGGAAAGCCTTCTGAGGAGGCACAGATCTATGATAGCAACACCTACATTAAGGAATATACTTATCTTGGCATTGTTGGGGAATGTAATGCCGAGGGCTTGTATGCGATCGAGCAGCGCAACAAGTTTTCTGTAGGAGAGACTATTGAAATTATGAAGCCAAATGGCGATAATATAGAAGTAGTCGTAAGACGTATTGTAAATGAGGATGGGGAAGATATGCCGAGCGCACCGCATCCAAAACAAAAATTATGGATTGACTTAGGACAGCCGTTAGATCAGTTTGACATCTTAAGGAGAAAAGAGGAGGACTAAGGATTATGGCACAGGAGAAGTATGTAGCATATGTAGGAACTTATACGCATGAGAATAGTATTGGTATTCATGTGTATGACATTGACATGGAAAAGGGAAAACTGACAGAGCGCAGTGTCGCACCGATCAGTAATCCATCCAATATTGCCGTTGCACACAGCGGCAAATATCTGTATTCCATTGAGGATGAGGGTGTTGCTTCCTTTTCTATTGATGAAAATGGGGATCTGACCAAGATCAATCAGGCATGGATCGGTGGCATGCGTGCCTGCTATGTAGAAATCGATTCCAATGACCGCTATCTGTTTTTGGCGGGATTTCATGATGGCAAGGTGACCATGATGCGCCTGAATGAGGATGGAAGCATTGCCGGTATCGCAGATGGTGTCTTTCATCAGGGCGTCGGTAAAAGTTCAGTAGAAAAGCGTATGGATCCGAGAGTGTCCTGCACCAAATTGACGCCGGATGAGAAGTATCTTTGTGCAGTAGATTGGGGACTCAACCAGATCAAGATCTATGAGGTTGATTATGAAGAGGGCAAACTGCATTTATATGATATTTTGCGTTTCCCATTCAATAGTGCACCGCGTCGTATCCGTTTTTCCAAGGATGGCAAGTTTGCCTATGTATTGGAAGAGACAACTAATATGGTTGATATATATACCTATGACTTGCGTGAAGGCAAACCGGTATTTGAAAAGATCAAGACGACCTCCGTTCTGGAAAAAGAGGATTCACTGGCATCCGGTTCTGCGCTTGAGTTTGCACCGGATGGTAAGTATCTGTATGTATCTTTGGATGGAGCCAACGAGGTGGTCTGCCTTGCCGTAGGTGAGGATGGTCTGATTTCCATTGAGGAAACGACCAAGATCAGCGGGGATTATCCGAAGTGCATCACTATTTTGCCGGACAATAAGACACTGGTCTCTTTGAACCATGATTCCAATGAGATCCGTACCTTTACCGTAGATCATGAAAAGAAATGTGCTTTGATGAAAAATCCACCCGTTAAGGTAGATAAGCCGAATAGTATAGTGGTACACAAATTAGTATAGTTTTCGTCTGGTTATCCTGTGGAGAGTTCGCTTTTCATGGGATAATCTGGCATTGATAGGAGATAAAAGCGTATGGCTGGATCAAGTTTTGGTGAAGCATTTCGCATCAGCACCTGGGGGGAATCCCATGGCGCGGCACTTGGCGTTGTCGTGGATGGCGTTCCGGCAGGACTGAGGCTGGATACAAACAGAATACAGGAATTTATGGACAGAAGAAAACCGGGACAGTCCAAGTTTACGACGGCGCGAAAGGAAGCAGATGCCATTGAGATCTTATCCGGTGTTTTTGAGGGAAAGACAACAGGAACGCCGATCTCTATGATGGTAAGGAATGCAGACCAACATTCCAAGGATTATTCCAATATTGCGGAGATCTTCAGACCGGGGCATGCGGATTACACTTTTTATGAAAAATATGGAATCCGAGATTATCGCGGCGGCGGCAGATCCAGCGGCAGAGAGACGATTGGCAGGGTCGCGGCAGGGGCGATCGCCATACAGATTTTAGAGGAACTTGGCGTTGAGATGTGCGCATATACAAAGGCAATCGGACCGGTTGCTATCGCTTCTTTTGATGCAGATGAGATCAGAAAAAATCCACTTGCCATGCCGGATGCTGAGGCTGCAAAGAAAGCGCAGGCTTATCTGGAGGATTGCATCAGTAGACAGGATTCAGCAGGCGGTGTGATTGAGTGTCGGGTCAAGGGGATGCCGGCAGGCGTTGGTGATCCTGTTTTTGATAAGTTAGATGCCTCTTTGGCGAAGGCAATGCTATCCATCGGAGCGGTAAAAGGCTTTGAGATCGGAGATGGTTTTGCGGTTGCAGCAAACAATGGATCTGTCAATAACGATGCTTTTTGTATGCAGGATGGGACTGTTAAAAAGGAGACCAATCATGCAGGCGGCGTGCTCGGTGGCATGAGCGATGGCGATGAGATTATCTTTCGTGTGGCAGTCAAACCGACACCATCGATCAGCCAGCCACAAAAGACCGTGAATGTGCATGGAGAGGAGCAAACAATTGAGATCCATGGCAGACACGATCCTGTCATTGTACCCCGGGCAGTGGTGGTTGTGGAGAGTATGGCAGCGATCACACTTGTCGATGCACTTTTTTCAAATATGAGTGCGCGCATGGATCGTATCGTTGATTTTTATCAGAAAAAATAATTGTTATTATATATAGAAAGAACAGGAAAATGTACAAAGTTTTAAAAACAGAAGGAAGAGCAAAAAGAGCGGTCATGGAGACCGTACATGGAACGATTCAGACACCGGTTTTTATGAATGTAGGAACGGTGGCAGCGATCAAAGGGGCTGTATCCACCGATGATCTGCATGATATCGGTACACAGGTGCAACTGTCCAATACCTATCATTTGCATGTGAGAACGGGCGATAAGACAATCAAGGAACTTGGTGGTCTGCATAAGTTTATGGTATGGGATCGTCCGATCCTTACCGATTCCGGCGGATTTCAGGTGTTCTCCCTCAGAGGGCTGCGCAAGATCAAGGAAGAAGGTGTTTACTTCCAGTCACATATTGACGGGCATAAGATCTTTATGGGACCGGAAGAAAGTATGCAGATCCAGTCCAATTTAGGATCAACGATTGCAATGGCATTTGACGAGTGCCCAAGCAGTAAGGCAGACCGTAAGTATGTGACCGACTCTGTTAATCGTACCACGCGCTGGCTTGCCAGATGCAAGACAGAGATGGCAAGGCTGAATGGTCTGGAAGATACCATCAATAAGAACCAGTTGCTTTTTGGTATCAATCAGGGGGCGATTTATGAGAATATCCGTATTGAGCATGCCAAACGTATCGCTGAGATGGACTTGGATGGTTATGCCGTTGGTGGACTTGCTGTAGGCGAGAGCCACGAGGAGATGTATCATATCTTAGAGGAGACCGTTCCATATCTGCCGCAGGATAAGCCGACATATCTGATGGGAGTCGGAACTCCGGTGAATATCCTAGAGGGGGTAGAGCGAGGCATAGATTTCTTTGACTGTGTTTACCCTAGCAGAAACGGCAGACATGGTCATGTTTATACCGATCATGGAAAATTAAACCTCTTTAATCAAAAGTATGAAAAGGACATGCGACCGATCGAAGAAGGCTGTGGCTGTCCGGCATGCCGTACCTACTCCCGTGCCTATATCCGTCATCTGCTCAAGGCAAAAGAGATGCTGGGCATGCGTCTTTGCGTATTGCATAACCTGTATTTCTACAATCACATGATGGAAGAGATCAGGGATGCTTTGGATGCCGGAGATTTCGCCGGTTACAAGAAGCGCAAATTAGAGGGCATGGAAGCCGGAGAATAAATATTAAAGTTTTATAAACTGATGGGAAATTCTGGACAAAACCTTGCGAAATGTATAGGGATTTAGTACAATAAATAGAGTTTGAGGCATAAAGTCTCATGATTAGGAGGAATTTATATCATGAATATTTTAATGAGTTCATCAGCAGGCGGTAATGCTTTGATGCCAATCATCTGGATCGTAATCTTATTTGCATTTATGTATTTCTTTATGATCCGTCCACAGCAGAAGGAGACCAAGTGTTGCTTGTTGTCATAGCCAAAGACAGTTTGTCGGCGTTACCGGAACCAACAGTCGTGATATAAGTCTTGA